>Ga0302242_1001966_pt1 | contig 13712 bp, 8 predicted proteins | sample AAG_UR_Lys_MG_FD_193510 | JGI IMG/M metagenome (GOLD analysis project Ga0302242, IMG submission 193510) | Enriched activated sludge microbial communities from anaerobic digester in WTTP, New Holstein, Wisconsin, United States - AAG_UR_Lys | ecosystem: Engineered > Bioreactor > Anaerobic >... | reverse complement strand
AGCTGAGGACCGTTGCCGAGTTTTCCCGGCTGTGGAGGATACTTGAAGGGGCCGGGGTTGCCGCAATGCCGTTCAAGGGGTTCTGGCTGGCACAGGAGTACTACGGCGATCTTGCCGCGAGGGAGTCTGGCGACCTGGACCTGTACTTTCATTTCAGGGATTTTGACCGGGTTGTGGCGCTGATGGCTGCTAACGGCTACACTGCAGAAGTTTCAACTTCTCCGGCATTTATAAAAAAAATTAAGCGGGTTTCTGCCGAGTACAATTTCGAGAGATATGAGCAGGGGGAGAAGGTTTTGCATGCCGAGTTTCACTGGAGGATCGGTTCGGCGTATCACGGGCTCGATATGACTCTTGATGAACTTACACCGCATGTTGTCACGGGTTTGATTGACGGGCGGCACTATCCTGTGTTCGATGCTTCGGCGAACCTGTTGCTTGCCGTGATGCATCACGGGGGCAAGGATCCGTTGCTGGAGCTGAAGTATTTCTGCGACATAGCGAGGTTTTTTCGCTGTGCGGATGATATCGATGCCAGATGGGTGCTTGAGATGGCCCGGAGGCACAGGATGGAGAGGCTGCTGGAGGTTGCACTGATTCTTACGGAGCGTGTCACCGGGGTGAAGGTTCCGGAGGTCATGCGGCGTTTTGATGCAGCGGCGGAGAGGATTGCTGATGGGCGGATGCGGATAATTGAAGGTTCTCCCGGGACGTGGACCGGGGGTCGGGCTGACTGGCAGAATCTGCTGTTTCATCTCAGGACGCGCAGGGGTTTCGGTCTCAGGGCGAGGATGGTATATGAGAGCGCCCGGTCGGTTGCAGTCACGCGGCTTTCGCCGGACAGGCTGATGAAGGCTTACCTGAAGAGGAGGTACAGTATTGAAAGAGCCGGGTAAGGACTATCCGTTGCCGGGGGTTGAGATCTCTGTGGCGGACCATCTGGCACCGTTGGTCACTCCGGCGGCTGGCGGTGACGGCTGGGAGTCGGGCCCCAATGAATTCCTGTTTAATGCTCCCGGGACAGGGACGTTTTATGCCCGTGACGGGAAATCTGTTTTGTACAGGGCTGACTCCGGGGCTGACCCGGAGTGGATCAGGCTGATCCTTCACAGCCAGGTGCTGGCTGCATTGCTGCACCAGAGGGGGATAATAAATTTTCATGCAGGCAGCTTTGTTCACCACGGCCGCAGAGGCCATAGCGGTCACGGTGTGATGGCGCTTGGCGCTACCGGTGCCGGGAAGTCGTCGCTGGTGATAGCCTCGGCGCAGAGCGGAGCCACGTTTCTTACGGATGATTTTACTCCGGTGGTTTTCCGCGATGGTTATCCGTGCATATGGCCGCTTCGCCGGAAGGTGAAGATCAGGCCGGATACTGCATTTCAGCTCGGGATTGCGCCTGGTGATATTCATGATGCCGAGGCAGGAACAGGGAAGAAGTACCTGAATATTGAACAGGCAGGAGAAGGATCATATCCCCTTGACATGATACTACGGCTCGAGGTCGGAGAAGTTGATGCTCCGGTGTTTTCAGAGCCGGCGCCCTCAGAGGCCTTCGCTTTGCTCAGGGGAGAGATCTGTTCCTGGGAGATATTGGCCGGCATGCCGGATACGGAGGCTGATTACCTGCAGCAGCTTGTGAAGATAATTGAGCGGGTGCATTTTGTCAGGGTAGTGAGGCCGACAACCATCAGGATCACTGAACTGCAAGAGGCTGTTCTGAAGTTCCTGGCTGGGTTAACCGGTCAGGATTTCTGATAAGACAGACAAGAAAGGTGGCTGACAAGCAAAAACGGTGGAAGCGATTCCTGAGTCTTACGGGCAATGAGAGACATCTTTTCATTGAGTCGTTTCTGCTTCATCTTTGGGTCGGGTTGCTTGTAAAGGTTATTCCGTTCAGGTGGATTGCCAGGTTATTTAGCAGTCATCCGTCTTCGGTCTCCGGTATACAGTCAGAGGAAATTGAATCAGTTAAGAGAGCCATTCAGAGAGCAGGGAGCATATCGCCATGGAAGAACAGGTGCCTTGTGAGTTCGCTGGTTGGACGAAGTATGTTAAACAGAAGAAATATTCCCTCTCAACTTTCTTTAGGTGTGGCTAAAGATGCGGGAGGCAGGACTGTTGCACACTCGTGGCTCAGTTCGGGAGCTGTTGAGGTGACCGGCAAACAGGGTGATTTTCAGGAATTATTTGTGTTTTAAATAAAATAAACAGTACCTTGTAGTAGTTATTTCTAAAAATACTATATTTACAATCTTATTAAATTTGTTACCCCGCAAATTTGGCGGTTCATAGCGGAACTGACTGAAATGAAAACAATAGTTGCCAGGAAAAAAGTCTGGGTTAAGCCAGCTGTACATTCACTAAGTATCACAAGGGATACCTTTGGCGGTTCCGGCGGAGGCCCTGAAGGAGCAGGCAAAAAAGGTCCTCCCGCAGGTCCTCCGGGATAAATAAAGACATCAACTTACAGAAGTTGTTATTCAGAGAATAGCAGCTTCTTGTTTTTTAGATGGAGCAGGAAGGGCTTTCCTGTTGCCATGTCTGGCAGATCACATCAGATTATGATTTTTGGGTCATTCACACTGAACAATGGCATTCATCCGGAGGCTGAACGCATCCGTGATGTGTCGGGGCGCCCCGGACTCTCATTGAGGGCTGTTTCAGCCCATGGCTTTTCAGGCGGATGTTTCCTGAATGAAAGGCTGCCATATGAAGAAAGTGAGGTTTACTATGCCAATGAGACTGAAGATATTGTGGTATTATTTTCCGGGGCGATATTTAACAGGGCTGATCTCCGCAGGCTTCTTTCCGATGATACACAAGAGCCAGATCCACTGCTGGCAGCAAGGCTTTTTTCGGGAATGGGTCCCCGTTTTGCCGGCGAGTTGAACGGTGACTTCGCCATCTGCATCATTAAGCCGCGGCAGGGAAAGATATTCCTGTTTCGTGACCATGTCGGGATCAGGCCATTGGCGTATGTATCGGACAGCATGTCGCTCCGGTTCTCTTCGGATGTTATTGGTTTGAGCAGGGTGTTTGCCAATGGTATGAAGCCTGATTCAGATTTTCTGACGGGTTATTTCAGGGTTGTCGACTACAGTAAGTCGCCCGACGGGAGGGTCAGAAAACTGTTGCCGGGTCACTATCTCGAGTTTTCTGAAGCAGGGCTGAAGCTTGTCAGGTATTGGGATCCCGAAGCGATTAAAACAGACAGAAGCATGACGCACGGCCGGATGATTGAGTCGCTGGGCGCTATTGTACGTGATTCTGTGAAGATCAGGTGTGACAGCCGTTTCGTGGCCGGGGCCCATGTCAGCGGAGGTATCGATTCCGGTTTCGTGGCAACGCTTGCAAGGAGAGAGTACGGTCACCAGGAGAGATTTCCGGGGTTTTCGTGGTCGCCTGCAGTGTATAAGGCGGAAAACCTGCCTTTCGACGAAAGAGTGCTGGTGGCGAGGTCGTGTGATGCAGCCGGTATAATTCCTGTTTTATCAGATATGGAGGAGGAGGGTTTCCGGGTGGCGGTCTCGTCATACCATGAAAACAGTGGTTACTTCTCAGAGGACCTGTCTTCCTCGCAGGCGATCTCTGAAGGTGTCAATCTTCTTTTCAGCGGATGGGGCGGAGATGAATTCATCAGTACGGCTGCTGCGGCGATTGAACCGGACCTGTTGCGTAATCTGAAGATAGGTTTGTACCTTAAGCGGAATGAGATAAACCGGCCGGGGAAATTCGCCTGGAATTTTATGCATTATGTTATGTTTCCGATACTGGGAATTCATGACAAGAGTACTGCCAGATCGTTCCGGGATGATGCCCGTTATCTCAGACGGGAGTTGAAGAAGAGTGACAGCAAACGGGTGAAGATGTTCTATTTTCACACCACGAGACGAAGCCACCATTTAGGCATGCTCAGCTTCAATCATCTGCAGCATCGCTGCGAGTGCTGGCATGTGATGGGGTTCTGCAGGGGAGTCGAATACCGGTATCCCCTGCTTGACAGGCGTATCATTGAGTTTATGCTGAGAGTGCCATCCCATCTACTGTGTCAGACCGGTCTTTTTCGTCCCCTGCTAAGGGAACTGGGTGAATGGATCTTACCGGATGAGGTTCGCTTTAACAAGTCCAAAAATGATCCGGTGTACTGGGCCTTCATGGACCAATTGTACAGGAGTGCAGCCATTGTCTATATGGATGAGGTTGATGAATGGAGGGGCAATAGTGACATGGATTTCGTTGATTTCGGATTACTGGCTGCTGATATTATGAAATTCAGAGCCGGGTCTGCTGATGTTGACGGGCAGGTATTGTTCAGGGCCCTTGTCTATTTCAAGGCAATAAATGATTTTACTATCAATTATCACAAGGCTGTCTGACCGATGAAAGCAGTTCAGGCTCCTGATCAGGAGCAGGCTATATGTGTCACATGCGGATTCTGCTGTGACGGGACCCTCTTCAGTCATGCTTATCTTAACGAGGGTGAGCGCGGGAGGCTTCCGGATAAGATTGAGCAGGCTTGCTTCTCTGAAAGGGATAAGGATTATTTCAGGCTTCCGTGCGGTTATTTCACTACCAAATGCAGCATCTATGACCGGAAGCGGGCTGAGGTCTGCGGGACGTACCGCTGTCAGTTGCTGGTTGATTTTGCTGCAGGAAAAGTCAGTTTTGACGATGCACTTGCAACTGTAAGGGAGGCAATTGAAATGCGGCAGCTTGTCATGGATGAATTCGGCAGAAGCTTTAGCGGCGGAAGGGAGACACATTTCAGGCAGGTGCTGGTCAGTTTGGGAAAGATTTGTAAACTGTCGGATGACGGCAGCCGGCTCACAGGGGAGCAGGAGCTGCTGATTGCAAGGTGCAATATTTTTGAAGCGCTGCTTATCAGACACTTCCGTTCTGAGGAGGCTTTTGAGAAGATGGTGATGAAATAATGATTTAAGTTTAAGTACTAAAACAACAGAAACGTTTTATGGGAATTGACAGCAGAGAGAGCGAATCAGCCGGATCGGGGGATGGAGGCACCAGGTATGTCAGGAACAGCAGGACTATCTCCGGCCGGCTTCATGAGGAGCTGGTGATGATGGATATAGCACAGGGGAAATACTTTTCGCTGAATCCGGTAGCCACGCGTATCTGGGAGCTTCTGGAGAGACCGCTGACGGCAGCAGAGTTGTGTGTTGTATTGCAGGATGAGTATGATGTGGAGGCTGAGCGGTGCAGTGTGGAAGTGGAGGAGTACCTGGCGGAGATGGTCAGGCTGGGGTTAGTCCTGTGAATTCAGGCATGTTGCCTGCCCGGAGGTTTTTAGGAGCAGAGGTTAATTATACTTAAAATCAAAATTTTATTAATCCACTGGCTTTAAATAACTAAGAATTGTTAATTTTAGGACTTTAGTTTTTTAATGCGGAGTTAACGCTGCACTTTATAATTAAATCCCTGCGGGAAATGCAGGAGTTATGTAACATAAATAGTTATGAAAACAAGAAGTAATTCATTCAGATTGGCATCAAAGGTATTGACAATTATTATTGCTGGTCTGCTGGTTCCACAATTCATTTTCGCGCAGGCAGACTGGTACAATGAGAATTGGTCATACCGGCGGGAGGTTGCTGTTCCCAATGTTGGTGGAGCTGATCTGACTGAATATCAGGTTAAGATCACTTTGGATAATACTTTTGATTTCACAAAAGCTTTGACTGGCGGGAGTGATATCCGTGTTGCGGCTGCCGACGGAAAAACCCTGATACCCTTCTGGATTGAAGAATGGACTCCTGCAATGACAACGGCCACCATTTGGGTCAGGGTACCATCTATTCCGGTTTCAGGTACTGTGGTTTACATCTATTACGGAAATCCCGAGCCAACGGCTCCTCCTTCCGGTGCTCCGGTTGAGACCCCGCCTGTAGGGCCGTTTACAAGGGCAGCCGGGAACCCGATTGTTCCTAGTGGTGCTGGAAGTAATACAAATTTGCTTGCAGAGAACATTGTTTATGATCCGGTAACGCAGCGATACTGGATGTGTCTTGCAAATTATTCCACGAACCATGTAGCTCTGTGTTCTTCAACTAATCCTACCGATCCTGCTTCATGGAGATGGGACGGTGATGTAATCACCACATTTAGTATATTCTACTCTGGAGCCCCTCATTTGGTGCATCATAATGGTACCTGGTACCTTTTTTATGCTGACAGGCCAAACCTCAGGGTTGCCACATCCTCAAGTGTCAGCGGTCCATATACGATTAACCCTACGCCGGTTCTTCAGCCAACAGCACCTACAGGTGCATGGGATTCTTTCCGTGTTGACGAACCTTATGTTTTTCAGCGCAATGACGGCAAATGGATTATGATTTACATGGCTGATGCCGGTGGTATAACTGAACAGGTGGGCTATGCCACGGCCGATAATATTGGTGGACCATACACGGCATATTCCGGTAATCCTGTTCTCAGTTTTGGACCTCCGGGATCCTTTGATGCAGGAACCATTGCTGATCCGTGGGTTTATGAATTGAACGGTACATATTATATAGGATACACAGTCAGTTCAACAAAGAGTTCACCCTGGCAGACAGCCCTGGCAACAACCACTGACTGGGTTAATTTTACGAAGCACGGAGTGATTTTGCCGGCCTCGGGGACTGCCTTTGATGCTGCAAACAGTTTCCGCGGGGCGGTCACCAGGATAGGTGATACTTATGTTTTCTCGTATACAGGAGGTAATTTTGGCATGGGCATAGCAACCCAACCTGTTTACACAGTCCCGGTCAACATTGATGTTGTAAACGATCCTGATGCTGTGTTTGACTTTTATGACGGTTTCGAAGGAACATCGCTTGATCTGACGAAATGGGGAATTACTAACGGGTCATCATCAAATATTACATTCAGCAGCGGAATTGCCACGTTAACCTCCGGCACACCCTTTACCAGAATATCCGGCACCAGTGTCTTCGGCAGCAATTATATCGGGGAGACAAGGGCAAGGCATTTTAATCAGAGAACAGTCGGGACCAATATAATTGCAGAATTTGGTTTTGCCTCCTCTGATTTCACGACGGTGCGAATAGTTGATAACTTTATGCTGGGAACGACTTATTGGCAGAGACAGGCTAAAATTTCCCCTGCTACAGACACTCAACACCCTTTTTACAATATGGCTCAGACGGCTGATGAAAACTGGCATATTTTCAGGGTATACCGTCAGGGAGACAATCTAGCCGGATATCAGATAGATGACAATACCGCTGAGACAACAAACCAGAATGTTCCTTCAGCTAGTTTGCCACCTTTTATAATGTCCTATACCGAAGCCTCTCCTGCCATCGTCAATGTTGACTGGACCAGGGTTCGCAAATGGGCTGGAGCAGACCCTGTTACCGTTGTCGGGAGTGAGGAGGTAGGCAGCGGGTTGGCTGATGCCAATTACTGGACAGGGAATCATCCGGTTGATGGAACAGCCTGGTGGACAGACCCGCTTAACTGGTCTGAAAACAGTGTGCCAGATATCAACACTGACGTTGTTATTCCGGACAGGCCAAATGATCCTGTAATAGATGATGCAGCATTCTGCCGGAATCTTACAATCAATACAGGCGCACAACTGACGCTTCCCGGTTCATACATCTTTACCGTAAGCGGAGACTGGACAGCTGACGGGTACTTTTCTCCCTCAGGAACCGGAACCGTTCTCTTCAACGGATCAGAGCAAACTATTAGCGGGAGTGGATACCATGTATTTTATCATATGACAATCAGCAGTTCCGGAACTGTTACACTTGATGTAAACGCGGAATTATACGGGAATCTGAGTGTGACTTCAGGAGTATTTGACCTCGGTGCAAATCTGTTAAATAATACTAATACAGGGGGCACGCTCACTGTTTCGCCTGGCGCTACAATGAAAATCGGAGGAACCGGAAGCCTCCCGGCGGGCTATGATGCGGGATATATACTCTTGCCCGGGAGTATAGTCGAGTACTCCGGAACAAATCAGATTGTTTCTGACATTGCGTATCCCCACCTGATCCTGTCAGGTTCAGGGGCTAAATTATTCCCGGCTGCCGGATTAAGCGGCATTGGCGCACTCTCAATCAGAGGGACAGCTACCGCCACATTGCCGAATGGTTCAACCTCATCGACCGGAGCCCTTATTCTGGGTACTGAAGCTGCCCTGCCTGGCTCATATGGAAGTACATCCTCAGCTGCCACCAATAATCTGAGCAATACATATTTTACGGCCACCTACACCGGCATAATCAACCATACTGTTTTAACCGCAGGAAGCTGGCTGGGAGGGGTAAGCGATGACTGGAACAATTCTGCCAATTGGGTTGGTGGTATACCCGGTGACTTGACAGATGTTGTCATTCCGGCGTATGCAGCTCATCAACCTGACGTTAACCCGGATTCACCAAATGCCCGCTGCAGAAATCTAGTCGTGAATCCAGGCGCATCTCTCACAGTGAATGCCGGTCAGGCCCTTACTGTAAACGGTGATCTGTCCAACTTCGGGACACTTACTATTGAATCTGCAAACGTTCTCTCGAGCGGGTCACTGATAGTTACAGACAACAGCACCGGAAATGTTATCTATAACCGCCAGGTAAACACAAGCAATAACCTGTATCACTTCTTTTCTTCACCTGTTGATGCAACGGCATTCCCGACCACTGCGACGGTTTATGAATATAACGAACCGGCAGGTGCATGGGTTACAACCACGACAAATGTAAAGGGAAGAGGGTATACACTGCAAAAGGGGATAACATCTTTAAGCTTTACTGGTACGGTTGTGACTGCTGATGTAACGGTTGAAGCATCGTCGCCCTACGCTGATGCAATTGCCGGGGGAGTTGAGGGTGAATATGACGGCCGCACACTTGCCTCAGGCCGGGATCTTACGGACAACTGGGGTGGAGGAGGCTGGAACCTGCTGGGTAATCCGTATACTTCGGCTCTGAATGTGGGATCATTTATAACAGGCAACAGCACTCAGTTTGATCCTAACTATATGGCGCTCTACCTGTATGACGGCAGTGATTACCGGTATGTGTCAAATCCGGTGGGCACGTGGTTGAGTGGAACAGCCATGAATGAAAATTTCATACAGGCAGGTCAGGGCTTTTTCGTTCTGGCGATGAATGACGCATCAGAGTTTACGTTTAAGCGCACCATGCAGGGTCATGATACCGATGTTCTGCTGCTGAAATCAGCCAGTGCAGGTGAGTCATGGCCGGGGCTTCAGCTTAATGTCAGATACGGAGAAAAAGTGAGCTCCACTCTGGTTGTTTACAATGAAAGCATGACAGCAGGCCTTGACCCAGGGTATGATATCGGTCTGATGAGCTCAGGTCCTGAGGTAGACATTTACACTACCCTGTCACTTGCGGACAATGGGGTCAATTTCACCCGTCAGGCACTACCCATAACCGGAGCAGACAAATTGAAGATTGCGGTTGGCATTGATTCTGAAAATGGAGGCGATGTGACTTTTTCAGCTGTTACTGTTCCCATAGGAACCAACAGGTTCTGGCTTGAAGACAGGGTCACCGGCACTTTCACCGACCTGACGACAAAGAGCTACACTGTAACTCTTCCCGCTAACACCTTTGGCACGGGGCGTTTCTTCATTATAGCATCTGCCAATACCCCAACGGGGATTAATGTCCCTCAGACAGATGAGACGGGATTACGCATCTGGGCCTCCAAAGACAAGATTATTATCAAGGGAGAGGTAAGTGACAAAGCCATCTGCGAAATATATGACCTCCGTGGCAATAAAGTAAATGAGACACAGCTTACCGATGGTGAGCTGAATACTGTAACAGTGCCTGCTGGTTCTCACGGGTTTTACCTGGTGAGGGTGCTTGACGGAGTGAAGAGCACTACGAGGAAAGTGGCGCTGTTGTAAAGACAATAGCGTCGTGCAGTTTAAGGACTTGCAGATCAGATTATTCTGCTTTCCTTCTGGCTTATTCTGAAGAAGGGTATTCTGACGGGGGCAGGACTTGTATCCTGTCTAAAATTTACATATATTGTGTTTTTGAAAAATTAGGTTTTCTGATTATTGAGTTTTTTGAGAGATCGGGCCATTTAAATGTGGTATGAAGTGATTTTATAAAACTACTGAGATGAAAACAAGCATCAAATTTCCCGGATTAACATTTAGGATTCTGACAGTCATATTGGCTGGATTGTTAACAACACAATTCCTTGCTGCCCAGGGCTGGTATAGTGCAGACTGGCAGTACCGAATGCCTGTCACGGTTGCCAATCCCGGAAGCACCTATTTGTCAGGTTTTCAGGTGCAGATCGATCTGACGGGCGGTACGGGAGGTAATTTTGATTTTACGAAAGCTGAAGCAGACGGTAGCGATATAAGGCTGACATCATCCAACGGAACCACACTTATACCGTTCTGGTTAGAAGAATGGGATGCGATAAACGGAACGGCAAGCATATGGGTGAAAGTGCCGGGCATACCGACTACCGAAACTACAGTTTATCTATATTATGGAAATGGAGCAACTGTAATAACTGATCCGCCTTATGTTCCTTATGTTTCCGAAGCAATTCAAGCACCTGCTGTTCTCGTTGAAATGCCACCGTCAGGGCCATATACCAAGCATCCGGAGAATCCCATCATCCCAATCGGACGGCCGGCTACCGGAGCAACTTCTCTGCTTGCAGAGAACATTGTTTATGATGCTGTAACAGGTCACTACTGGATGGTTCTCTCGAACCAGACAGTTGGCACAAACATATCCCTTGTGTATTCAGACGATCCGACCAATCCGGATGCATGGTACTGGCCACAGGTTGGCGAACCGGCAGTTCCTGCCGGTCCGGTGATCGCAAATGCCATCGCTCCGCATCTTATTGAGCACAACGGCACATGGTACATCTTTTACGGAGACCGATCGAGGACTTCATCTAACGGTTCAACAGGAAGGCCCATTTCAGTGGCATCATCTTCCTCTGTCAGCGGGCCGTACACATACCTGCAGGAAGCTTTGCCTGCCGGTTTACCGGGCACCTGGGAGTCTTATCGTGTTGACGAACCCTACGTCTTTCAGCGTTCGGATGGCAAATGGATCATGATGTATATGGCTGAAACGGGTGTACTTGATGAGCAGGTAGGTTATGCCATTGCAGATAATTTGCTGGGCCCCTATTCCAAGTATACAGGAAACCCATGCCTGGCATTCGACGGAACCTCTTTTGATGCAGGCACAATTGCCGATCCATGGGTATATGAATTTAAAGGTGTTTATTATATAGGTTATACAGTAAGTCCAACAACTTCAGGTTGGTCGACAGCTCTGGCCACTACCGAGGATTGGCAGACCTTTACAAAGCATGAAGTTATTCTGGACAGAGGAACTGAGGGGAACAGTTTCAGGGGCGCGGTAACCAGAATAGGTGACGAGTATGTTTTAGCTTATACGGGTAACAGTTACAATTTGTGTATTGCAACCCAACCTGTTTATACTTCCGTATCAACAGCCGTGGGTGATTATACTGACCCGGTTGATCCTCTTGCTACAATTGACAACCCTGACGCTGTTTTTGATTTTTATGACGGATTTGATACCGGTACTGATCCTGATGTTTCAAAATGGGTATTCCGGGCAGGAGGGACCAATGCCTTAACGGCTGTATCAAACGGATTGCTTACCATGACTGCTACGGGTACCTATGCCAGAATTGACGGACTGGCGTCGTTCGGAATGGGATATATTGGAGAAACTTATGGTCGGCATCCTGTTGTAACAGCGGGAATTGTGGAAGCAGGGTTCGTGAGGGCTACACCAGACATATGGACCAGCAGCCTGAGAATCACAGACAACTTCCCTACTGCAAACCGTTGGCAACGAATAATTAACAGTGCATGGGTCGATATGGCCGGAGCTGTTAACTCCGACTGGCATCTATTCAGTATATACAGGGAAAGCCCCGGAACCGTTGGTTTCCGGATAGATGACAATGCACCGGAGGAGGTAACTGCAGGTGTTCCTACAAGTGAGATGGCTCCTTTCCTGATGTCATATAACAGCGGCAATCAATTCATAGTTGACTGGACAAGGGTTCGAAAATGGGCCGGAGCGGACCCCGTTCCCACCGCAGGCAGCGAGGAGTCCTATGATGACCTGCCCCGTTGGACAGGAGCCGTAAGCACTGACTGGCACGATCCTGACAACTGGATTGGCGGAGTTCCCGGTGTCACTTCGGATGTTCTCATTCCTAATGTTACAAACCAGCCGGTCATCGATGAAGCAGCGACCTGTAACAATATTGTTATCAGTTCAGGAGCGTCAGTCGTATTAACAGGCGCGAATACCTTCACAATAAATGGAAGCTTAACCAATAACGGGGGCTCACTTACCTCCGGAGAAGGATCTGCCTTACTTGTCAATGCAAACATGGCTCATAACGGAGGCTCCATCACAATGGGATCAGCAACTGTTACCATAGGCGGGAACTGGACGAGTACGTCGGGGACACTAAATCTTGGGGCTTGTTCCATTGAGATAAGTGGTGACTGGATTAACGACGGAGGAACATATACTCCGGGAACGAGTACAGTTACTTTCAATGGCGCAATGCAAATCATTGGCGGGACAGCCCAGACTAGTTTTAATAATCTTACAATAGCTTGTTCTGGGGCAGTAACCCTTAATGTAAATACCATGGTGGGTGGAAATTTAAGTATAACAGACGGCGTATTTGATCTCGGAAGTTACACCTGTGAAGACGGGTCTGATGGCGGGGTCCTGACCCTGACGGGCGATGCCATTCTCAAAATCGGACACACAAATACTCTCCCGGCCTATTACAGCACACATTCACTCAGCGAAACCAGTACAGTTGAATATTATGGAGGCATTCAAGCGGTGGCATCGCTAAACAGCTCACAAGTGTACGGGAATCTTATACTATCCGGTACAGGAGCTAAAGCATTTCCGGCTGGCGGCCTGGCAGGAATCAGTAAGCTTTCTATCAAAGAATCAGCAACCGCCACGCTGGCCGATGGCTCAACATCCTCAACCAATACCCTGATTTTGGGAGGTGTGGCTGCACTTATTGGCTCCTACGGAAGCTCAATTTCTCCGGCAGTCAACCCGACTGATACTTATTTTACGTCCGGTTACTCCGGGATCATTAACCATACAGCATTAACAGCCGGCACCTGGATAGGTGAAAACAGTGCTGCGTGGCACAGCGGTTCAAACTGGGCCGGAGGCTTGATTCCTGTGTCAGGGACAAACATTATAATCCCTGCCTCCGCAGCCTATCAGCCGGTAATATATAGTGACTCTCCACCTGCAGTTTGCGGGAATTTGACCATTGAAGCTGGCGCTTCGCTGTTAATAGGTGCCGGTCAGGCGCTTACAGTCAACGGCGATTTGTCCAACTCCGGAACACTTACAATTGAATCTGCAAACGTTCTCTCGAGCGGGTCATTGATGATAGTTACAGGCAACAGCACCGGCAATGTTATCTATAACCGCCAGGTAAACACAAGCAATAACCTTTATCACTTCTTTTCTTCACCTGTTGATGCAACGACATTCCCGACCACTGCCACGGTTTATGAATATAACGAACCGGCAGGTGCATGGGTTACAACCACGACAAATGTAAAGGGAAGAGGGTATACACTGCAAAAGGGGATAACATCTTTAAGCTTTACTGGTACGGTTGTGACT
>Ga0302242_1001961_pt1 | contig 13750 bp, 9 predicted proteins | sample AAG_UR_Lys_MG_FD_193510 | JGI IMG/M metagenome (GOLD analysis project Ga0302242, IMG submission 193510) | Enriched activated sludge microbial communities from anaerobic digester in WTTP, New Holstein, Wisconsin, United States - AAG_UR_Lys | ecosystem: Engineered > Bioreactor > Anaerobic >... | reverse complement strand
AGAAAACACGCGAGGCACCGCCCGCTGCCGAAACGAAACTGGCAACCTTTGGCGCGGGTTGCTTCTGGTGCGTGGAAGCCGTTTTTCAGCAACTGGAGGGTGTGGTGGCCGTCGAGTCGGGATATGCCGGCGGAACGATGGAGAATCCCACCTACAGGCAGGTTTGCAGCGGGGCCACAGGGCACGCCGAGGTGTGCCAGATCCGCTACGACCCGGCGAAAATCAGCTACGACAAGCTGCTGGATGTCTTCTGGCAAACGCACGACCCGACGACGTTGAACCGGCAGGGGGCGGATGTGGGCACCCAGTATCGTTCGGTCGTTTTCTATCACGACGACCAGCAACGGGCGCAGGCGGAAAAACGAAAGCGGGAGTTGGACGCGGCGGGCATCTGGGACGCACCCATTGTCACGGAGATCAGCCCGCTGCTCAAGTTCTACAAGGCGGAAGACTGCCATCAGAATTACTTCCGCGTCAATCCCCAGGAACGTTATTGCCAGAAAAGATCGTGCGTGCCAGCAGTGCTGTCGGAGCGTTGCGATTGGGTGGGCGCCGCCGGCGATCTTTTGTTCCGCGATGAATGGATTGGCAATCCCGCAAAGCATCCTCGAAAGAGACTCGTCTTGTCCCTGGCAGGGGACTTCGAGTAGGATAACAATAAGAAGCCCCGAAAGCTGGAGGGATATGCCTCGGGGGAGCGGTCCACGAGTTGTTGTTGGAAAGGATTCCGCACCATGGTCGTCTCACTCTGCGACGTGGCTCGCATGGTCGATGGACAGCTGCAAGGGGACGGCAACGTTCCCATCACCGGCGCCGAGATCATTCGCGACGCCCGGCCCGGCGACTTGACGTTCGCCGACAACGCACGGCTATTGGCCAGCTTGACCGCCTGTCGGGCGTCGGCGGTCCTCGCGCCGCCGGGAATTCAACCGGACGGGTTGCCCTTCGTCACCGTGGCCAACGTTCACGAGGCGTTTTCCCGCGTGGTCGCCTATTTCCGTCCCCCGCAGCAGGACCACCGCGTGGGCGTCGCCGCTTCGGCCGCCGTCAGTCCCACGGCACGGCTGGGCCGCGATGTCGTCGTCCATGCCAACGCGGTGATTGGCGAGCGCGTGACGGTCGGCGACGGGGCGGTGATCCACTCCGGCGTCCAGATCATGGCAGGTTGCCGGATCGGCGACCAGGCGGTGCTGTTTCCCAATGTCGTGCTGTACGAGAACACGGTCGTCGGCGCCCGGGTACTGATCCACGCGGGGGCGGTGATTGGGGCCTATGGCTTCGGCTACACGATGGTCCAAGGCCGGCATCGGCTGTCCGCGCAACTGGGCCACGTCGAATTGGGCGATGACGTGGAGATCGGCGCCTGCACGACGATCGATCGCGGGACCTACGGGGCGACGGTCATCGGCGAAGGAACGAAAATCGACAACCACGTGATGATCGCCCACAATTGCCGCATCGGACGCCACAACGTGATCTGCTCGCAGGTCGGAATTGCCGGCAGCACGACGACCGGCGACTACGTCGTGATGGCCGGCCAGGTAGGCATCCGCGACCACGTGAACATCGGCGAACGCGTGACGATCGGCGCCAAAGCGGGCGTGATGAACGACATCCCCTCCGGGGCGACCTACGTGGGCATCCCGGCCACGCCGGAACGGCAACAGATGGTGATGCTGGCGGCTCTGCAGAAGCTGCCCGAGTTGAAGAAGCAGTTGCGCACGCTGCAGCACACGGTGACTCAATTGGAGCAAGCGGCGGGGACGTTGACGCGACAGGAGGCGGCGTGAGCGGCGCGGCACCGCAGAAAATCGGCTTGTTGGCCGGCTGGGGCAGCTACCCGATCGTCGTAGCCCAGACCTTGCGCGACCAGGGCTTTCAGGTCTTCTGCCTGGGCATCAAGGATCACGCCGATCCGATCTTGCAGTCGATCTGTCACGGCTGGCGGCCGATCGGCTTGGCCAAGCTGGGCGCGGCGATCCGCTACTTCCGCCGCCACGGAGTGGTCTACGCGACGATGGCCGGCAAGATCCACAAGGTGTTGATTTTCCGCAAGTACCACTGGCTGAAACACCTGCCGGATTGGCGGTTCTTTTGGACCTTCTATCCGCACTGGATCACGAAGACACAAGACCGCAAAGACGACACGCTGCTGGGCACGATCGTCCAGGTGTTCGCCGACGAGGGTATTCAATTCGCACCGGCTACGAATTTTGCACCGGAGCTGCTCGTGGAATTCGGCAATCTCACCTCACGCCGGCCGACCACAGGGCAATGGAAAGACATCGCCTTCGGCTGGCGGCTGGCCAAGGAACTGGGGCGTCTGGACGTGGGCCAGAGCGTGGCTGTCAAGGGGCAAGCGGTGCTGGCCGTCGAGGCGGTCGAGGGGACCGATGAATGCATCCGCCGCGCCGGATGGCTCTGCCCGGCGGGCGGCTTTACCGTGGTCAAAGTCGCGAAGCCTCAGCAGGACATGCGTTTCGACGTGCCGACCATTGGCCCCAGAACCATTCAGACACTGATCGACGCCGGCGCCAGCACGATCGCGATCGAAGCCGGCAAGACCATCGTGCTGGACCGGGAGGAGGTCGTCCGACTGGCAGATCGCCACAAGTTGGCGATCGTCGCGGTGGACGAGGAACGCCTGCTCCAAGCGGCCGGGGCTGGTCTCGACCAACGCTGATTTCTCCGTGGTGCCTGACTGGACTGCGCCACTCCGGAATGGATCAGTGAGTCTACCGCTGGTAAATCGGCAGAATCGCCTTGTCCAGCTGGAGCATGATCAGATTGCAGGCGGTGACGTAGATCGGGCCGATATTGCCCGTCCAGTAGCCCTCGTCGTTCTGTTCGCTGATGATCTTCTCGTACAGCTTGTCCCGGAACGGGTTCCACTGGCTCGGGCCCTGACGGTACATGACCTGCGCGTAGTACAGGTACGTGTAGTGCCAGTGGCCGTAGGAATGCGTCTGGTCGGTGATGTTGTTCAGCGTCTTCTTGCAGTATTCCAGCATTTCCGGCACGTGCTGGCTGTCGTAGTCGCCGGCGTTGTACAGGGCGGCCAGTGCGGCGGCAGTGATCGCGGGGCGAGAACTGCCGCGGTTGCGGGAACTGTAGGAAATGCCGCCGTCCTGGTTCTTGCAGTCGTAGATGTATTTCTTCGCCTTCTCGATCGCCTCGGCGGGCACCGGGATGCCGGCGTTGCGACAGCCGCGTAAACCCTGGACCTGGGTGATCGTCGTCGAGCCTTCGTCAAAATCGCTGCCGTCCTTGGCGCTGACGTAGCCCCAACCGCCGGCGCTGGTTTGCGCCTTACAGCTGAAGTCGACCGATCGCGTGAGGTTCTCCACCAGCATCTGGCGGGTTTCCTCGTCCTGCTCCTCGCCCAGCACCTGGGACAGGAACAGCATGGAAAAGCCGTGTCCGTAGGTGTAGCGATTGTCGCTTTGCGGATCCCCGATCAGGCCGTTCGTGCGGGACTTGCTGAGCAGAAAGTCCACCGCCCGGCGAATGTGCTTGGCATACGGCCCCTGCACCGTGGTCGAACCTGAACCAATCAATGCCGTTCCGGCCAGCGCTGTCATCGCCGTGGGGTAGTTGCCAGCCACCCAGTTGCCGCGAATCGGCGATTGCGTCCGGGCGACCCAGTCCAGGCCTCGCTGAATGGCCTTTTCCCAGCGCGGGTCCTTCTTGGCGGCGACGGCGGGCCGTACCAGCCGAGCGTCGGCGGCCAGGCTGACGGCCGTTGCCGCCAATGATTTCAGAAGATTGCGTCGCGTTACCGTCATGTTCACATCCTCTCGCCGACATCTGCACCTTGCACGACATTCTACTCGATACGTCCGCGAGAGCCAAATCCGTATCATATTTGTCTCTCCGATTCGGACCTGAGCCACGCGACACACTAAGTTGGATGGGTGGCATGGTGGATGGGCGCGAAATCGCGAGGGCTTCTTAGTCTCAGGAGACGTGCCCCTCTTTCAGCAACCTCTTGCGAGGCGCTGCAGCGAACAGCCGGCTTAATTTTTTGCACGGGATGGCTATGCTCTGTGTCTGGCAGGAATAGAACAAACGGAAGCTTCCCGGTAGAATGGGTTTCCAACCCGTGCAGGCAGGGTTGGAAACCTGCCCCACTTGATTCTTGACGAGGGAGACATCGCCATGACCGCTCGCATCGTCCGGCACCTGCCGGCTGTCTGGGTGTTGCTGTTGATCGTTCCCACGCTTTGGGCCGGCGAGAACCAGAAACCGGCGGCAAAGGAAGGGGAGAGTCCGTCCTCGAAGCAGGCGGGCGCGGAGCCGTGGCTCAGGCCTGACCCGGCGGCGCTGAAACGCTGGCAAGACATGCGCTTCGGGATGTTCATCCACTGGGGACCGGTCAGCCTGACCGGGCACGAGATCGGCTGGTCGCGCGGGGCGCAGACGCCGGTCGACCAGTACGACAATTTATACAAGAAGTTCAACCCGACCAAGTTCAGTGCCGACGAGTGGGTGGCCGTCGCCAAAGCCGCCGGCATGAAATACATGGTGCTGACGACCAAGCATCACGACGGCTTCTGCCTGTGGGACACGAAGCAGACCGAGTACAACATCATGAATTCGCCCTTCGGTCGCGACGTGACGAAGGAACTGGCCGAGGCGTGCCAGCGCGGCGGCATGGCCTTCGGCACGTATCACTCGGTGTGCGACTGGCACCATCCTGACTTTCCGCTCACCAGTCCCGGCGGCAAGGTCCGGCGGGAGAAGTCCGACATCGCCGCCTATCGCCGCTATCTGCGGGCCCAGGTGACGGAGCTGATCACGAATTATGGTCCGTTCCACTCGATGTGGTTCGACGTGCCGCAGGAGTTCGATCGCACGGAAGGCTCGGAAAACGTCCGCTTGTGCCGTACCCTGCAGCCCGACATCCTGGTGAACAACCGCGCCGGTGGCGGCGTCGGCGACTACGGCACGCCCGAACAGCGAGTCGGCGGGTTCGACATCGAGCGGCCTTGGGAAACCTGCATGACGATCTGCCGGCAATGGTCCTGGAAACCCGACGACAAGATGAAAACCCTGCCGGAGTGTCTGCAGACGCTCATCCGCACTGCCGGCGGCGATGGCAACCTGCTGTTCAACGTGGGCCCGATGCCCACGGGCGAGATCGAACCGCGACAGGTCGAGCGACTGAAGGAAATGGGCGCGTGGCTGGCGAAGTACGGCGAGAGCATCTACGGCACGCGCGGTGGGCCTTTCAAGCCGGCCAAGCATGTGGTCTGTACCCGCAAAGGCAACACGGTCTACCTGCACATCTTCGCGTGGCCCGAAGAAGTGCTGGCGCTGCCGGCGTTGCCGGCGAAGATCGTCAAGTCCAGCCTGCTCACAGGCGGAGAGGCAACCGTCAAGCAGACGGAAGCCGGAATCGAGATCAACGTTGCCAAGTCCGACCGACAGGAGATCGACACGATCGTCGCGTTGGAACTCGACAAACCCGCGATCGGCATCGCGCCGATCGCCGTCTCCAGCCTCGGCCAATCGCTGGCTGAGGGCAAGAAAGCCACCGCCTCGAACGTGTATCAGAAGAACATGCACTACGCCGGCGCGATGGCAGTCGACGGCGACGAACAGACGCGCTGGGCTACCGACGCCAGCACCGGCCCGTGCTTTCTGGAAGTCGACCTGGGCAAGCCCGAAACGTTCGACCGGGCGATGATCGACGAGTGCGTGGAATTTGGCGTGCGAGTGAAAGCGTTCGAGCTGCAATTCAAAGACGGCGAAGAGTGGAAGACGTTCTACAGCGGCAAAGGGATCGGCGAGCAACTCGAAGTGAAGTTCGAGCCGGTGACCGCCCGATTTGTGCGTCTGAACATCACCGACGGCCAAGGCGGCCCGACCATCTTCGAGTTCCAGTTGTTTGCACCGGCCCTGAGGAAGACGGTGCCGTGACGCGGATTTGATTTCGTACATCGCTGCCGTGGGCGGAACCGCGGCAGCGGGACGTGCGAAGGCGAAGAAGAACCAACCGGCAGGCCCCGTGGAATGATTTGATTTCAAGGGACGATACGCGCAAAACTCAGTATTGGCGGGCGGGGCTTTCCCCGACGGCAAAGACGTCGCGCCGCCAATCAAGGGAGGGGTGATGGGAGTTACGATTTCGTATCGGGGTTCGTTGGCGGACATCGAGCGGGTTGAGGATTTCGAGGACCGCGTGCTCGATTTGGCGCTGGAAATCGGCGGCCAGGCCCGCGTCTGGCGGAGCGTCCATGACGACGATCCGCGGCGGGTCGTGCGCGGCATCATACTGGATTTGTACCCCGGCCAGGAGACGACCAGCCTGCTGATTTCTCCGGAGGGCTGGCTGATCAACCTGTTCGAGATCGAGGACGCGGAGAAGGGACGAATCGCCGAGCCGCCGTGGTGTTTCGTCAAAACGCAGTTCGGCTCGGTCGAGGGCCACGTGGCACTGGTCGAGATGCTGGCCGCACTGAAACGCGAGTTTTTCCCGGACCTGGAGGTGAACGACGAAGGCGGGTACTGGGAAACCCGTGACCTGGCGGCGCTGCGGCACAAGATGGAGTACGTCCAGTCGGCGATCGACGGCCTGGGCGACGCGCTGCGGCGGCAGGGACTGACGGCCGAGGCCGCGGAAGAACCGGAGATCCTCATGACGCGGATCACGCGGGTGGCGCAGATGGTCCAGCGGACGCTGGGGCGCGCCGCCGAACACCCGCCGGTCCTGTGGGGCGACGAGGATTCCGGCGACGATTCCGAGGGCGGCTTCTATCGCCCCGGGGACGGCACCGAAGCCCAGTGGGACGCTTCGTTCAAGGAGCAGCGCCGAAAGCAAGAGCGGCTCCACCGGGCTATCGAGGAGCGGCGGGCCCGCGGTGACGAGACAGGCGATGCGCTGCTGGGCGCCATGCGGGACGAGGGGATGATCGATCTGCCCGGCGAACCCTCGCTGTCCGACGCCCTCCGCGAGATGGCCGAGGCGATGGAGGAGGAACAGGACGAAGAGGACGAACCGTGGCGCGAGAGCCTGCCGGATGCACTCCGCGAGGCGGACGAGGACGATGAGGACGACTGGCTCGGCGACGATGAACGCCATCCGCTGCTGGAACGGGTCATGGACCTCAATAAACGATTGTACGATATGGCCGAAGCGGCGGAGGGACGGCGGAACGTGAACTTTCAGAGTCTGCTCAGTTCCACGGGCGAGATGATGGGCGGCCTGGCCCAGGCGCTGGGCAGCCGGCACTTCGAGCCGCTGTCCGGCTTGTCGCTGGTCCAGCTCAAGCGGGCGCTGCGCGGCGCTGCGTTCGCAATCGGCATGCTGTTCCCGCTGCGGGCCGAGGGAGTGCTGGGCCCGGCGGAATTCGACGAACTGATCGCCACCCTCGAATCCTTGCGGAACGACATCGTTGCCGAACTGAGCCGGCTTCGCGAAGCCCGCGAGTCCGGTTAACGTCGAGATCCGGCTCTGGAAAATCGCGAGGTGCTCACTTCCTCTGCATCGCCCGCTGGACCGCTTGCCCCATGTCGGCCGGGCTTTCGGCGACTTCGATACCGGCCTGGCGCAAGGCGTCGATCTTCTCCGCCGCCGTGCCTTTGCCTCCCGAAATGATCGCCCCCGCGTGTCCCATGCGCTTGCCGGGCGGCGCGGTGCGGCCGGCGATGAACGCGGCCACCGGCTTCGTGACGTGCTGCTTGATGAAGACCGCCGCTTCTTCCTCCGCCGATCCGCCGATCTCGCCGATCATCAGGATCGCCTCCGTCTGCGGATCGGTTTCGAACTGTTTCAGCAAATCGATGAATGAAGTGCCCACGATCGGATCGCCGCCCAAGCCCACGCAGGTGCTCTGCCCCAAGCCCAGGCTGGTGGTCTGCCAGACCGCTTCGTAGGTCAGCGTGCCGCTGCGGCTGATCACGCCGACACAGCCGCGACGGTGGATGTAGCCGGGCATGATGCCGATCTTGCACTCCTCGGCCGTGATGATGCCGGGGCAATTGGGGCCGATCAGCGTCACGTCGCTCCGCTTGACGACGTCGTACACGTGGATCATGTCCAAGACCGGCACCCCCTCGGTGATCGCGACAATCACCTGGATCCCGGCGTCGACCGCCTCCAGGATCGCGTCCGCCGTGAACGCGGCCGGGACGAAGATCATCGTTGCGTTGGCACCGGTCTTTTCGACCGCTTCGGTGATGGTGTCAAACACGGGCACGCCCTCGACCGTTGCGCCCGCTTTGCCGGGCGTCACGCCGCCGACGATGTCGGTGCCGTAGTCCAGGCAGCCCTTGGTGTGAAAGGCTCCGGCCTTGCCCGTGATGCCTTGACAAATGACTCGCGTATCTCGGTTGACCAGAATGCTCATGAGACGTGTCTCTGTGGGATGAAGGGGATCTTGTACTTCCTTCGCTGACGCAGCGGGGGACGGTTGGATCAGCGCCCACGCGCGCCGGTGGCGTTGCGGTTAAGCGGCCGTTGCAGCGGCGACGACTTTTTGAGCCGCATCGGTCAGACCGTCGGCCGTGATGATGTTCACGCCGCTTTCCGCCAGGATCTTACGGCCCTCCTCCACGCGGGTGCCCTCCAGGCGCACGACCAGCGGCACGTTGAAGCCGACCGTCCGGTACGCTTCCAGGATCGCCTGGGCGATCGTCGTACACTGCATGATTCCGCCGAAGATGTTCACCAGCACCGCTTTGACGTTCGGATCCGACAGCAGGATGCTGAAAGCCTCGGTCACCTGCTCGGTGTCGGCCCCGCCCCCCACGTCCAGGAAGTTCGCCGGCTCGCCGCCGTGCAGCTTGATGATGTCCATCGTGCTCATGGCCAGGCCGGCGCCGTTGACCAGACAGCCGATGTTGCCGTTGAGCTTGACGTAGCTCAGCCCTGCCTTTCCCGCCCGAATCTCGGCCGGTTCTTCCTCCGACAGGTCCCGCAATTGGGCGATGTCGGGGTGCCGGAACAGAGCGTTGTCATCAAAGTTGATCTTAGCGTCCAGCGCCACCATCTCGCCGCGACCGGTGACGACCAGCGGGTTGATTTCGGCCAGGCTGCAATCGTACTTGACGAAGGCCCGGCACAGGGCCTGCATGAACTTGGCGGCGCTGCGGACGCTCCCGCCGCCGATCTGCAGCTTCTGACACAGCTTGCGGACTTGGTAGTCCAGTAGTCCCACTTGCGGATGAAAATGTTCCTTGAAGATCTTCTCCGGCGTCTCGGCCGCCACTTTTTCGATTTCCACGCCGCCTTCGCTGGAGACCATCAGCACGGGTTTGGCGGCAGCCCGATCGACGACGATGCCCAGGTACAATTCGCGGGCGATATCGCAGCCTTCCTCGACCAGCACTTGGCGGACCGTCTGGCCGTCCGGCCCCGTCTGGGTCGTCACCAGGCGATTCCCCAGCATGCGTCCCGCCACGGATGCGGCTTCTTGGGCGCTGCGGACCAATTGAACGCCGCGCTGTTCGGGGCATTCACGGATCTGACCCTTGCCGCGGCCACCGGCGTGAATCTGGGCCTTGACGACGGCGACCGGCGCGCCCAGTTCGGTGAACGCCTTGGCCGCGTCGCCGGCACTCGTGGCCACTACGCCCCGCAGCACGGGCACGCCCGCGTCGCGCAGGATTTGCTTCGCTTGAAACTCATGGATTTTCATCGGGAACGTCCCCGTCAGCGATTTAACAACTTGCCGCTTCTGAAACGACGAAAGGTTAGCCGAAACCGCTGCCGAATAAAAGGGTATCTGCCAGTTGCCGGACTCCGAGAATCGCGGTTGTGCTGCGGTCTCCCGACCGCAGCACGCGTCCGACCGCAGGTCTCCCAACATCGGCAGGGAGACCTGCGGTCGGCGGTTCCGGCGAGGTCGGGAGACCTGCGCCGAACATTGACAAATGACCGTGCTCCGGAAAGTCAGAACTTGATCACGCCGCGGCTGCGAAGTTCCAAAGCGATCTTACACAGCTCGATCATTTCCGGCGTGTACCGGCACCCAATGTCGCCACCGTCCGATGCCTTCCCAATGCACGGGCTGCCGGGATTGAGTCGGAAGTCCAAATTCTTCTGGTCCCGGAACATCGGGTCCGCGACGGAACACCCGTTGCCCCGCTGGACGTCGGAAGAGGCTTTTCCAAATGTGACGCAGTGGTCCATACGGTTTCCTGGAGCTCGGCTGGGAACCTCCACGTCGCCAATGATACAGTCGGTCAATGTTGTCGGAACGCCGCCCAGAAGCGCCCGGGAAATGGTGCATAAGACCAGTTGGGAATCCCAGATCAGCTCAACCTGCTTAAGAAAAACGCAGTCTCGAAGTGTCACACGGGCATCGAAGCGCGAAGCCGCCAGAATGACGCAGTTCTCGAACTGCAATTCCTCCTTGCGCAATGCCCGGTTAACCGCGTTGACGCCCGACTCTGACGGCATCCAAATGACAGCCTCTTCGAGCTTGGTCGGACCATCGCGCACTAGGAGGCAATGGGGAGTGCGGCCCGGTGCGCCTCCATTAAGCAAGATTACTCGCTTCAGGGTTGTTCCTCGTTCCTGCGATTGTGACTAACGGCCCCAAGACGCTGTTTGGTTCCATCGAGATCAGGATCGGCCAGAGCCCTTTCTTGCCGCGAACGGTCAATCCGATCTTCTCGGGAGGGATCGTCACCGCCTCGCTATATGGGCCGTTGTCCTGGATTTCGATCAGGCTGTTCGGTAGTGCTGCATTCACAGCTTGCTGAATCGTCTTGTAATCCCCCTTGCCGTCTAATCGCACCACCAGCCGCTTGCCGAGGCTCGACGTTGCATCGTCCATGTCGCGGAACGTTGGCTTCCGCTGGCTGTCAGTCGTCGCACGACTCGTAGCGTAACTGTCTTTCAACTTCTCCACCAGCGGCCGCAGCTCGAAGAGGTCCTTCTCAGCAAACAGCTTCGCCGCCTCAGCGTACAATTCCTCAGCTTCCGCCTCGCGGATGCCTTTCTTGGCCTGGGCACGAAGTATCTCGAAAACATCCTTGTTCGCCGCGAACCAAGGCGTCGTGCCGTATTTTTCCTCGATGCTTCTTAGGGCCGTTTCGGCCTTGGCAAATTCCTGTTTCGCCGCCAGGGCCTCCGCCGCCGAGAAGGCCCGCTGGGCCAGCGAGGCAAGGTAAGGGTCGATATCCGAGCCCAGCGAGCGGGCCTTGTCGAAGGAACTCTCGGCCGACGGCACGTCTTGCAGGACCAGGGCGAACAGTCCGACCGTGATCCAGTCGTCGCTGCTTGCCGGGTCCATTGCCAGTTGGGTCAGCTTCGTCACGCACTTGGCGTTCAACTCCTTCCAGGGGTGCTCCTCGGTCTTGCCCGTCGTCAGCGTAGCGGTCAGGCCGGACTCGTCGGCCTTGGTCACTTCGCCGGGGCCGCCGCGGAGTTGGAGTTCACTCTTCGTCTTTGGCGGGGCGGCCCCACTAATCGCCTGGATGATGCGGGCCTTGAAGCGGCCCATACGAAGCACGTCGTCGCGACGGACCTGCACGCGGGCGGCAAGTTCGGGATCAGTGGGTTGCAGTTTGTCGAGGATCGCTAACGCCGCGCGGAAGTCCCAGGCGGCGATCAGGTCCTCGGCGGGTTGGAGCACCGCGACATAACGGGCTTCGGCCTCCCGGCGTTTCTGTTGTTCCGCCTCGGCCGCCTTTTCCTGAGCCGTCTTGCCCGGCTGTTCGGGCATAGCGGGTTTCTCGGCGACCGTCGGCGGCTGTGGCGGGGCTGGCGTCGAAGGCGGCGGCGTCTGACCTGCCGGGGGGACGGACGGGATTGGGTTCGGTTCTGCGGGAGCAGGCTCGCGCTCGGGTTCGGATGAGGCAACGGTCGCGATCTTCTTCCATATGGGCCGAATCTCCGTCGGCTTGCCTTCCGCAAGTTCCACCGTTTGCTCGAACGGCGCGAACCCGCGGCGGGCGATCCACACCCGATGTGCTCCCGGCTTGAGCGTGATGCTGAGTTGGTCTTGCGCGTTTGAATCGACCAGTTCTGCGGGATCGTGAACCCGGCCGTCGATCTGGAGTTGGGCGTTCGTACGCTCCGAGGGCGGCCAGCGGAGCACCAGCCGCGCGGGGGCGGGTTGTGTCGCGGGCGGTGGGGCGGCCTGGGGTGCAGCCGGCGCAGCGGCTTTTTCTTTCCCGGCAATTGGCCTGTCCGGCGACGATCGCTCCGGACGCAAAAGCAGCACGGCGACCACCAGCAGCACTACGGCCGGCACGGCGCAGGCAGCCAGTTTTTTCCAGTCCTGCCACCACGGGGACTGCGGGGGATGGGGACGTTTCCTTGCGGGCGGCTTGGCAAGTGGCCCGCCGGGCAGCGTCTGTTCGGTCCTTGTGTTCGTATCCACTTGCGCGCCGGACCAGTCCAAGGTCGGTTCGAGGCTCGCGACCGCCGCGGCGCCTGGGGCGGCCTTGGGCTCCGCCTTGGCCGGGCGCGTTTCCGTTCGCGACGGCCCGCCAGCGGACGCCCCGTGCCGGTGCGACGTGGGAGCACTTCCGACGCCTCGCAGGAACGCGTCCAACTTCTCATCCTCGACGGCGGCAGGACGTGCCGCCGCTGCCGCCATGCCACCCCGAAACGGCTCCAAATCTGCGATCGCCTCGGTCATCGTCTGATAGCGCTCCTCCGGCGTTTTGGCGACCATGCGGCGGAAGACCGCTTCGAGCGCCGGAGGTACGTCGGAACAAACTTCGCAAAGAGACGGGATCGCTTGCGACTGGTGGGCGATGAGTTTCTCGATGGCGGTTTCGCCCGTATACAGGGGCCGGCCGGTCAGCAGGTACCACAGAGTGATGCCCAAGCTGTAGATGTCGGCCCGCCCGTCGGCATGCTTGGTGCTAGCCGCCTGCTCCGGCGCCATGTAGTCCACGGTGCCCATGATCTGGCCGCTGCCGGTCAGTTCATCCTGCCGGTCACCGGCCGTATCCAGCCGCGCCAAACCCATGTCCAAGATCTTGACCGTGCCCCGGTGGTCCAGCAGCAAGTTCGCCGGCTTGATGTCCCGATGCACGACGCCGTGCTCGTGGGCATATTGCAGACCGGCAGCCGCTTGCAGGATGCAGCCCAACGCCTGGTCGAGTGGCAGCGGGCCCTGCTGCTTGACCAGCGCCGACAGGTCGCTGCCCTCGACGTATTCCATGACCAGGAAGTGCGTGCCGCCCGCTTCGTCCGCGTCATGAGCGGTCACGATATTCGGATGCGTCAGCCGGGCGGCAGCCTTGACCTCGCGCTGGAACCGACGTAGCGATTCGGGACTCCGCACGACTTTGGGCGAGAGCACTTTCAGCGCCACCAGCCGCTCCATCCGCCGGTGCTCGGCCTTCAGCACCAACCCCATGCCGCCTTGGCCCAGTTTGTCCAGGATGACGTAATTGCCCAGCACCAGCGATTTACCTCGGCCGGAGTAGATCTCCTTGGCCTGATGGGCAGTCAACTTCTTTCGCCGGACGAGTTCTCGGGCAAGCTGCTCGCTGTCGGGGGGCTTCCTGTCGGCGGGCATTTCCTCGACCAAGGCCGCGATTTCCTCGGCGGACATCAGACCGGCAGCCACGACTTGCTGCACGAATTGGTCGAGCAGGACAGGCATCGAGATCTCTCCCGGAAAACAGCTGGCCGCGCCATTGCTAATGCTGATACGCCCCGGTACGCCCCCACACGCGGTGCGAACAGCGTCCCAGACACTCCCCGAATAAGGTAGCAGATCCGAAGCGGTATCGCAATCGGCTGGATCGCGGCAAGTGGATTCCCAGGGTTGACCGCGGT
>Ga0302242_1001959_pt1 | contig 13762 bp, 14 predicted proteins | sample AAG_UR_Lys_MG_FD_193510 | JGI IMG/M metagenome (GOLD analysis project Ga0302242, IMG submission 193510) | Enriched activated sludge microbial communities from anaerobic digester in WTTP, New Holstein, Wisconsin, United States - AAG_UR_Lys | ecosystem: Engineered > Bioreactor > Anaerobic >... | reverse complement strand
CATTCCACCCATTCCGGGCATTCCACCCATTCCGGGCATTCCACCCATTCCGGGCATTCCACCCATTCCGGGCATTCCAGGGAACTGACCGGGCATACACTGGTTGCACTGACCTCCGCCCATCATCATCATCATCTTCATCATCATCTTCATCATCATCATCATCTGCATAGGGCCCATCTGCCCCATCATTCCACCCATCATCTGTTCCATTCCACCGCCATAATAATTATTTATTATGGTAGTATTGTTCTGTCTGTTTCCAATTGCTAAACCCATTTTTCACTCATCCTTTCTTTTAATACTTTTAATATTTTCCTTCAATACTGAGGTTAATTCTCTTTGTTATATTATCACGCAAAAATAAAAAAAGTAAAGAGAAATATTTTTTTTTAGAAATTTATTTTAGTTGAGTTAATTATTCCAAAAAATAAAGAACCAGTTTCCTGGTTCTTTATTTTTTTAAAATTCTCTAGCCTTTGTACATCTGAGAAACTTCTGGTCCCATTCCATAAGGATTCTTATACCAGTTCGATACATTACCGTCAGGACCTGCCCATACACTATCACCATCTGCCTGCATAGCATCGGCCATAAATCCATCTCCTCTGTTACCTCCCTGGAATTTTCCGCCTTCTCCGTGGATATGATCATTTCCATTATATATATCAATAGACTTTACAACACCTTTAGGGCCATCTGCATTCATGGTTAACTTGGTTCCATCAGGAAGATTAAAACTCATGGTCTTATCTTTCCAATCCCATCTCTGGCCATCGCCTTCATTTACATGAGGGTCACCCCATATTTTTGTATTTCCAGTGGGATTTGGCCCACCCATACCGCCTGCTCCTGCAAAAGCAAAAGCGCCTGACACTGATCCACCGGGGCCAGAATATGCGAAAGCTCCTGCAAAAGCGCCGGCTCCTCCGCCTCCTGGTTTACCCATTCCTTCAATATTTACATCTGTTCCCTGATAGGTAATTTTATAACCACCTGGAGTTGTTACAGAATTTCCCTGAAGTTGAAGTCCACCCATCCCACCATGAAGAGGTCTGGGGCCACCTATACCCATAGCACCGGCACCGGGGAAGGGACAATGTTGCATAGGAGGAGTAAAGCCCCCACCCATAGCTCCGGCCATCATTCCGCCAAGCATTCCGCCAAGCATTCCGCCAAGCATTCCTGCCATTCCGGGAGGCATAGGAGGCATTCCACCCATGCCGGGCATCATGCCGGGCATTCCACCCATGCCGGGCATCATGCCGGGCATCATGCCGGGAAATTGACCGGGCATACATGGACAGGACTGACCACCCATCATCATCTGCATCATCTGCATCATCATCTTCATCATCTGCATCATCATCTGCATCGGTCCCATAGGTCCCATAGGTCCCATCTGCCCCATTGGTGGCGCCCCACCATAATAATTATTAATTACTGTAACATTATTTTGTTTGTTCCCAATTGCTAATCCCATTTTTTACTCATCCTTTCTTTAGTGAAGTTATATAGAAATTCTCTACCTTATTATCACGACAAAATAGAAAAAGTAAAGAGTAATAAAAAGTAAAAAATCTTAAAAATATTTTTTTATTTTTAAAGGAAAACATCAAATTGACAAAAAAAATAAAAAGAGATAAAATAAGTTCACAGAATATATAGTTTATATATCTTTTAAGGAGGAAATAAAATGTCTGAGGGGAGGGCCTTCTTTGAAGAAGGAATTAAAAAACTTTATGAAGGTAATTACCAGGACGCAAAGGTAGCAATGGAAAAAGCTCTTGAAAAAGAACCTCAAAATGCAATTTATCGTACAAATCTGGGCATAGCCATGGATGGGTTAAAATTAAAAGACAAAGCTCTTATAAACTACGAAAGAGCTGTAGAAATTGAACCTGAAAATACAGGATTTCTTTATAACCTGGGCAGTGCTTACCTTCAAAGAGGAAAATATGAAGAGGCTATAAAATCACTGACAAAAACCGTTGAGAAAGAGCCACAAAATCCTTACTATAATTACAATCTTGGTAGTGCTTATTTCTTTCTGGATAAATTCGATACTTCTCTAAAATTTTATATAAAAGCTCTTGAATTAAGGCCAAATGATCATTTATGGAATTTTAGCACAGGTATAGCCTGTCACAACTCCGGTAGTTATGAAGAGGCTATAGAATATTTCGAAAAAGCCATAAAATTAAATCCAGGAATAGGAGATTATTATTTTGCTCTTGGTAATGCATATCATTGTATGGAATATATAGAAGAAGCTATAAAAGAATATGAAAAATCTATAAAACTCAATCCATCCCAATCTGATTGTTATTATTATATGGGTATGGCTTTAGAAAGTATAGAGGAATATGAGGAAGCCATAGAAGCATTTGAATACGCTCTTGAATTGGAACCAAAAAATGGAAAATATAAGCAGGCTCTCAGGGAAATAATGGAGAAATATTAAATAAGTAGTCAGCTATCAGCAGTCAGCAGTCAGCTTTTTTATAAAACTTAATGATAATCTTCAGAGAAAAGATTAAAAAATTAACTGATAGCTAATAGCTGATAAGTAATAGTTAATTATTATGATGAATTGGACAAAATTATATAGAATTGAAAGAAGAATAATAAAAAAAAACCCTGCCATAATAAAATCAATTATTATAATGTTTTTTTTATTATTACTATCCTATAGTGTTTTACAGATTTTTATATTCATTTCAACCCCCAATGATTTCAAACCTGAACCCTGGGAAATAATGCAAATTTCTGACCCTAAAATATCTTTTAAATATTCTTCTTCCCCATCTTATATAAAAAAAGTCGAACTAAATGGAAAAGATGTTACTAAAAACATTCTTTTCACAAACAAAGAGGTTTACTTTACACCGGGAAATCTTTCAGAAGGTAACCATGAAGTGAATATCTTTTATCACCACTTTCTATCAATCTGGCCAATAAAAAAAAGCTGGCAATTCTCAATAGATACAGCCTTACCTTATATATATATAAATAGTCCTTCCAAAAAAGACTTTTACACAGATAATAAATCACTTACTATGACAGGAAAGACAGAGATAGGTGCAATACTCAAAATAATAAGAAACAATAAACTTTTAGAGACAAAGGTAGATTCAAAAGGAGAATTTGTACTGAACTATATATTAAATGAAGGACAAAATAATTTTAAACTCATATCTACAGATAAAGCAGGGAATGAAGCAGAATATAATTTAACAGTATTTTTAGATCTTATACCTCCTAAACTCTCTTCTCCTTTTCCTCCACCCGATAACATAGTAAAGGAAGTCGATCCTCTTATATCAGCTACTGTAATAGAAAATGGCGAAATAAGTAGGTTTTCTATGAAAATAAATGGAAAACCAGTGCCTGCCGAGTTGAAATCAACTATTATAACCTGTAAGCCGGAAAGATTAGCTGAAGGAACTCATAATATATTAGTGGAAGTAGAAGACAAAGTAGGTTTCAAACATTCACTGAAATGGTCTTTTACTATTGATAGTACAGAAGATTTTGGTAGAAGAATTCAAATTTTTGGTGCCATAGGTGAAGATGTAAAAGATCTTCAAAAAAGACTGACCTATCACGGTTACCTTGAAGACAAAAATATAACAGGCATATTTGATCAAAAAACCCTTGATTCTGTAATGAAATTTCAGAAAGACAAAGGATTTGCTTCTGATGGAATAGTAGGACCCGCTACTGTAGAAGCCCTTTCCTATTCAATTGTAATTGATCTTGCCGAGTTCAGCCTTTCCCTAATATATGATGGTAACGTAATAAAACACTACTGGATTGCATGTGGAAGTCCTGAATACCCTACTCCTACAGGTGAATTTATAATAACTAATAAAATAAAAGATCCTACATGGATACCACCTGATTCGCCCTGGGCAAAAGAAGCAGAATTAACCGAGCCAGGCCCGGATAATCCTTTAGGTACCCGCTGGCTAGAACTGAATTCTTCCCAGGTAGGTATTCACGGAACAAATTATCCTGATACTATAGGTCTTAATGTATCACATGGATGTATAAGAATGACCATACCCAGCGTTGAAGAACTCTATGAATATGTTAATATAGGCACAAGAGTTACCATTAAAAATCCCATATTACCTCCTCCCACACCTGTTCCCACGCCTGTTCCTCAAACTCCTACACCTACAATAAAGATTCAAGAAACAACAAAACCAGTAATCTATATTGAAAATTAAACATATGATTAAGAATCAGAAATATCTAAAAGGAGAAAATACCTTGAAGCTGAGTATAATCCGGGAAAACTCATAGAACACAGAACAAGACATATTAAAGAAAGACATATTAAAGAAATATTAAAAACTATAGAAGAATGTCAGATTATGATAAAAGAACTGCAATCTAATATGGCAGGAGAAGACAGAATAATAGCAAATCTTCTTTATGAAAGATTGGGAAAAGCCAGATTTCTTTCTATCTCTGTAAAAAAATTCTTAAAATTTATATCTGAAGATTATAACATACAGAAGGGTAAAGAAATTAAGAGAATTATATAAAATAGTTGACACCTCTATAAAATCCTCTTAAAATAAAGGTATGAATTATTTCAGCATTCAGCTATCAGCGATTGCTGATAGCTGAATGCTGATAGCTTTAAACATAAAAGGGTTATGTTTACTGAAGCTAATAAAAAATTCTTATACATTTAAATTAAGGGAGTTCTAACATGACAGAAATCAAATATCACAGCCATATTGAGACTAACTCTCCTATTATACTGGCTGGCTGGCCTGGTATGGGTGCAGTTGCCACACAGGCAGTTGATTATATAAGAAGAAAATTAAATATGAAATTATTTGCAGAAATAGAACCCCATGCCTCAACTCCGCCAAATACAGTAATAGTATCACAGGGTATTTCCTATTTTCCCAAAAAATCCAGAGTATTTTTATTTTATTCAAAAGAATATGATCTTATTGTTTGTGAGGCGGAAGAACAATTTACAGGTAATGCAGCATTAAAGGTAGTACAGAATTTACTGGAGATAACAGAAAAAGTAAATGTAAGCAGAATTTATACAGGTGCTGCCTTTGTCCGCCATATGCATTACAAAGAAGATCCTGAAATTTACGTGGTTTCCAATAGTAAAAAATTGAGAGACTGGTTAGTCCGGGAAAAAGAATTAAATATATTAAATCAGGGTCAAATTTCAGGACTAAATGGTTCAATACTTGGTTTTGCATATGAGAAAAACATAGAAGGAGCATGTTTTTTAGCTACAATACCCATTTATTCTATAAATTTTCCAAATCCTAAAGCTTCTATGGCTATTGTAAAAATATGGCAAAAACTTATAGGCTTTAATCTGGACTTTATGGATCTTCATATAGCCATAAGTAAAGCTGATAAAACATTTGAAATTATCGAGGAACAGCTTAAAAAAATGACTCTGGGAGATCATACAGATGAACAGATTGAATCTATAGACGAAAATGAAGAATTCCCTCAGACTGAAAATGCTCCTGTGCCATATGATATTATAGAGGGGATAGAAGAACTATTCACAAAAGCACAGAAGGATAAAACTATTGCTCATAAATTAAAAGAAGATCTCGATAGATGGAATTTATTTAAAGAATATGAAGATCGATTTCTGGATTTATTTAGAGATAGCCATTAATCAACTGATGTCTTCTTCTTTTCAATATTCAAATGATAAAAGACTCTACCAAAATACTTATCATAAAAACAAGTCATATCTCTATGAGTATAACCAAGACCAATCAATCTCTTTTTTATAAACTTCTCCTGTAAATCCTTATTTTCAGTTATATCACTCGAAGAAATACGATAATGTATCTCGGCCTTTTCAGGTTGAAATAATTTTAAAACAGGCCACATTACATGTATAAGAGACTCCCTTTCAAAAACCCACATACTTGGATGAATATAAGCACAGAACTGAACAAAATTATGGGTCTGTCCAATTTTATTTGGAGTTACATGAAGGGCCACATAACCGGTGCCACCGGTCAACCAGACACCGGTATAACCGGCGGGATGGAAATCATGATCAAAAACGAAAGGCGTATCAGTTGTGAGAAGGCTATCATCAAAACAGTCCTCTAAATGATACAGGGCAAACTCATCCCGAACCTTCATATCACAGAGGGATTCAACAAAATCAGAACTGCAGTTATAAAAAGCACATCCTAAATATTCTTCCTGCTGAGAATTAGCCATTAATTTAATTTTTCTGTTTAGCCCATTAATTTTTAAGCTATGGCTCGAATATCTTTCACAAACACCCTGTCGAATTTCCTGAAGAAGATTTTTAATATCTTTTCGATAAAGATAAGCTATAAACATTTTTCCTCGTGGAATATTGATAGGAGAGTGGCAATCAACAACATACCGGGAAAAACAATCAACAGGTTCTGTAAAACAGTGTTCTATAAGAGAATTTTTATTCCCAATCTTAAAACCTTTTAGCACAGGAGTGGGAGCATAGTAAACAAAAGAAACAAGTTCTGGATAATCACAACAATCCAAAAATGTCCCTACTACCTTGGGACTGAGAGAATCTCCACAGGTATTCACTTCCATACATACTGTTTCAAAAGAACTTTTTCCTGTAACCTGTTTTTCCCAGAAATAACTGGCATGAGATTCTTCAATAGCCAGAGACTGCTCTACCTGACTTATTTCCATATCTCTTTCTTCTATATAACGATCCAGAACTAAAACCCTTGGATGCATATTGGGTTTACCGATCAAATTCGCTCCTGATGACTTTACTACATTCCATATCTCTTCATCGGTAAGAGTGACTAGTGCAATGCCATCACTGTTATAAGCATGTATTATAGTAGCTGTAGGAGCTGGTTCAAATGCTCTGGGTTCAGTAAAAGCCAAAAGTTCATCATTCCTTTAAATAATTCGTTATGAGTAATACGTATTTTCTACGCATCACACATCACAAATTACGATGCTTTAAATTATTATTAGCTTTCAGTTTTCAGCTTTTTCTCAAGCTGATTGCTGATAGCTTTAAACATAAAAGGTTATGTTTATTGAAATTAATAATTTAACAATAATGAAAATTCCTATGCATGTTAATATATAATAAAGTAAAAAATTATATAAGTCAAGATAATTAAGACTTTAAATGCCTGGATAAAACGCCTGCATACTTAATAGAGCTCCAGCAACTTTTACAGTAAACATCTTTTATCTTCTTACCACCAAGACAATCTCTACAAAAAAATTTTTTACACTTAAAACAGGTATATTCAGCTACTCTTTTTTCATGCCAGTTACAAAAAGTTATAACTTTTTTTTCTTTATCTTTTTTCTTTTCCAGAAGAATTTTATTCTCATCTTCCTGTTTTGCATCTTTCTGTTTCTGCTTTTCTTCGGCATCTTTTAAAAACAATTTAACTCTATCACGGGTGACTATTGGCATTGATTTCATTGGAAGTGTATCTTTTGTAGGATTATTTTTTATATTTTTTTTTGTAATTGATTTAATGTAACACTTACTGCATAATATTTCATTATCTTTTATACTTATACACTCTTCACAGAGGGGAATACGGCAGATACTGCAGCTCATAAAGGCATCTAAATTATGCAGTATACAGTACAGAAAAATTACCTCCCTCCTTTAATTAATTCAAAATTCTCAAGCCTCAGCTATAATTATTATAATTTTATAAACCCTATTGTTATTATATCAAATTTAATTTAAAATTTAAAGAAATATATTAAAAATTCAGGAGGATCTATTTTATGAAAAAATTAGAAAATTTCTCAGAGAGAAAAGGCCCTCTTTTACTTATTATTATGGATGGCGTGGGACTTGGAAAACAGGACGATAGTAACGCAGTATTTTTAGCAAAAACACCTGTTCTGGATAAACTATTTAAAAGTGATTTAAAAACACAATTACGAGCACACGGTGCAGCAGTAGGACTTCCTTCTGATGGTGATATGGGTAACAGTGAAGTAGGACATAATGCCCTGGGAGCAGGAAGAGTTTTTGCCCAGGGAGCAAAACTTGTAGACAGAGCAATAGAAAATGGTAAAATTTTTCAAACACCTGTCTGGAAAAAAATAATAGAGTTCTCTCTTGCAGGAGGAACTCTTCATCTTATCGGACTTCTATCGGATGGAAATGTCCACTCCCATATAACCCAGCTTTTCGCTTTAATAAAACATGCTGTCAGAGAAGGAGTAAAACGCCTTCGCCTTCACCCCCTTCTGGACGGAAGGGATGTGCCGGAAAAATCGGCTCTTGACTATATAAGACCTACAGAATCGCTTCTTTCATCATTAAATAAAGAACATGGAGTAGACTATAGAATTGCTTCCGGCGGAGGCAGAATGATAACCACCATGGACAGATACTATGCAGACTGGAATATAGTTAAACGCGGATGGGATGCTCACGTCCTCGGGAAAGGACGAACCTTCTCTTCTGCAGAGGAAGCAATTAAAACCTATTATGAGGAAGACCCAAACCTTATAGATCAATATATGAATTCCTTTGTTATAGTAGAAGATGGGAAACCTGTAGGAACAATAGAAGATGGTGACAGTGTAATATTCTTTAATTTCAGAGGAGACAGAGCCATAGAGATATCAAGAGCTTTTGAAGAATCGGATTTTAAAGCTTTTCATCGTGAGCGTTATCCTTCTGTTTTCTATGCAGGTATGATGGAATATGACGGAGATCTTCATATTCCCCGGAATTATCTTGTTAATCCGCCGGAAATAGAAAGAACTGTAAGTGAATATCTCTGTAAAGAAGGAGTAACAATGTTTGCTATTTCTGAAACCCAGAAGTTCGGCCATGTAACTTATTTCTGGAATGGAAACAGATCGGGCTATATAGACTCAAAACTCGAAACCTATGTGGAAATTCCTTCAGATAAGATAGAGTTTGATAAAGCACCTAAAATGAAAGCCTTTGAAATCACTGAAAAAACGATAGAACTTTTAAAAAGCGGTAAATACAAATTCGGTCGTTTGAATTTTGCAAATGGTGATATGGTGGGTCATACAGGTAAAATGGATGCAGCTATAATTGCAGTTGAAACGGTAGATGAATGTATTGGAAAATTGCTCTCTCTTATGGAGGAACTTCAGGGTATAACCATTATTACGGCAGATCACGGAAATTCAGATGAGATGTATACTATTGAAAAAGGTAAAAAAATTCCAAAGACTTCCCATACACTCAATCCTGTCCCATTTATAATAGTGGATAGCCTTTATAGTGGGGAATACAGGATGAGAGAAATTGAAAAACCTGGCCTTTCCAATGTAGCATCAACTATAGTCAATCTTCTGGGATATGAAAAAATTCCGGATTATGATGAATCACTCATAAAATTTTAAAAAATTTGCATAATCTGGCAGGATTTTTGAAGTAAATTCTATAAATTAATTTTAAAGAAAAGGAGGAGAATTATTTATGAAAAAAACCTTTTATTTTGTATTTATCTTATTAATTATCCTGATTACTCTCTATCCATCCTTTGGAGTTGAAAAGAGTGCCAGTGTTTATGTAAATAAACAGAATGTCGCTACAGTTCCAATAATCTACAAGTATAATATATACTTTGCCCCTGCTTCTCTTCTGGAGAAAGCATTTTATATGGCAGTTTCATATGATCCTCTTCTATCTGTAGTAGTTATAGAAGATACTGTTGAAAGAGGAGATGCACAGTATTCCCTTAATCACTACTGGTGGGCCATGCAAATAGGAAATCCTCTACTTGTAAAAAACAGTCCCAAACAGGATAAAGTAAAAGTAACAAATCTGGAAGAAGATGAAAGCCCTATATTAACAAAAAGTACTGTCTATATACCTGTAAAAGTCTTTGGTTCTATAGTGGGAGGTCAGGCAGAATATAAAAACGAAAAAATAGTTTTTACTTTACCTGAAAGAACTATAGACGATATAGATTACAGGAGAGAAAACACTATAGCCACAGGCAGAGAATTTACCGTTACTCCTGAAATGGCTCTAAAATTAGCAGGTTCTCTTATTAAAGGCGGGACTATAAAGTTGCCGCCCCTTCCACAGATAGAGTAAAAATATAAAGAAAAGATCAATAAGAATACTTGAAGATAAGATAGTCAAAATTATACTTTATGACGAATATGTAAAAAATATAGAAGATAAAGAAGGTTACGAACTATAAAGCATAATAAAATAACAAAAAAACAGGAAAATAAACTGATAAAACTTGCTATTAAGGCAAGGGAAAATTCCTACTGTCCCTATTCTGGATACAAAGTAGGAGCTTCAGTCCTTGCTGTAAGCGGGAAATACTATGTGGGATGTAATATTGAAAATGCAGCCTTTTCTCCCACAACACATGCAGAGGTAAATGCCATAAATGCCGCAGTTGTTGCAGGTGAAAGACGCTTTCTTGCCATAGCCGTGGTTACTGAAAATGAAGTTCCTCCTTTCCCCTGCTGTATCTGCCGACAGAGTATAGCTGAATTTGATGACGGTTCTATGGAGGTTATAGCTTTAAATACCTCCGGTACTATAAGAAAGACAGGGTTTTTAGAACTTTACCCGGAACCATTCGGGTCAAAACAATTGGGAGTGGATCCCACTAAATATTAGAGAAATAGACTTATGAAAGCAATTATATTTGACTTCTCAGGAACCCTTGACAATCTGGATGATGTTCGTCTTTCGGCAGTTGAACATGCTTTAACTGAAATCAGGGGAGATCTTTCTTATGAAGAAAGATTGAAAGAAGCGAAAGAAGTAATTGTAGAAATATTCCGTCTCGATCTTGAAATGCAATCTGCCTCTATAAAAGATATATTCTATAAGGCATTATTCCTTAAATATGGTTATACAATTTCTGATAAAATGGAAAAACTCTGGCAGATTTATTATTCTTATCGTCAGACCCACAGAGGATTACTGGAAAGCTTTGTAAATAATTTCCCTCTTATATCTAAATATAAACTATTTATACTTACCAGATCAAAAGAAGAAACAATAAGGGAACTTTTAAAAAAATATAATATAGAAGAACATTTTCAGATATACAGAACCAGAAAACCTTCAACAGAAACACTAACCTTGATAATGTATGAACATTCCCTCAAACCTGAAGAATGTATTATGGTAGGAGATGATGTTATCCTCGATCTTATGCCTGCAAAAATGCTTGGCATGAAAACAATTCTTCGTTCTGGTTATGTAGATTATTTTATTCCTGATTTTAATAATATAGATGGATTTATTTAAATCAATAGAATTACAAAAAAAAAACATTAAAATCTCTGTAAGTCACAGGATAGAAAAACTTATTCTGAAAGGTCATCCATGGGTTTTTGACACTTCCATACTTCATCAAAAGGGAGAAGGCCCTCCAGGAACTCCCGGAGTTATTTTTGATAAGAAGAATAGATTTCTTGCCATAGGTTTTTATGATCCTTTCTCTCCCATCAGACTCCGTATTCTTCAGAAGGGAAAACCGGAACTCATAGATGGAGAGTTTTTCAAAAAAAGACTGATAAAAGCTTTTTCTGCAAGGGAAATACCGAATACTACAGGATACAGACTGATTTATGGAGAAAGCGACTCTTTCCCCGGTCTTGTAATGGATCAATATGAAGATACCCTTGTAATGAAACTATATACACCTTCCTGGATTCCTCATTTAAATAAAATACTTTCACCTCTTCAGGAGATCTTCCCTCACAGGAGAATGGTATTAAGGCTTAACCGTCATTGCAAAAAATATCCAGATTATCTTTATGGGCTTAAAGATGGGCAGATTCTCTACGGTGAACCTCTTATGGGGCCTGTTATTTTCAGGGAAAATGGTCTTAACTTCGAAGCAGATGTTCTGAAAGGTCAGAAGACAGGATTTTTTCTAGATCAGAGGGATAACCGCTCATTAGTGGAGTCAATGAGCAGAGGAAAAAAGGTTTTAAATATCTTCTGCTATACGGGAGGTTTTTCTCTTTATGCAGCAAGAGGAGGAGCAAAAAAAATAGTAAGTATTGATTTAATACAATCTGCCCTGGATGGACTGGCAAAAAATTTCTCTCTCAATCCGGACCTGCCGACAGTAAATCATAAAATAATTCGGGGAGATGCCTTCAGTAAACTGACTGAATTTAAAAAAGAAAAATTTGACTTAATTATTTTAGATCCCCCCTCTTTTGCAAAGAAAGAAGCCCATAAAGAGAGAGCAATAAAAGCATATCAAAATATAAACTCCCTTGCCCTTAAAGTACTTGAAGAAAATGGAATCCTTGTAACATGTTCCTGTTCTACCCACGTAACAGAAAAAGAATTTGAATATGCTGTATTAGAGAGCCTCCGTAATAAAACCTTTAAAATTTTAAAAAAAACGGGTCATCCTACCGATCATCCAGTGTCATTTAAAGAAGGCAGATATTTAAAGGCCCTTTTTATTCAGGTTAATTAGCTTTTAGTCATCAGCTATAAGCTTTCAGCTTTTTTCCTTAAACTGACTGCTCATAGCTTTATAAAAATTTTCCCATATTTTTTAGAGTGTTTCTCAAAAAATTATTTCGAAATTCCACATATAGATTTTACCCGATTTGGATTATGAACTCAGGATAGCAGCAGAAATAAGCAGAGATAAAACTCTCATAAAATCTTATAAAGAAGGAAAGAATATCCATAAATTATATTATGAATTTGAAGAAGAGACGAATGGAACTTATGAAATTATCAGAGACCTGGAGGATAATGATATAGCAGACAGACTTATGAGGGAAATACGTTATATAACAGATGATCTCCAGTGGATGATCCCGGCGGAAGACCTGAGAGACTTCTTAAAAGAACTGCTTAAAAAAACTCCGGGAGATTAAATCTTTTCTGAGTTCTCCTCATGGCCTTTTCTAAAAACTAGACTCATATCTATCTCAAGACCTTCAAAGCCATCAACTTTTATCTTATGGGATTTCGTATATTCTTCAGGATCACCATATTTCCCATTATCCTGTAACTTATAAATATAAACTTCCTTCTCCTGAGGATCAACAATCCAGTACTGTTTCACTTTATTTTTCTCATAAAGCCTTCGTTTCTTTATAACGTCCCTGGAAGCAGTGGAAGGGGAAAGGATTTCCATCGCAATATCAGGAGCTCCAAGACAGCCTTTATCATCTATCTTATCCTGATTACAGACAATAATAATATCAGGTTGAACAACATCAAATATCTCTTTGTCATTCTTCTTCTTACCCTTAGGAAACCTGACGTCTATAGGCGTAGCAAATACTTCACAGGTTTTATCAATTAAATAATTAGCTATTTGCCTGGAAAATTCCATTGATATCCTCTGATGATTCGGTACAGGAGCAGGACTCATATTATAAGGAACACCATCAATTATCTCCCATCTTTCATCATCAGACCAGGTGAGATAATCTGCATAACTATATTTCTTATTTATATCTAATTTCCTTGCAATACTTTCCATAGGAATTCCTCCTTAATTTACCTTTTATAACTCATAATAACATATAGAAAGGACAAACTTCAATGTATGACAGAAAAAAAGAACAGGAGAAGTGTAAAGTAAAGGAAATCTTTGAGCTTATCTGATGGGATTATTCTATAATCTTTTCCGGGAATAGCTTTTGCAGAAGTTTTAACTCCTTACATTTCACCTTTCACGTTTCAAAGGTCTTGTTATCTTCGTGCCTATCTGCCTTACTGTTTGAGGCATCTTTTTACTTT
>Ga0302242_1001946_pt1 | contig 13835 bp, 15 predicted proteins | sample AAG_UR_Lys_MG_FD_193510 | JGI IMG/M metagenome (GOLD analysis project Ga0302242, IMG submission 193510) | Enriched activated sludge microbial communities from anaerobic digester in WTTP, New Holstein, Wisconsin, United States - AAG_UR_Lys | ecosystem: Engineered > Bioreactor > Anaerobic >... | reverse complement strand
TGGCCGACATCAAGGCCAATCTCGTGCTCATCGAGATCCTCAGCATGTACTGCCCCTTCTGCCAGAAGGAGGCCCCCGTCGTGAACCGGCTCCACGAGGCGATCGAGAAGGACCCCGCAACCGGGGGGAAGATCAAGATCATCGGGATCGGCGCGGGCAACTCCGCCTACGAGACGGAGGTGTTCCGGAAGCGCTACAGCGTGCCCTTCCCCGTCTTCCCGGACCCCGATTACGACATCCACAAGAAGTGCGGCGAGGTCCGCACGCCCTTCTTCATCGCCGTCAAGCTCAACCCCAACGGGACCCAGGAGGTGACTTACGCCAAGCTGGGCAGTTTCGGGGAAATCCCGGCGTTCCTGGCGACGCTGAAGAAGTCCGCCGGGCTGTAAGGAGGCCGCCATGAAAAAGACCGCCCTGTTCGTCACCCTCTTGCTGACAGCGGCCCTCGCCGCCCCGGCCTGGGCCCAGACCCATTCCGAGGCTTACAAGGACAACATCTACACGACGGGGGACCTGAAACCCGTAGACAGCGTGCTGAAGGTGAAGGTCGGCGAGCAGGCACCGGATTTCATGCTCCCGTCCATCAAGGGACAGAAAATCACCCTGAGCGAGTTCCGGGGGAAGAAGAACGTCGTCCTCTCCTTCGTCCCCGCCGCCTGGACCCCGGTCTGCTCGGACCAATGGCCGGGCTACAACATCGTCAAGGACCTCTTCGACCGGAACGACGCCGTCCTGCTGGGGGTCACCGTGGACAACATCCCCACCCTCTATGCCTGGACGAACCAGATGGGCCAGCTGTGGTTTTCCGTGCTCTCCGACTTCTACCCCCACGGCAAGGTCGCCGAGACCTACGGGGTGCTTCGCAGTGACGGCACCTCCGAGCGGGCCCTCTTCGTCATCGACAAGAAGGGGGTCATCCGCTACATCGATGTCCACGACATCAACAAGCGTCCGCCGCTGGAGGCGCTCATCCGGGAGCTGGGGAAACTGAAATGAGGGGCGGCCGGTGTTCGGCGCACCGATGAAGAAAGCGAGATAATCGGGAGGCGGATGGATTGACCGGAAGCGGGTGCGCTACCGGGGCGGGGGTTTGGCAGCCCTTTCGGACGGGTCTCAGCGTTCCACGTCCCTGTCCCACCCAAGGGCTTTCGACTTTTTCTGCAGAAAATTCTTGAGGTCCTTCTCGAACCGCTCGTATTGTTCCAGCAACTCTTTGGCCTCCGCCGTCAGGCGGAGGCCCTTTTTTGCGCCATCGCTCTCGACCAGTTTGATGCCCAGGCGCTCTTCGGATGCCTTCAGCCGACCCCAGGCGGCACGATAGGACATCTTCAGCTCCTTTGCCGCCGCCTGCAGGCTCCTGCACTCCAGGATCGCCCGGAACAGTTCATCCCGGCCCTTCCCGAAGATCACCTTCCCGTCTTGCTCCAGCCAGATCTTGTAACGAATCTTCATGATGGCGGCCCTTCGGTTCGAGAAAAGGTTTCTTGCTTCATCCGGCATTCTGCATCACCGCAACGGAAAACGGCGCCAGCCCGAGCTTGTGTCCAACCTATCAATTTCAAAAGCCTTCGGCAAGCATAAGTTTAAAATAACATGGTTCGCCGGGGCGATCCCCTCCCGCGGCCGCCGGCGGCGGATCCCGGAAAAGATTATTGACATCCCGACGGACCTGTATTAAGCCATTTTCGGCATATGACATATTTGATATAAACATGCTGTGGACCCTGTGAAAGCAATCCGTCTGCAAAGGAGTTTGTCATGTCCGGTGCAACCTTCGTTTTGAACGGCAGGTCGGTTCCATTCAAACTGGGACAATCCATCCTCGATGCGGCCCGCGACAACGGGGTCGAGATCCCGACCCTGTGCTACCTGAAGGGCCTTGCGCCGTCAGGCGCCTGCCGGATCTGCCTCGTCGAGGTTAAGGGCGCCCGTTCGCTGATGGCTGCCTGTTCCACCCCGGTGGCGCCGGCGATGGAGGTCTTCACGGACACGCCGCGGGTTCACCAGGCCCGCAAGCTCAACACGGAGCTGCTCCTGTCGTCGGGCCGGCACGACTGCATCCTGTGCGAGGCAAACGGGAACTGCGGTCTTCAGGAACTTGCATACCGTTACAACGTGGACGGAAGCTCCTTTCCCCGCAACGAGAACGTATACCCCACCGAGCAGGAAAACCCTTTCATCGTCCGCGACTTCAGCCGCTGCATCCTCTGCGGCCGGTGCGTGCAGGCATGCAACCAGATCGTCGTGAACCGGGCCATCAGCCAGGGGTACCGGGGAAAAGACAGCAAGATCGTCACGGGCGGCGACAATCCCTATCACGAAAGCGACTGTGTCTTCTGCGGCCAATGCGTCGAAGTCTGCCCGACGGGGGCCCTGACGGAGAAGAAATTGAGGGGCCAGGGACGGCCCTGGGAGACGAAGCGAATCCGGACGACCTGCCCTTACTGCGGCGTCGGCTGCCAGATGTGGCTGCACGTGAAGGACGACCGGATTGTCAAGGTCACCGCCGTCGAGGGCGCCGCTCCCAACGACGGGCGGCTTTGCGTGAAAGGCCGGTTCGGTTACGACTTCATCTATTCCGAGGAAAGGCTCAAGACCCCTCTGATCCGCGAAAACGGATCGTTCCGCGAGGCATCCTGGGACGAGGCACTGGACCTCGTTGTGACGAAATTCAAGACGATCATCGAAAAGCACGGCCCCGACGCGATTGCCGGCGTCAGCTGCGCCCGCAGCATCAATGAAGACTCCTACCAGATGCAGAAGCTCTTCCGGGCGGTGTTCAAGACGAACAACATCGACCATTGTGCACGGACCTGACACGCCCCCACCGTCGCCGGTCTGGCGAAATCGTTCGGTTCGGGCGCCATGACGAATTCCTTCGCCGATTTCGCGAAGGCAAAGATGATCTTCGTGATCGGTTCCAACATGACCGAGGCACACCCCGTAGCGGCCTCCTTCGTGAAACAGGCGGTCCTGGCCGGGGCGCCCCTGTTCGTCGCCGATCCGCGCCGCACGGCCCTGGCCGACATGGCGGAGCTTCACATCCCGATCCGGGTGGGAAGCGACGTGGCCTTCCTCAACGGCCTCATGAACGTCCTCGTCACCGAGGACCTCTACGACAAGGAGTATGTCAACTCCCGCTGCAACGGCTTCGAGGAGCTCAAGGCAAAGGTCCTCGAGTACCCCCCCGAGCGGGCGGCCGAGATCAGCGGGGTGAGCGCGGAAACGATCCGGACCGCGGCCAGGCGGCTTGCGTCCGTCAAGCCCGTCATGCTCATGTACACCCTCGGCATTACCGAACACACCTGCGGGGTCAACAACGTCCTGTCCTGCGCCAATCTTCAAATGCTTCTCGGCAATGTCGGGTTCGAGTACGGCGGCGTCAACCCCCTCCGGGGGCAGAACAACGTGCAGGGCGCCTGCGACATGGGGGCCCTACCGAACGTGTTTCCGGGCTATCAGCGGGTCGACAATGCCGAGGCTCGGGCCAAGTTCGAGAAGGCCTGGGGTGTGACGTCGCTGCCGGACAAGCCGGGCCTCATGATCCCCCAGATGCTCGAGGGCCTCCCGAGCGGCAAGGTCAAGGCGTTCTACATCTTCGGCGAGAACCTCGCCAATACGGAGCCGGACATCCGGCACGTGGAGCACTGCCTGGAATCGGCCGAGTTCATCGTCTGCAACGACATCTTCCCGACGGAGACGACGCGGTTTGCCCACGTGATCTTCCCCGCGGCGGCCTGGAGCGAAAACGACGGGACGTTCTCCAACAGCGAGCGCCGGATCAGCCGGGTGCGCACCGCAAGCCCTCCGCCCGGGGAGGCGAAGCCGAACTGGTGGATCTTCAGGGAGATTGCCAAGAGAATGGGCCACAAGTGGCCTTCGAAAAGCGCCCGGGAGATCTGGGACAACGAGGTCTCCGTGCTCGCCCCCTCGATGGCGGGGGTCAAGTACAACCGCATCCGCGGAAACGGCCTTCAGTGGCCCTGTATCAACGATGAGCACCCCGGGACGCCGACGCTGCACAAGCACCGCTTCACCTCCGGGATGGGCACGCTGACGGCCGTGGACTGGACGCCGCCGGCCGAGGTCCCCGATACCCAGTACCCGCTGGTCCTCAGCACCGGCCGAAGACTCTATCACTACCACACGCGGACCCAGACGGGCCGCGCCGCCGGCCTCAACGATCTCCTGGGTGAGGAGACGGCAGACATCTCGCCGCACGATGCGGCCGCACTCGGCATCAGTCACGGCGAGATGATCCTGGTCGCATCCAGACGAGGCGAAGTGAAGGTCAAGGCCAACGTGTCGAACCGCATCCCCAAGGGGGTCGTGTGGATGGCCTTCCACTTCCGCGAGGCCTGCGCCAACTGGCTGACCAACCCCGCCTTCGACCCGGTATCGCAGACGGCCGAGTACAAAGCATGCGCCGTGCGGATCGAAAAGACGTGATTTTGAGAGGCGCCGGCATTTGCCGGCCAGGAGTGAATTCGTGGCAAAAAAAACGAAACGCCCCCCTTCCCGCATCGAAGGGATCATCGACGACGTGATAGGCAGAAACCTGCACAGCCGGAATCTCATCATGGCCTTCAAACCCCTTTTCCTCGTCCGGGAGCGTCTCGTCGATGAGCTGAAGCTGAAACCCGCTGACCGCTCGCAGATCGACGGGGAGAAACTTCGGCAGGGAATCCCCTGCAGCGAGCAGACGCCTTTCTTTTTCAAGGACGACCCCTGGGAGCGAATCGGATGTGCCGTGGCATCGGCGATCGGGGAGGGGTTCCCGGCCCTCGCGGAGGATGCGGCAAAGCTCGAAAAGAAGATCGAAAAGGGCGATATCAGGCTGTTCGACGCTTTTGCGGACTACCCGGGCAGCATCGAACCGGCCTTCGATCGATGGGCGGCAGATGCGGATATCAAGCCCCAGGCCATCGGTCTCATGCTGAGCGCCGCAGCCAGGATCATTCTCCAGGTCCGCTCGAGCGGCATCGGCGATCATGTCGAGAAAATGGGCTGGGACAGGGGGACCTGCCCCGTCTGCGGCGCCCACCCGACGATTTCCGTCATCCGCGAGAAGATCACGCAGCGCTGGCTGCATTGCTCCCGGTGCGGCCACGAGTGGCGATTCACCCGGATGTTCTGCCCGGGATGCGGGAAGGAAAGCCCGAGCGGGATCGACTATTTCTACGTCGATGACAAGAAGCAGGAGACGGCCTTCACCTGCGATGCCTGCAAGCGCTACCTGATCACCCTGAATCACGTGAGCGACCTGGGCGACACCGACCGCGACGTGTCGGCCATGGGTCTTGTCCACCTCGACCTCCTGATGCAGGAGAAGGGATTCAGCCCCATGACCCGGTGCGAATGGAACACGTTTTGACCCCCGGCGAGGTGCTTTCCCCTATGCTAAGAATAGCATCGCGCGGCGTCGCCTGAGTCGCCTGAAACGCCCTTCCGGCAAGGCATTCAGCCGGGTCCGGCCCGACCGATTTTCCTTCTGTTCCCCCCAGGATTTCGATTGACAAAAACGGCAAAATGGACTATGCCACGCCTGACATATATCATTATTGTCATATGGCGGAGGAGGGAGGTTCGCATGGAGATCACGAGGAGAGGGTTTTTGACCCTGTCCGGTGCCCTGGGATCGGGGGTTGCCCTGTCTTCCCTGGGCGTGGACCTGGGTCCGGCAAAGGCTTACGCCGCCGAGATCAACAAGATGCAGCGCGTGATGGCCGCTCGGCAGGTCACCACGGTCTGCTGCTACTGCTCCGTGGGCTGCGGCCTGATCTGCAGCGTCGACCGCAACACGGGGAAAATCTTCAACATCGAGGGGGATCCCGAGCACCCCATCAATGAGGGATCGCTCTGCGCCAAGGGCGCGGGCTTCTTCGACCTGACCGAGGCCAACAAGTACCGGCTGCGCAAGGTCCTCTACCGGGCCCCCATGAGCGACCGGTGGGAGGAAAAGAGCTGGGACTGGGCTCTCGAACGGATCGCCCGCCTCGTGAAGGACACGCGCGACAAGGGCTTCGTCACCCGCAACGCCAAGGGCGAGCTCGTCAACCGCTGTGAGACGATCGGCCACCTCGGCAGCTCCAACGTGGACAACGAGGAATGCTGGCTGATGAGCGTGGCCTGCCGGTCGATGGGGCTTGTCTACATCGACCACCAGGCCAGGGTCTGACACAGCCCCTCGGTAGCGGCTCTGGGAGAGTCGTTCGGGCGCGGTTCAATGACGAACCACTACATCGACCTGAAGAACAGCGATGTCATCCTCATCATGGGAAGCAACGCTGCGGAGCACCACCCTATCGCCTTCAAGTGGATCCTGCGGGCAAAGGAACTGAACGGGGCGCGGCTGATCCACGTCGATCCGCGCTACACAAGGACATCGGCCCGCTGCGATTACCACGTTCCCCTTCGCTCCGGGACGGACATCGCCTTCCTGGGCGGGATGATCCACTACATCCTCGGCAACGACAAGTGGTTCAAGGACTACGTCCTGAACTACACCAACGCCTCGTTCATCGTCAGCCCTGATTTCTATTTCAAGGACGGCCTCTTCTCGGGCTACGATTCGAAGGCCAGGAAGTACAGCAAGGACACGTGGGTCTTCGACAAGGACGCCAAGGGAATCCCCATGCGGGACATGACCCTCACCCATCCCCGCTGCGTCTTCCAGCTGATGAAGAAGCACTACTCCCGCTACACCCTGGAGAAGGTGTCGAGCATCACGGGCGTCTCAAAAGAGGACCTGACGAAAGTCTACGCGGAATACAGCGCCACGGGTGTCCCGGACAAGGCCGGCACGGAATGCTACGCCCTTGGTTGGACGCATCACACGACGGGCAGCCAGATCATCCGGACCATGTCGATCATCCAGCTGCTGCTGGGCAACATGGGCATTGCGGGCGGAGGCGTCAATGCGCTTCGCGGCGAGCCCAACGTGCAGGGCTCGACGGACCACTGCATCCTCTACGGCAACCTGCCGGGGTATCTGAAGATGCCCGCCGCGTCGCAGGACACACTGGCCAAGTACCTCGAAAAGTGCACGCCGAAGTCCAGCGACCCCCAGTCGGCGAACTACTACCAGAACTACCCGAAGTTCTTCGTCAGCTTCCTGAAGTCCCTGTTCCACGACAAGGCGACGAAGGAAAACGGCTTCGGCTATTCCTGGCTCCCCAAGCTCGACGACGGGTCGGCGACCTCCCTGATGCACCTCTTCGACGAGATGTACAAGGGGAAGATCAAGGGCCTCTTCGCCGTCGGCACCGACCCCGCGGTCAGCTCCCCCAACACGACCAAGGTCCGCAAGGCCCTCGAGAATCTCGACTGGCTTGTGGGCGAGAACATCTTCGACAACGAGACCTACTGCTTCTGGAAGGGCCCCGGCGTCGACCCCGCGAAGGTCAAAACGGAGGTCTTCCTCCTGCCCGCCTCGGCTTCCATGGAGAAGGAGGGCAGCCAGAGCAACAGCGGCCGGTGGGTTCAGTGGAAGTACAAGGCCGCCGAGGCCCCCGACGACGCGATCCCCGTCGGCGAGATCACGATCAAGATCCTCGACGCCGTCAGGGCCCTTTACGCGAAGGAAGGCGGCGCGTGCCCCGAGCCCATTTTGAACCTGAAGTGGGACTACAAAAACGCCAGGGGCCGTTTCGACGTTCTCAAGGTGGCCAAGCAGATCAACGGCCACTTCCTCAAGGACACCGTCATCGAGGACAAGGCAAAAGGGACGAAGACGGAATTCAAGAAGGGCCAGCTCGTGCCCACCTTTGGCATGCTCGCCGATGACGGCTCCACGGCGGGCGGCAACTGGATCATGGCCGGAAGCTTCGACGCCGCCGGCAATAATAAAATGATGAAGAGAGGCAAGGACGACCCCACGGGCCTGGGCCTCTACCCCAACTGGTCCTATGCCTGGCCGGTCAACCGCCGGATCATCTACAACCGGGCCTCCTGCGACATCAACGGCAAGCCCTACAACCCCAAGCGCAAACTCCTCGAATGGACCGGGGATGCCTGGGTCGGCGATGTCCCCGACGGGCCCTGGCCGCCCCAGGCGGACAAGCAGAAAGGGAAGTACCCCTTTATCATGAAACAGGATGGACTCGGCGCCCTCTTCGGGCCGGGAATGGTCGAAGGCCCCTTCCCGGAACACTATGAGCCCCTGGAAGGGCCGCTGAGCAAGAACCCCCTTTCGGGCCAGCTGATCAATCCTGCAATCAAAATCTTCAAAAGCGATCTGGACAAGGTCGCAAACGCCGACGAGAAATTCCCCTACGTCTGCACCACCTACTCCTGCACCGAGCACTGGTGCTCGGGCGCCCTCACGAGATGGCAGGCCTGGCTCCTGGAGGCGATGCCGGAGCTTTACGTCGAGATCGGCGAGCCCCTGGCGAAGGAAAAGGGCATCGAGAACGGCCAGCGGGTCCGGGTGTCCAGCGTGCGCGGCGCCGTGGAGTGTGTCGCCATGGTGACGAAGCGCTTCCGTCCGTTCCTGGTCGAGGGCAAGACGGTTCACCAGGTCGGCCTGCCCTTCAACTACGGCTGGCTGCACCCCAAGGATGGCGGCGACAGCACGAACTTCCTGACGCCCACCGTGGGCGACGCCAACACGTTCTGCCCCGAGTACAAGGCGTTCATGGTCAACGTGACGAAGCTATAGGAGAGAGGCTATGCAGGCTACGGAAATCGTTAAGCTGATCGATACGACGAGATGCACCGCCTGCCGCGGCTGCCAGGTCGCGTGCAAGCAGTGGAACGAAATGCCCGGGAAAAGGACCCGCAACTTCGGGAGCTACCAGAACCCCCCCGATCTGCAGTGGAACACGTGGACGCTCATCCGCTTCCAGGAACACGTGGACTCGAAGGGGAACCTGAAGTGGCTCTTCCGCAAGGACGGCTGCATGCACTGCACCGATGCGGCCTGCGTGAAGGTCTGTCCCTCGGGTGCGCTTTTCTACACGGAGTTCGGCACCGTCGGACTAAAGGAGCACCTCTGCATCGGCTGCAAAAACTGTGTGGCGGCCTGCCCCTTCGAGGTCCCCAGGTACGACGGGGAGAAGGACCGGGTCACGAAATGCGATCTCTGCCTAACCCGTCTCCAGGCCGGCCGGCAGCCCTCCTGCGTGCTCTCCTGCCCGACGGGCGCCCTGACCATCGGCCGCAAGGACATGATGCTCAAGGCGGCGGCAAAGCGGGTGCAGCAGCTGGGCGGGGACGCCAACGTATACGGCGATCAGTTCGTCGGGGGCACGCACGTGCTCTACATCCTCAGCGAAAAGCCGGAGGTCTACGACGCGCTGCCCAAGAGCCCCTCGGTGCCGCTGTCGATCCTTGTCTGGAAAGACTTCTTCAAGCCCTTGTCTCTGCTGGCTGCGGGGGGCATCCTGGCGGGTTCGTTCCTGCACTACCTGATCAAGGGGCCCAAGCTGCCCTACGACGATGCCGAGGCGGGAAAGAAGGAAGGGGGTGAATGAGCATGAAACCGGGAATGATTCAAGCAACGGATGCTTTTGAGCGGATCGTCCACTGGACGATGGCGATCTCCTGCATCATCCTGTTCCTCACGGGGCTGGGGATGATGTTCAAGTCCCTGAACTTCCTCGGGACGATCGTCGGCGGCATGAAAAACCTCAAATACGTCCACAACCTGACGGGCCTCGTGTTCGGCTTCTCGCTGATCTTCGCCATCTCCATGTGGTGGAAGGAGGCGGGCGTGATCGAGATGCCCGAGGATCTCGAGTGGGTCAAGTGCGCCGGGGGCTACCTCTGGCACGTGGAGCACCCGCCCGAGAGCGGCAAGTACAACCCGGGCCAGAAGATGTTCTTCATCGCCGTGGCCCTCTGCGGGCCCATGATGCTGGTGACGGGGCTTCTGATGATGTTCCAGATCCTGCCCATGGCGCTCACCCGCTGGATGTACACGCTGCACGCCGTCGGGTTTGTCACGCTGTTTGCCTTCTTCTTCGTGCACGTCTACCTGGGGACGATCGGCAACCCCGGCTCGTTCCAGGCCATGATCACCGGCTGGGTCACCCGGGGCTGGGCCAAGAAGCAGCACCCCAAGTGGCTCAAGGAGATGGAGCACCACGGAACCCTCGTCGTCTACGGGGAAGAGAAGAAACCCTCCGCCCACGGACACGGATAAGACGCCATCCTTCGGGGAAAGGCCCATTTGCGGACGGGCCCTTCCCCGAAGGGACGGGCAAGGCCTCTTTTTTTTGCCCGCCCTCATGCTAGCAATAACATAACCTGACCCCGTTTTACCGGCTGAAGCGGGTCCGAAAGGAGCAAAACCCGATGACGAACGCAACCCGGTTCCGGATCTTTTCGATGAGATCCCTTCCTCCGCTGCGCCGGGCTGTCGTGATCTGCGCGGCCGCCCTCGTCTTCCTCTGCCCGGCCCTGTCGCACGCGGCGGAGAGCCTGAAGGCCGCCGTGGCGGCGAACTTCATGATCCCCTTCAAGGAGATCGCCGCCGCCTTCGAGGCGGAGACGAAAATCCGTGTCGAGGCGACCTATTCCTCGACAGGAAATTTCTACAGCCAGATCGTCAACGGGGCCCCCTACGACGTGTTCCTGTCGGCCGACGAGAAAACACCGCAGTCGCTTTTCGAAAAGGGCCTGGCGGAAAAGCCGATCTTGTACGCGACCGGGCGGGTGGTCCTCTGGGGGAGCGGCAAGGAGTTCTGCGGGGCGAAGACCTGGCAGGAAGCGCTGAAGCGGACGGGGGCGAAGAAGATCGCCATCGCCAACCCCGTCACGGCCCCCTACGGCGCAGCGGCAGAGACGGCCCTGAAGAAAACCGGCCTCTGGGACGGGATCCGGGAACGCATCGTCGTCGCCCAGAACGTGGGACAGTCCTTCCAGTACGCCATGTCGGGCGGAACGGACGGCTCCTTCTGCGCCCTTTCCTCGGCCCTGTCGGAGCAGGGCAGCAAGGGATGCCACTATCTGATCGAAGAGGCGCCGCCCATCCGGCAGGCTTCCTGTCTCCTGGCCCGGACGGCTGCAAAAGCAGATGCCTCGCGGCTGCTGAAATACCTCGATTCCCCGAAGGCGCTGGAAATCAAGAAACGGTACGGGTATTTCTAGATGGAACTGCTGCCCCTTTACCTCTCGGCGAAACTGGCCGCCATCGCGACGGTGATTCTGATCGCCGTCGCGGCGCCGCTGGCCTATCTGCTGACGCATGGTTCCTGGCCCGGCAAATCCTTCGTCGAGGCCCTTTTCAATCTGCCCATCGCCCTGCCGCCCACGGTCATCGGGTTCTACCTGCTCTTTGTCCTGGGACCGAAAGGGTCCGTGGGGCGAATGTGGGAGGCCCTGTTCGGCGGCCCCCTTCTGTTCACCTTCGCGGGGATCGTCGTCGCGTCTGTTTTCTACAGCCTCCCCTTCGCCATCCAGCCGATCAAGGCGTCCTTCGAAAAGATCGACCCCCGCCTGAAGGAAAGCGCCTATGTCCTCGGCCTGTCGCCTGTGGCGACATTCTTCCGGGTCATCATCCCCAACAGCGTCAACGGGATCGCGGCGGCGGCGATCCTCGTGTTCCTGCACACCATGGGCGCCTTCGGCGTCGTCCTGATGATCGGCGGGAGCATCGCCGGGGAGACGCGAGTCGCGTCGATCGCCATCTACGAAGCCGTCGAGTCCATGCAATACGAGAAGGCCTGGGCCCTTTCGCTGGCCTTCATCCCGATCGGGTATGGCTTTCTGCTGCTGGTCAATCGGTTAACGAGGAAATAGTCATGTGTCTTACGGCCGTTCTGAAAAAGAAGACGAAATTTTTCACCATCGACGTGGAGCTGTCCTGCCCCGACGGGCAGACGCTCGCCCTGATCGGGCCTTCCGGCTCCGGCAAGACGACGATCATCCGGATGCTCGCCGGTCTCGTGACGCCCGATGAGGGACGGGTCGTCTATCGCGGGCGGGTTTTCTTCGATTCGTCGCGGGGCGTGAACCTCCCCCCGCAGAAGCGGAAACTGGGCTACGTCTTCCAGGATTACTCCCTCTTCCCGCACCTGACCCTTTACGGCAACGCCGCCTTTGCGGCCCGGGACCGCGGGGACGTGGATGCGCTCATGGACTTTTTCGGCCTGGCGGCGCTGGCAAACCGCAAGCCCCACGAGGTGTCGGGAGGCGAGAGGCAGCGGTGCGCAGTCTGCCAGGCCCTGGCCCGCAACCCGCAGCTGCTGCTCATGGATGAGCCCTTCTCCGCGCTCGACGTGGTCACGCGGCGGATTCTCCGCAACGAGCTGAAAAAAATCACGGAAAAACGGACATTCCCCGTGGTCTACGTCACCCACGACGTCACGGAGGCCCTCTTCATCGGCAACACGGTCCTCCCGATCGTCGCGGGCTCGGTGGACCGGGAGTGGATGGAACGGATCACGGCGCCCGCTGCCGGGACGGACGCGGGGACGAAAGCCGCCAGGACCACCAAGCTGGCCCTGGCCTATTAACAGGGCGCTGAAAAACGCCTTATCACTCAGCCTGCTAAAGGACATCCACATGAAGATCGGCAACTACTCCTACGACGAATACCTTCACCTGGTGAAATCCTTCCACGGCAGCCTCGCCCCGGGCCTCATCATCGGCGGCTTCATGGTCGACCTGGCGCTCAAGTCTCTGCCCGAGGGGGAGTTCTTCGACGCGATCTGCGAAACGCCCGTGTGTCTTCCCGACTCCGTGCAGCTTCTCACCCCCTGCACGGTCGGAAACGGGTGGCTCACGGTGCTGCCCTTCGGCCGTTTCGCCGTCACGTTCTATGAAAAGCACGGCGGCGAGGGGGTTCGCGTGTACCTCGACCCGGCGAAGATGGAGGCCTGGCCGGAAGTGAAGTCCTGGTTTTTCAAGCTCAAGCCCAAGAAGGAGCAGGACTCCCAACGGCTGATCGAGGAGATCAAGGAAGCCGGGGCGAACTTGCTGAGCGTCCAGCGCGTCCGGGTCCGCCCGGAATCGATAAGACGGAAGAAGATGGGGCCCGTGGCCGCATGCCCGCAGTGCGGCGAGGCCTTCCCGGTGCGGGACGGCGAGTGCTGCCGGGCCTGCGGGGGCGAATCGCCCTATCTGTGAGCCGCAAGGCGGTCGGACTCTCTCGATCGGAACGGGGAGATCACCCGGAGGGAACGGCAAGGATGAAAACGAACCAGGTCGATCAACTGCTGGAGATGGGCTGGTCCGCCATCAACGCGGAGGATTACGGGAAAGCGCTGACCCTGTCGAACCTGATCCTGGATGCGAATCCGGACCTGGCCGAGGCCCACAACCTGCGGGGAAACGTCCTGGCCGTCCTGGGGCATCACGGCGGGGCGATCGACGCCTTCGACAGGGCGATCAGGCTGAAGCCCGGTTACGCGGAGGCGTATTACTTCAGGGGCCTCAGCCGCCAGGAAACGAAGGCCTTCGAGGAAGCGGCCCGCGATTACACCCGGGCCATCCGCGCGGGTCTCGCCGTGGCCGAGATCTACAACGCCCGGGGCGCGGCCCGCGCCCGGTGCGGAGACTACCCTTCGGCCATCCGCGATTTCAGCACCGCGATCCGTCTGAAGCCCGGCTTCGCCTTGGCCTGGTACAACCGCGGCATCACCCGCGAAAGGCTCGACCCGGGCTCCGCGCGCGCCGCCGCCGACCTGCTCCGGGCGAAGACCCTGGGCTGCGAGCCGGCAGCGGCGCTGCTCGACAGGGCCGGTTCCCACTGAACGCCGCCGCCGTTATTCTTTCCGGATCCGGCAGGGCAGGTTCTTGATGTTCGGCGTCCCGAACTCCCTGCCCAGCTTTCCGACCGATGTCAGCATGTTGTAGTTGGATCTCCGCCAGTCGTACTGGGTCTCCGGCGA
>Ga0302242_1001936_pt1 | contig 13895 bp, 11 predicted proteins | sample AAG_UR_Lys_MG_FD_193510 | JGI IMG/M metagenome (GOLD analysis project Ga0302242, IMG submission 193510) | Enriched activated sludge microbial communities from anaerobic digester in WTTP, New Holstein, Wisconsin, United States - AAG_UR_Lys | ecosystem: Engineered > Bioreactor > Anaerobic >... | reverse complement strand
ATACAACACTTTTTTTATATCTTTGAAAATTTTTTGCCATTATAATCTTGATATGTCTTTTTCGGTATATAACCATCTATTTTTTTACACAACCACTTCTCAATCCTCACTTACAGGAGATAATATAAACATAGTAGGGGTTATGGCAGGAAGGTCTGAAAATTTTTCCAGTAAAGGATCAGCTTCCCCACCTATCATATCCGAAATCAGAGTGGGATTATTCATAGTACTATACCACTCGGTCATATCGTACCAGTCAAAAAATGTTATAATTTCACGAAAAATTAGTCCCATATCCAGAATACTTTTCTGAAGATCAGAATATTCCCTCTCTGATATTGCCACAGGCCAGGATGTCATATATATTCTGCTGTCTCTATGTTTCTTAAGACAATCTCTTGCAGCATGAAGAAACATCTTAATACCGTCAGGATTCAAATAAGGATTCAAACATACTGCATCAAAGCAGTTTAACAAATCAGAGGGGATTTTCTTATTCAAATCAACCCATCTTGTATGAATTCCCGAATTTTTTTCTTCTATAAATTCCAACAACTCCCTGTCTATGTCAATTACACAGATGTAAAAACTACTAAGAGAACCTTGTACAAGACTTGTAAGATCATCATCTCCCAGGAATAACACTTTAGTATGAGGATCTGTAAAATCACGTAATATTAACTTAACCCTTTTAAGGCAGCTTTCATCTGTACAATAAGCCTGGCCCCATTCAGATTTAAGACAGGGACGCCCCTGGAAAATACTGAAATCAAAATTCAATTCTTCCTGATAATATAGATACTTAATAAATTCTCCTGTAGCTTCCATACTTCCTATAAGGACTTTCTTGCTTTCAGGGCTTAATGCTTTTTCATAATTCTGAATCTTCTTTTTTATATCTCTAGGATATTCTCCCTTATAATCTCTGCCCTGGGAAGTTCGCCCCAAGAGAGCTTCAAAATATTTTTCTCTTAAAAGAGGAAGCTCTTTTTCTATAGTCTTCAATCTTTTAAAATAATTTTCTTTCAATCTCCGACAATAAGAATTATAGTTATTTATTTTCTCCTGATAATTATTACTTTTACACTGCAAATTATTATCTATTATAGAAATAACATCATTAATATAATTATTTACTTTTTTTATCATCAAATAATCTCCATTCATTTTATCCCATTCACCCTGTAATGCTTAAAATTTACTTTATTCATATTAAAGTGTAAAAAAATCGATGAGAGAGAAATTTTTAAAGAAACTTCAGTAATATTCTTAAAATCTATCCAAAAAACCTTCCTGAATATACTAAATTTCTATCTATGAAGGTACTGTTACGCTCAATGAGTCCATTCGCTCTTTTATATCTTCTAATCTCAGGTTATAATATATCATCAGGCATCTTCTCTTTTCTGGAAGATTTTTTTATTATAGAAGATACCCTGATTTTTATAATTTAAACCAGATCTGAAAGGATTTAAAAAAATATTTAGACCTATAATCTAATGCGACATTGTCAAGTCAACATTTACCATTATCAGTACTTAAGAAGGATTTTTAAATTTACTAATAGAATTATATATTTCTTTTTAATTTTTTAAAACCAGCAGGGAGGTGAAAGTGACTGAACTGGTCTGTTAATATAATAAGCCAGAAAAGTCATTTTTTATGTCAGATAACCCGGTAGAAAAGAAACATGAGGAATTACAAAAAGAGTACGACAATTGTTTTATTAAACTCAGAGATGTAACAAAAGAAAGGGATCTTCTCAAATCTCAACTTGAAGAAATCTCCTTTGAACAGCGTGTAAGAGAACTCATGCAGATTTTAAATACTGCCATGACAGTAGTAGAACCTAAAGGTTACCTTTATCTCATAAAATCAACCCTCAGAACCATTCGTAAATTATTAAATGCTGAATGGAGTTCTATTATGCTAGTAGATAAGAAAAGCAGTGAACTGATTCTGGAAACTGACCCTGACAGGGAAAAACCTATGGTCTTCAGATTTCCCCTGGGAGAAGGTATTGCCGGCACTGTAGCAGTTACAGGAGAACCGATAATTGCCTCCAATGTCCAGGTTGATCCTCGATGGAAAAAAGATATTGCTGAAGCCACAGGGTATCATCCTAAATCCATTCTCTGTGTACCTCTTGTTTATAAAGAAGAAATTATAGGTGTTGTTGAAGCTTTTGATAAATTTGATGCAGAATCCTTTAGTCTTGAAGATATGGGCCTTCTCTCCACCATGGCAGATCTCCTTGCCACTCTCATACATAATATGAGCATATATAAAGACATCAGTTCTTTATTTGTTATAACCTTAAAACAGTTGGCTTCTCAGGATAAAATAGATCTGAAAGGTGAAGATCTCACAGAGAAAATCACCAAGTATGCTATAGAACTATCTGAAAAAATGGAACTGGGTGAAGCCTATCAGGACACATTAAAACTTGCAGTCCTTGTCCACGAAGTAGGAGAACATGGCCCTCATGCCCGGGAGTTCTGTAAAAAATTCCTCAGAGATTATCTGGAATACATCCATAATGTGGAGACTGAAAGTAAATTATGGTCTTTTTAGAACCTGCCAGAAGCACCCTGGAAGAAACAAAAGATATTTTTAAAGGTATTACTCCCGAATGGGCATGGGGAGGGAGTACAGGTAAAGATGTAAAGGTAGGTATAGTAGACAGTGGAATTGATTATACCCATCCGGAACTCACAGGATGTGTTAAAAATGGTGTTGAAGTAACAACCAGTTCCAGTGGTGAAATAGACTACAAAATGGGGCTTCATCAGGATGCCTTCGGACATGGAACTGCCTGTGCGGGTATTATAAGAAGTATAGCACCTGAAGTAGAAATATACAGTATTAAAGTCCTGGGAGGTGCCCTTACAGGAACAGGAAATGTTATGATGGCAGGTATAAAATGGGCAGTAGATAACGGCATGGATCTGGCAAATCTGAGTCTTGGAACAACAAAGGATGTGTATTATGGAAATCTCCATAAAATAGCAGATGATGCTTATTTTAAAAAATGCCATCTCATAGTAGCTCTGAGTAATACTTCTCCTGTAAGTTTCCCCGGTGTTTTTGCCTCTATTACAGGTGTTAAAGCCATAACAGAAAGTAATCCCTTTATTTTTTATAGAAATCCCAATCCTCCTGTAGAGATCTTTGCAAAGGGAATAATGGTCAGGCTCCCATGGCTGAAACACGGATATTTCACTACAAGTGGAAACAGTTTTGCAACATCCGTAATAACTGGTATTGCATCTCTTATTAAAGCAAAACATCCCCATCTCAATCCTCTTGAATTAAAATATGTATTATACAGTCTTTCTCATAACTGGGCAGATTATGGGAAAATACCATCTCCTCTTTATACACAGAGTGAATTATCAAGAATAACAAGAATTCCTGAAGAAAATCTAAAAATCTATCTTAAAAAAGGTCTTATTACTCCGGTTCAGAATGATGAAGGAGGCAATCCCCTTTTCGACCAAAAAACCATAGTCAGGACAAACAGGGTTCATATACTTTTTTCCCAGGAATTTACTGTGGAAGAGATTTTACAGAAAATAGCTTAAGACGTGATACGTAATATATATTACCAGATATGTTTATACCAGTGTTTTCAGAAAAAATCTGGTTAAAAAAGGAATTTTCCCTAAATCTAACGAAATATTTCTTTAATAAAATTTTAACCAAGGAGAATATTCTATGAAAAAATATTTCTTCCTATACATTCTCATTCTAATAATATTTATATCATCCTGTAAGAACGGTACTGTAACAACACATACTACGGTTGCCTCGCCAACCATTGCACATTCTCCCTCGCCAGTAGTAGAACCAGATCAAAAGCCTCTGGTGCTTGCCTGTATACCTTATGAAAGTGAACTTAAACTTCTGAAGGCATGGCAGTATCTCGCTGATTACCTGGCAGGTCAAATTGGCATACCTGTTAAGCTGGAGATAAAAAAATCTTACACACCAATTATTGATGGCCTTAAATCAGGTGATATAGATCTTGCAAATACAGGTCCCCTTATCTATATAAAAGCCCATGACATAGCCGGTGCCACTCCTCTGGTAAAGCCTATTGCAATTAAAGCATCTGCTCCTAATTATAAGAGTTATATTATAGTAAGAAAAGACAGCGGTATAGAAAATATTGCACAATTGAAGGGCAAAAAATTTGCCTTTACAGACAAAGAATCTGCTTCGGGTTATCTTATGCCTGTTCTGATGCTCTCAGAAGCAGGCGTTAACAATACAAATTTTTTCTCAGAAATAAGATATACAGGTGATCATGATTCATCACTTAGTGCTGTATATAATAGTTATGTAGATGCAGCGGGCATATCGAATTATATTTATACAAAAGGTGTAGATAAACGTCTGGGAGATCTGAAAATAATAAAAGAATCTGACCAGATTCCTACTGCACCTATTGTCGCCAGAGCTGGTATGTCGGAAGAACTAATACAGAAAATAAAAAAGGCCTTTTTAAATATAGATACCACTAAAGAAGAGACCAAAGAAATTATTGAGATACTTAAACTGGAAGGGTATACAGAGGCTTATGACAAAGATTATGCATCTATCAGAAAAGCCCAGAAGGCTCTTGAAACAATGGGACTAACAAGTGAATGATGCGTAACCAGGAACGAACCCTGTGTTCGCCTCTACACCATACGTCTTACGCCTCATGCCTCAAGTCTTCACCTGCCTCCAGAGCTTAAATACTGTAAAATTATTGTTGCTTCTTCATTAGTTATCCATTGAGGATCTTTTGATTGCATTCTGGGTACAATAGTTGACCAGTATGAACTGGGATGAGCCTCAGAGGTAACCCTGGACAGATCATGACATTTACTGCATTTCTGTGAAAATAACTGCTGTGGAGCAGGAGTGGGAGCAACTGTACCCTGAGCAGAAGTACCTGCTGCAACCGGTAAGGGAGTAGGAGTCGGAAGAGAAAAACTGCTTGTCTGAATCCTCACAGTAGGATATTCACCTAAATTAGAAAGAGTATACCTGAGTTTTAAAAATTTCAGAAGATCAACAACAGGCAGAAATACTATATTTTTTTTCTTAGAACTAATATTTACTTCATACACTTTTCCCGTAGAAAATTCCTGTCCATTAATGAGATAACTGCTTTTTTCTAAATCATAACCTCCTGTAAGGCCAAGAATCTTCATTATGTCATCGGCACATACATAGAGTGTATCATTTTGATACAGCATTATAGCTTCAACGGGATTGCCTTCAAGAGTTAAAATATTTTTAGCCTTATCTTCAGGTATTATATTGGAATAATTCAGCTTTATTGAGCTATCACCATTCTGACTTCTGACCTGTGTTATAAGAAACAGAGATAGACTGACTGTAATTATAAGAACCATAGATACTAATAAAATTTTTGAACGAAACATAATTTGTCCTCCTTTAAAATTATAATGTATTATAGATGATGAGTTAACCAGGGCGTTCTCAATGTTCGCCTCCAGATCTCACATTTCTTCTATACTCATATTTTTCCTGCAAACTTTATACCAATTTTTAAGGAAGAAGATAAATGAAAAGGCAAATATAATTTTATTTTCCGAAATCTCTATAGAAGGATAAATGTTTTAAGTAAAGAATTTTAAAGCTGAAAATAATTGCTTGAGGTAAAAGACTTAGTGAAAAAAGGTTATAAAATTATTTTATTTATAACAATTTTTCTCTTATCCCTTTCTTCAGTTCTTGCAGATAATATTTCCCCTGTATATGAAAAGGAGAAGGGAAAGAAAATTTTTGATATAGAAAAGCACCTCTCTTCAGGTAATAAATATCTTCTGGAAGGTAAAATAAAAGAAGCCTTCAGAGAATTTCATAGGGTAATCTATTTTTCTCCTCATAACTCTATAGCCCACTATAATCTGGGATTAATTTATATAATGCAAAAAAATCAGAGACTTGCTCTGGAATCTTTCCAGAGAGCAAAAAAATGTGATCCTGCCGGTTTAAATCTTTCTTTACAGTTAGGAAATGTATACCTTTCAATGGGAAATTTCACAGAAAGTCAGAATGAGTATGAGAGGATATTAAATCTTTTCCCTCATAACAGAGAAGCAAATAAAGGACTCGCCCTCATATATATGAATACCGGTGATTACAGAAAAGCTATGGAGAAATGTGAATTGCTCTTAACTTTTTCTCCAGATGATATAGAATTGCATTATACAAAAGGGCAAATTTACGGAAGGGCCGGTGATAACGAATCTGCCATAAAGGAATTTAACTATATAATCGACAAAAAACCTGATTTTATAGAAGCCTATCTATATTTAGGAGAAATAGGGCTGAACAAAAATGACAGGGAACTTGCCTTTTCAAGTTTCAATAAAGTAATAGAACTATCCCCGGAGAATGAGGAGGGATATTTTGGGCTTGGAAGGGTTTACATTGCTGAAAATAAATATAATGAAGCCATAAAAGAATTCGAAGAAGGTCTGAAATACGATCCCCATAATGTAGGCGTATATCTTTCTCTTGGACTTTTATACGATAGTCTTGCTTTTTCCGATAAGGCCATTGCCTGTTATATTAAAGCCAGAGAAGTAGAACCCAAAAACCTCCAGGCTATAGAATATCTCGGTTTTGCTTATTACAAACTCGGATGTTTCGAGGAGGCCATAACTATTTTTAAGGAAGGACTACAATTAGATCCAGAAAATATAAATTTTCATGATCTCCTTGGTCAAATTTACTATACCCAGAAAAAAAGTAATGAAGCAATTATTGAATTTAATAAAGTTATAGAACTTGACCCGACCAATATAGATGTGCCTTTTGCCCTTGGTGCCATATATCAGAACAGGCATCAGTGGGAAGAGGCAATAGAACAATACAAAAAGGTATTATATCTTGATCCCGGTAATAAATCTGTACTTTTTTGTCTCGGTATATCTTATCTAAATACAGGAAACTTTTCACAGGCAGAAGAAAAACTGAGAGATTTTCTTAAAACTTATCCCACCAATTCCTATGCTTATATAAATCTCGGTCTTATAAATATGTATCAAAAAAAATACGACTCTGCCGTAGAAGAATTTGATAATGCCCTTTCTATAAATCCTTTCCAGGGCATAATCTATTACTATACTGGTCTGATTTATAGAGAAATGGGTATGAAAAGTGAAGCAAAAAAATACTTTTCCCAATCTCTATCTTATAGCCCCTATAGATCCGGTTATACTTACTGTATTAAAGCTCTGTGGTTTCTTGACAATAATAACTATACTGGAGCTTTAAGGGAGATTAATTTTGCAAGAAACATCGAACCTGATTTTGCTGATGTTTACTGGATTGAGGGATTAATTTTTGAACAAATAGGCGACTGGCGACGAGCCCACTACTTCTACTCCAGAGCTCTCACCATAAGTCCCTTTCATAGATTCGCCATTGAGGGGCTTGAAAGGATAAACCTCACATGGAATCGAATATTAAAACTAAAACGATAAATAATTCATCATATACATATCTTATTATTTTTTTACTGGGACTTACTTTGCTTATCATTTACCGCGGGCCCGATTATATAAGACTCTGGACAGTATTTCCTGAAAAACCCGGATTTGGACTTGATTTTAAAGCCTATCAGAACGGCTCAAGTGCATTATATAACAAACGTCATGATATAATATATAATGTAGAGAAATTAAGAGAATGGAATAAGTCCCGTGGAGAAAAAACAAGGCTCGGGTGTGAATATCCTCCTCTATTATTTGTTATTTATCTTCCTTTTGCACTTTTAAAGCCTTCACAGTCCATATGGTTAAACTTTTATTTAAGCCACCTTATACTGTGCTTAAATATAATTTTATTATTGTCAGTAAGAGCTAAAACCTGGGGAATAAGAAAAACAATAATAATTTTTCTTATGGCCTTACCTGTATCTTTTCTCTTTTCACCTACTATCGACTGCCTTTTTGCAGGACAGTTAAGTATCATTATGCTATTCCTTGTTACTCTTTTCAGTATATTTTATGCAAAAGGGAAAAAAATAATATCTACCTTTATATTAGCCTTTTCAATTTCATTAAAAATATTTCCTGTTATATTCCTTGTTTATTTTTTAGTTAAAAGAGATTATAAATCCATCATTACAACACTTATCTTTCTAATACTACTTATGTTACCGGTAATTATTTATACAGGTTCTATTCATATATATATTGCGTATCTGAGCAACACACCAAAGAGTATATATTTTGACTATGTTGCAAATCAATCTCTTTCTGCCTGTATAAATGGCTACTTTAAAACCACAGACTATAGGACACCACTAATTAACTCACCATTAACAGGTAATATTTTGATATGGCTGATCACATTTTTTATATTTTATGTAACACTAAAGCCAGTCAAAATAAAATGTAACACTGAAAAAATCTATCTGGAAATAGGGACATTTATATTACTGCTTCTTATTTGTATACCGAGATCCTGGCCTCATTATCATATGTATCTGCTTCTCACTCTATTTCTTATTTATCTGGGAATTGAACATAATATTCAGTCTAAAAGTCAATACTTTATATTATACCTTATTTTATTTTTTGTTACAGGTTTGATTGATGGTGAAGTAGCAGGTATAACAAAGGATATTATTTTAAGAATTTACTTACTTAAATACCATCTGATTTTCTATTTATTATTATTTTTATGGTTTACAAGTATATTCATCCTTACTAAAGTAGAACAAAATGACTAAAAAAAACTGGTCATCTAAATCCATATATATAAATACATTAATAGATATAACAAAAAACGAAATAAATTTTAAAGAATTATCTGAATTATGTATTATCCTTAAAAGACTTTATAAGAAACTGATTTTAATCTATGAAAATCTGCAAATTGATAAAGCTAATAAAGATACTAGGAAACTCAGAGAACAACTGGCATATTTTCATAAACTAATCAGCAATATAAATAAATATCCGGAAAACAAAAACAAAGAGCTTCTATATCAAAATATTAATAAAATAGTAACTATTACAGAAGATTTATTTTATATTCTTACCAGAATGCGAGAAAAGGAAAAAAAAATTACACCTCCATCAAAATCTCCCCTGATGAGTGAACTTATACTTGCAGTCAAAGCAGTGCATAAAGGAGAACTTCCATATGAAGCCCTTAAAGAAAAGATAAACTTTCTAAAAGAATTCATAGAAAGTACAAAAAAACAAATATACCCTTTAAGCTGGAATCCTGACAGTGTAACATTTCTGGAAGAATATGAAAAAGTCTTAATTAATATAAATCTATATCAGGAAGGGTTGAATTATCTTAAAAACAGAGATAAACATCATATAGAAAAAGGTATTGATATAATTTTAAAAGCTACAGAAAAACTTTTTACCTCTCTGGGGTTATTATATGAATCTGCTGATATAATAACCAAAGTTATCTGCCTGAGATGCGGCCACAAAAACAGTCTTTATCGAGACACATGTGCCATATGCCGTTCTTTACTACCTAAAGTAGCACAGACAGGGACAGATGGAAAACATACGGAAACTTATGAAATAAAAAATTTCGAATATATAATAACTGATAATCTAAAAGAACTTATGGAAGTAACAAAGGAGATTGAAGATGGTAAAATAACAAAAAAAGATTTTAATAATATTCTAAAAGAGATGGAAAAAAAATTAAAACATGTAAGAGATGAACTTAAAGGAAAGAATATGAAAATCATCCCGGAGATTTACCGATTATTTAAAGATAGCTTAAAGGATATGAAACATGGTATAAAAATTATGAAGAATTACACTAAAGATGAAAATCCTGACCATCTGGATACAGGATTAAATGAAATCTTTGAAGCATCCAGAAAAATTTCCACACTGCAAAATTTAGGAATAGAAGCAGAGAGAGAACTATCAAGGAGAGACGCGAAACGTGAGAGGTAAGAACTACTCACTTCTCACTAAACAATAATCCTTCCCTTTTCCATAATCTTCTTTCCATCAACAAAAACGTCATTTTTAGTACTTACAAAATCATAATGTATAGCACTGGCATTTTTTCCCCCGTAAGAGCGATTTTCTCCCAGAGCTATATGAACTGTCCCCAGGGATTTTTCCGAGATTGTTCCTATTAGAAGTGGAGGAGATTGACTGTTTGTACCTATACCAAATTCTCCAAGTCTTTCTCTTAAAAGACCCATCTCTTTTATTATTTTCCTGGCTTTGTCATTTTCTATGCCCCTGGAATCTAAAGCATCCATAAGTACACCATCTTGAAATTTCATACCCAGAATAAAACCATAATCACTTATATCAATCATATAAACTCCACAGGCGCTTTCTTCAAGAGGGGCTATAAAAACTTCTCCTCCCGGCAGCTGACAGAAACTTGTCTGAAAACCCAGTCTTCCCTCTTCTTCACAGGGAAACCTTCCATTAATTATAAACCTTAAATCTGTTCCGTAATCTGATCTAATTAATACTTCTTTTCCGAATTTTAAAAATGGAACAATTCTCCTGTTTAAATTGCCTATTTCCTGAAAATTTACACCTATTGCATTTCGGTAACTACTCAGAAGATGATCAAATTGTTCTTTTTCTAACAAATTTCTGGTTTTAGTATCAAAAGGATAGTCAATAAGAAGGCCCGGAACATTCATCCTCTGAAGTTGAAACAAATTATAAAGATAATTATCTTCAAAAGGCTTCATATACGATATTACTGAAAGAAAATCTAAATAATTATCTGTAGGTGGAATTATTACAATTATTTTATCTGCCTCTATTTCCCTGTGAAGAAAATGAAAGGTTTTTTTTTCTGAAAAGAAAGGCATTATCCTGAGAGCAGCCTCTTTTACTCCCAGATTTCTTATAAGTTCTACTATTATTCTATCAGACCAGGTTATTACTATATCTACAGCTTTAATAGCTCTAAGCTCCTGCCGAAGGCTTTCTATTAAATCAGAAGTAAAATCATGGCCAGTAATTAAAATCCTCTCACCGGCCCTGGCTCTTAAACAGTCCTGTATGATTTTCTTTTCTAAACCACTGTAATACATAGATTTTTAAAACTTCTTTCTTTATCAGGATTATCCTCCAGAAATAATCCTATTTTCTCTTTTCTCCAATTTTTTTGCACATATTCAAAGGATATTTTTCATATATCCCGAAATATGTTTATAGCATATAAGTGATAGAGGAGTAGGAGAATTTACTTCTTTAAATTTATTAATTAAGATAAGAATGGTTATTTTAATAAGGTAAATATATAGAGAGGTTTGCCTGATTCTTATGACCGAAAATCTGCATCCTCGTTTTATTACTAGAAAAGAATTCTTTGGATGTTTAATCTACGATAGAGAAATAGGTGAATACATCCCTTTTGATAAGGATGCCACAGAGATATTTGAATACAGTAAAGGGCAATCTATTAATACTCTGTATGAACAGTTTTCCGAAAAATTCTCTCAAAAATCTTTTAACACCTTTTTAATGCTCTGCGAAAATATAGAACTTCTGGATAATAATAAATGCTTTCTGGGTATTTTTAAGAATACCGAGGCAGAGACATCTCACCTCTATTCACCTCTGAGAGTTCATCTTCAGGTAACAAAAGAATGCCCTCTTACATGTGTACACTGTTTTTCAGATTCAGGAAAACCTCTGGATAAGGAGCTAACCACTAAAGAAATTATAAATCTAATAAATGAAATGTCCGGGATAGGAACGTGTGAACTGAGTATCGGCGGCGGCGAACCCTTTTGCCGTTCCGATCTACTGGAGATAATAAAATATGCCAATAAAATGGGAATAAATACATCTCTTTCTACAAATGCAGTGCTTATTAATAAAAAAATCAGCCAGAAACTGAATGAACTCAAGCTTAAAAGACTGAATGTGAGCTTTGATGGCGTATCACAAAAAACATATGAATTCTTAAGAGGGAAAAATACTTATAAAAAAGCTCTTAGAGGAATAAAATTTTTAAAAGAATATTCTTCTTTACCTTCTTATATCCATGTAACCCTTGTAAAACAGAATATAAGTGAGCTTCCCGGCCTTATAAGACTGGCGGAAAATCTCAATTTTGAAGGTATACAGTTTGATTATGCCCTTCCCATAGGCAGAGCTTCAGATAGCAATCTTACACTCAGTTATGAAGAGGCATGGAATGTAAGAAACATGGCACAAAAACTTCAACGTTATACAGGACTCAAAATGGTTATACCTTCACTGCCTTTTAAAACACAGCACAGAGGAGTTTATCAGCACTTTGGATGTATAGGAGGAAGTCAGGTATGTTACATAAATTCTCAGGGATTTATTTATCCCTGCGGTTTTTTCAGCCATCAACCCTCAAAAGAAAGCCTCAGAGAATACTCTCTAAAAGAACTATGGGATAATGCTCCTATAATCAAACTTTTTAGAGAATTTAAAGGTAATCCCACATGTCTTGGCTGTGACCAATATAACTCCTGCAGGGGAGGATGCAGAGCAAGGGCACTTTATAATTATAAAAATTTAAATGCTCCTGATCTTTACTGTCCTTATCAGAGTAAAATGACAAGATAAAAAAATAAGCACCGGATTTCTCCGGTGCTTATTTTATAAAGGTACTACCAGCCTCTGAATATATTCTTAATTCCGCTGGCAATTCCGCCTACTACTGATCCGATTGCACCGCCAATAAATTTGCCTATTGAACTACCGGCAATACCACCTAATAGACCTCCTATAACTGTTCCAACTCCGGGGAAAATACAGGTTCCAAGGGCAGCACCGTACATAGCTCCACCTAAACCGCCAACAACTGAACCAACACCTCCGCCGAGATTTGACATACCCTGAATTAACTGATCAGACTGTGGATATGCTCCTCCTCCGTACATAGGACTCATACCTGGCGGATATCCCAGTGCCATTGATGTCTGCATAGCAAGTGCATCCATTCCGGGAATACCTCCGCCCATCATCATAGGATTCATCATTCCGCCCATCATCATAGGATTCATCATATAGGGTGAACCCATACCACAACATCCGCCTGCCATACCGCCCATCATCATCATCATCTGCATCATTTGCATCTGCATCTGAAGCTGTTGAACCTGCTGTTGCAACATTTGAATCTGCTGTTGTTGTGCACCATATCCGCCATGATGATGGTGATGATGGTGAACATGATGGTGATGGTGAGGTGGACGAAACGGTACAAAACCAATATGTGGATACATAATAGAAACCTCCTAATTTTAATCTTTTTTTTTGCAAAATACTAACTTTTACATTCTTTATATCACGACAATTTAAAAAAAGTAAAGAACTTTCTTAATTTTTTTTTTCAATTAATAAAATAACTTGCCCCTCTGAAGTTTAAATGATAAAATAATCTTTATGAAAAGCCATATTATCTTAATAAATTATAACGGACCATCTACAGAACTTTTTTCATTTATGCCTGATAACGGACTTGCCTCTCTTTCATCTTTTGCCCTATCAGAAGGTTATGAACCTTTAGTCCTTGACTATATTACAACAGAAACAGGGAAAAGACTTTTTAATATGAAAATGAAAGAAACAATAAAAGAAGTCTATAGATTAAATGAAAACCTTCAGGAACAGGATAGAATTAAAAAGATGAATGAATTTAAAAAGCTTTTTCATAAACTCATAGAAGAAGAAGAAGATAGAATAGGTAAAGAAATAATAAGTGCTATAAAAAAATTTAATTCAACGATTGTAGGGTTTAAATTATGGGAAGGTATGGGTTTCCACGGTTCCATAAGAATAGCTGAAAAGATTAAAAAAGAATATCCCCGTATAATTACCCTTGGCGGAGGGCCCCACGTAGATATGTATGATTCACACATA
>Ga0302242_1001934_pt1 | contig 13906 bp, 3 predicted proteins | sample AAG_UR_Lys_MG_FD_193510 | JGI IMG/M metagenome (GOLD analysis project Ga0302242, IMG submission 193510) | Enriched activated sludge microbial communities from anaerobic digester in WTTP, New Holstein, Wisconsin, United States - AAG_UR_Lys | ecosystem: Engineered > Bioreactor > Anaerobic >... | reverse complement strand
ATCTATTACCTTGGCTGGCATGCCTACTCAGATGCTGATCTGAACTTCATCGCTATGGATGACATCAACATCGACCGTGGCGATCCCACCGTGCCCGTGGAGCTCAGCAGCTTCAATGCCACACTCACTGCCCAGAATTTCGTCAAACTCACCTGGGTGAGCCAGACCGAAACCGGCATGTGGGGCTATCGCGTCTATCGCGGCGAAAGCGATAATCAAGCGGTTGCGACCCTCTTGACCCACACCCTGATTCCTGCCACCAACACCAGCACCACACAGGTGTATGAACTGGAAGACAAGGAAGTGGAAATCGGCAACACCTACTGGTATTGGCTGGAAGCTGTTGAAATTAATGGTGTTGGCCAATTCTATGGACAGCCTGCAAGCGTGACCGTGACCGGCGAAGTGCCTCCTGTGCTTCCTACCGTCACCACCATGCGCAATGCCTATCCCAACCCCTTCAAACAGGTAAACAGCACCACCATTGAAGTTGACATCAAAGCGGGTGAAAATGGCACTGTGACCATCTACAACATCCTCGGTCAAGTAGTGAAGACCTTCAAAGTAAAAGAAGGTGTGCACAAACTCAACTGGAACGGTAAAGATGCACGTGGAAACAACTGCGGCAGCGGAATTTATTTCTACAAGCTCAGCACCGCCAGCACCAACATGACCAAAAAGATGGTTATCGTGAAGTAAAGTCTAAGGTTTAGACTAATAATAAAGCCCTGGGTTTGACTCGGGGCTTTTTTCGTGCTCACAAGTTGCGATCGGTCAGTGGATTAGCATTTCTACCATGGGCATTGTTTATCTATTCACAAGCAACGCATGCAATTTTACTTGACATATATCAAAGTTTCACTACCCTGATGCACGAAACATGACGTGACAGTGCTATCTTTATTTAAGGCATCGAGTTGCACCATATTTTAAAATAAACGATACTCACGCAGCACAAGGAGAATCCATGAGCTTCAGGATCTTCAACCAGTCTATAGTTTCAAGAGAAAGTTGGACTCATCAGCCCAAGGGGGAGATACGTCTACCCATCTGCTTTGATGCTGCATCCCAAGTCCTCAACGTCGAAATCAAACCGGAATCTGCCCACTGTAGTAACATCTCCTAAACCTGTGCAGTAGGCAGAAGCCACACCTCTTTTTGAACCTCTAAGAAAAAACTAAAAACATGAGGAAAAACCAATGAAAAGACATCTCTCGTTCATGATGCTGCTGGCCCTGATGCTGAGCGTATTCAGCCTGGGCTTTGCCTACACGATACAGGTAGGTGAGGGATATCAGTCCAACTCCTGCTTACCTGTCTATAGTGGTTATAGCTATACTCAGCAAGTCTACACACAAAGTCTGATCAACTACGGCGGAGTTATTACGAAAATCCGGTTCTACTATGAGTACGGTGAGATAGCCAATAGTAAAGATTGGACTATTTACCTGGGGCACACGCAGAAAACGGCATTTAACAGTGACACAGACTGGGAGCCTGCCTCAAACCTTATGCAGGTCTTTACCGGTGATGTATCTGCCTTGATGCCTGCTGCACATAACTGGTTGGAGATCACTCTGGATACTCCCTTTTCCTACAACAATACTGACAATCTGCTCCTCGCGGTTCATCAATACACACCTGATAGTGGAGTTGGAATTTTGAGCTGGGGGACCTTCGGCGCAGGAATCAATAAAGGTATGATTTATAATGATAGCAACGTAAACCCAAATCCCAATTATCCACCTACAGCAGATATGAGACAATCAGAGATCAACCGTATACAGCTTGTCTTCCCAGACACCATGGCACCTGATGCACCTCTGCCGGCTTCACCTCTAAATGGTGACCAGGTGATGGCAGGTCAAACATTAAGCTGGGCACGGCCTTCCGGAAGTGGAGTTGTAGATGCTACCGGCTATGATGTTTATATTGATGGCAACTTGGTAAGCGGCAATCAACAATCAACTTATTACACTCTAACCGGTGCTCTGAGTGAAGGCATGCACAATTGGTATGTGATAGCTCGCAATGCTGTTGGCGATTCGCCTGCCTCAGAGACCAGAACTTTTGAAATCGTCAATGGAGTGATGATTGGTAGCGGGACAGCGAGCCAGAGAGAGCCTTTCAATGCTTTTGAAGGCTATGGGCGTTCCTTGGGGCTTTACACCGCTGCGCAGATAGGGCAGTTGGGTGTGATCAGTTCCTTGGGCTGGAATGTGGCCGCAAACGGTGTTGATGCCATCCCCTACAAAATCTATGCCAAGCTTACCACCGCTACCGCCCTTACCCGGATGACATGGGAGGATTTCACCTCCAACGCCAGTATGTTGAAAGAGGGAACTTGTAACTTTGAAACTGGAGGTTGGTACACTTTTCCCCTGGATTCTCCCTTTGCTTATACCGGTGGAAATCTGCTCATAGGCGTGGAAGCCAACTATGGGAACAGTGGAGCTGAGCTGCAAACAAGGATCCCATATTTCTATTACAGTTCTGGTACCGCAGGCTCGCATCAGTATTGGACTGGTATCAGCAGTATACCTACAGAAAACGGAGCTCTTAACAATCGACTGCCACACCTGCTCATGCTGATCTCGCCTCTTTCACCCGATCCTGTCTTGGGACTGAATCCGGCGGAACATTATTTTGGACGAATCCAAATTAATACCACGACCAGCAAAACCTTTACCATTTCCAATAATGGAGGTGGAATTCTCAACGTTACCGGTTTGAGCCCAACATCTGCTGGCTTCTTTACCGTGACAAACGCTCCTGCCTTTCCGGTGGCTCTGGCTACTGGTGAGACTGCCTCCTTTACCATCCAGTATGCTCCCACAGCCGCGGGCAACCACACTGCCACCTTCAATTTTACCCATGGCCGTGCCACCTCAGCTTTGGTGGTAAGCGGTGAATGCTTTGATTCTGTCATCTCCAGCTTCCCTTATCTGCAAGATTTTGATGGTACCTGGAGCGGCTCACCTGCAGCACCCGAAGCTTGGAAGGTGATCAATGCCAATTACGACGATTACACTTGGAGACAGCAAAGGGACTACGGCATGCATGCTCGCTCCATGCCTTATCCTGCCTATGGGGCGGGGAATAGCAACGACTGGCTGATCACACCGGCGCTCAACCTCAACGGTATAAACGCAAGGATAAAGTGGTGGGATAGGATAGAACACATCCAAATGCCAAACGCCTACAAAGTGAAAGTGTCTACCACTACGTCGGATATCTCTTCCTTCACCACAGAATTGGCTAATATAACCTGCACCAACACAGATTGGGCAAGCCATGTGATCAACCTTGATGCCTACACCGGACAGACTATCTATCTGGCATTTCATCAATACTACTCAGGCTCCGCTTACTATGGCTTTGGGATAGATGACTTTCTCTTGGAAGAGATGCCCACCACTCCCGTCTTGCTCTGCACTCCCACCACTTTGGAACTGGGCCCCACCAATGCCAATAACCCCTCAGCATACTACGATTTGACCATCACCAACAACGGTATTGGAACTCTGAATCTCACAGCAGCAGACATCAGCATCATCGGGGCTGACGCAGCCCTGTTTGAAATTGATCCTGTAAACTTGCCTTTCGCTCTCGCCGCAAACCAAAGTGGTGTCATTCCAGTTCGCTACAATCCTGATGCCATGGGTACACACAGTGCTATCTTGCGGATATTCTATGCCGGAGTAAACCACGATGTTGCTCTGAGCGGAAGTGCCGTGGGCGAATTTGCCCTCTGTGAGAGCTTTGAAGGTGATGTCTTTCCACCGATTGGATGGAATGGCACCTTCTGCTACCATGGGACCAATAGAGCCAAACACGGAAGCGCATCTGCCTATCTGAATGCCAGCACCAATGAGCAGTATGTATTCAGTACGCCCATGCTCACCATAGAAAGCGACAGTACTCTCGACTTCTGGGCTTCCTGCTCAAGCAACGGTGGATTCTTGCAAGTGGTTTATTCTACGGATAGGACAAGCTGGACGCAGCTTGGAAGCAGTATCACCTTCCCTGCAAGCAGTACTTGGTACAATCACAATATAAACCTCAGTTCCCTAAGTGGTAACAACTATTATCTCGGTTTGCGTACAGCACTGTATGGCTGCAGCTATGATGTGGACATGTTTATTGGTCCTGATATAGCTGCGATCGCCCCTGGTGTCCCTATCCTTGTAGCTCCGGAAGATGGTGCTACCGAACTGTTTGTCAAGCCAACCTTTACCTGGAATGTGCCCAACACGGGTGGCATAGCGGCATCTTACAAGATCTATTGTGATACCAACAACCCTCCCACTACCCTGATCGGAACCAGCACTGCCAGCAGTTTCACGCCAACAACAGGCCTACCTTATGGCAGCACTCTGTATTGGAGTGTGGTGGCGGTTAATGAGTATGGAGAAAGTCCTCAAACTGCGCCGCGCAGTTTTACCACCATGGCAGACCCCACTATCTATGATCTGCCCTGGCTTGAGGATTTTACCAATACCACCTTTCCTCCTGCAAACTGGGCCCGCTATTCAGGCCTCTATCCCACAGCCACTCTCAGCCCCACAACGAGTGGATGGAATAGATACAACTTTGCTTATGTTCCCAATCCCGCCAATCCTTCTGCCAGGCTCCGCATTTATGGTTTTGACACCAGATACTGGTTGGTTACCCCTCCCATCGTTATTCCTGCTGCGGGTTACCGATTGGAATTTGATCTGGCTCTCACCAAGACCGGCAGTTCCGATCCGGTAAATCCAAGCCTGCAACAAGATGACAGGTTCATCGTCCTGATTGCTGATAATCCCACCATGGTTGGTGCTACCGTGCTGAGAGAGTGGAATAATACCGGCTCAAGCTATGTGTACAACAACATCGTCACGTTGGGTGAAAGTCAGACAATAGACCTCAGTGCTCATGCCGGCACCAAATACCTTGCCTTCTACGGACAATCAACAGCCTTCGGTGGAGACAACAACGTTTATGTGGATAATGTGAAGGTGCGCCAGACGCCTACCGCTCCTATTTTCCATTACACACCGGATAACCTGCAGTTTGAGACGGTTCGTGTCAACAGCGGCTCAGATTATCAGATTGTCTACGTGACCAATACCGGTATCGGCACCCTGGAATTGACCGCTGCAGACGTCAGCATCACAGGGACCGATGCGGCGATGTTTATGTATGATGCAGAGTATTTGCCTCTTGCCCTTAGCGAAAATCAAAGCGGCATGATCCCGGTGCGCTATGTTCCCACTGCAGAAGGTTCACACAGTGCTATCTTGCGGATGGTCTACGCCGGAGAAAATCATGATGTGGCTCTGAGCGGGAGTGCTGTGGGTCAATATGCGCTTTTTGAGCGCTTTGAAAGCTTCGAACCTGCAGACTTCCCGCCTGAAGGATGGACTGTCTACAATGGCGGCGGTCCTAATACCTGGTTTCAGTCTTACACCAAGCCTCACGGGGGTATTGGCCATGCACAGATCAGTTATGACTCAGTAGCACATAACGACTGGTTGATCTCGCCTAAGCTTGTACCTTCAGCTTTAAACCATACCTACGCCTTCTACAGCACCCAAAACAACACCTATTGGGACGAGAGGTTCAACGTCCTGGTCTCTACCACAACACCTGATATCACATCCTTTACTCACACTTTGGCTACAAATGTGCAAACCGGTGGTGCGGACTATAAACGTCATGCCTATGACCTCTCCAGCTTCATTGGACAGGAGATCTATGTGGCTATCCAGGCTATCTCAACAAATCAGTTGTACATCATGATCGATGATGTCTCGGGTCCGGATATCTGGATGGAAACGCTCCCTGCTCCTGTGGTGCAAGCGAGTATTTCCGGATCAAATGTGGTGTTGTCATGGGAGCCGGTCACCGGTGCCAACAGCTATAAAGTCTATGCCTCATCTGATCCTTATAGCTTTGACTCCACTCCTATCGCTACAGTCAATACCAATAGTTACACTCTACCTGCAACATCCGATAAACGCTTCTTCAAGGTCATCAGCGTTGGCGGTCGTGATTTTGGTGGAGAAATCAAAAAACAATAACCTGCAATCAATATGAGGAAAAACCAATGAAGAGACATCTCTCGTTCATTATGCTGCTGGCCCTGATGCTGAGTATCTTCAGCCTGGGCTTTGCCATCACCGTGCAAGTGGGTGCTGATGGATATGAGACTACCGGCAATTTTCCCGTGGTTGGCTCATTTCGCTACAGTTATACCCAGCAGATCTACACCCAATCCCAGATCAACTGTGCGCTTCCGATCACCAAAATCCGCTTCTATTATTCTGTCGGCCCCATTGATCCCAGTAAAGACTGGACTATCTACATGGGGCATACACAGAAAACATCCTTTACCAGTAATTCAGATTGGGAACCAATGGCCAATCTCACCCAGGTTTTTGATGGTGATGTATCATCCATGTTGCCTGCGCCTAAAAATTGGATGGAGATCACGCTGGATACTCCTTTCACCTATAACAATATTGACAATCTGCTCGTTGCGGTGCATGAAGATACACCCTCGTGGCAATACTTGGAATGGGGAGCATTCTCCAGCGGTGCCAATGCGGGTTTGATTTATTACAATTATGACAACAATCCTGATCCCAACAATCCTCCCGCTGGGTTATACAGGACATCATCGATCAGCCGGATACAGCTCTACTCTCCGGATACCACAGCACCCATGACTCCTCTGCTTGTTTCTCCGGCAAATGGTGCCAGACGTGTGATTGGTGAAAGCCTGAGCTGGACTCTTCCCGTCGGCAGCGCAGAAGCCACCGGCTATGACGTCTATATCGATGGAAACGTGGTGAGCAGCAATCAACCATTAACTCACTACACCATTACCTCCGCCCTGAGCGAGGGAATGCACAATTGGTATGTGGTCGCCCGCAACAGTATCGGCGACTCTCCTGCGTCAGCCACACGCAGCTTTCTGTATGTGAACGGAGTGCTGATCGGCAATGGATATTCCAACTCGTACCACCCTTTCAATGCTGATGTGGGCTACGCACGCTCCCTGTGCCTTTACACCCAAGATCAAATAGGGCAGTATGGCCTGATCACAAGCCTGGGATGGAACGTGTTCGTGCCCCAACCTTTAGCTATACCCTACAAGATCTATGCCAAGCTTACCACCCAGAGCGTCCAAACCCCGATAACCTGGGCTGATTTCACCTCTGGAGCCACGCTGGTAAAACAGGGCAGCTACTCTTTTAGCAGCGCAGGCTGGCATGATCTTGCCCTAACTACCCCATTCCCTTATACTGAGGGCAATCTGCTCATCGGTGTGGAAGTTAATTATGGCGGAGGCGGAGCTCCAAATTACTCAAGCCCCAGATTCTACTGCACACCGGGAATGACGGGTAGGCATCAAACGTGGGGACAAGATAATACCATGCCCACAGGTAACGGATGGGTGGTTGATATTCTGTCTGATGTGATCATCCTGCTCTCGGCTATTCCAACCGGGCCTGAGGTTTATCTCAATCCTTCTGAGTGGGATTTCGGCACGGTAACGATGGATGATACAGCCACCAAAACCTTCTCGCTTTCAAACGCCGGTACCGGAACTCTGAACGTCACGGGCATCAGTCCAATCTCCAACGGCTTCTTCACGATTACAGACGCTCCCACCTTCCCGGTAGCTCTGGCTGAGGGGCAAAGCACCACTTTCAGCGTCCGATATACGCCTACAGTTGGCGGAAACCACACGGCTACCTTCACCATCAATGCCGGAGCTGCCACCGATAATTTTACCGTCAGCGGGGTATGTTTCGATCCCACCATCACCAGCTTCCCATATCTGCAAAACTTTGATGGCCCATGGAGCGGAACACCTGCCGCACCTGCCTACTGGAAGGTGATCAATGCCGATAACGACTCCTACACTTGGAGACAGACGAGCGGGGATATGTCACCCTATTCACCACCTTACACCGCCTTCGGAGCGGGGAATAATGACGACTGGCTGATCTCACCTCCCATCAATCTCAGCGGCGTTAATATCAGAATGAAGTGGTGGGATAGAGTGGAAGCCATGCAAAGACCAAACTCCTACAAGGTGATGCTCTCTACCACCACGCCGGAAATTGCCTCCTTTACCACAGAATTGCACGATGAAACCTGCTACAATGAATCATGGATAAAGTGTGTCATAAACTTGGATGCCTACACCGGACAGACCATCTATCTGGCTTTCCACCAATACGAATCTCCTTCTTCCGATTGGGGTTTTGGCATAGAGGACTTTACTCTGGAGGCGATACCCATCAACCCCGTCTTCACTTACACTCCGGCAAGCATGCAGTTTGGTGCTATTCGCATCAATAATGCCACAGCGTTCAAGAGTGTAACGGTGACCAATACCGGCGGCGGAACCCTGAATCTGACTGCAGCCGATGTCAGCATTATCGGGCCTGATGCGGCGATGTTTGAAGTTTCTACCATCAATCTGCCTTGTACCCTCAGCGAGGATGAAAGTCGCAGCATCTATGTTCGCTACCATCCCACCGCAGTAGGGATACACAACGCCACTTTGCGTATGGTAAATGCCGGAGCCAATTATGATGTGGCTTTGGCTGGAACTGCTCTGAGTGAGACCGCTCTGTTAGAGAGCTTTGAAGGGGAGCTCTTCCCGCCCGCCGGCTGGAGAGTGCACAACGGTGGAGGCGGCAACACCTGGCTCAAATCCACGGCATTCCCACTCACGGGGAACGCTCACGCAGCAATCAATTTCAGCAGTGTTGCCCATGATGACTGGCTGATCTCTCCTAAGCTCGCACCCTCGGCTGCCAACCATGTATATAGCTTTTACGGCTGCAATTACAGCTCTGAGTATGACGAGAGATTCAATGTAAAAGTCTCCACCACCAGCCCTGATATCGCTTCCTTTACCCACACTTTGGCTACGAATGTCCAGACCGGTGCCCTGCAATATCAGCATCATTACTACGATCTTTCCAGCTTCATCGGTCAGGAGGTCTACGTGGCTATTCAGGCGATCTCTACAGATCAGTTTCATCTGTATATCGATGATGTATCCGGCCCGGAGATCGTACCTGAAGCACCGGCTACACCCGTGTTGGTCAGCCCCCAAAATGGTCAAAACTACATTTCCGTGAGGCCAACGCTTAGTTGGAACTCCAGTCCCGGTGCCACTCCTACCGGTTATAAGGTGTATTTGGGCACGGACAATCCGCCCACCACAGAAGTGGCAGACCTGACCACCACGCAATTCACCTTCACCACTGCACTCTTGCCCGCAACGGTGTATTATTGGACGGTAAAGGCTTACAACGAAGCAGGCATCAGTGCTGTCGCCACACCCTTCAGCTTCACTACTGCTGCTGAAGGGGTAGTGCCTGTGGGCTCCGGAACCACTTACAACAGCACCACAACATTCCCAGCCGTATATGGTGGCTACTACAAAAATGGGCGGGAGCAATATCTGGTTCTTGCTTCTGAACTGACTGCAGCGGGTGCCGAGGCCGGCTGGATCAATTCCATCAGCTTCAATGTCAAAACCATAAATGCCAGTACCAGTCTTCCCAACTTTTCCATCCGTATCAAGGCCACCACGGCCACGGAATTTGTTGAAGATATCTTCTTTACCGATCTGGAAGATGCGTTTTCCGTCCCGGCCTATACACCCACTTTCGACTGGAATCAGCATTCCTTTAACGTGCCTTTCTACTGGGATGGGCAATCCAATCTTGTGATCCAGACCAGCTTCGATATGCAGAATGTTTATGCCATCAACGCCGGCGTCTACAATACCAACCTCCAACCACGCTGTGGAAGCTTATACTTCCGGAGCAATAATACCGCTTGGCAATATTCCTATGCAGGAACAAGCTCTTATTATCGTCCCAATATGCTGTTGCACATAGTGGAGCCCGTTGTGGCTGCTCCCGGTGCACCTGTTCTGGATTCTCCTGTCAATAACGCTACCGGTGTCTCCAAACGTGGATTTGAGCTCAAGTGGCATCCTGACATCAGTGCCGGAACACCGGATCATTACACCGTCTATATGTCTACCAATCCGTCTGATATCTACAATGGATTCAGTTGGCAAACCGCGGAACAGTCCTTTAACCCCATCGCTCAGGATGCTAATTTCAGCGTCGAGTACTTGCAGCGTTGGTATTGGACAGTGAGAGCACACAACGCTCTGGGCGAGGCTGTAGCAGAGTTGCCTCACAGCTTTGTGATCGAGGCTGATCCAAGTATTCTCAGCTACCCTTGGTGTGAGAATTTTGACACTCTCACCGAAGGGCAGATGCCCGAACATTGGGTCATCACCACTTCCAATGGTGGTACGCATCCTTACATCTGGAGAGCCAGGTCAAACAGTTATATCTACTACACTTCCGAGCCCAATGCCGCAGTGGTAAACGCTCTCAATGGTCCCAAGGATGATTGGATGATCACGCTTCCTTTCCATATGCAGGCTGGGCAGAGATACGACATTTCCTTTACCCTCAGTGCACCGGGATGGGAGGGAGTGGCAGAAGCCCTGAAAGTTCACTGGGCTACAGAGCCCACCCCGGCTGCCATGATCAGTAATCCGCCTTTGTATGACAACAATAATATCCTCCAATGGGAGTGGACAACGGAAACCATGAGCTTCATCCCGCCCAGCACAGGCACCTATTACTTTGGCTGGCACGCCTACTCGGCGGCTGATTTGCACTATATCGCCGTGGATGATATCACCATCACAGTGAGCGAAACCCTGTCCGCACCTGTGGTGCAAGCGAGTATTTCCGGATCAAATGTGGTGTTAACTTGGGAGCCGGTCTCCGGTGCTACCAGCTATAAGGTCTATGCCTCATCTGATCCTTATAGCTTTGACTCCACTCCCATCGCTACAGTCAATACCAATAGTTGCACTTTGCCTTTAGCGGAAGCCAAACGCTTTTTCAAGGTCATCAGCGTTGGCGGTCGTGATTTTTGGGGAGGTATGAACAAGCAATGACCCTCTACTGAGATAATAAAGACGAGCCCCTGGGTCTTCGGATCTGGGGGCTTTTCTATGGGGAAAGTTGGTCTATTGCGAAAAAAGCAGTTGCCCTAGTGTGATCCTCCCTTCCTCTTCCTTACTTAGCCGCCCGGTGATTACTCGGTGCCACTCGGGAAAAACCCGAGTATCTCCACGGCATCGCCCTGCGGGTAAGTAAGGGCGAAGTGAGTGACGGGGAGAAAAGCTCAACCTTAGAGAAAGAGCCTATTGCTTTATCTGGGATAATGTTCGCTACGGCGATTGACCGTACGTGCGGCGTATCCGCCTCAGTTCCAATACTTCCTATCTAAACTCCTATATTGGATTGCTTCGCTGATGTGTTCTGCTTTGATGTCTTTGAGACCTTCAAGGTCGGCAATGGTGCGCGAGACTTTGAGGATGCGGTCAAAGACGCGGGCGGAGAAGCCCAAACGGTCGATGGCGTCTTCCATCAGGGCTTGGCTGTCCTTGTCCATGACGCAATACTTGCGCAGAAGTCTGGAGCCCATCTGGCTGTTGCAGAAGATGCCTTCTTCGTCTTTGAAGCGCTGAAGTTGGATGCTGCGGGCTTTGTTGACGCGGGCTCTGACCTGAGCGGAATTGTCGCCTGCGGGCAGGGAGCTGAGGTCGGCATAGGTGACAGCGGGCACCTCCACATGGATGTCTATCCTGTCCAAGAGTGGGCCGGAGACCCTGCTGCGGTAACGTTGGATGGCGCCAAATTCACAGTTGCACTGGTGGTTAGGTATCTTGGCGCCGAAATAGCCGCAGGGGCAGGGATTCATGGAGGCGATGAGCATAAACTCGGCGGGGAAAGTGAGGGAAGTGACGGCGCGGGAGATGGTTACCATGCCGTCTTCCAGGGGTTGGCGCAGCACTTCCAACACGCCACGTTTAAACTCTGGCAGCTCATCTAAAAAGAGTACGCCGCGGTGAGCGAGGCTGACTTCACCCGGTTTGGGGAATGCACCACCGCCCACAAGCGCAATGTCGCTGCAGGAGTGGTGCGGTGCTCGGAAGGGACGGGCGGTGAGGATGCCGTTTTTGAAGTTGCGGGAATATCCAGCGACGGAGTGGATCTTGGTAGCTTCCAGAGCTTCGTCCATGCTCAGTTCCGGCAGTATGGTAGGAACGCGGCGGGCTAACATGGTTTTGCCGGAGCCGGGAGGGCCGATCATCATCAGGTTGTGTCCGCCTGCAGCGGCGACTTCCAAGGCACGTTTGACTTGGTATTGTCCCTTCACATCATGTAAATCCACGCCGAAGGTGTTGAGCACGTCAAAGATGCGGTTTCTATCTACCTGCGTGGGTGGGATGTGGTATTCGCCGCGCAGGTAGCCCATGGTTTCCTTGATTGAGGTGACGCCGATCACTTCGATGCCTTCGATGATGGCGGCTTCTTCGGCGTTTTCCAGGGGGACGATCAGCACGTCCATGCCATCACGTTTGGCCGCGATGGCGATGGGCAGGGAACCATTGATGGGACGCAGGTTTCCATCCAGAGAGAGTTCGCCCACGATGGCATATTTCTTGGCGGAACTGATGGGCACGGCTTCGATGGCCTGTAAGGCGGAGATCGCTACCGGCAAATCCAGGGTGGCACTGTCTTTCTTCACGTCTGCTGGTGCAAGATTGATGGTGTAAAAACGGGAGGGGATATGAATGCTGGAGTTGCGCAGGGCGGCAAAAATCCTTTCTTTGCTTTCTTGAACCGCACGCGTGGCCATGCCTACGATGGTGACGCCGAAGGCAGAGCCAAAGGTGTCACATTCAACGTTAAGTTGCAGCGCATCAATGCCTAAGGTGGCATAAGTAAAAACGTTTCCTACCATGAAAATCTATCCTTGATCACTGATAATAGTCTCTGATCACAAGCTTTGGGCTTGGTGCTATTTGGTCAAGTCATTTTATAAAAAGATAGGTGGGATCAGGTTCCCAAGAGATCGGATGTTTCCAGTTTGGCGGGGTCGAAATCCACGGTGTCATCGTGCTTTAGCTTCCTCACGATGGCGAGGACAAAGAAGAAGGACATGGCGGTGGTGAGGAAGTCTGCGCCGGGCATAGCCAGCACCAGGCCCTGGAAACCGAAGAAATAGGTGAAGATGTATAAAAGTGGGACGTAGATGACTCCCTGCCTGGAAATGGCGACCAGGAAGGCTTGGAACGCTTTGCCCATGGCTTGGAGGCTGGACATCAGGATCATGCCCACAGAAGCTGTAGGTATCGCAAACACATAGGCTTGCAGCACCAAAGCGCCATAGACCTTAACGGCGGTGTCTTGGATGAAGATGGAGATCAAGGTCTCTGGGAGGAGGGCAAAGACGAGGGTGAGAGCAGCACCGTAGGAGAGGGATAGGAGCATGGCGGTGCGGATTACGCGCTTCATGCGTGTATAATTGCGGGCGCCATAGTTGAAGCCGATCAGGGCTTGCACACCTACCGAGGTGCCGATGAAGACGAAGGTGGCGATGCTGAAGACGCGTCCTGCGACTCCCATCGCCGCTACGTGTGCATCACCAAAACGGCTGGCCATGTTGTAAGAAACGGTGTTGCCGATGGCTAAAGTGATCTGGGATAAGGAAGAAGGGATACCGATGTAGAAAATCTGCTTGTAGGTCTCGAGTCTGGGGCGTAAGTACTTGAGTTTGGGCGTGATCAGGGTGCGTCCGGAGGTGTAATAGTAGACGGCAAATAGGGAGGCGAAAGCCTGGCCAATCACTGTGGCGACGGCTGCTCCGGTGACACCCATTTTAAAGCCAAAGATAAAGAGGGGGTCTAAAAGGATATTCGTCACCGTGCCGATCATGAGGATGACCATGGCGGCTTTGGCGGCTCCTTCTGAACGTAAAAGCTGAACCTGTGCAAACTTGGCCATGG
>Ga0302242_1001928_pt1 | contig 13925 bp, 13 predicted proteins | sample AAG_UR_Lys_MG_FD_193510 | JGI IMG/M metagenome (GOLD analysis project Ga0302242, IMG submission 193510) | Enriched activated sludge microbial communities from anaerobic digester in WTTP, New Holstein, Wisconsin, United States - AAG_UR_Lys | ecosystem: Engineered > Bioreactor > Anaerobic >... | reverse complement strand
GCAGGTTACGAGTTTAGGCGGAGTAGGTGCCCAGAAAGATGTGAACCTTTTCAAAAAGTCAAATGTTTCGATAATTTCTCGGTTTTTTAGGGGAAATTAAGGGTGAAAATGGACACTTGGCAGCGGCGGTTAGAAATATGCAAACTTACGGAAGCGAAAGTAAGAGAAGCAAGCTGCTCCTGCAAGAGTCGCTACAGCTAACGGCCCCAATTTGCGCTGATATGTCGACCACAGGCTACAAACCTTTCGTAGAGCTCGCTGTGATACAGCATCATTGGTCTGTGTAAGGATGTTTCAGGTCATTTCCCTGAAGTTTGGTTCGGTTTTGCATAGGGATCAAAACTTATTGTTGACAATCCTACGGCTTTTAGCAAACTGGCCCCTATGAATTCAAAATCGTTTGTCTATGCTCTGATCATGGCTGTAGTGATTGCAGGGCTGCATCATATCTTTGCTGCAGGGAGATTTGCCTACCCTGAATATCGCCTCACAGAGGGGCAGGTTTCTGATATGGAGCTGATTTCTCCTTTTGATTTTCCTATCCTCAAAAGCGAGGAGCAGTTGAAAATCGATCGAGAACGTGCTTTGGAAAAGATAGAGCCACCCTTTAGCGTCTCCGATCAGGTACGCTTTGATGCTTTTAGCTCTTTAGACCGCATCTTTGCTATTCTGAGGCAGTATCCCAAGAGCTCGGATTCCGAAGAGTTGGCGGAGGAATTGAGCAAGATCAAAGCACCCATCAGCCCTGAGTTTTTAGCTTTGGCCACCAATTCAGATTCGAGAGAGCGTGCCTATTCTGCCATCTACAATGCCATTTCAGCCGTGTATAAAACACCCATTTATGACCTGGCTCTGGGGGATAGCCTCACCTTGTATGAAGCTGATCAGTTAAGAAAGGTCTCCGTGAATGGCTTTCAGGAGTTTGGCGAAGCCAAGAGCTCATTTCAGAACATTTTGATTAGAAATGGCTACTCCGCTTTTGCCGAGCAATTGAGCGAGATCCTCGTCCAGCCGAACCTGCTGGTGAATGAGAACAAGTATCAGGAAATCAAGCAGATAGCCATCAGTGCTGTTCCCACTCAAGAAGGTGAGGTGCTGCAAAATGAGATCATCCTGAGGAAATATGCAAGAGTAAGCAAGAGCGATATAAACAAGCTCAACTCGCTCACTGAAGCCTATAAAGCCAGAAATATGACACGCTCACCTTGGCATAGAATGGGGCTCTCTCTGGGGATGTTGCTCTTTGTTTTCATCGTTTTGCTCATCACCAATAGCGCTTTCCAGCTTTTGGTGCCCAAGAAGTTGGCGCAGGACTCCATCGAGCTGCCCATCAACCTCAGCTATGTTTTTACCGCTCTATTTGGGGTGTTGAGTAATCACGTCTTGGGCGTGAACAACATCATCATCCCTTTTGCGATGATTCCGCTCTCCATCGCCGTTTTGAGCGGCTTTGAATTTGGCATTTTCATCTCGATCGCAAATGCCCTCATCCTTAATCCATTTATAAATTGGGAAGCCTATGCCCCTGTAATACTGCTACTTGCCACCCTAATCACGCTCGTCTTTGTGCAAAGAATCAGGGCCTGGCATGAGCCCTTCAAGATTTGGCTAATCCTGACTGCATCCCTGATCGTGGTGAATATATCCTTGGCTCTCTACAAAAATGATCCGGCTATCATTGTCCTCAGAAACTCTGGCTATGCCTTGATCTCGTCTACGGTTTCCGTCTTGGGTGCTGCAGCGATCAGCTCCTTTTATGAACGACGCTGGAATAGGTCTACCAAACAAACGCTTTTGGAACTGCTGGACTTCAACCATCCCCTGCTGAAGAAATTGGCCACGCAAGCGGTGGGAACCTATCATCATTCACTTGTAGTGGGGAATCTCGCCGAACGTGCTGCAGAAGCCATCGGAGCGGATTCACGGCTCACCAGGGTGGGGAGCTATTATCACGATATCGGCAAGCTGGTGAATACGGATATTTTCACCGAAAACAACCCAGATTCATCCAGTATCCACGATAAATGGAACCCCAAAGAAAGTGCCGGTATGGTGAGAAACCACGTGAAAGAAGGTGTGCTCTTGGCTCATAAATACAATATCCCCAAGGAAGTGATAGACATCATCAAAGAGCATCACGGCACCAGCAGGATAAGGTATTTTCTGGATGTGGCGCAGCGGCAGGGGCTTGATCCGGATTTGGAAGACTACACCTATGATGGCCCCAAACCGAGGAGTAAAGAGTCCGCTTTGGTGATGCTGGCAGACATCGTAGAATCCACCACCAAAGCTAAAGACCTTCGCTCCAAAGACGAGCTGGAAAAGATCATCGACGACACCATTCAAAGAATGATCCGAGATGGACAACTCAACGAGGCTCCGATCACCATCAGCGATCTCCAAAAAGCAAAAATCGCCATGCTGCCGATCTTGGAAAGCATCTATAGAAAACGCTTGGACTATCCGGATGAGCAAAAGCCCAAAGATGAGTGAGCCTCCTGCACTGGACATAATCAACGATACGGATGCGGAGGTCGAACCGTCTGTCCTGATCGCCATGGCGGAGGAGATATTCGCTCAAGAGCGGCCAGAATCACGCTGTTATGCAACGCTCTATCTCTGTGATGATGAGCAGATGCAAGGATTTAACAAACAGTACCGAGGCGCAGCGGAAGTAACGGATGTGTTGGCTTTTGGAGCAACTCACGGCGAATTGGAATCAGATCAAGGCGCAACAAAAACCTTCTTGGGTGATATTGTTGTTGACATAAATCAGGCATACAGGCAAAAGGGAACAAATTCAATCCAAGAGGAGATTCAGACATTAGTGATTCATGGTCTGCTACATCTGCTGGGCTATGATCACATCAAAACACAAGACAAGATTAACATGGAACAAAAAGAAAACTACTATAAGCGAAAAATGGTGGGTAAATAAGACGTGGACGACGGTTCTGCATTTATAATGATCGTGCTTCTGATGTTTTCGGCCTTTTTTTCGGCATCAGAAGTAGCTTTTTTCTCGCTATCACGGCTCTATCTCAAAAAGCTTGAAGGCTCGAAAACTGCTTCAGCGAAACGCACTTTGAAGCTGCTGAAGCGACCTCACAGGCTTCTCATTACTCTGCTTTTGGGAAACACCTTCGTCAATATGGCACTGGCTTCATTGGCGACCTTGTTAGTGATCCAAATTGCTGAGAAAACCTCTCTTAACCTCTCTTGGATGGTGAGCTTGCAGGTGGTCATCACCACCAGCTTGATCCTGCTTTTTGGCGAAATCATGCCCAAGCTTTTGGCGCTCTCCGTGGCTGGCAGCTTCACCAAATTTGCCGGAATACCGCTAATGGTGCTCCAATGGCTGCTCTTCCCCATCGTGTGGCTGTTTGAGCAGCTCTCAAACCTGGTCTCCAAAAAGCATAGCGAGGATGACAAGGTGCAAAGAGGCATTTCCAGCGATGAATTTCGCAATCTCATTCACAGTGAAAACTCTGCCAACTCCCTGGATGAAGGAGAAAAGCAGATTCTGGCCAGCCTATACAGAATCCGTGAGGCACAGGTGAGCGAGATCATGGTCCCCAGAGTCAGGATTCAAGCCATAAACGTGGATGCCGAGATCCCAGAACTCCGTGAATTGATCATCAAAACAGGCTATTCCCGCATCCCTGTGTTTAGAGAAACGATAGACGATATCATCGGCCTCGTGTATGTCAAAGATTTCATTTTGGACAACCAAAGGACGCCTATCCCTGAATTGATGCGGCCTGTTATGTTTGTGACCGAAAATATGAAGGTTGAAGCGCTTTTGAACCAGCTCAAACAGCGCAAGATGCAACTGGCGGTGGTAGTGGATGAATATGGCGTCACTTCAGGCCTTGTCTCACTGGAAGACATCCTGGAAGAGATCGTGGGAGAGATACACGATGAATTTGATCGGGTGGAAGCGCCGGAGATCTTGGAGAAATCCCCCAATCACTTCACGGTGAGCGGAAGCTGCAATATACGCCAGTTCAACCAGCAGTTTGATGCGGATTTAGACCCCGAGGAATATGACAACCTCGCAGAGTATCTGCTTTCACACTTCAACCACGTGCCCGCCAAAGGCGAAAGCCACGAGCTTGATAATGGGCTTAAGATCCTGGTGATGGAGAGTGATAACAAGAGCATCAAAACAGTGGATGTTCATTTGCCCAAGACGCAAGAAGATGATGAGAGCTAAACTGACAATCTTGTTGCTGCTGTTTGCCCTGCTGGGGAGCGGCTTACAGGCTGTCACCATGGACTACAAGGTAAAAGCCCTGGGTTTGGAGGTGGTTTCCCTGAAGATTAGCAGAGAGCCTCAAAGCCTGTCTATTTGGGTTAAGTCTCTGATCCATAACAAGATATTTCCATATGTGGACAATAGCTACCGCATTAATTACAATAAAAACTACTTTCCCAGCAACACGGAAAGGAAGGTCATCAACAAGAAGACAAATTGCAACTACTATACGCATTACAATCATGCGGCAGGCTCTGCCCAAATGACTACTTCAGACAAGCAAAACCAGCAATACCGAATCACTAACCGCACCAGAGAGCTGTTTTCGCTCATCATGATGTTTTGTGATGGCAAAGGAAAGGCTGGCACCTATGAGCTGGACGCCAATGGCTCGATGTGGCAAGCGAAGGCAAGGTATCTGGGCTCTTCCAAAATCAGCACCAAAGCGGGGGATTTTCAAGCTCAAGGCTGGAGCTTCAGCTTTTCTTCCGAAACACATACCAAACCGCCTTATGTAGACACACTCACACACAACATCTTTTCCTCAAAGAATAAGACAGAATTTTGGGTAGACAACAAGGGCACCCTGGTGAAAGCAAAGGTTTCAAGAGGAATCTTGTCAGCAAGCTGGGAATTGGTGAGTGTGAATCCATGACAAGCCCCCAAAAGAGCAATCTCAACCTCTATTTCGTGATTGTTTGGTGGAGTATGATCTGGATTCTTTCCTCCATCCCTTCAGCCGATCTGCCCCAAGTATCAGTCGTTTCTTGGGATAAACTTGCCCATTTTGGTATATATTTTGTGCTGGGCAACCTGCTCAATCGGTGGATGAAAGAGAAGAACTACTCTCTGGGCAAGCGCTCTTTGATCGTTTTGGGCGTGTTGATAACCGCTTTACTCGATGAGCTGCATCAAAGGTATATCCTGGGGCGCAATGTGTGTGTCTATGACTTTCTGGCCAATGCTGCCGGCGTGCTGGGTGCTTGGGTTGTGGGGTTGTTTAATTATGGTCAGCGTACAGAGTCTTAGCCTGAGCTTGGATGATAAGCCCATCCTCAAGGACATCAGCTTCGAGCTGGGTGATGAAAACAACCTCATCATCTTGGGACGCAGCGGCAGCGGGAAAACCGTGTTGAGCAAGACCCTGATGGGCTTTTTCCCACCTCAACAAGGCAGAGTGATCATCGACCATGTGGACATCTATCAAAACTCGTCCACTGCCTTGGAATCAGACAAATCCCAGTTTGCCATCGTCTTTCAAAATGCCGCATTGCTGGACTCCCTGAGCGTCTTTCAAAACGTGGCTTTACCGCTTTATACGAGGGGAGAAAAAGACTTGGATAGAGCCAAAGAAAAGGTAAGGCAAGCGCTATTCGAAGTGGGTTTGGAAGACGCCAGCGACAAGTTTCCTGCGCAACTCAGCGGTGGTATGCGCAAGAGGGTGGGCATAGCCAGAGCTTTGGTCTATGAACCGCGCTATATCGTGTTTGATGAGCCAGTCTCCGGTCTTGATCCCATCACAGCAGATGAAGTTTTGTATTACATCAACCGCATCGTGGAATCCAAAACTGCCACCACGATCACCATCACTCACGACGTGCGCAATTTGGAAAGAGTGGGCGATATGGTTTTGTTTTTGGAAGCGGGTGAAATGCTGTACTACGGTGGCTTGGACAAGCTGAGCCAAGAGCGTTCGCCCCTGATCAGAGACTTTTTTGGATTTGACTCGATATGAAAACGAGTAGCATGAAAGGGAACTCCCTGTTTTTCTTGGCTTTCTTGAGTGCCATCGCCTGCAGCCTGCACATTGTTGAAAGCCTGATCACCAAAGCCTTACCCCTGCCTTTCCTGCGCTTGGGACTCTCCAATGTGATCATCCTCTATCTGATCATGGATGGTAAAGTCTGGCAAGCGATCATCGTCAATGTCACCAAAACCCTGGTTTCCGCTGTAGTAACCTTCACTTTCCTCTCTCCCAGCACTCTGATCTCATTTGGAGCGGGCTTGGCGGCTGTTTTGGCCATGCTTTTGGCACAAAAAAGCAGGCTGGGCTTTAGCTTCTATGGAGTCAGCATCTGCGGCGCTACAGCCCACAATATGGCGCAGTTAGTGATCGCAAAATGGGTAGTTTTGGACAGAGGCGAGGTTTTTGTCTTGACACCAATCCTACTTTTTCTTGGATTGATCAGCGGGCTCTTTGTTGCCTATATAATGCAGTTTTTTTCACATCAAATTGAGGAAATCTAATGATAGACAAGCTTAAAAACATCAACATCAATACAGAGGAGTTCAAAAATGTCCTGCTCTGGGTAGGCTTTGGCACTTGTGTGTTCATCGGCATCGTAGCGGGCTTATTCTGGTTTTACTGCGATAGCCTGCCGCCCACCGAGGAGCTGAAGAACTTCACCTTGCCAACCGGAAGCGAAGTGTACGATTGCAACGGCAAGCTGGTCTACCTCTTTGCCTCTCAAGGCGAAAAGCGCAAGCTGGTCTCGATCAAGGAACTTCCTGAACACCTGATAGATGCGCTAATCATCACGGAGGACAAGAGGTTTTTCTGGCACTTTGGCATTGATCCGATTGGTCTTGTCAGAGCTGTCTTTGCAGACCTCCGCTCGGGAGGCTATGCCCAGGGCGGCAGCACCATCACTCAACAAATGGCACGCAACATGTTCCTCTCCCCAGAAAAGAAGCTTTCCCGCAAGATGAAAGAACTGGTCTTGGCCTTTAGAATTGAAGCCAGCTTCTCCAAGGAGGAAATACTGGAGATTTACTTCAATAAAATCTTCTGGGGACGACAAAACAATGGAGTAGAGACCGCTGCACTCTATTATTTCGATAAGAATGCACGAGACTTGAGCTTGGCGGAATCTGCCACCTTGGTGGGAATGATCCAAATGCCCAACTATTATGATCCCATCAACAATCCGGAAAGAGCCCTAAAACGCAGGAATAACGTGCTTGACAGGATGCTCAAAGCCAAGAAGATCTCCCAAGAGGAATACTTGGCTGCCATCGAAACGCCACTGCAATCCAAAAACAGCAACACGAAAAGGTTTGCCTTGGACTACTTCATGGAACACATCCGCACCTATCTGGAGCGCACCTATGGATCTCCCACACTCCTTGATGGAGGCTTGCGCATCTACACAACGCTCAACCCTGAAATGTCTGCTATGGCAGATTCAATCCTCAATACCTACCTCACCCGCTTTGAAGACAGTGCCGGAAACCGCAACAAATACTCATCCGTCCCTCCTGGCACCCACGACATAGACACAAAATATATCCAAGGCGGCCTCGTCTTGATCGAAAACAAAACGGGTTATGTGAGAGCCCTGATCGGAGGCCGCAACTTTGAGCACAGCAAGTTCAACCGTATGACCCAAGCTAAGCGTCAACCAGGCTCTGCCATCAAGCCCATCTTTTACACTTTAGCTGTAGAAAAGGGATACACACCTTCCACCGTCATCAACGACGCTCCCTTCACTTTAGGCGACTGGAGCCCGCAAAATGCCAACCGCAGCTTCCATGGCTATAGCAGAATGCGCACTGCTCTTACCCATTCTTACAATGTCTGGGCAGTTAAGTGTGGCTATGATATTGGCTTGGACGCCATCAATGAAAGCTTTAAACGCTTCGGCTTAAACGCCAAGGCAAACGACTATACCGCCGCCTTAGGTGCCTATGAAGTCAAACCCATCGACCTCATTGCCGCATACACGGCATTCCCAAATGGAGGTTGGAGATCAACACCGGTATTTATTACCAAGGTGGAAGACAAGAGTGGCAAAGTCTTGGAAAGAGGAACCGGTCATAAAGTCAAGATCTGCACTCCCGAAGTGGCTTATATCATGACCAGCATGTTGGAATCAGTCACCCAAAGAGGTACCGGTGCTGGTGCCAGAAGAGGCTATTCATGGCCTTCTGCCGGAAAGACAGGAACCTCTTCAAACAACTATGACTCTTGGTTTATCGGCTTCAATAAAGCCTACACCTTAGGACTCTGGACGGGCTATGACAACAGCAAGATTTATGCTGGGAAAGCCCAGGCTTCAAACATCTGGGGCACCATCATGGCTCAAGCTATCAAGATTGACAACAAGGGACGCTTCCCAGCCACAGACGACTCACGTTACACCTTCAAAGCCCCATCCGGAGTGGTTAAACGCCACATCCACCCCACTTCCGGTTTCACCATACCCATGGGCGGCATCGAAGAATACTTCATCGAAGACAATATCCCACCCATGGTTTCAGACACGCTTAGCTACAATCAGTATCCCACTCAATGGGGTAAAGGTGGCTCACCCAAAGCCGAAAACTGAACAATAAGGAACCAAGAGAGTGTTTTGTAAGCTCATCTACCATCTACTCATCCTGGCCATAGCCATGGGGGTTGTGACCTACGTGGTTTACGTGATCAGATTCTACATTGGTTACAAAAACCTCCGTCCCAACCTGAGCTATAAAAAACGCAGAGTCAGCATCGTCGTGGCTGCGCACAATGAGGCCGCCAACCTCCCCGCTCTGCTCACCTCTCTGGTAAACCAAACCTATCCCAAAGAGCTCTATGAAATCATCATCGCAGATGACTGCTCCACCGATGATTCAGAGGCCATCATCCGCTCCTATGCCGATATGGGAGTAGAGCTTCACTACCTCAGAACCACAGGCCGCGAGAATGCCGTTTCGCCCAAAAAGAACGCCATGAATCTCGCCATCTTGAAGGCCAAAAACGAGATCATCCTCACCACCGATGCGGATTGTATCGTTCCGCTCACCTGGGTGGAATCCACGGTGCAACACTTTACCGATGACGTCAGCGTGGTGGCCGGATACTCCAGAACCTTGCTCAAGGACTGGTCTCAGGCTTCTCTGGTGAATAAATATGAACACTTTGACTTTGCCGCCACCTATCTCGTCTTGGCCGGTGGCTACACTGTGGGCAAAAACTGGGCTTGCATTGGGCAAAACCTCGCCTACCTCAAGTCCGCTTGGGAAGAGGTGGGCGGCTTTGAAAAGATACAGCATCTAATCACCGGAGATGATGTGATCCTGATGCATTTGATGCGCCGTGCAGGTCACAAGGTGATCTTCAACTTCGATCCCAACAGCTTCGTCTACACCCAGCCCGTGCCTTCCTGGAAGGAGCTGATTAGCCAAAGGACGCGCTGGGCATCGGACATGAAGCATCAACTTAAACTGCACACGGAGTTCTTCTTCATCCTGCTTTCACTGGCTTTCTTGTATTGGGGCAGCTTCTTCATGTTATTCTTCAGTTGGAAGTTAGCCCTCTGCTTCTTTGCTTTCAGGACCACGATTGAGCTCATCTTCTTCAACTACTCCAAGTCCTATTTGGGCTTGGATGGCAAGAGGTTGCGCTTCTACCCCATTTGGGTGCTGATCCAAAACTTCTTTTTGGTCTTCACCATGGTCTTAGGTCAGTTCAATCTCTTTGTCTGGCACGGCAAAAAGCCCCCTAAAGGAATGAAATAATGATTATCTTCGACGATATACCCAAAGCCTTCTACCCCATCTGCCAAAGCAGACCAGTTTCGGACATTCGCTGCGGCATCCTCAAGCTGCGTCAGAGGATATCCAACCTCTTTGACGACGATGAGGCTGTACTTTGGATCGAGCCACGTTTGCAGGAATTGTGGCAATCAAGGTTGCCCGACTGGCCGATTAACCGCCCAGCATACAAGGGAAAGCTGCTGATCAATTCCCGCATCAAACCCCAACCGGAGATCATCCAGGCTATCAAAGCCCTGCAACCCGGTGAGTCCATCTTCGAGGGTGACTATCTGATCGCCCACAGAGCAGCCAAAGCCATGCATTTACCCTTGGAAAGCTTCATCACAAAACTCAACAGAGATCAGCAGCAGGAAGGCTGGCTCTTCAGCAACCTCAGCGAAATCATCCATGCCTCTGAAGACTTGATCCGCCAAGACTTTGAACAGTACTTTTATGATAAAGACAATTTCTTTGAGACCGAGCCCGGCGTCACCATCCTTGCGCCCTATTCCATCTGGATTGGCGATGAGGTAACCCTCAAACCCGGCGTGGTTTTGGATGCCTCAGCAGGTCCCATCGTGATCGATGAAGGTGCCACCATTATGCACAATGCCGTGATCGTAGGCCCCGCCTATATCGGCAAGCTGAGTGTGATCAAGATCGCCGCCAAGATCTACCCCGGCAGCTCCATAGGCCCCGTCTGCAAAGTGGGCGGCGAGGTGGAAGGCAGCATCTTTCATGCCTATTCAAACAAGCAACACGATGGCTTTTTGGGGCATAGCTACGTAGGCGAATGGGTAAACATCGGCGCCGATACCAACAACAGCGACCTCAAGAACACCTATGGCTCCGTTTTTAGCTATAGCTATCTTACAGGTAAAAAAGAGGATACACATACAAAGTTCATGGGATGCATTATAGGCGATCACAGCAAGCTCGGCATCAATTGCAGCATCAATACCGGCACCGTAATCGGAGTGGGCTCAAACCTCTGGGGCAGTGCACTCATCGATGGCTTCATCCCAGACTTTTCTTGGGGAAATGCCTCTCTTTTGGTGCCCCATAGGCTGGAATCCTTCTTCAAGACCGCCGCACTAGTCAAACAGCGTCGAGACGAGCAATTCAGCCCCGAAGAAGCAGCCCTTTATTCCCAGATATTCAAATCAACCCATGGAGACTAAATGGAAGACAGCATCCAAGAACTGGATTATATAGAGGTAGAATTTCGCAATGGCAGGCTGGGATACTACCAAAACACAAACAATCTCACCCTGCAGCCCGATGATCTGATCATCGTGGAGGTAGAGCGCGGAGAGGACATCGCTCAGATCATTCACCTAGCGATCCATCCCTCCCAGATCCCCTCTCTGCCGGATAAAACTTTTGAGATCAAGCGCATAGCCACCGAAGCAGACATCAACAAGATCGAAACCTTGGAGATGGACGAAGATAAGGCATCCGGCATCTTCATGGACATCCTGGCACGCTATCCCTTTGTGATGAAGCTGATTGAGACCGTCTACCAATTCGATGGCAACAAGCTGACCTTCTTCTTCTCAGCCGATGGAAGGATAGATTTTAGAGTGTTTGTGCGTGAACTGGCCAACGTGTTCAGAACCCGCATCGAGCTGCATCAAACCACCGGCAGAGACGAAGCAAAGAGGCTGGGCGGCTTTGGCATGTGCGGCAATCCTTACTGTTGTGGCAGCTTCCTAAAGCGGTTTAGCCAAGTGACTATCAAGATGGCCAAAGACCAAAACTTGGCCGGGAATCTCTCCAAAATCTCCGGCCCCTGCGGTCGCCTCCTCTGTTGCCTCAATTTTGAAGAAGATTTCTATGTGGAAGAGGCTAGGGACTACCCGCTTTTAGGCACTTGCGTGATGTGTAACACCCAGCAGATGTATGTATTTAAGATAGACGTCTTAAACAAAAGGATTCACTTGACAGACGAAGATCAAGTACTCACAGAAGTTACCCTTAAAGAGTTCAATCAATTGGTCGTCATTGAAACCCCACAACCGGAACCATGCTAAACAGCATCTATGGCATCAAACCCCAAGCTCTAAGCTCCTTCATTGCGGAAAACTTCCCTGCCTACAGAGCTAAGCAGTTGCTGGATTGGGTCTATGACAAGCTGGTCTTTGATCCCAACGAGATGAGCAACCTGCCTAAGGACTTCAAACAGTGGCTCACAGACAGTTTCGACTTCTCTCTTCCCCAAATCCTTGCTCTTGATAAATCCAAAGACGGCACCAAGAAGTTCCTCTTACAGCTCAGTGATAGCCAGAAGATCGAGTGCGTAGTCATCCCGGAGGGCAAGAAAAACACCCTCTGCCTCAGCTCACAGACAGGTTGTGCCCGAGGCTGCAGTTTCTGCGCTACCGGCACCCTGGGCGCGGGACGTAACCTCTTACCTCACGAGATCATGCAGCAGGTGCTCATCGCCTCAAGAGAGGTCTACCCGGAGCGCATTACCAACATCGTCTTCATGGGCATGGGAGAACCGATGGACAACCTGGATAACGTGTTGGAAGCACTCCTCTTACTCCAAGACGAACAAGGTCTATCTTTCAGCCCCAGACGCACCACCATCTCCACCTGTGGCGTCTTGCCCGGCATCACCAAGTTAGCTGACTCCAAGGTAAAAGTAAAACTCGCCCTGTCGCTAAATAGTGCCATTGACAAGGTTCGGGACGGACTAATGAGAGTGAATACCATTTATCCCTTAGAGCCTCTTAAACGTGCCTTAAAATACTTCAATAGCCAAAATCCCTTCCGTATCACCTTCGAATATATCCTCATCCCCGAGGTCAACATGGATGATGCCTCCATCCAAGCCCTCAAACGATTCACTTCAGATTTGGCCGCAAAGATCAATTTCATCCCCTACAATCCTGTCGCTTCGCTTCCCTACAGATCGCCCACAGAAGCGGAAGTGGAGGACTTCATGGCTCGCGCCACCTCTCTGCCTCAAGCCATCACCCTGCGCCGCAGCAGAGGCAGGGACATCAACGGTGCTTGTGGACAGTTAGCTATCAAAACCACGAAAAAAGTTTAAAAAGGAGACCCTCATGAATAAGATCGAAAAGATCGCCAGAGACCTATTTGGAGATGCACCCGCTGCCCGTTGTGATGGCGAACACGGCATCTGCCTGAATTGCGCCAAATGTAGAGCTGATCAGCCTGACCAACTGTGGAAAAGCTCCATGGGCGTGATCAGCGTGCTGGATGCCACCAACCTCAAAGCCGATGCTTCCACCGCTGACATCAACAACCTCTGTGAATTGGCCAATGCCCACCACTGTGCCGCCGTGTGCGTTAACTCATGGTTTAGCCATGTCTTACGTCTGCGTCTGTTGCATAGCGTCAAGAATTGCACCGTGATCAATTTCCCCTTGGGCGCCAGCTCTTTGGAAGCCGTGGAGGCAGAAGTGACCAGCATCCTAGAACACGGCATCGAGGAAGTGGACATGGTGCAAAGCCTCAGCGCCATCAAAAGCGGCCTGCCCAAACTCTCCTATGATATGATCCACAGCGTCGCCAGCATCTGTTACAAGCGTGATGCAGTGCTCAAGGTGATCGTTGAGACCTGCATCTTGAGCGAGGAAGAGCTGATCATCTCCTGCCTCTACGCCAAAAAAGCAGGCGCAGACTTCGTGAAGACCTCCACCGGTTTTGGCAGTGCCGGCGCAAAGCTGGAAGATGTAGAGCTGATGCGCAGATGCGTAGGCCCCAAGATGGGAGTGAAAGCCAGCGGCGGCATCCGTGACCGTGAGACCGCCCTCGCCATGCTGGAAGCAGGTGCAAACCGCATCGGAGCCAGTAACGTCTTAGCTTTACTCTAACTTAAGGAGCAAACAAGTGCAGGTCAAAGTAGCTGGATACAACATCGATAGCTCCCTGATAGCCAGGCTGGATTCGGAGGTAGCCACTCCGGAAGTGCTCTCTGCCGCCTATGCCCGCATCAGCCGCAGCAAAAAGAGCGTGGAAGAGCTTAGGTTTGAGGCACTTGAGCATATAGCCAAAGCTCGTAACTCAAACGAGAAGATCATCTTTGAGATGGGACACGCCTCCGTGGCCGAACACGCCGTCTTCAACCTCGACCTCATCGGCATCTCACGTCATCTCACCGAGCTGGTTCAACGCAGCC
>Ga0302242_1001921_pt1 | contig 13954 bp, 8 predicted proteins | sample AAG_UR_Lys_MG_FD_193510 | JGI IMG/M metagenome (GOLD analysis project Ga0302242, IMG submission 193510) | Enriched activated sludge microbial communities from anaerobic digester in WTTP, New Holstein, Wisconsin, United States - AAG_UR_Lys | ecosystem: Engineered > Bioreactor > Anaerobic >... | reverse complement strand
TTTCACTTCTGCCCGGGTTAGGTATTTTGGCAATTCATGTTTTTTCGGGATGGATACAGATGTCTTATATTCAAGTTTTTACCTACTACCGAGTTGTAGAATTTATCGATAGAAGCTACGATCATACGCTGATAGGAACTGCTGATATGATCTTTCCTTATTTTCCAGTAAACATATTTTTCTATCTCTTTTTCGCCTAATTCGTCGGGTTGATCAAACCGCTTTTCTGCCACTTGAAGGAAACTCCTCACCGCACTACAGTAATTCTTGGTGGAATTAACGCTGTACCTTTGAATCGCGAGTTTTCGTTCAAAGACTGCAATTAAATTTTCGATGTCCATCGTTATAAATTTAACCACAGCAAAGATAAGCAAAACATGCGTAAATGCAACTATTTTTTAAAATAATTCATTATCGCATTCAATTGTATTTAAGTGTATTATATTTACTTATTTAGTATAATCTGAAAATGATATACGCATGTTTTGAATTTTGTATTAAAAAATGTTGTATATTAGTTGCGTAAATAAGACGTTATGTGCCATTTAAAATGCAACCTAAAGTTGTGCAAATTTTCAAACAAAAAATTGTAACTTTGCAAAAATAAAAGATAATAAATGAATAACACGATAATTTTAGAAAGAACAACTTTTTCAGAAATTCCCATTGATTACACTTGGTCGTTCTCAGACAAGACTATTAAGGACACTTCTTACATTACACACGGTTACTACACTTATCCTGCTAAATTTATTCCGCAACTTGCAGCGCGTCTTATTCTTGAAAATTCCAAAGAAGGAGATATTGTCATAGACCCATTTATGGGTAGTGGAACGACTGTTGTAGAATCCATTGTAAATAAAAGAATTGGTATTGGGACAGACATAAATGAAATTGCTTACTTACTTGCAAAAGTTAAGACAACTCCAATTAAAATTTCAGAGCTGTTACAAGAGTTCAGTAACCTTGATTTTGATTTACAAAACCGATTAAATGGACAATATGATTACTTTTTGAAAATGGCAGAACAAATTTTGCCAAAAAATGAAAGAATTGATTATTGGTTTCTCCCGCAGCAAAAAGAAAAATTATCAATAATTTTTGCAAGAATATTAGAAATACGAAATAATGACATCAAGGATTTTTTTCTAATCGCATTTGCTCAAATTCTAAAGTCGTGTTCCATCTGGTTGCAGAAAAGTGTTAAGCCAACACGTGACCCACACAAAAAAAATTACGATCCGTTTACTTTGTTTCTGAATCAGTCAAAAAAAATGTTGAAAAAATATTTCGAATTTGATAAGGTCTTAAATCAAAATATCAAAAACAATATTGACAAATTCAGAATTGTAAAATGTAGTGACTCAAGAAATTTACCTTGCAAACAAGATACAGCGACACTCATTGTGACAAGTCCACCTTATGTAACCTCTTATGAGTATGCTGACTTACATCAGCTACCATCACTGTGGTTTGGTTATTTGAGTGAATTATCAGAGTTTAGAAAAAAATTTATCGGTAGTGCATATAAAGAGGACGGAGGAGAAATTGATTTAAAAAGTTCGATAGCAGATAAAATTGTTTCGCAATTAGGAGAAAATAAAAAAGTCAAAGAAGTGAAAAAATATTTTGCCGATATGTTAGAATCATTTTTAGAAATGAAAAGAGTTTTGAAAAAAGGCGGAAGAGCGTGCATTGTAATTGGCAACACCGAATTTAATGGTGTTAAAATATTAAACGCAGAAGTTTTTCAAGAGCAATTTGAAAACATTGGATTCAGAACCTACAACATAATTCATAGAGAAATTCCCTCAAAAATGCTTCCTTCAACACGAGACACCAAAACAGGACAATTTGTAAAAACAACTGATAAAAATTTGAAGTTGGCTTATCCAACGGAATATATTTTAATAATGGAAAAGTTATGACAATTAAAGACCTGATCTTTCTTTACGAAAGGAAAAAAGAAAAATTCGGAAAAGATGCTTATCGGCACATTTCAAATCTTTTGCGAGAAGCAAAATCACAACATCATAAAGATTTTGATGGCGATGACCACGAGCAATCGTGGAGAGCATTTAAAGGGAAAAATCTTGAAAAGCTAATTGAATACATAATCGTAGATGAAGTTAGGAGTTTGGGACTTGAGGTTGTGAATGGAAATTCTTTGGAAAGAACAAACGGAGAAAATTTATCTGAAGTTTTAGGGAGAGTAAAAAGGAACTTACTTATTGATTATGGAGAGTTTGGCTCACATCTCCCCGATGTAGACATAATTATTTACAATCCGACAGACAGTAAAATAATTGCAGTGCTTTCAAGTAAAGTAACTTTAAGAGAGAGAATTGCACAAACTGGTTACTGGAAAATAAAACTTGCTTCAGACAAAGTTACAAAGCACATAAAAGTTTATTTTGTTACGCCAGACGAAGACGGAACACTTACAACAAAAAATCCGGCAAAGAAGGGCAGAGCAATAGTTGAAAAAGATTTGGATGGTAGTTATGTTTTGAGTGAAACCAACATTGAAGAAAGCAGCAAAGTAAAAATGTTTGACAAATTCATTGATGATTTAAGAAAATTAATTCAATAATTTTTTGATGAGCAAAAACAAAAAAGAACTTATTCATGAATCTACAACGCTCTGGGATTTCCCAACTCAAAACTACGGAGACAAACCGCACGGTAATAATAAGTACAGTGGAGTAACGCCAGCATTTGTCATCTGGAATTTGTTACAGCGATACACAAAAGAAAATGATTTAGTAGTTGACCCGATGTGTGGTAGTGGAACTACAATAGACGTAGCAAAAGAACTCAACAGAAGAGTTATTGGATATGATTTGAATATTGTTCGCCCCGATGTAATAAAAAATGACGCAAGAAAAATTCCGCTTGCTGATGATTCAGTTGATTTTGTATTTATTGACAGTCCGTACTCTAACAATATCAAATATTCTGACGACCCAAAATGTATTGGAAAAATTTCTTGCGAGCAGACAGAATTTTTTGACGAGTTAGAAAAAGTTGCTAAAGAAATTGAACGAATACTAAAACCAAATAAAGTCTTAGCGTGGCTCATTGGTGACCAGTGGATAAAAAAGAAATTTACCCCTACAGGTTTTTTACTTTATCAACGACTTGAAAAATATTTTGAACCTATAGATATAATTTGTGTAACTCGGCACAATCAGACATCTAATACTGGAGTTTGGCACAATCGTGCAAGAAAATTTAATTTTTATTTACGAGGATTTAAGTATTTATTCATAATGCAAAAGAATAAAACGACAGGCAGAAAAACGGCACATAACAGCGGCTTGGCGTAATGGCGGGTGCAGTGCTTCGTATGACAGTTATGTAGTAGGTTCAAGTGTAGTTCTTCGGTTGAACTTTTGTGCTAAAAATCCGCCACTACGCAAAGCCGCAAAACGTTACCGCCAAGTGTAAAAAAGACAGACGACAGAACTAAACTGTAAGTAAACCATAGTGAAAGGACAGAAAAACGAAATATTGACAAGATCAAAGAGCATACAAACAAGCCGACCCAATGTTTTTTATTTTTTGCTCACCACACATTTTATAAAGCAATTGCCTACCCACATTGCACACATTGCCAAAGCCCCACGAGCCAACGCTACAGCCCAAGCTTTGCCAAAGAGTGCAATCTTGCCGACCCTTTTAGTATCTTTGACCATTTTAATTTAAATTGTATGTTTAGAGTAGTTTGGGACAAAGATATTAATGGAGTTTTGCTTACAACAAACGGAAACGGTGATGCCTTAAATGTTTCACCACGACCAGTTTTCCATGAAGAATTAACCTTGCTTGGTTTTGATAAAAAATTTAATTGGAGATATCAGGCATCAAATGACCCTTTACTATGGGCTTTAGATAGAAGATATTATTATAAAGGGGAATTAGTTGCTGAAGTGAAAGGCGGAAATATATTTGACGACCCGACAATCGAAATCACAAATGCAGGGAAAGATTTAAAACTAAAGCCAATCAACATTCAGAAGGTAGTTGAAAAAAATCAAAAATTACTTTTCTTACTTGAACAGGAAGCCATTGAATTTATTGAACAAACTTATCGCACTTATAGTCTCAAGAAAATAAGAAGCAAAGCAAAAGCAAATGAAGAAGTTGATTGGGCATTGCTTGCTGAAATGCATGAAAAGAATACAAAAATTAAACATGCTGTTGTTAAGCAAGACTGTGATAGTTTTGATATTATTCCACTTGATTTAGCCAAGGAAAATAACAAAACAGTTTACCTGAACACCAAGATTGACCAATTTATTGCCTCTTTTAGTGGCGGAAAGGATTCTCAGGTTACACTTGATCTTGTAAGCCGCGTTATACCACCTGATGATTTTATGGTGATTTATTCTGATACTGGAATGGAAATTCCTCCTTCAATTGAAATTTATCAACTAACAAAACGAATTTACACCAAACAGTATCCAGAACTGAAATTTCATTTATCAAAAAACCATCAAAATATTATTGATAATTGGAGCGAGTTTGGTGCACCAAGTCGTCTTAATAGATGGTGTTGCACTGTTGCAAAAACTGCCCCTCTTTACAAGTTATTAAAAGATATAAAAGGGAATGGGAAGCAACCTAACGTCCTCGTTTTTGAAGGTGTTAGAGCGGAAGAAAGTAACGCAAGAGAAAAATATGCACGAATTGGTAAAGGGGTAAAGCATAACAATGTAATAAATGCAAGACCAATTTTTGATTGGAGTGCTACTGAAATATATTTGTATCTTTTTAGTAGAAATCTGCCATTTAATGCTGGCTATAGAAATGGTTTATCAAGAGTTGGTTGTACAATATGTCCATTTTCTTCAGAGTGGTCCGAACATATAGTAAAAAAAATGTATCCAGAGAACATTGATAAATTCATTGATATAATATATAGTCAAACGGACACCATAGGGATTGAGAACAAAGAGAAGAAACTTAACTATATAAAAGAAGGTAACTGGAAAAAAAGGGCAGGTGGCAAATTAAATGATTCAAATACTTCAAGGATAGATTTTATTCAGTTTAAGCCTGAATTTAAGGTAATTCTCACTAATCCTAAAGAAAAAATCACTGAATGGTTAAAAGTTTTAGGCTATATAAATTTTAGTTACACAAATGATAGTATTTATGGAGAAATACTAATTGATAAAATACCTGTTATCTTAAATATTACTACCATCATAAATGATGAAAATATAAAACAAATTATTGTATTTAAAAATATAAGTGATAATCCAATATTACTTAGTAAAATTAAAAAAGTTTTATACAAAACAACTTATTGTACTCATTGTGAAGCATGCGAAATAGAATGTCCTACTGGAGCTCTTAAAGTGGAACCAAAAGTTACTATTGATTCCAATAAATGTATTCATTGTGGTAGGTGTTCTGAAATAAATGAAAAGGGCTGTTTATTGGCAAAATCAATAAATATCTCAGAAGGAAACATTAAAAACTCATCAAATATGAAATCATCTGGTATCGACAAGTATTCGACATTTGGTCTACGAGAAAAATGGCTTAGCCAGTATTTTCAGAATATTGAAAATTATTTTGAGACTGGGAATAACGATTTAGGAACAAAAATGATTCCCGCTTTAACACATTGGCTTCGAGATGCCGATTTACTAAATCGAACAGATAAAAACTCAAGCGAAACGGCAATCTTATTAAAAGAATTTTATCAGCATAAAACAAATTTCACTTGGGAAATTATTTGGATAAATCTTGCCTACAATTCAACAATTACCAATTGGTATGTTGGCAATGTTCAATATAATAGGTCATACTCAAAAAACGAACTATTAGCAATGCTTCAAAATGATTATCCAAATTATGGTGCAGGCACACTAAAAAATCCATTAGGCGCATTACTCAATACTTTTGATGAAAGCTCCTTGGGTAGTGTTTTAGAACTTAGTCAATTAAAGAAAAAAGGAAATGCTATTGATACAATTATTAAAAAACCTTATGAAAGTATTGATTCAATAACTGTAGCGTATTCGCTTTATCGTTACGCCAACAGCAAAAACCGCTACAATTTAACTGTTTCCGAATTTTACGCACCCGAACAAAAGCAAGGCATTTACAGGGAGTTTGGAGTATCAAAAGAACGATTCCAAAACATTTTGAGAACGTTGCAAGAAAATAAAAACGGAATTGTAAAAGTTGATTTGGTAATGGGGCTCGATAATATTTCATTACGTGAAGATTTAACCTATACCGAAGTGCTTAAACTTTTACTTGATAAATAATTGCATCATGAAATATTCAGAAATTATTGGATTACAGGAGTATTTTCACCCTGTATTTAATATTGAGAACGAAACGTTTAATTATTGGAAACAATTTATTCCAAACGACCAATTTTATGAGGTTTTACGGAAAACACTTTCTGCAATAGATACAAGTGAACCAAGTCTAAGAAAATCTATCTGGATTCAGGGAACTTTTGGCACAGGAAAAAGTCATGCCGCTTCTGTGATTAAGCATTTGCTGTATGATGATTATGCAGAGGTTGAAAATTATATAGATCAGAATATTGATGATTCAAGTTTAAAATCAAAATTAAAGAACTATCGAAGCAATAATAAATTAATGCCCATAGTATTAAAAGGATTGGGAAGCATTTCAGATAGCAGAACCTTTGCGTTGCAAATTGAGAAAGCTGTAAGAACTTCGCCAGGGTTCAAGGATTTAGGTATTGTAACAACCAGCGATTTCGACAGATTAATTGAAAAGGTAAATAGCCCTCTAATAGACTGGGATTCACTGATAAGAAAGCATGATGAACTTAGCATCTATGTAACAACCAAAACCGACATCTTAAAAAAACTGAATGCATCTGACATTGAATTTTTTCATGTAATTGAAGGCACTTTGAATAAAGAAGGTGTTCATTTTTCACATGCAGATATTACCAACTGGCTTGTTGAAGTCAATAATGAAGTTATAGCTCAAAAGAAAGCAGATGGCATAATTATCATTTGGGATGAGTTTACTTCAGTGATGGATTCTATTAATTCAGGAATAATTAATCAACTACAAAATATTGCCGAATTAAGTGAGAAGAACAACATCTTTTTGTATTTAATCAGCCATAGAACACCCCATCAACATACAATACCAAAAGAGGATTTAACACGAATGAATGACAGGTTTCATATTATACAATACCGTATGGAGCCTATTACCACCTATCATATTATTGCAGCAACCATCAAAAAAATAAATATTGATGAATGGCGCAGGCTGCAAGGTGAAATATTTGAGGGTTCAACACAATGGAACGATTTAATTAATTTACTGACCAATAATCATAGCGCATCGGCAAAATCCAAAATAAAAGACCTTTTTCCTATCCATCCATATTCTGCCTATTTATCAACCTTTATAGCCCGCAATTTAGGTTCGACCAATAGAAGTATATTTGGTTTCTTGTACGATAAGGAATATGGGTTCTTAAATTATTTAGACAAAGAGTTAAACGGAGAACGCCTACTTACAGCAGATTATTTATGGGATTTCTTTGTAAATGCTTTTGAAAATGATCAAGAAGCACGGTTTAATCAAGTGCTTGATAAGTATCGGCTGAATATTCAAAGGGTTCAGGAACATGGAGAACAGTGTACAAAGGTATTTAAAGGAATTTTGCTTCTGAACGTATTATTCAAAGTAATTGAAGTCACAGGCGAAGAAGGAAGTCCGGTTACTCCTTCAACCGAGAACATTACTTCACTTTTTACTGGTTCTGGTTTTGAGAAAGAAATATCTGAAATATTAAACTTTATAGACGAAAAAGGAATCGTTACAAAGACACCAGGGGGTGATTTCTTAATTGAGTTTTCATCTTTACCAATTAGAGAAATAGAACAAGCGAAAGAAAGCGTTAGAAATCAATTTAAAGATATAATCAATGTATTAAAGTATGCTCAAATCGATAAGGACTTAGAGAAGAGTATTTTTAAGGACAATATTTACAGAGAGTCTGAAATTGTATTGTTTTCAACCAACATTGAGAATGAGCATATTTTGCGGAATCGTTTAAACAAAGTCTTTGGAAAACCATTCAGTTTAAAATGTGCCGTTTTTATAGCAAACGGAGACTATGATCATTTAACAACCATTCCCAAAATTAAAGAATTAGCGCAAGATGAAGATTTTCAGGATATAATTTTTGTTATCGTTGAAGAACCATTCTCTGAAAGAAATTACGAAAAGTTTATTGATTATATTGCCAGAAAGCAGGTTAGCGACAATCATAGTTATGACGAACAGTCGGTTAAATATGAAAACTACGCAAAAGAACAAGTAAAAGAGTGGTTTTCGAGAATGAGAAACAGATACATGCAGATTATTTTCAGGGACAAGGATGAAAAGCATCTTTCAACTAAAATTGGAAGTGAAATTAACCGTTCTTATAGTCCAATAATCTTTTCAAAAGGTATAGATAATATTTCTCTACTATACAGGAATGCTAATGTCTGGAAGTTTCAAAATGCAATTAAATCTGCAGAGATTTTTATTTTTGCAGATAACCGCACAGAACTGGAAAAAAAAACATCAAGTGGTCCCACTTCATATCTTAAATTTTTAGTTAAAGATAAGGAGGAAGAATATATTGTTTTTGATAATCTAATGTTAAAGCCAGATGGCGACACGAATCACACGTTAAATATTATTCAAAGCGAGATAGACACAAAATTTTCCAAACTCAAACATAGATCGCTTTTCAATATTGGTGAAGAATTAAAATTCTTAACGGAAGCCCCATATGGACTTTATACCAATATGCCAAATATGGCGCTAATGGGTTTTGTCCTAAGAAAATATATTGGAGAACTTTATGTAGCTGATGTAGGAAGACCAATTGAGAAAGATGAAATGCGGGATTTGATCGGCGACATGTTTAGTTTTTGGCAAGACAACAAAAAACAAAATAAATTAAATGTGCGTTTTGGTTCGAAAGAAGAAAGAGAACTAAAAAATATATTACTTGATCTGTTTGATTTAAAAGACTTTAATAGTATTACTGACACACGTTGGGCAATAGTAAATTACGTAAAAACAATTGCAAAATACCCTATTTGGTCGTTGAAATATTATTCTGAAGGAAAGAACATTGCGATTGCTATTGATGAGTTATTAAAACTGATTTTTAATTCCACAAATGAAATAGATGTAAAGCTGATTTCCGGAGTTTTAGAAAAAATAAAGGAATATCGGTTTGAGTTAAAATTAGCACTTAAACCTGAAAATTTCAGTATCGGGTTCTTGTCATTCTTGCAAAGTGTGGATGAAGGCATTTCTATTACAGAAGCAAACTTTAGGGAGGTTGCAGATTATTTGTTTTCTAACATGCAGGAAGAGATAGGTTTATGGAAGGAAGACAATGTAAAGCTAAAAGTATATCAATGGCATACACATAAAAATCAACCTACATCAAATCCAACTCCACCAAATAATCCAGATACTCCTCAAAATCCGGATACTCCTACGCCCATTCCTACTCCAGAAAGAGAAAAAATCATTTACAAAGTCAGGAACTTCAATCATGGTGAACAAGAACTTAAAAATCGAATTGTGAAAATGGTAGAAGAAAATCCTAATTTTTCTCAATTGATAAGTTTGATTGATAAATATCTTAGTTAAACGCATTCATGAAATTGGTAGATAAAATAAAAGAATTTGAAAATCTCGAAGGATTGATTTCTGAAATCAATTCTGACAAGGTTACACGTGATATACTGTCAAGACGATACCCTGTCAGATTGATTTTTTTGCAAAAATTTGAAACTTTTAGATTGTTAATTGAAAGGTTATCTTCGATTGGAGTCAAAAACTATCATCTTGAAAAAGATTTACCTCATCCAGATGGGTGGATTACAAAGGATACATTAATCAATATAGTGAAAAACTTATCTGAGGATACGGCTGTTGTGCCTTTTTCCGAAATTGTAAGATTTTATTCTAAAGAGGATTTTATTAACTTCTTCAATCAGTTGCTGTTAATTGAAAATGATGAATTATCAAGACGGATTTATTTACCATTAATAGGAGTTGAAGAGAGATTTGAGAAAGAATTTTTTCAGGGTTTTACTAGAAAAGAAGAGTCAGCTCCCTACTGGAAAATATCAAGAGAGAAACCAAATTCAATAAAAGTATTTTTATCATCACAAACTTACTCGAAAAGGATTTCTAATTATGAAACCATTGCAAATACTGAAGAATGGCTAAAGTTTTGGAAGAAAAAAAGCCCCTGTGATGTCGTATGTCATTCGAAACCACTAAACTTATTCTACAAGAACACTTTACCTGACACTATTTTTACTATTGAACAGGTTGATAACCCGAAAAATTTAATTGAAAAAATCTTCAATATTGAAGTTCCGATTCCATTTGATAATCTTGATATATTGTTCTGGGAAAAATTTCTCAGCTTTTTAAACAAAGACTATTCAACATTTAAGGCTTTTGTGAAAAGCTATTTCAAGGTTACTTCATTAACAATTTTTACCTTACTGGAGCATTGGCTAAAGTCAAACGATTTATTTGAGAAATGGCTTTTAAAACACTTTGTATTAACTCAAAGTTGTTTAGAAAAAAAATACATTTTTAAAATTCTTGAGTCACTACCAGATTATTCTGATCACACACTACTTAAAAGTATCTACCAAAGAATATTTAGTCTGGAAATCAATGAGGAATTTATTAATGATCGATTAGAGTTAATTCAACAGTTTTCAAGGCTTAAACCAACTAATCTTTGTGATGAAACCCTTGTTGAATTAAATTCTAATATTCGGTCTATTGCCGATTATAGACGGGCGTTATTGCTCACCACTGGCATGTTCCAATTCGAGAAAGTCTATATTCTTGAATTATTCGCAAAAGGGAAAATTGATAATTTAGGTTTATTGTCCCAACGATTTCCTGAAATTTTATATTACAATTCAGAATGTTCATTTGACAATCTAAAAAATGAAAATGAATGGGTTTTAGAGTATTTAAGTGAGTATAAGAAATCAAAACTGAACGACTCTACAACCAACCGTTTGAATGAAATATTGCTTTTAAAGAATACCAATGACCAATCATTTTACAATTGGTATCATAGTTTTGAATCAATTCACAGCATTATCCATTCAAATAAAGTGGATAAAGTAATATGGATTGATGCCATAGGGATTGAATGGGTGTCTTTTATTGAGAATTATGTTATTAATCAAAAACATGATTTAAATGTAATAAAAAAAATCATTGGAGTTGCCAATCTGCCAACAAGTACAGATCAGAATAAATTTTTGGATACGAAATATGTACAGGACTTTGATTCTTTTATTCACTCAAATCTTTATTCTTATCCAGATATTATTATTAAGGAATTTACTGAAATCAAGCGAATTATTGACACGTACTTAATTCTTGATACAGAGCAAACAATTGCGATTGTTTCTGATCATGGACTAACCGCCTTGTCTAGATATGCAGCATCTAAGAAATATGGGAAAGATGATAGCCACGAGGGACGTTTTATTGAAGTTAAGGATAAGGAGCATATTCCTGATACTGATTACATAATTCATAAATCAGAGATTGACCAGAGAAATTATTTAATTGCATTAAAACACAATTCATTAGGGAAAAAACCAATTAGAGAAGTTCATGGAGGTGTAACTCCTGAAGAAGTGTTGGTCCCATTTATAGTAATTTCTAACAAGAAAGACAGTGCAAAAATAGATTATTCTATTATTATTGAGAAGACAGATATACCTAAAAAAGAACCTCTTATTTCAATTAAAATAACTCCAAAACCATCTACAGCAAATATTGAGATAAAGGGAAAAATAACGAAACTTAATTTTAATGAAACAACTCAAATGTGGGAAGTAAACCTTGATAGATCTTTTTCAGGCAAAATTCCAATTAAGGTAAAAACAGGAAAAAGTGAAAAAGTATTCACAATTAACATAATCTCAGGTATAATAGAGGAGGACTTATTTTGAGCACACTTGACGAAAAAATAAAACAAGCATTTCCTGATGAATCGGTTATTAAGATTCCTCAGAATTACAGCGTTTTTGCTGGTAAGAACCTGCCTTCATTCATTAAGGACTTCTTAATAAAACGCTATACTGACAACTATGGCAATTTAGATCGAAATGGTGTTTTAAAATTCTTGGAAGATCATATTCCCAGTAAGGATAACGACCTTAAGAATCGCTTGCGCACTCACAGGGAAGAAGTAACTGTATTAACAAGATTTATTGTTGAAACAGATTTGAAAAATGATAAATTGCTATTTTCTATTCCTGATTTGGGCATAAAATCAAGTGAAGGTCGAATACCTGATCATGTTGCAAAAAAAAATAAAGAATTAAAAGATGGTGAACTTTGGGGAGTTGTCACCTTGGTGTATCAACCACCTGCAGATAAAGAGAAGGGCTTTGTTGAACTCGTTAATTACAAGGCCTTCAAGCCCTATAAAGTAGATTTGGAATATTTCAGAGCAGCACGAAAAGAATTTAGTACAACTGAGTGGATAGACCTATTGATACGATCAATGGAATACAATCCAGATGGCTTTGAATCTTTGTCACAAAAACTGATGTTTCTGAGCAGAATTCTGATATTTATTGAACCTCGACTAAATATGATTGAATTAGCCCCAAAGGGGACGGGGAAATCTTACATTTTTGGTAACCTAAGTAAATATGGTTGGATGATAAGTGGCGGTAAAGTAACTAGGGCAAAGTTATTTTATGATATGACCAAAAAATCAATGGGTGCAATTACATTGTACGATTTTGTTACAATGGATGAAATTCAAACAATTACTTTTTCTGATTCAGCAGAAATTCAAGCAGCCCTTAAAAGTTACCTTGAATTTGGTTATACAACTGTTGCCAATGTTAAATTAGTATCTCAAGCTGGTTTGATTATAATGGGAAACATCTCTCTCTCAAAAGATAAAAAACCTATGCGATTAAAATACTTTTCAGAACTCCCTGAAACATTCAAAGAATCCGCACTTTTAGATCGTTTTCATGGTTTTATTGAAGGATGGAAACTACCACGAATTAGTGAAGATTTAAAAATTAATGGATGGACGCTAAATGTTGAGTATTTTTCAGAAATAATGCATGAACTTCGAGACAAACCTATTTACTCTGCAATTGTTAACGACCTATTGGAAGTTCCTGCAAAAGCCGACACCAGAGATACTACAGCAGTTAAAAGAATAGCTACTGCATATTTGAAACTGCTTTTCCCAAATGTAAATGACACTTCTGAGATCGACAAAGAAGACTTTAAAACCTATTGTTTAATTCCATCAATAGAAAAAAGACAAATAATTAGAAGACAAATTCACCTAATTGATGAGGAATTCTCTGATGAAATGCCAGATATTAAAATTGAAATGAATGAATAATAACCTGCCCGATTTGCAAGCACATTGCCAAAGCCCCACAAGCCAGCACTTTACCCAAAGCTTTGTCAAAGAGCTTGCAAAGCCAACGCACCAAGAGAAATTGTTTTTAAAAAAAATGCTGCCACTAAAAAAATAAAAAACGCTGACACACGAACCGATAGAAAAGAAAGAAAGTAAAATGATAAGGTCTAAAAAACTGAACAAGAACAATGGTTTACAAGACTGGAAGATAGAACACCAGGCGGTAACACGCGGTATAGTTAATTGCCTGTGCAGTGCATGTTCGAGCGGTACAGCGCGTATCCAAAGTAGTTGTGACTTGATAGGAAAGTGCTTCGAAATCGGCAACTAACCATACCGCCAAACGTTAGGTGCAAGTTTATAAAGTAACGCATAACATGCAATTTTATAGTCACTTAGCCTGCTAAATGTGATAATGACGACAATAAGTGGTTGATCATAAACTGAAATCGTAAAGCATAGAAAGTA
>Ga0302242_1001906_pt1 | contig 14144 bp, 9 predicted proteins | sample AAG_UR_Lys_MG_FD_193510 | JGI IMG/M metagenome (GOLD analysis project Ga0302242, IMG submission 193510) | Enriched activated sludge microbial communities from anaerobic digester in WTTP, New Holstein, Wisconsin, United States - AAG_UR_Lys | ecosystem: Engineered > Bioreactor > Anaerobic >... | reverse complement strand
AAAACAATGCCCTCTGGCATGAACGTGACATTTCTCATTCCAGCGTGGAGAGGATTATCCTGCCGGATTCCTGCATCCTCATCCACTATATGTTAGAGCGTAGCATCAATTTAGTGGCAAATCTTGTCTTATATCCAGACAACATGAAGGCCAATGTCGACATCACCAACGGCTTGGTCTTTTCCCAAGCCCTACTGCTCAAACTCACCGATGCAGGCTTGACCCGCGAGGAGGCATACTCCCTGGTACAGGAGAATGCCATGAGCTGCTGGGAGAGCGGCAAACCCTTGCTTGACAAGGTGCTTGCCGATGAGCGTATTACCAAGATCATACCCAAAGCCGAAATCCACGACATCTTCGATTTCAAGCGCTACTTGCGTCACGTGGATTACATTTATCAAAGATGCGGGATCAAATGATCCCAAAAAGGAGAGAACATGAAACACCTCATCAGCATCGTCCTACTCTTTGCCCTCTGCCTGCCCTTGATGGCGCAGAAAGTGGGCAAAGAATCCATCACAGGCAAATGGTACACCGAAAACAAGGATTCCATTGTCCAAGTTTTCAAGACTGAGGCAGGGAGCTATAATGGAAAACTCGTGTGGCTCAAAGACTCCATCGCTAAGGACGGCAAACCCGTTGTAGATAAGAATAACCCTGATAAGAAGTTACGTAACCGTCCCCTAATGAATATGGTCATCCTCACCGGTTTGCAACACAAAAAGGGTGCAAGCTATGAAGGTGGCACCATCTACGATCCCGAAAGCGGAAAGAGCTACAGTTGCAAAGCGGAATTGCCTGATATCAACACCCTCAAACTGCGTGGATATGTCGGTGTATCCTTGATGGGAAAGACCACCACTTGGACACGCGCCAAATAACCTTATGCTACCGGCTGGATTCTTAATCGCTTGAGAATCCAGCCGGAAAAGAATTATGGATCAGAAGAAATACATACTCTCAGACCCTCAAGCACTCAAGCAGATAAAGCTTTATCAATATATCTGGCAAGGCATTAGCGTGGTGGTGATCGCCTCTGGATTCGTCTTGGGTACCCTCACCAGATTGCACACCCTCGCCTCTGCCATCGTGGGCCTTGGCGTGGGCGTATTCTTGATTTCAGGCATGGCACACCGCTACAAAAACAAGATCCCGGTACCGGATGCCAATATGTTTGTTTCACCCATGCAGGGGAAACTGCGCTATGCCCGCCAAAATGAAGAAGTTACCGTGATCAATATCGCCAGAATCTTCCTTGATATGCCAGAAATCCGCTCGCCTCATCCCAAGACCGTTATTGAGGATGAAGCCCTGAAAGTGAAGACCGATCAAGGAGTTATCGACTTTAGATTCAACAAAGTCAAAGTGCAGTGGTTGCCGGAGCCAAGCTTTGAAAGAGGCAATGTGATCGGCACCGTCCGAGGTCACGGCTCCTGCACCATCAGCATCCCTACTCCTTTATTCAATTCCAAAGTCAAGGACGCTTCTTCGCAACTCACTATCCCCAAGGTGGGCAAAGCTTTGGACATCTGCGAAAACCTATTTGAGTGGGAGGACTGACAACTCACGCTTTATCATCGAAAAATCCTGAAATGAGAGCCGAGAAATCGGCTCTTTTTTGGCCTTAATTTCCTTGCAAAAACCAGATGTTTTCGAGACATGTGCCTTTCGGGAAAGGTTCACATCTTTCTGGGCACCTCCTCCGCCCAAACTCGTAACCTGCTGGTATCCTATGCGGTTCCTGCTCCACGGAGCAGGGGCGGGGCAGGAGCGGGGCAGGGACGCCGCATAAACAGCGGCTTTAAAGGGGGTCGAAAAAGGCGTATTCCTTTGCAGATTTCATGATGCGAGGTCAAATGTTTCAGAAGAGCCCAGCTTTTCAGATGGCGGGGACATCGAGGAAATGCCTACTAAATTAGTGGGAGATTAACTCCTACTATTTTGGTAGGAGATTGGGCTGTATTCATCCACGATAATGCTGGGAGCCCCGGTGTCACCTTACCTGCCTCTTCCTTGCTTAGCCGCCCGGTGATTACTCGGAGCCACTCGGGTTTTTCCCGAGTATCACCGTGGTATCACCCCGTGGGTAAGTAAGGGCGGAGTGGGTGAGGAGGAGGGAAAGGTTCAGATTGGGGAAGGAGTCCGTTGCATTCTTCGGGGTTTACCGGACAGAGCCTATCTGTTTATAGGGGAGGGTGAGCTATCTTGCAGTTTATAAGCGGTCTTTCAGCTCTTCTTCAGCATCAGCCACATAAAGAAAGGACAGCCGATCGCTGAGGTGATCACGCCCACGGGCAGTTCCAATACGGTGATGTTTTGAGCGATGAAGTCGCATAAAAGCAGGAAGAAAGCACCGATGAAGAGGCTCAGGGGGTAGACCTTCTTCTGCGAGGGACCCACGTAGAATCTGGCGACATGCGGCACGATGAGTCCCACAAAGCCGATGATTCCAGCGTAGGCTACCGTGATGCCGATCAGGATTGAGCTCAGCACAAAGACACGCTTGCGCAGGCTGCTTACTTTGATGCCCACGGAGCCGGCGTAGAGGTCGCTGCCGCTCATGATGTCCAGGGTGCTGCTTTGGCTGTAGAGCCAGAAGAGGAGCGCCAAAGACAGGGCTGCCAGACCCAGAAACACACGGTATTCCCCGATGGTGAAGATGCGTCCCAAATTTCCCATCAAAGTGCCCAAGATGACCACCGTATCCTTGAGAAAGAGATACATGAGCAGCGAAATGCCGGCGGCGAAAAACATCCCTGTGATCACGCCTCCGATCAGCAATCTGCTGCGGTCAAAGCCTCCACCCCGACCGGCCAAACCCCAGACCAGAAACATGGTCACCATCGCACCGGCAAAGCCTCCTATGGGCATGAGCAGGCTCAGCCCCAGCACGCCCATGAGGATGGAGCCAAAGGCGGAGCCGGACGAGATGCCCAAGATGTAAGGCTCTGCCAAGGGGTTACTTAGCATCAATTGATACACGCTGCCCACGCCGCCCAAAACCATGCCGGTGAGCAGGGTGAGCAAAAGGCGTGGAATCCTTACCTGAGTGAGGATCAAACCTGAGGGCTTACCCCAAGCTAAGTATATGATACCAATGGCGATAGCCGCTATAATGAGCAGGCTCAGCCTCAGGGCCTTCATGGTCTCTGGTCTTTCTCCCATGCCGCATAGAGATCATACAATCTATTGAGTCCCAGAGTGATACGCGGCCCTGCTCTCAGGATGAGGTCGGGGTTGATTTCCTTGTGCGTGTAGATATATCCGTTTTTGATGGCGGGAATATCTTGCCAGCCTTTGCGGCTGACGATGTTTTTGATGCTGTCTCGGGAGTAGCAGATGATGATGTCCGGCGCAGCATTGATCACATCTTCGGGCTTCACTCTTGCATATTCACGCTCTAAGGTGGGGAAGATGTTGTCTCCGCCTGCAGTTTCGAGGATGGTGCCCACGAAAGAATCATCCGATACACTCATCAGAGGATTGCGGTAGATTTCCAGATAGACTTTGGGTTTGGCGAGCTTGGCAGCCTTCTTTTGGATGGCGGCAATGGAGGCTTTCAGCTCTTCATTGAGTGCTTTGGCGCGCTGCTCTGTGCCTGTGATCGCTCCGATATTGGTGATGGCGGCATACATCTCTTCCAAGGACTGGGGATAAACACTTACCACCTTGATGTTTAGCTTCTGTAGCTCTTCGGCGATGGCTTCCTGCTCCAGACCGGCTGCAAACACGACGGTTGGCTCCAGTTTGAGCATGGCTTCTTTGCGGATGGTGCCAAACTTGCCCACTTTGGGGATGGAGGCAAATTCAGAGGGGTAAGTACACTCGGCTGTGAGACCCACGATTTTATCTGTAAGATCAAGTGCAGCCATGATTTCCGCCACCTCAGGCGAGAGCACCACATAGCGCTCTTCTTTGGGAGTCTCTTTGGGTTTACAGGAACTGATAAGCAATAACATGGCGATACTCAACAGGATAAGCAGGATTTTAAGGCCGGACGATAACCGGCAGGCGAACTTGTTTGTAGTCATTTTGGATATGTCCTTTCAAATCTAATATATCTTTATTTTGCATGATGATACAGTCTGTGGGGATGCTTTTTCCAAGCTCTCTGTCAGAAGCTCCACCTTTGATACCGATGCCGCTGAAGGCTTTGCCGCTGAGTGTGTCGAAGTGCCCCGTGTGCAAGCGGATAAACCAAGGGCCTGCTTCGGGATTGCGCAGAGAGGTGTTTTCGATGCTCACGATGTAAAAATCGCCCAAAGGTGTGATGGGGTCTTCTTTTGCCAGTTTGTCTTCCTTCTCATTTCCCAAAGCCACATTGTAGCTGCTCACCAGCTCGTTATGTTTAAATAGCTGGAGTTGATAGCCGCTTTTGCTCACCTCTATCCTGTAAGGGGAAAGCTCTCTATCTCGCTGCAAAAGCTCAGCGTTAGTGGTTTCGAGCTGCTGGGGCGGCTGGGGTGGAGGTGTGGTTTTCTCAGCGGGCAGGTTTGGCTCGACAGGTGCTTCCAAGCTATCCGTTAGCACGGGAGTGGGTGAGGGCGGGGCGATGAGTTTCTGCCAGGTGGATTCGGGCAGGAAATAAAGTGCCGTCACAGCCAAAGCTGCTAAGATCAAGAGGGTAAAGAGGATAGTCTGTAGTTTCATCGGTAGTGATAGAGGGTGGGTGGTTGGTCACTAACGCTTTCGCTGAGAGTGAAATAGCTCTTGCCTTCGGCATCCCAGGCCACCGCTTCGCCTTGTGGTTCCAGATAGTAGGGCAACTGCTTGGACTTGCCGCTCAAGGCTTTAACGATGCTTTGGCTCTTCTTGCGACTATACTTGTAGATGGAGGTGTAAGTCTTGATCAAGATTTTACGGCCATCGGGTGAGATGTCCGCCGCAGTCACAAAACTGAGCGGTAAAGTCAACTCCTTCTTGGCTATATTGATGTCTTTCAAAGAGTAAGGATAGGCGACACGGTAGAGGCCCACGTTTTCCTCATGCTTGCTGATGATGTAGATATCTGAGGTGAGCGGATCCACAAACAGAGCCTCGGCATCACGAGCGCCATCTTCATATTCGATGCGGATTTGATCGTAGTTTTTGATCTTGATCAGGGTGTCCACCAGCGCAGGTTCAGCAAAGCGATAAACCGTTACAAAGCTACGTCTTGCGTTGTTATCTCCGATGTCTGCCACGTAGATGTGGCTCTTTTTCTCCTTTCCGTAACAGGCCACGGCGATGTCTTCCCAATCCTGATTCTTTGCGCCTTCAAGCTGGATACGGGCGGCTAACATGCCTTTGGAATTGAGCACATAGACGGTTGCTTTGCCGCCGGAATCGTTGTGCGTGTAAAGAATTCCAGGCGTATTTTGGCTGGCCGCCAGACCGGAGGCTTCCATAAGCTCATGTGTGGTCAGCGGATACTGGCTGGGGCTGGGAGCTTTGACCAAAGCACAGCCAAACAGCCCCAAAAGGCTGATCACAAGGAGCATTGAGGTGATAAAGGTGTTTGTAGATTTCATGAGCGCATTGTTTGCAGGGGCTGCTTTTTGGTCAAGGGATTTCAGTTTGGGTGCGGTTTTGCTCTTAACTTTTCTTGATGAAAAAAGCGGTAAAAAAGCTTGTGCAAGTTGGCAAAACCGTTATACTGTCTAATAGTTTAGTTACCTGTTATCATGGAGGAAAAAGATGACATTCAGACGTTTCACCGTTACCTTGGTCTTGCTGTTAGCTGTAAGCTTGGCCAGCTCAATCACTTATGATCAATTGAAAGAACAGGCACACCGCTATTATGGCGATGTGGAATCGCAGCAGGAGACGAAGGACGGCATCGAAATCGTTACGAAACCCGCTTCCAAGGCATCATTGGAGCAAGGTGATGCGGTTTTTATCCAGTTTATGAATGAATGCGACGATCTCACCACCCTGGAAGACGCCGCCTTCTTGTGGAGGGAATACGCCCCTGAGCGCTATACGGATTGGATAGAAAGCGTCACTTCTGATGCCGATTCTCCCCTGAAGTTTTTCTATCTCTGGTTTGATGATGCCGAAGACCAGCTTTCCCGCATCAACTCCGGCCGCAAATTGGCGCAAGATTATCCAAATCAAGTGTTTGGCTACCGTCTGATGATCAAAGGCTACTTTGAGAATTATCCTCCGGAAGACTATTTTGAGGATTACGAGGCTGTAGCTGAGATGATGGTGCAGGACTTGCCCCTATTCGAGACCTATTATCAACGCTTCCAACAAGATGACTACCGTGATGTGGCCGGGATCATCTACTACGTTTACTCGGATCAGGTGCCGGCTGCGGTGCAGATTGTGGAAAATGCGTGCCGGAATCGGGCAAGATGGTTGGAGTATCTGGATTTGGCTCGCATCCAGCCTATTGAAAAATGGCACGAGCTTATCTACAGCTATCTGATGCTGTTGCAACAAGATGAGGCGCCAGAGCTTGATTCGGATAACTTTGAGGATGTGGTCGCCGAACTGGCCTCCTATTACTATGAGGAAACCGAACAATATGACCGTGTGGTCAGCATCTTGGCAGGCAATCAGGAGGCTCTGGAAAACTATTACCTCAGGTTCATCCTCGCCAACAGCTACTACAAGACCCACGAACTGCAGCCGCTCTACGACATCCTGGTCACCGCTGACGACTTTGCCGAATCCGTGACCTTCCTCAGCGCTTGGCTGGATTTTGACGAAGAGGGCGCCAAGCAGGTGTATCAAGCGGCTTTATCAGAGCATCAGGAGATCCAGGCGCGCTACCTCTTGGCACGTCTCAACGAGCAGAGTGATCAAACCCTGCAAATTGCTCGTCAGATGATCAGGGAAAAGTCACGCGAGGGCATCGGTTATCAGCTTTTGAGTGAAGCATATCTCGATTACTTTGGCTATAGCGATAAGGACGATCTGGAGCGCGCAGAGTGGATTGAGGAATTTAAGCGGGATAAAAGACAGTTCAGCGCCTACTACGTCCGCTATCCTGAAGACATCAAGGCGCAGGTAACCGTCCTGATTTCAAGGCTTTTGGATGGCAACATCGAGAGCGTAAAGAAGTTTTACGCCATCATCGTGGAAAAGTATCCCTTCTCAGAAGAGGCAAAGCTGGTGGATAAGATCATCTTAGACGAGGAGATGTACGATCTCTTGTGGGATGTGAAGGGCATCTTTATCGACCAAATGATCAAAACCGGCATCCTGAACGCAGAAGAAAAAGAGGAATTCAAGGCTATCGCCTACGCTTCATCGCTCTACTCCTCAGCGGTGTTTGAGGAGCTCATTTCCACCGTGAACAAGCATCCGGAGTGGCTGGAATATGAAGACATCCAATACATGGCGGTGAATGCCAATTACCACCTCGAAAACTATGCCGCCACCATCGACATCCTGCGCTTGATGTTGGATGAAGGAACCATCGACTCCGATGTGTTGGAAGGACTCAAGGACACGCCCGTGGCCGAAGAGGAAGGCTGGCCGGCTTTGCTGGAATATGCTGAAAGTAAGGCGGAAGCGGAACCTGAGGATCCGATAGACGATCCAGAGTTTGAAGAGCCGGAAGACCTCGCCGTGCCTATAGAACCGGATGATTTTGAAGAAGAAGATGAGGAGCTGGAAGAGGTCGCAGAAGCCAGCTTTGAGCCCTATAAAGCACCGGAATGGACTTTGCCGGATGCGGAGGGAAACCTCATCAGCCTTTCAGATTATCGGGGTCAGATCGTGATCTTGGACTTTTGGGCTACCTGGTGCGGACCCTGCCAAAGAGCCATGCCCCTGATCAACGACTGGATGAAAACCAAGATGCCCTCCGGCGTGAAAGTATTCTCCATCAACGTGTGGGAACAGGACATCGAAGCTGCCATCAAGTACATGACGGACAACAAGTTTGGCATGAAACTCGTCTTTGGCAAGAATGAAACGGTATCAGACTACGGTGTGGAAGGCATACCCTACATCGCAGTGATAGACAAAGAGGGAATGGTGCGCTTTACGGAGATCGGCTTTAGCCCTGATCTGAAACAAAAGCTTACCAAGTGGGTAAACGCCCTTAAGTAAATCGTTTTAAATAGCAAGCCCGTAGCACGGGATGTGGTAGTTCCGTGCTGCGGGCTTTTTGTCTTTGATATAAAAACCTCCTGTTTGCTGGGCTACCAAGCTCAAGCTCCCCCTAACACCACAAATTCGTTCGATGGGAGTAAACCGCTCTCTAAAAGCAAAATTGAAAGCCCATCTTTCTATGGATTAAGCACTAATAATGCAGTAGCCCCCGGTGTGACTTTGCCGACTTCTTGCTTGATTGGCCCGGCAGCGGTATCTTTGCGGTGGTTCGGCGACCGCCGGCTACTTCTTCCTTGCTTAGCCGCCCGGTGATTACTCGGAGCCACTCGGGGAAAACCCGAGTATCACCACGGCATCACCCTGCGGGTAAGCAAGGGCGGGGTAAGTGGAATCGTGTAGAGATATACGTACTAAATAAATCTCAACCGCATTGTTTGGATTGAGCACCATAACAAATCCCCATCCAGAGCCGATAAAACCGAACCATGGCAAATGAAAATCAGGCTGTTATGAAAAATGGGGGAACGCCTCTGGTAATTAAAGACTTGACATAAAACCGGAGCCCTCAAAGAATGAGCTGACAATAAGTACCAGGTGGGAGATTGTGAAAAGAATAGGTTTAATAGTCATATTGTTGACCCTCGCAGCCGGATTGTCCGCCGGCTTGGAACTGCTGCTGGAAGACGGCTCCCGGGTACAGCTCTATTCGGGTTATTACGCCCTGATCATAGGCAATAGCGACTACCAGTATTTTCCAAAACTCCGGGGAGTTAAGCAGGATGTTCAGGACGTGAAGTCCATGTTTGAAAAGCTTGGTATCAGGACCCAGCTTTTGGAAAACCAGACCGGGGATCAGATGCTGGACGCCCTGCACGACTTCATCGACAAAGGGAAAGAGGACACCGACCAGGCCTTGATCTTTTATTACGCCGGCCACGGCTATACCGAAAAGAGGGCAGATGGGACAGACCTTGGCTACATTGTGCCGGTGGACGCTCCCCTGTATGAGAACAATAGCAGCGAGTTCCGCAAAAAGTCCATATCCATGACCACGATTGATGTATATGCGACATTGGTGCTTTCCAAGCACGTGCTGATGCTCTTCGACAGTTGTTTTTCCGGCACCCTGTTCACAGTCCGTCGCGCCGCACCTCAAATCATCACCGAAAAGACTACACAGCCGGTGCGCCAGTTCATTACCGCCGGAGCTGCCAACGAGGCCGTGCCGGATGAGAGCGTGTTCAAAAGCACCCTGTTAAAGGGCTTGGGAGAAGGCTTTGCCGACCTGAACGATGATGGTTATGTAACCGGGGAAGAGTTGGGGTCTTATTTGGAGGCCAACGTCGTCAACTATTCGAGTGGACGTCAGCATCCCAAATATGGCAAGATCAACAACGGCAATCTGGACCGGGGCGATTTCGTCTTCGCGCTTAATCTCCCGGTTGAGAGAAAAGTGGTCAGTCCTGCCAAACCAACCGTATCTGAGCCTCAGCCGGAAGTGACGGAATTGGAGCGGCTGAGAGGGGAATTGAGGATCACCGCTGATTTTGAAACTGAGGTTTATATAGACCGGCTTCCCAAGGGCAAGGTCAAACCCAGCTACACTAAGGTGATAAAAGGCCTCTCCGTGGGAAACCATTTGGTTGAGCTATTTACCGATAACACTAAATTGGGTGAACTGGCCTACATCAGAGGCGGCCAAACCACCAAGATAGACTGGACAGAAAAATCAATTCAGTCAAGGATAAAGAAGGCTGCCAGGTATACCCTGAACAGCGATCCTCAAGGTGCGAACATCACTATTGGCGGCTATGAGGGCTACACTGGTCAAACACCCTTTTCATTCTACGATCCGGAAGCCACCCGATACGAAGTTACTCTTTCCCGGCCCCGTCATCAAAATAAAACCACCTCACTTACAAGCTCCCCTTCTGCCAAGCTGGAATCCACTGAGCGTTTGGACGCGCTGTTTGGAAATCTGTCCGTCACCTCCGAGCCCACTGGCTGCGAGGTCTTTATCAATGGTAAAATGCAGGGCAAGACGCCCCTGCAGCTCTCAGGTGAGGCCAAGGGCCTGGCTCCAGGGTCTTATACTCTGGAACTTAAGCACAGTGACCAGAATTACATTCCCACCAGCAGGTCGATTGAGATAAAGGCAAACCAGAATGCCTCCGAACATTTCGTACTGACCGAGCTGAAAGCCTATATCTCACTGAAAACCGATTTTTACCCGGCCGAAGTCTATCTCAACAGCGACCCTCCCATAACCATCACCCAGGATACCAAACTCAAGGCCAGGCCTGGGATGAACACAGTATCGGTAAAGCCTAAAGCCGGAAGCAACCTTCCCTATCAGGAATACAATGGCTCCTTTGTGCTTTCCGTGGATGAGATCAAGCCCCTCGACATAGACATGATCCCGGAACAGGGGGAGATCGTTATCAAGACCAATCAGGCGGATGCCAAATTCACTCTGGCGCCCAAGGACGGCGGGGCAGGTGCGAAAACCATAGATGTCAAGGATCAGGCCTATCCGGGCACTTACACCCTCGCTGCATCCAAATGGGGCTTTTACAAGCACCAAAGCACGGTCAAGATAGACGAAGGCAAGTCTCATAATATCTCTGTGGACTTAACGCCAATCCCCCAGGAATTCATCAACAGACACAAAACCTGGCGGATCAACCAGTATGGGTCGCTCGCTACCTTGGCCCTGGGTATCGGAGCTTCAGTATTGTTCTATGATTCTGCGGACTCTGCCTATGACTCTTATCAGGCGGAGACTGATCCAGACAAGGTGTTGGTATATAGGAACAAATATCTGGCCAATCGGCGCAATTACTATATTGGTCTCAGTCTTGATCTAGTGTCTACTGCCTGGTTTGCTTGGTCAACACTGAACAACCTGAAAGCGACCAGCCGGATCAATACAGAAATGAACTCGAGGATAAACCCATGAATAAAACCCTACAACACGCGGTTCTGGCTGCCCTGATGCTTATTACCCTGATGCTTGCCAGTTGTCTGGAGCGTGATCTGAACAATCCTCTCGATCCTGCCAACGGCCTCGTGAAACCACCCACTCCTGTCTTCAACCCGCCTGCCGGCACTTATACCACTGCCCAAACTGTCTCCATAACCTGTTCAACTACCGGTGCCACCATCAGATATACCACCAATGGCAGTGAGCCCACTGAGAGTTCAGCTCGATACACGAAGCCACTCAGCGTGAGTGAAAACACCACACTCAAAGCCAAGTGCTTCAAGTCAGGCTGGACGCCCAGCAGCACTGCCTGTGCCATCTACACTATCAGCGCAGTTCCTCCTGGCCAGATGATCTATGTCTCAGGTGGTAGCTTCACTATGGGCAGGACTACTGGCAGTGGGGATTCGGATGAACTACCAACCCACACGGTCACCCTCAATTCTTTTTACATCGACAAATACGAGGTCACCCAAGCTGAGTATTCCCTATTTATGCCCAACCCAGGCTGGACAAGCGATTATGGCCTTGGAGCTAATTACCCTGCCTATCGTGTCTCCTGGTACTCCGCCATTAAATACTGCAACCTGCGCAGTATGGCAGAAGAGCTCACACCCTGCTACACGATCAGCGGCAGCACCGATCCCGCACATTGGGGGGCAGTGCCAGCCTCAAATAATTCTACCTGGAACGCGGTGATCTGCAACTGGAACGCCAATGGCTACAGATTGCCTACCGAAGCGGAATGGGAATACGCTGCCCGCGGTGCCACCAATAATCCAGATTACCTCTACTCCGGCTCTGACGATATCAATGCGGTGGTCTGGTATGGGAGCAATTCAGGAGATACCACCCAACCTGTTGGGACTAAGGCTCCCAATGGCATCGGTACTTACGACATGAGCGGCAACCTCTGGGAGTGGTGCTGGGATTGGTATTCCGGCTCGTACTACAGCAGCAGTCCGCAGAACAATCCGAGAGGTCCGGAAAGTGGCAGTTATCGTCTGTTGCGTGGCGGTAGCTGGTATAGCGTTGCTACTTACTGCCGTGTAGCTAACCGTAATGACCTTATTCCGTACGTAGGCGATGACAGCTATGTCGGCTTTCGGCTCTGCAGGTCAGCAAATTGATTGATCCTTGTAATGGGTCAGAAAGCGCAGCCAGCCTTCCTCAGGGAGGCATAATTCTTTTTCTTGACAGCATGAGCCTTTACTGAAAATGGGGCAGAATAGCATAATTTGTGTAAAGATAGAGCCTTAAGCCTATCAACACATTGGAGATAAAACAGATGGAATATCCTTTTGATACTTTGGAGCCCAAGTGGCAAAAGCGTTGGAAAGAAGCGAAGGTCTTCAATCCCCCGGATTGTGGTGATAAACCCAAATACTACGTGCTTTCGATGTTTCCCTATCCCAGCGGCGTGCTGCACGTTGGGCATGCGTCCAACTACTTTATCGGTGAAGCAATTACACGCCTCAAGCTGATGGAAGGCTATAGCGTGATGCAGCCCATGGGCTACGATTCCTTCGGCATGCCGGCGGAAAACTTTGCCATCGAGCACAATTCGCACCCTCGCATCACCACCGAGGAAAACATAGCCTTCATGCGTAAGCAGTTCGACAATATGGGCTTTAGCTTTGACTGGGAAAGAGAAGTGAGCACCTGCCGTCCGGACTACTATCATTGGGGTCAATATCTGTTTAAGAAGATGTATGAGATGGGTTTAGTCTATCGCAAACGCTCCTTCCAGAATTGGTGCAAGGCCTGTCAGACCGTGCTGGCCAACGAGCAGGTGGAGGAAGGCCGCTGCTGGAGATGTCATAACGAAGTAAAGCAGAAAGAGCTGGAACAGTGGTATTTACGTATCACGGATTACGCAGAAGAGCTGCTTGATCACTCAGGACTGATCGACTGGCCGGAGCGGGTGTTACAGATGCAGAAACACTGGATTGGCAGAAGTGAAGGCACGCACATCAACTTCCTGCTGGAAGGCGACAACACTCCCATCAGCGTTTTTACTACCCGTCCGGACACCATCTACGGCGTTACCTTTATGGCTATGCCACCGGAGCATCCTTTGGTGCAGGAATGGCTAAAGAATGAGCCTGAAGACAGCGAACTCAAGATGTTTTGTGACAAGGTGATCAATGAAGACAAGATCAGCCGCAGTGCTGCAGACACCATCAAGGAAGGCATTTTCAGCGGCCGCTACTGCATTAACCCCTTGAATGGTGCGAAGGTGCAGATTTGGATCACCAACTACGTGCTCATGGACTATGGGACGGGTGCCGTGATGGCGGTTCCGGCGCATGATCAGCGTGACTTTGACTTTGCCAAAAAGTATGATATTCCCATTAAGATCGTGATCCAAAAGCCGGATCACAGCCTGGTTTTGGAAGAGATGGAGGAAGCTTACATCGAACCTGGCATCATCGTCAACAGTGCTCCCTTTGACGGCATGGACAGCGAAGCCGCCATCTCCGCTATCTCCAAACACATAGAAGAGCAGGGCTTTGGCGAGATTGCCGTCACCTATAGATTGAGAGACTGGGGCATTTCCCGTCAGCGTTACTGGGGCACACCCATCCCCATCATTCACTGCCCCAAATGTGGTGTGGTGCTGGTTCCTGATGAAGATTTGCCCGTTTTGCTACCCGATGAGGTTCAGGTGGGCAAAACCACTTCCAACCCGTTGCTTTCGGTGGAGAGCTGGATCAATGTGAGCTGTCCGCAGTGCGGTGCAGCAGCCAGACGTGAGACGGACACCATGGACACCTTTGTGGATAGCTCCTGGTATTATGCCCGCTACACCGATGCACACAATGACAAACTGCCTTTTGATCCCGCCAAAGCGGATTACTGGATGCCCGTGGATCAATACATCGGTGGCATCGAACATGCCTGTATGCACCTGCTCTACGCCCGCTTTATCGGTAAAGTGATGCGGGATTTGGGCTGGCTCAAGTGTGATGAACCCTTCCTGCGCCTGCTCACCCAAGGCATGGTGATCAAGGACGGAAACAAGATGAGCAAGTCCAAAGGTAATGCGGTGAACCCTGACTACATCGTGGATCGCTTTGGCGCTGATACGCTGAGGACGTTTTTGCTCTTT
>Ga0302242_1001901_pt1 | contig 14172 bp, 8 predicted proteins | sample AAG_UR_Lys_MG_FD_193510 | JGI IMG/M metagenome (GOLD analysis project Ga0302242, IMG submission 193510) | Enriched activated sludge microbial communities from anaerobic digester in WTTP, New Holstein, Wisconsin, United States - AAG_UR_Lys | ecosystem: Engineered > Bioreactor > Anaerobic >... | reverse complement strand
CACTGTCTTCTGCGGTCAGACTCAATACTTCTGAGAATAAAAGACAGATCGTTGTAAGTGTATTCAGTGTCTTTGCTATAGAATCCATCTTTCATAATCATTGATTCCATAAGAAACTGACTCATTTGTTTCATTACTGGATATACTTTATTACTAATAAAGTCTTTATCGTTATTCATTTTGCCGTATTGCAGCATAAGGTAAAGTGGGAATATAAATACTGATGTTTCATGAAGTTCATTATTATATCTACCGCAACCTTCTGTACAATTTTCATCAAATGCAAAGTTGATAAGTTTTGTATTGCTGTTAAGAATATCATTAGCCATTTTATCTAATATCCCCTTTACTCTTAGGAAATTACCAGTTCTTAATAAAACAGATAAAGCAAAACTTCCATCATAAGCATAACTTGCCCCTGACCATCCTGCTCCACCCAGATAACTGGCCCCCATTGGATAATATTCACCAGCAACATTCCCAAAAGCACAATATATTGCCTGAAAGTAAATTCGCTGCAAATTCCAATCAGGTATAAAAATCATTGATGTGTTCCATCTCTCATGTACGAAATTAATGTGTTCTTCCCTGAGTTTATCAAACCCCTCTGTCATTGCTTTATAAACAATATTTTCTGAATCCGATCCTGTTTTTTCAGTCGTTATCGAAAAATAGGAACAGTCTTCAGCAGTTTGCCCCGGATTTAACATGACAGCATCATTCTTTTTATTACAAACTGCTTTAATCCTGCTAAAATATGCGTCGATTATACCAACCTGCAGATTCTGTTCAACTTGGACAATAGTTAAATTACCTGTTAACATACTTGCAGTTAAGCTATCTGAAATTGATTTATTAACAGAGAATCTAACTGGCTCAGTGCCCATATTTTTAGCAGTAACTTTAAAAAATGCCAGTCGAGGATTTACCCAGCTCGCAAGTGATTGAATAGTAAAGTGGACAGAGTTATCATATACAAATTCCGTAACAACTTCTGCGTTCCATAACGATTCAATTTGGGAATATTTTGAAATCAGGGCCGTGTCAAAAGCATTATTAATAAGAGGTTGTACTATGAATCGCAGATTATAGGTTCTTGAGTTTACGATAGAAAAGTCTTTATTTTTCTTTTCCCATTCTTCCTTAGGGGAGTTCCAAGGGTAGGCGGCATTAAACATGTCATAAGTTTGGAAGCCCAATTTTAATTCGGCACCATGTGTCATTTGCATGGCATAACAATTAGTATTGCTTCCCAAACCATCTATGAATCCACCCATTTCTCCAGTTCCAATAAACATTGGTGCCTGAGTAGGAGAGTCTCTGATAAAATTGAATTTATTCAAAACCAAACCCGCATTATTAGATTGAATTGCCTCCAAATCTTTTTCTGTCCACCATTTCTCAATTTTGTTATTACCTTGTATTTCAGCACTAAAACTTAATAGTGCTACTAGAATCATTCTATATACACTGAATAACATTGTGAAGTATTCTTTAAATTGTAATTTCTTCATAATTCAAAGTGTTATTTAAATGTATTACTTGTTTGTCGAAGTTTTGATTATAAAAACTTAGCATTTCGTTCAAGTACCCTTACTTTTCCAAGTTCCTGTCCTCTTGGGTATATATTCATATCATCGTCTTCACCCCCTTGATGAGCAGAAAAGGGATCTGTAATAAGGGCTACGTGTACATCGGGGAACTGTTTGCTACAATACTGGCAACAACATCGCTGCCACATATCACAATTCAACGATCCGCTTCACTTCTCGAAACAGCCATGGCCAGGAGTGTCAATAAATCCGAATTAGTCATCTTTATCACACTCATAGGCTCCGAAATATACTAAGTTGAATCCGAGACCTTTTAATTAAGGGCTGCAATCAAATGTAACATTAATTCAAACCTATCATGGTCAGCTGCCAAGCCGATATATTTTGCAGATTTTAACATATTAGTTTTTGTCATCGGTTATATTCTTAGAATTAACTTCGATTATCAATCCCCAATGTTGATTGTTATAAACTAACAATTTTTATAAACGACGCAAAACTATAGTTCAATCATTCATTTCCTTTGATATCCTTCTATGGGTTAAAGCTTTTCTGGGATGAAAAAACATACAAGATATAATCTCACAGGTTCCTCTTTCCGTAATAAGTTGTGTGTTTCCCTATTGCCCTGCAATAATAATAGAGATTATCCCAATGACAAAGAGAATGAACATTATTGAGAGCATCCAGTTTGTCCCTTTTGGAGCGTTTTTGAACTCTTTCCAGATAAATACACCCCATAATGCAGCAACAAGGGTAGCTCCCTGTCCTAGTCCGTAAGATATAGCTGCCCCTGCTCTACCAGCAGCAATGAGGTTAAATGAGTTACCTAAACCCCAAATAAGTCCTCCTAGCACACCTACCATGTGAATAGAAAATTTTCCTTGAAAATAGGCTTTGTAAGTAGTCGGATCTCCACTGATTGGCTTCTTCATCAAGAGGGTGTTAAACAGAAAATTACTAATGAATATACCTGTTGAGAAAATGAAAACAGCAGTATATGGAGTCATCTTTCCTGCAGCAGGAGAAACAAAATTATCCAGATCCATCGATGCTGCAATAAAACGGTAAAAGAAGGACATCAGTATACCAGCAAGAATTGAAACCAGTATCCCTTTCGAAGATACTTTCTTGTTATCTGAGGACATTCTTTTATAGGCCAGGGCGTTAAGAAGTATCGCAATAGTAATTATACCTACCCCAAGAAACAAGAAAAAAGGATCACCCTTTTGTGAACCTATGTAATTAATGATCACTCCAAGGATAAGTGCCAGTCCAATACCTACAGGAAATGCTACTGACATTCCGGCTATAGCTATAGCTGTTGACAGAAGGATATTGCCAGCGTTAAAAATTATACCGCCAAGAAAGGCAGATCCTATATTTTTCATGTCTGCCTGACCAAGGTCAGCAATAAAACTTCGTCCGTTTTCACCTATGCTTCCCAGGGTAAACGCAGATATTATTGAAAATATCAGGATTCCGATAACGTAATCCCAGTAAAACAATTCATAACGCCATGTTTTTCCGGCGAGTTTCTGGGTGTTACCCCATGATCCCCAGCATAGCATTGTGATGAAACAAAAAACAATTGCCAAAGAGTAACTTTCTACTATAAACATGATTCTTCTATTTTAATGATTATTCAAACTAGTTATGTTAACAAATGTAATTATTGATTGAGATTTTGGATGGGTTTGTCAGAAAACAAGATGAATTTTCTTATCAGGATATCGCTATTCTCAACCGGATTTAACCATTTCAATTTGATGGCATTATTATTTTGCTCCAATTTGTAATCCCAGAATATTTCCAGTTTTCGTGCCCGATTATCAGCTGGAAGTTTTACCGTTTGCTTTAATAGATCGTTAATATATATTTCCACTTCTGCAACATACCCGCTATTATCTCCTCTTCTTCTGTCCATGGTTAAACCTCCTGTAATAATAATACCCGATCCTTCAAACTCAGATGAAAAATCCCCTTCCTTCAATGATTTGTTTTGAATCTTTGTTTCAGTATAATAGACTCCTTCAAAACTTTTTTCATATCTGACTGGTACCGGAGTCTGAACAGGTATAGTAACGCTTTTTTCTTTAATTGTTCCACCATTTTTTTCAATAACCTTGAGGGCTTGGTTAAAGCTCATCTCGTAAGCTTTTTTCAATGAAATATTTGTATACCTAAAATTCAGGTTCTCAACCTCTTTTAAATCATTCAGCCAGTAATCCGGAATATTGCTGTAACCCATCATAGTTCCAAGTATACCTCCTGCCGATGCCGGATTACAATCTGAATCCTGACCACAACGGGTACTAATATCTATTGTTTTAGCAAAGTCTCCATTTCCGTATAACAAGCCAATAACAATATATGCTGAATTCATTTTGGCTTCTATATTAAATGGTTCCCTTATGCCATCCGGGCATGTAAGATCCTCACCCCATTTTTCTTCCAGTAACTGCCATGTTATCTTCCAGTCATCATTTGCCTTGCACCAACCTATGACATCTGCCATGCACTTATAGAAATCACTTTGTACCGGAATTGTTTTTAAAGCCTCCGTAACAATAAAATCAATATCATTACTCACAAAAGCCAGCGAATACATGGCTGCAACATAAACACCCCCATACCAGCCATCACCGTAATTCATAATATGTCCAATCTTATCAGTGATTTCGGATGCTGCATTAGGCATACCGGGAGCCATTAGTCCGGCAAAATCTGCTTCAATCTGGAAATCAATATCATCGGCATGGGGATTGTTAAGCCAGTGACCCGATTCCGGCGGCATAATTCCATTTAAAATATTATAACGGGCTGCCTGATTAGCATGCCATAACTGATAATCAGCATGGGCAAATGCATTAGCAAAACTATCAACAGGTGCTTCAATTCCATAACGTTCAAATACCTCAACAAAGGTCAGATCCATATAAATATCATCATACAGACCAGGTCTGTTTTCAAATATTTGCTTGTGATATCCTGACCCAGGCCAGGGAATTTTAATACTGTCAGGGATAATCCGTTTGCAGTACCTGAATTCAGTAGGGCCGCCATACGTAACACCAATTGTTTGTGCTGCCCATCCTCCCATTATCTTGTCCCTGAGATCATCCGTGGTCATGGTCATTGTTTTATTTTTCTGACCCATACAGGAAAATAGAAATATGGATATGAAAAGATATAATGGGCCTCTAAATAATTTTGTTGTCATGTTTCTGATTTTTAAATTGTATATCAAATCAATTAATGAGCTTATATTTAAAACTATGTGTTTATCCAGTTCACATATACTGTTTAACTCAGATTATATTTAAATTCGATTAAAACACTCATCAGGCCATTTTCATCAATTTTTTTGAATGGGCCATTTATTCTCAATGATAGAATTGTCCCCTTTTGCACTGGTTTCATGGTTCATGTTTTTAAATTATTAAATCTAAAGTAATACAATATTCCACCTCTTATTACTATTGAGAAAATGGGATTCCACCACCCATGGTAATGTAAATGAACACTGCTCTTTTTAGAATTTAGTATGCCCATTTGTTGTATATTTTTGCACTTATTTTATTTTTCCCTCCTCATTTGTTGTAACTGCATAATTCCTTCCAAATATTAGTAGAAATGTTATTCATCCCGACTTGACTGCTACATAAATGTTGATTTTGGTTTTTGATAAGGCAAATAAAATTATTAGAGTAATTACCATTCTCCTGACAGTATCGGATCTATTTTATTCTGTATCCAGGTCAGTCGCCAGTTACCAGGCGTCCTCTTGCCAGCCTCAAAATAGGGAACAAAAAGCAAAGGTTTTTGATTTGGTAGTCTCAACTCAAAAGCCTGTCCTTTAGTACCTGCGGGACCAGATACAGGAACAAAACATGATTCCGGCTTATCCTCAGGAAGAAGATAAGTTCCCTCTCTGTCTTTTCCTCCAATCAATCCACTTACTGAATAAACCAGAGGCCCGCGTCCTAGTGAAAACCAATGCATTCTGGATATTGGTGCAGATTCACCCCGCGCTGTGTTCGAATCTTCAGCCTTATGTGAAATTTTCAACTCAAGTGGGAAATTCATACTAATTTCATCCCCCTCTACCCAAGTACGGTTAATGGTGAAATATTCCCCCTGTTTAACAATGGTCGTTTCGATATGTTGCCCATTTACCGATATCTCTGTCCTGTCTGCCCAATCAGGTATTCGCAGATATACAGGGAAATCTGATCTCTTTTCAGGCATAAGAGTGACCCTGACTACCCCTTCAAAAGGATACTCTGTTTCCTGTCTGATACTGACCTTGTTCGACCCTGATAAAGTCATTGATGCTTCACTTTTTGTATAGATATTACACGCAATCCCTTCTCCTTTCAGAGAATAAATCAAAGTAGAGAGTTCCTCTAGTGCCATGGCTCCGCTCGAAGGACAACAAGCATGAAAACGTGCAGCATGGGTCCGTCCGTTGTCAAAAATGTGGTAACACCAGTCAATACCGTTAGGGTATTGTGCCCCGATCAGGGCATTGTAGGCAGTTTTTTCCAACTCCTGAGCATATTTTGCTTCGCCGGTTATCCGGAACATCTCACGAGTAAACTGCATCCACGCCATGGTACTGCATGTTTCAAGAAAACCATATGGACTCCAGAAACCGAGTCTGCAAAAACATTCAACTGATTGCACACCTATTCCACCCCAAGGTCCTCCGGTAGCTGTAAGATGAAAATTCATGATATTGTTCCAGGCATTTTCAGCCGCTGTAAGGTAATCTTCATTACCGGTCATCTGATAAAGCTTTGCAACTGCCGCAAGATTCCAGCATAACTGATAGGCCTTCCCATCACCCACAACTGAAAGATCCCTGTTCTGAAGCATCATTGAAATTATCTGCATCCCTTCCTTCTCCTCCATGCGCCTGATAACATGGATTGCAAAATCAAGGTAGCGTTTATCCCCAGTGGCACGGTATAATTCAACTGCCGGGTCAAGAATAATTGTGGATGATAGTCCCATATGATTGCCATAATCAGTTATGTTTTGCTTTCCCTCTCCAAATGTCTTTAGGAAAAGTTCTCCAATATTTTTGGCCGCTGATAAATAAGATTCATTCGGAAAATATTTGTTTGTTTCCAATAAACCCAAAACCATGTAACTCAGGTTCCATACATCCCATGACCTGTTAAATAATTCATATGCAGTATTTGTAATCCGGCGATCGGGCGAATAGGTACCAAGATAGCCATCTTTCTCCTGTGTACTGACAAGATAATCAGCGGTTTTGAGCAACAAGGATTTTAATTCCTCATCACCTGTACGGTTTGCTGCAAGTGCAGCAGTGTACATCCATTTCCCGGCATGTTCTCCATACCAGTCATTTGTTGTGCTTTGTAACCTGGATTCCGGACTGAACATTTTGATGAGTTGCCCATCATTCCATTCTGGCAATGAGACCAGGCGACCCTTCTCACTGATTTGAATAGCATCGCCAAGAAAGCCTTTAACACTGACTGACTCCGGAGGCAAAAGAATTGTTTTTGGTGGTATCTTTATTATATTTTCTTCACCTACCAGCTCGATCTTGCCAGTTGAGATATTTGTACACGAAATAAAAACAGGGAAAATTAAAACCCAATGCAGGTAAGCCGAAATTCTTTTCATTTTGAGGTTATTTATTTCTGTAAGCAAATGGATTTTGCACGTTAAATACTCAAACTAGTTTAATGAAAGCACCCCGAAAGTTCTGGTTCTTAAGTCATTTTTCTGGGTCTTTCCTTAAAAATTGGGGCTCTAAATGAATAAAACATTTTACGTCTAATAGCAATAAACAATGATTTAAAACCTAATGTCGGGATCAGAGATCACCATTTACCTTCCCGGCTCAACCCATATAGTTTGCTCTAATGGTGGGGAGGTGGGTGTCTGGTAAGGGATATATAATACACCATTATCCAGGTATCCTCCATTCTGCAAGATGTTCCACTTACCCACTTCAATAGTTGCATCGAGAATATCATCCCAGTTAATTGGGTTAGGAAATATTTCCTTAATCGCTATGTTTTCAATAGGCAGTTTTCTTAACATGGCCCACTTTTCAGGAATTCCCTTCATACCTAATACAGTACCAAGAATTCCTGCAACACTTGAAGGATTACAATCGCTATCCACACCACAACGCATTGATATGTTCATACTTTTCCAAAAATCACCCCCTCCGTATAGAAGACCCATATAAACATAAGCACCATTTATCCTTACATCTAAGCCAGGAACCAGTTTCCCGTCCTTCTTCCCCCATTTTGGCTGCAATGCTTTCCAGGCATCCTGCCAGTTTGGATATTTCTGATGAAGATCAAGTACATCTCTTACCATTTGAGCATAAGTGCTTTCCGCAGGAATTGCCCGTAAACTATATTCAGCCAGTTTGCGTGGATTGCTCTCAAAAAATGCTTCAGTATACATTGCTGCCATAGCCATCCCGCCATAAACTCCATCTCCATAATTCATTATATGTCCAACTTTGTCGCCCCATGCGTTACTGATCCTAGGTAAACCGGGGCTAATAAGGCCAAATAAATCTGCCTCGATCTGAAAATCGATCGCATCTCCTTGTGTAGTATACAGTGGGTGTCCCGACCATGGTGGCCAGATCCCTTTGCCAAAATTGAGGTAAGCCGCTTTGTTTGCGCCCCAGATTCTGTTCGGTTGTAAATACCTGAGCCAATCCTCAGCTATTTCTTTAGCAGTAACATTAAGACCGTTTTTCAAAATTGAGTATAAAAACATAAACTCAATATACAGATCATCCTGATCAGACATCTTATCGGGTACCCAGATTTCCCAATTATTTTTGTTATTATAAAAATTTTTGGTCATAAATTGCCTTCGTTCAGGACCTTGAATCTTTTCAGCTTTTTCAGCTATGTCGTTAGGTATAGGTTTTGACCTATACCAGTCCTCAAGATCAAAGGGTACCATTTCTCCCTGCCATTTTCCTTCGGTCCATTGGCCCCATAGTACAGCTATTGCCTGCCCCAGCCAACCACCTTCGACTTTGTCTTTATAATCTTCCAAGGTGATTTGACGGTAAACACGCTTCCCATCTAATTCTTGCCCATAAGTGCAAACTGGACCTAAAAGAAAAAGAGAAAGAATAATAACACAACGGATTAACATTCCTTTCAATAATTGATAATTCATCTTTGTTTTCATTTCTTTAAGAAGTTAGATTAATAGTTGTTATAGTATTTCATTTCTAAAAGGAACAGATGATTGGGCTCCCAAACGTGTAACAGCAATAGCAGCAGCGCTATTAGCGAACCCCGCAGCATCTTCAAGATTCATTCCTTCCGAAATCGCAACCGCCATTGCACCATTAAATACATCTCCTGCGGCAGTTGTATCTATCGCTTTTACTTTCTTTCCATGAATAATTCTAGATGTTGTCCCGTTATGTAAATAAGCACCTTGGGCTCCCAGAGTAATAATAACGTTTTGAACACCTTTATCGTGAATTATTTGTGCTGCTTTTCTGGCGGTTAACTCTTCTTTTACAGGGATACCTGTTAATAAAGAAGCCTCAGTTTCATTGGGAGTAATCAGGAACAATCCATCAAGTAAATCAAAATCAAGTCTTTGTGCAGGAGCTGGATTAAGAATAACCTTTTGTCCGGTTGTTTTAGCAATTTCAATTATTGCTGAAATGGTAACTATTGGTATCTCCAATTGAATTAAAATAATCTCTGCTTCCGCGATAGTATCCTTAACTTGATAGACATCATTTGGTGACAATTTAGAATTTGCACCAGGTGCTACCACAATATAATTTTCGCCTTCCTTATCTACCATTATAAGTGCTACACCTGACGGGGTATTTTTATCAATTAATACAAAATCAGTATCTATTTTTTCTTTACGCAAACCTGTTATTGTGTACTCACCGAAGATGTCATTCCCAACTTTTGTTATAAAGATTAAATCTCCACCCAATCTGGCTACTGTTACCGCTTGGTTAGCGCCTTTTCCGCCAGAATTCATTATAAAGTATTCTCCAAGTTTAGTTTCACCATGTGTTGGTAATTCATCTGTTTTGACTACCATGTCCGTATTAGCGCTACCAATTACTACTATTTTTTTATTTTTCATTGTGATGATTTGCCAAATGTATTATTCAGATTCTCAATGAATTTTAAGAATTCATGCAAATACTTCCATAATTGACTGTCTGTATATATACAACTCTTATCTCAGGAAGTATAATTTATGTTAACATTATTACCAGTTAGGATTCTGTGTTAAATTATCATTAACATCCAATTCTGTTTGTGGAATAGGCCAAAGATAGTCCCTGTCAGTTCTGAATGTTCTGACAAAGCCTGATATTGAGACAGTTTTTAGTGTCCCGTCCGCTATGTCGACGTATGTCATTCCCATTAGAGGGCCAGGTACTGTGTGTTCTGCGATTCGCCAACGACGGATATCATAATATCGCAAACCCTCAAAAGGCAACTCCATAAGACGCTCATCTCTTACAATTTTTCTTAAATCCTCCTGTGAAGTTATTCCCGTGTAAGGAGGCATGTTAACATCAGGACGCTGTCTTATCTGGTTAATAGCATCTAAAACGCTTTCATCTATCTGATTCGCCTCTATCTTGGCTTCAGCATAAGTCAGAAGCACCTCTGCATAGCGCAGTAAAATAGTATTAAGGCCTCCATTGCTTGGATCTGCCATATCTTCTTTTGCCAGGTATTTGTTAACATTGAAGCCGGTGGGAGTCGAAATCTCAGCATATCCAACTGCATCAGCTGTTCCTGATCCAGGTCTTGAATCATAGATGTTACCATTCGGAAGTTCACTTCCTATAACAATATAATTATATTTCAGGCGAGGATCCCGATTTTCATAAGGGTTATAAGGATCAAATCCACTTTCTGGGTCAGTAATCTCTTTGCCATTGGTCATCTGGTATATATCTATAGCCATTTTGGTTGGTACAATATTAGCTGTAGATTGAGGATAAACGCTATTAGGGCACATTATCAGGAACAAATTGTTCCGATATGAACTTTTAATATATTGCTTATCAAAGATTACTTCAATGTTGTTTTCTGCTTCGTATGTGAAGAGATTCTTGTATGAGGGGTAAAGGTCATAAACATCTAAATCCATCACTTCTTTAGCAGCCGTTGCAGCTTCCGTATATCTTTTTGCATAAAGCATTGCTCTTGCTTTAATTGCCAGAGCTGCTCCTTTTGTAGCTCTACCCGTTTCTGCCTGTGTTATTGGCAGAACAGCAGCAGCAGCAGTAAGTTCCTCTGAAATAAAAGTCCAAATTTGTTCAACAGGAGTTCTTGTAGCTTCTCTGCTTTCTTCCAGAGTAGTTTCATGCGTTAGTAATGGTACATCACCCCATAATATTGCCAGCGAAATATAAAAATAAGCTCTCAGGGTTCTGACCTCAGCTTTTAATCGGTTGATAAGGGTTTCATTAGATGTAACAACGTTATCAACATTATCGAGAAATATATTTGCAGCTTGAATGCCTCTATAGTTTTCTTTCCATTCATTTAGTACTACAGAAGAAAGGGCATCGTGAGCGCCTTTTTCGACAAGGGATTGCCAATTTGTTGTTTTAGTAACATGTCCAATATCTGACATAGCATCCCAATTTGTCCATGTTGTTGTATTGGGCAGATAGCAATAAATAGCATTACAAGCAAGGATGGCATCTTGTTCTGTCCTCCAGAAAACTTCTTTTGAGACTCGATCATTTGGAATTGTTTCCAAGATATCGGTGCAGCTATAAAGAATATTTGAGAACAAGATGAATAATAATATATAAGATAACTTTTTCATATGATTAATGTTTTTACATTTTTAAAACTTAATATTAATACCTATAGTCTTTAGTGATGTTTGAGGATATTGTTCTTTGCGGCCTATTGACTCAGGATCGACTTCAAGTTCATTTAATGCAGCAAAAGTTAAAAGATTGGTTGCAGCAGCATATATTACGATATTGTCAATACCAATACGCTGTGATAAACCAGAAGGTATTTCATAAGAAAGTTGTATGTTCTTTAAGCGCAAGTAGGTGCCATCCGTCCGATCCCTGTCTGCAAAGTTAATATTTCGATTATCAAATTTAAGTGGCCTCGGAAGTTTAGCATTTCGGTTTTCAGGAGTCCAGTAATTATTTGTAACGTATTTGGAACAAAAACTACCCCATATACCCATTTCTTCAAGTGCTCCTCCGACACGCGCCCAATACCCTCCTGCACCTTGCCAGAACAAGCTCAATCCAAAATTTTTATATTTCATATCCCAGGTGGAGCTAAAAGTATACACTGGGAAGCTTGGTCCTAAATAAGTCATATCAGCGGGTGTAATAGCTCCATCATTATTAAGATCTAAGAACTTTACATCACCTGGTGCAATCTGGGATCTGATATTGGGGTAACTTGCTACTTCTTCTTCCGTCTGGAAATAACCGTCAGTTCTGTACCCCCAGAAACAATCAATAGGATAACCTTCACCAGTCATTTTTCTAGTTTCCTGATTTGTACCTATGTATGGGCCCGTGCCAGCCAGGTCAATAACCTTATTGTGATTAATATTAAATGCTAAATTGCCATTAAAACTAAATTGTCCAAAACGGTTCTTTGATTCCAGTAAAAACTCCCAACCTTTATTATCTACTCTGCCAGCATTTTGGGCTGAAGCGGTTAAGCCAAGTATCCCCGGAACGGGAAGTACAAGTAAAATATCATCAGTCCTTTTGTAGTAATAATCTACAGATAAGAGAATCCTGCTTTTTAAAAATTCCAGGTCAAGACCCAAATTAGTTTGTGTTGTTGTCTCCCATGTAATATCTGGATTAGCCATTGTTGTCTGAACCAATCCAGATACTGCCTGATCATTAAAGGTATAGGTTTGAAGACCAAGTGTAGGTATATATGTATATAGGGAAACTGCTTGATTGCCAGTTTTACCATAAGAAACTCTTATCTTGGCCTCATTAATAGCCTGATATAATTTGCCCCAGAATTCTTCTTTTGAAATGCGCCAACCCACAGAATAGGAAGGAAAGAAGCTAAATTTGTTCCCGGATGCAAATCGTGATGATCCATCATATCTTGCGTTGATTTCAAATAAATATTTATCGAGATATGTATAATTGACCCTTCCGAAATACGATGATAAGGCCCACTCGGAGTCTATACCGCTATTGGTTCTCGAGGCATCATCGGCTCCTTGAGAAAGAGACTGTATATCATTATTGAAAAAATTCTGACGATACCCACTTAGATTATTATTTGTGTTTTGAATTTGTGAATACCCAGCTAAAGCATTGACAAAATGTGCTCCGAAAGTGTTTGTATAAGTAAGTAAACTATTGAGAGTAAATTCACGGGTCGAATTTCTGACTTCAGTCAACTTGTTGGGGGATACTGTCTTTTTTATTACATTGGGATCATAATAATCTCTGATCTGATAACTGTTGGTATAATTCTTCTCATAGTTACTATTAATATAACCACCGTATTGGACCGATAATTTTAAACCTTTAATAATATCCAGATCTGCTTTTATTGAACCTGTTATGTAATCCTCTCTAAAACGGGAGAGACCACCTATTTCAGCATACATTAATGGATTATGTCCATCGCTACTCACGCCATATGTTCCATCAGGATATTTGGGTACAGTAAATTGAGAAAGCTGTAATATTCTATTGAATACTGCCCTCTCTTGTGTAGGAGATAAACGATTGCGGTATCTGTAATTTAAATCTGTTCCAATAGATAGATTCTTAAAAACTTGCATGTCAGTATTCAAGCGAATTTCCCGGATTTTTGCTTCTGAATTAGGGATAATGCCTTCCTGATCCTGAATACGAGTACTAAACAATGCTTTAACTGTTTCACTGCCCCCAGTGGCTGTGAGCGTATGACTCATCATTGGAGCAACTTTGAGGACAATATTGTGCCAATCATTTACCTTAGGGTATTTTAAAGGATCAGTTTTCTCTCCAGCAACATACTCATCAATGTATTCTTGTGTAAATGTTGGATAACCATATGTATTTATCCAAGCTATATTCTGCATTTCCATATATTCTCTGGTTTCCATATGGGTTGGAAGATCGTTTGACTTTTGTAAGGCATAATATCCTGAATAAGCAAGAGAAAGCTTTCCAGACTTTCCTCTCTTTGTAGTAATCAGAATTACTCCGTTTGCAGCTCTTGATCCATAAATTGCTGTTGACGAGGCATCTTTTAATAAGGTAACTGTTTCAATATCATTAGGATTAATATCACTAAGTTCCTGTTCAATCCCGTCGATGATAACCAATGGATTATTACTACTTAGAGTAGTAATTCCCCTGACACGTAGAGTATAATTTGTTTTGCCTGGAGCGGCTCCAAGGTCAAGAATTGTTAGTCCTGTTAATTTACCTTGCAATGACTGTTGCAGATTAGCTACAGTTCTCTCAGTTAGTTTCTCTCCTGATACAGCAGATACCGCACTGGTCATACTGACTTTTTTTTGCGTACCGTAGCCAATGACAACAATTTCATCAAGTTGCGAAACATCAGATGCTAAGGCAACA
>Ga0302242_1001887_pt1 | contig 14252 bp, 7 predicted proteins | sample AAG_UR_Lys_MG_FD_193510 | JGI IMG/M metagenome (GOLD analysis project Ga0302242, IMG submission 193510) | Enriched activated sludge microbial communities from anaerobic digester in WTTP, New Holstein, Wisconsin, United States - AAG_UR_Lys | ecosystem: Engineered > Bioreactor > Anaerobic >... | reverse complement strand
AACCGGCCAGTCGCAAGTACCCCAACGGCGACCACCACATCAACACCAAACGGCTGAACGAGTACTTCCTGGCCATTCTGGAGACGTTGGGCATCCCGACGGGGCGCAATCGCGAGGACGGGTTCACCACCCATTCACTACGCCACGCGTTCAAGACCTTCTGCATCAACTCCCGGATTCCGCGGGAGGTCGTCGATGCTTGGCAGGGCCATAGGCCGGACCGGTCTGCGGGAGGTGCCTACTACCAGCTGAGCCCGGAAGAGTCTCGGCGGTTTATGGAACAAGTCCCGTTCGGGACGGGCGAGCCGGCCGCCTCTGCCGGTGAAATGGAGGATTGACCATGTTCATTTCAACACGGAAGTTCTTGGTTCTGGTTCTGGTCGCCGCGACGACCAACTTGGCGGCTTCGGCCGGTCACTTTCCGATACTTCCAATGGGTGGTTTGCGTCGAGGGACAAAAAAGCTAGAATGGCCCTTTCTTTCTTGTTCTTGTATTTCGGGGGCTACATACCAGGGGGTCGATCCCGGCAAATGGTACTTCAGCGCCACGAGTGAACGGGGCTACGTCAAAGTCCACGACGGGCTGCTGGAAATCGTCTGCAACTGGGCGACGCCCGACAAGACCGAAACCAAGAGCGCCAGCCTCTATTCCAACGAGGTCTTCGGACACGGCTACTTCGAGGCGCGGGTGAAATTCCGCCAGCAGCCCGGTTGGTGGTCCGCCTTCTGGCTCTGCACGCACGGACCGTCCAATCCCTTCCTCGACGGCTGGGAAATCGACATCTACGAAGACTATTACATGGGCCCGAAGAATCCGGGCGAACCACCGCGCGGCATCCTGGACCATAACCTGCACGTCTTCGCCTGCGGCACGCTGAGAAGCTGGAATTACGGCTCCCAACTCCCCGGCAAAGTCGCCGACTGGTACGTCATCGGCTGTAAATGGACTCCTTTCGAGGTGTCGTATTACCTCGTATCTCTTCCCGCCCTCAATCCCGTGTCTGTCGCCGGAGGAGGTTCCGACGAAACCGGCGAAGTTCCATTCCTCCTCTCCGCCCCTCAATCCTCCTCGCGGACACTGAACTCCAGCTTCCATTGCTTCTTGCTCTTGGTGCTCACGCACCACAGTTCGAACACGCCCAACTCCGTGACGCGGGACTGGAACTTGACGGGCACGTACGGCTCCTCGATCGTTTCGTCGGCGTCCAGGGTGGCTTCCAGGGAGTCGGTTTCGGCCAGTTCCTCTTCGCTCCACGACGGCAGCACGTCGCCGACTTTGTCTTGCTTGCGGGTCGGCGAACTGAAGAAGCGGAAATGGGCCGGCTCGCCAACCACCAAGCCAGTCTCCTGCGAGGGCACGTCGGCCTGGTCCCCTTCTTCCATGCCCAGCGGCGCGACGCACAGCGCCCGCAACGGCCGCGGCGCGCCGGGGATGGCCAGTCCGGCGGTCTCGATACCCACGTAATAAGCCCGCGCCGTGCCGCCGCGGATCCGCACGCCCCCGCGGTGCTTGGCCCAGCCATAGTAAGCCGCGCCGCGCGAGACGCCGTTGTCCAGGTCGGGTTTGCCTTCCAAGAATTTCGGCTTCTGGCCCCCGGCCCAGTCGGCGAGGACCTGCATCAGTCGGTCCGCCATCGCTCTGGCCTTAAACACACCGCCGTTCAGCAGCACGTGGGTGGGCTGGACGGCCCCCCCCTGCCCTGCCCCGTGGTCTTGAAGAAACGCCGCCAGGTGGCGCGTCACGGCCGTGTCCTGCTCGAACGGCAAGCCGATGTCCTGGAAGCCCGACGACCGCCGCCGCACCGGCCGGTCGCCGATCGCGCAGCGAGGGAAAAATCCGTCGACCAGGATCTCGAGCGCCTGCTTGCGCTTCATTTCAATCGACACCGTGCCGCCGATCAGTTTGCTGCCTCGCCCCAGGACTGAAATCGTGTGCGAGTTGGGGGCGTCCGCCGCCAGCAACGTTTCTTTGGCGGTGCGGCAGGCGTGCCACAACGAGACCGATTGCCAGGGGTCGAGCTTGACGCCCTTGTTGCCGAACACCTCGGCTGCGTGATAGGCCAGCGTCAGATCCATATTGTCACCGCCGACCAGCAGGTGGTTGCCCACGGCCTCGCGCTGCAGGATCAACTCGCCCTTCTCCTCGCCCACTTTGACCAGCGTAAAGTCCGACGTGCCGCCGCCCACGTCACAGACCAGCAGCATGTCGTTCAACTTGAGCGATCTCCGCCAGCGGTTCCCCATCGAGTCCAGCCAGGCGTAGACGGCCGCCTGCGGCTCTTCCAGCAACAGCAGATTGCCGGGCAGCCCGGCCGCCAGCGCTGCTTCGCGCGTCAGTTCGCGGGCCGCCGCATCGAACGACGCCGGCACGGTCAACACGACCAACTGCTCCTCGACGGGGGCATCCGGGAACGCTTGATTCCAAGTGGCGATCAGGTGCTCCAAGTAGCGGCGCGACGCGGTGACGGGGGAGATTTTCGGCACGCCCGCCGGCGCGTTCCAGGGCAGGATGTCGCCGCGGCGATCCACGCGGCCGTGGCACAGCCAGGACTTGGCGGCGCCCACGGTCCGCTCCGGGACTTCGGCCGATTGGCGGCGGGCGAATTCGCCGACGGCAAAGTCGCGTCCCTCGGCCCACGGCAGATCGAACGTGCCTTGGCCGATCTCGTGCTCGCGGGCCAAGTAGGCAAACGACGCCAGCGAGCCCAGCGCCTCGACGGTGCCGGGTGCCACCAATTGCGGAACCGGCAGCGTCTGTACCGCCGGCTGCTCGGCGTCCAGCGGCGTGTAGGCAATCACGTTGTTAGTCGTGCCCAAGTCGGTGCCCAAGACGTAGCGAGCGGTCATGTCCTCACGTGCCTCCGATGTGTAACGTTACGCGTCGCGGGTTACGGGATGCGGGTCGCGGGTTACAGGATTCGGGAGACGGGACGAGAACACCGCTAACTGTCTTCGCACATCGAATAATAGAGGGTTGCACTGGGGCCGCCCATCTCGCATCCCGCATCCCGTATCTCGCATCCCGCATCACAACTCCACCTCCGCCGGCGCCACGACGCGGGCCGACGATTCGCTGCCCGACCAGGCCGGCAGTTCGCACTTGCTCGCCTGCCAGCCGTGATGGACCAGCCGTCCGTGAAACGGCGGCTGGCCCGTCACGTTTCCGGCCAGCCGGAAGCGGCCGGCATCGAATCCCGCCGGCACTTCGACAGCAACCCCCTCCTCTTGCTCCAGGACGGGCTTCAGGGCAAACAGCCGATCGAGCACTTTGCGCGTGTCTCGCAGCACATCCCGCGCCGCCGCTCCGACTTGCGCGTCGCTGTACTTGTCCAGCGACTCCTGCGCCAGGTCCAGGAAACGCGCCTCGCGCTGCAAGGCTGCTAGCAACGTGATCGCCTCGCTGCGCGGCGGCGCTTTGGGACGCTCGATGCGGACCGTCGGCACCGACGGTTTCGGCGGCTCGGCAGCGGGCAACGCCGGTTGGTCGAGCGTCTGTTTGACGCGAGTCGCCACCTCACCCCGGAACAAAACCGCGAAAAACACCCGTATCGCCAGCAATAAATGCATCGCAACGCCTTTCGTTCACAGACCTTACGCACTGGCCTTTGTTTGTGTAGGATAGGGCCAAAGTGGCAGGCACGCTCCGCGTGCCGTCCGCTTTCCGCCCTCTAGTACACTGGACGATGGGTGAGTTTGTCAACCCGCCGCGAGCATGCCATCCGCGAGTGAGGCAAGCCATGCGGCTGGTCTCCCGGAACTTGACACTTTGCATCGACAAGGACCATCCTGATGAAGACCCCTGTTCGGACTACCCTGCGCCTCTCGGCCGGCATGATTTGCCTGACATTGTGCATCCTCGCCAGCCGCGCGGGCGACGAGATGCGAACCTGGACGACGGCCGACGGTCGCTACACCACACAGGCCGCCATGCTCGGTTTCAAGGACGGCATGGTGCAACTTCGGAAAGAGGACGGTAAGGAGATCTCGGTGCCCGCAGCCAAGCTCAGCGACGAGGATCGGGAGTACGTGCGCGCGGAACTGCAGCGTCGCAAGAGAGAATCCGCCCCGGCGAGGGCGAAAGCCAGTCGCGCGGGCACTGCGGCAACTGGCTCGACTGCCGGCCCGTGGCCGCGCTGGCGAGGCCCCAACATCGACGGCGTGTGCCGAGAGACCGGACTGTTGCAGCAATGGCCCGAAGGCGGACCGCAACTATTGTGGCAGGCGAAAGACATCGGCACCGGGTTCGCCGGCGTTTCGGTCGTCGGCGACAAGATCTTCACGATGGGCCGCCGCAGCGGCACAGAGCATCTGTTCGCCTTGAACGCCGCCGACGGCTCGATCCTCTGGGCCACGCCGATCGGACCGGGCCACACGGAGCGTGGATCGAACTGCACGCCCACGGTCGACGGCGATCTGGTCTACGCCATCTCGATCGAAGGCGACTTGATCTGTGCCCGCACCGACAACGGCGAGCCCGTCTGGCAGAAGAATTTTGCCCGCGATTTCGGCGGCAAGATGATGACCGGTTGGGGCTACAGCGAATCGCCGCTGGTGGATGGCAATCTGCTGGTCTGCACGCCGGGCGGCGAGCAAGCCATCATGGCGGCGCTGGACAAGAAAACCGGCCGTCCCGTGTGGACGACCGCCATGCCCTATGGCGGTTCTCACGGCAAGGACGGAGCCGGCTATTCGTCGATCGTCATCAGCCAGGGAGCGGGCGTGAAACAGTACATCCAACTGGTCGGCCGCGGCTTGATCGGCGTCGAGGCGGAGAGAGGCCAGTTGCTGTGGCGCTACGACCGGATCGCCAACGGCACGGCGAACATCCCCACGGCCATCGTCAGCGGCGATGACGTGTTCTGCTCCACGGGCTACCAAACCGGCGCCGCCCTGCTCAAGCTGGCTCGATCCGGGCGCGGCGTCCAGTTTCAAGAGCAGTACTTCCTGGACGCGGGGACCCTGCAGAATCACCACGGCGGAATGGTCCTGCTGGACGGTCACATCTATTGCGGGCACAGGCACAACGAAGGGTTCCCGATCTGCGTCGAGATGAAGACCGGCCGCGTCAAATGGGGCGGCGACCAACGGGGCGCCGGTTCCGGTTCCGCCGCCGTGCTGTACGCGGACGGCAACCTGTACTTCCGCTACCAAAACGGCATCATGGCCCTGATCGAAGCGACCCCGGAGCGATACAACTTGAAAAGTTCCTTCAAACTCGCCTCCGTCCGCGCCGAAAGCTGGCCGCACCCCGTGGTCGCCGGCGGCAAACTGCTGCTGCGGGATCAGGAAGTGCTGATGTGCTATGATGTCAAGGCGAAGTGAGATACGGGATGCGGGATGTTCTTGGTCGCAGGCTCCGCCTGGGAAAGCACTGTCTTGCGGGCTCCGCCGGCCAGATGCGAGCAAGAGCCCCGTAAATGGGGCTTGGTCAAGGCCCGACGCAATGCGCGTGAGAGCTGGGGTTAGGCATGTACAAAGCCGCCTGAGCGGCTATCATGTTACGCTTGGCGTCCCGTCCCTAAGGTCCTTACTGCAGCCACACATGAAAACCGACGAACTCCGCGAACGATACCTGACGTTTTTTCAATCCAAGGGCCACAGCCGCCAGAACAGCGACGTGCTGGTCCCCACCTGGGACCCGTCCGTGCTGTTCACGCCCGCCGGCATGAACCAGTTCAAAGACCACTTCCTGGGCAAGGTCAAGCTGACCTTTACACGGGCCACGACCTGCCAGAAGTGCCTCCGCACGGGCGACATCGACAACGTGGGCCGCACGGCCTACCATCACACGTTCTTCGAGATGCTGGGCAATTTCAGCTTCGGCGACTATTTCAAACGGGACGCCATCAACTGGGCTTGGGAATTCTTGACCGGCAAGCAGTGGCTGGGGATCGATCCGCAGCGATTGACCGTGTCCGTCTACTTGGATGACGACGAAGCCGCCGGGATCTGGGAAAACGACGTCGGCTTGAGCCCGGACCGAATTGAACGCATGGGCGAGCACGACAACTTCTGGCCGGCGGGGGCGCCCAGCCAAGGCCCTGACGGCGTCTGCGGCCCGTGCAGCGAGATCTTCTACCACGACGATTTCGGCGATTCGGTCGAGATCTGGAACCTGGTCTTCACGCAATTCCACCGCGTGGGCGATCCGCCCAACAATCTGCGCCCGTTGCCCAGCAAGAACATCGACACTGGCATGGGCCTGGAGCGTGCCGCGGCGTGCCTGCAGGGCGTCCCCACCAACTTCCACATCGACATCTTGATGCCCATTGTCGAAGCGGCCGCCGGCGTGTGCGGCGTGCGGTACGAGTATCGTTCGGACAACGGCCGGCGGCTGCGCAGGATCACCGATCACATCCGCGCGTGTACGATGGCCATTCACGAGAACGTGTACCCGGGGCCGCAAAAGGAGAAGTACGTCATCCGGCGCCTGTTGCGGCGGGCCGTGCTGGACGGCCACCAACTCGGCCTGCGCGAGCCGTTCCTGTACAAGCTGGTGCCGGCCGTGGTCCAGATGATGAAGACACCTTATCCGGAACTGGCCGAAACCACGCAGCGGGTCGCCGACGTGATCAAGAATGAAGAGGCCAATTTCCTGGGCACCCTCGACGCCGGATTGGCCAAGGCCGAGACGATCTTCGCCGAGATGGCCCAGGACAATCGCACGGCGGTCAGCGGGGCTGAAGCCGCCGACTTGTACCAGACCTACGGCGTGCCGCCGGAGGTGTTCGAGACGATGGCGGCCGAACGCAATCTGGCCTTTGATTGGGAAGGCTACCGCCGCGCGATGACGCAGCACGGCGATACGTCGCGGGGCGCGGTCCAGATGGTGATGGGCGACCGGGGGCCGGTCGACGCGATCAAACGCGCGCTGCACGAAACGCCGTTCCTGGGCTACGAAACGACCGAAGCAGAGGCGGAATTGAGGTTCATCGTGGCCCAGAACCGGCTGTGCGATCACGTCCGCGAAGTCGGCCGCCAAGGTTCGCTGACGTTGGTCCTGGACCGCTCGCCGTTCTACGGCGAGAGCGGCGGCCAGGTGGGCGACAGCGGCGAGATCGTCGGCCCGAACTTCCGCTTCCACGTCACCGACACGCAGAAAGACGGAGGACTGCTGCTGCACGTCGGGCAACTGGTCGCCGGCGAATTGCGGACCGGCCAGAAGGTCACGGCCCGCGTCGAAACGCCTCGCCGGCAAGGCATCCGCCGGGCGCATTCGGCCACGCACATCCTGCACTACGCCCTGCAGAAGAACCTCGGCGCGCACGCCCGCCAGCAGGGCTCGAAAGTGGACGCCGACTGGCTGCGGTTCGACTTTACCAACATGGCCCCCGTCCCCGCCGATCAGCTGGCGGCGATCGAACACGACGCCAACGAGCGCATCGCCGCGGCTGAACCCGTCAGCGCCCGGCTCGTCCCGCTGGCCGAAGCCCGCGCCGCCGGCGCGATGATGCTGTTCGGCGAAAAGTATCCCGATCCGGTCCGCATGGTGTCGATGGGCGAGTTCAGCCGCGAATTGTGCGGCGGGACGCATCTGGACAACACCCGGCAGGTCGGCGCATTGGAGATCGTCAGCGAGGAAAACGTCTCGGCCGGCGTGCGGCGGATCGTGGCCCTGACCGGCGACAAAGCACAACAGCATGCGGACCAGACGCGATCCGCACTGCAAACGACGGCGCAGCGTTTGGGCGTCGCTCCGCTGGAGGTCCCCGACGCGGTGCGGGAGTTGATGCATACCGTCCGCGAACTGAAAAAGCAGCTGACCTCCGGCGCGAAGGCCGCCGCGGCGGCCGCCAAACCCAAAGCCGCGGCCGCGCCGGCCGCCCCGCCCGAGTACCCGCAGATCAAAGCGGCCTTGCGCGACGCCGCGCGGATGCTGAACGTCTCGCCGTTCGATGTGCCCGACCGCGCGGCCGCCATGCTGGGCGAAGTCGAGGAACTGCGGAAGCAACTGTCCCAACTGGCCCAGGCCGGCGACCTGTCGGCCGACGCCCTGTTGAACAAGGCAGAGACGATCGGGACGACGCGAGTGGTGGTGGCCGAGATCCCCGGCGCGAACTCCAATCTACTGCGGCAATTGATCGACCAGCTGCGCAAGAAAGCGGATTCCACCGCCATCCTGTTCGCCGCCGTGGCCGGCGAGGACAAGGTGCTGCTGGTGGCCGGCCTGAGCCGCGACCTGGTCCAGCGCGGCCTGAGCGCCGGCAACTGGGTCCGCGATGTCGCCCCGGTCGTCGGCGGCGGAGGAGGCGGCAAAGCCGACATGGCCCAAGCCGGCGGCAAACATCCGGAAAAACTGCCCGCAGCCCTGGAAACGGCCCGCACGATCATTCGCAGTTGGCTGTCCGCGTAGACCGCTCGGTCGAAGTCATCGGCCGGCCCAGGAACAAGATCGTTGATCGCGGCTCCGAAGCACGCTTCGTGCGTGTCACAGGACACATTGGCGCGCCGGTTTCGTTCGTCTTTGGATCGCTGGGACTGAGCAGCCCGCCGGCGCTGATGTCGCGGTAGTTGCAGGGATTCTGCCAAGCGGCGGCAGCCCTCTTGACAGAAGGCAACGGATGGCGCAGAAAATGGGCTAGCCGCACGCCGAAAGGATTCGGCGCGCATGCGCAAATTTCTCGGCAAACGAGACTGCTGCCCCCCCTTTTTTCTGTGCGTTAAGGAACCTTAGATGCCGAAATCGTCCATGACCCGCCGCCGCTTTTTCCGCGATTCGTCCGCCGCGATCCTGGCCGGCGCCGCCGTCCCGTACTTTTTGACTGGTGCCGTCACGGCCGCGGATGCCCCGCGTTCGGCCAACGACCGGGCACGCATCGGGGCGATCGGCATGCGTTATCAAGGCTCGGTGATCGCCGACAAGGCGCAGGCTCACGGGGATATCGTGGCGATCTGTGACGTCGATCGGCAGATGGCCGAGAAGGCCCGCGAGCAGTTCGGCGGCAAGGCCGACCTGTACGACGATCACCGCCGCATGCTGGAGCGCAAGGATCTGGACGCGATCACCATCGGCGCGCCGGACCACTGGCACACGGCAATGGTCATCGACGCCTGCCGAGCCGGCAAGGACGTGTATGTGGAAAAGCCGCTGACGCTGACCGTGGACGAGGGCAAGCTGCTCAAGCGGGTCGTGCAGGAGACCGGCCGCGTGGTCCAAGTCGGCTCGTGGCAGCGCAGCGACCACCGCTTCCGGCTGGCCATCGAGATGGTGCGCCAGGGCCGCATCGGCCGACTGGAACGGGTCGAGGTCATCTTGGGCAAGAACGTCACCGGCGGGCCGTTTGCCGTGTCCCAGCCGCCGCCGCACCTGAACTGGGACCGCTGGCAAGGCCAAACGCCGGCCGTGCCCTACATCGAGCAGCGCTGCCATTACACGTTCCGCTGGTGGTACGAATACTCGGGCGGCCAGATGACCGACTGGGGCGCCCATCACCTGGACATCGCCCAGTGGGGCATCGGCGAATTGCCCGTCGAGATCTCCGGCCAGGCCAAGCTGCCGGACGTGCCCAACGGCTACAACGTGGCGGTCGATTTCTACGCCGAGTACAAGTACCCCGGCGGCGTGGTGATGACGGTCAGCGATACCGGCCGCAACGGCGTGATGTTCATCGGCAGCGAGGGCCGCATCTTTGTCAATCGCGGCACGATCTCCGGCAAGCCCGTCGAGGACTTGGAACAGCAGCCGCTGCCGCGCGACCAGTTCAAGCTGTACGCCCTCGACAATCTCAGCCGCCCGGAGCGGATGGGCAAGCTGGATTCGATCATCAATCACATGGGCAATTTCTTCGATTGCATCCAGTCGCGGCAAATGCCGATCTCGGACGTGGTCAGCCAGCACCAAAGCGTCACGACCTGTCACCTCGGCAACATCGCCATGCGGTTGGGCCGGCCGCTGAAATGGGATCCGCAGGCCGAACAGTTCGTGGGTGACGAAGACGCGAACAAGTGGCTGCGGCGGGAACCGCGGCAAGGGTACGAGTTGCCGGCGTAACGCGAAACAAGAGGGACTTGTCGCTGTGGCGGATTGGGAAGTATAACGAGGGGACCGACCATGACACTGCCCCGTATCACCCGCCGCCAGTTCACAGCGGCGACGACGGTTTCGCTGGCCGGGGCTTTCGGCCGCCATCTGCTGGGGGCCGAACCCGCACCCGGTTTTCGGCTGAACTACATCCTGGCCTCGCCGATGTACGGCACGGCGCCGCTGGCGGAAGTGCTGCCGGAGGTCAAAAAGACGGGCGCGACGCACATCGACATCTGGCCGCGTAAGCACGCCAACCATCGCGAGCAGGCCGAGGAAATGGGTTTGGATCGGTTCGCTGAACTGCTCCGCCAGCACGGCGTGGGGCTGGGCATGATCACGCGCTACGACCTGGGGCCGTACGGTCTGCAGGACGAAATGCGCGTCCTCAAGAAACTGGGCGGCCGCGTCATCGTCACGGGAGCGCGCAACGCGGAGGGGGCGACGCTCCGGGACCGCGTCAAGGCGTTCGTCGAGAACCTCCGCCCCCACGTGGCGCTGGCCGAGGAACTGGACGTGGCGATCGGCATCGAGAACCACGCCAACTCGCTGATCAACGAGCCCGATTCGCTCCGTTACTTTGCCGAATTCGCGCCCTCCAAGCACCTGGGCATCGCCTTGGCCCCGTACCATCTGCCGCAAGAAGGATCCCTGATCGCGCAGCTGATCACGGAACTGGGCGAGCATTTGGTCCATTTCCAAGGCTGGCAGCACGGCATGGGCTGTATGACGAAGCTGCCCAAAGACCAGGAACTGCTGCAAATGCCCGGCCGCGGTCCGCTGGACTTCACGCCCCTGCTGCGGGCGCTGAAGCAGATCCGCTACCAGGGCTTCACCGAGATCTTCATGCACCCCGTCCCCCGCGGCATCCCGATCCTGGAGACCACGGCGGCGGTGACCGAAGAAATCAACCGGGCCAGGGCGTATCTGGAAGGCTGTTTGGCCAAAGCGTGAACGCGGACGCTCCGCGAACCGATCGGGGAGAGAGGATGAACCAGCGACCATTGCCGGCAAGCCAGCGCGGGTACTTGTTGACGTGCGCCGTTACCGCGGCGCTGGCCGGTTTTTTGTTCGGGTTCGACACGATCGTGATCTCCGGGGCCGAACAGAAGATCCAGTCGCTGTGGCGTCTGGACGGCGTCATGCACGGACTGTGTATGAGCGCGGCGCTGTGGGGAGCGGTCCTCGGCGCCTTGTTCGGCGGTTGGCCGACCGAACGATATGGCCGCAGAAAAACGCTGATCTGGATCGGCGTCCTGTATTTCGTTTCGGCCGTGGCTTCCGGCATCGCACCCGAAAAGTACTTCTTCATGGTCGCACGGTTCACCGGCGGCTTGGGCGTGGGAATCGCGACCGTGGCCTCGCCGCTGTGCATCTCCGAGATTTCGCCGCCCCAGCTCCGCGGGCGGCTGGCGGGCATGTTCCGGTTCAACATCGTCTTCGGCATCCTGATCGCTTTTGTCTCCAACTACTTCCTCGGCGAGTACGTCAGCGAGTCGGTCGCCTGGCGGTGGATGCTGGGCGTCGAAGCTCATAGACAATCCGGCACTTGACGATGCGCCGGTTCACCACATCGACGGCAAACAGCCGGTCCTTCCAGACGGACAGGGCGGAGATCGTTCCGAAGGGAAGTTCGGGGTGGGGGAACTTGCTGCCCCGGCCCTGGCAATCCATGTTGCCGTAGCTGCCGAACTGGCCGACCAGCTTTCCCGTCTCGCAGGCGATCACTTGCACGCTGTACTTGCCCGCGGCGTACAAGTAGCCCTTTTCGTCCAGCGCCTGGTGGAGCCGGAACGCCGTGCAATGGCACGGCGGACTGACCACTTGGGCCGAGCCGAAATAGCCGTCCCAGATTCGCGACCACAGGGGCTCGCCCCCGGACGGCGGAAACTTGGAGAGCGCCAGATAATCTTCCCACGGCCTGTTGGCAGGACGATGAACCACGTACAGACTTCCTGCTTCGTCAACTTGGATGCCGCGCACGCAATCCAGGCGGAGCAACCCTTTCTTCTGCAGGTTCCCATCCGCGTCGTAGACGTTCACCTGGCGGCGCAGGGCGTCGTAGGCGCTGACGGGCCGCTGCTTGGAATCGACATCCACTTTGGCAACGTAGTAGATGTTTCCTTGACGATCGACATCCATGCCGTGATACACGTCGTGCCAGAAGTTGACTTGCATCGTGGGATCGACGGACAAGGCGTTCGTCCCCGTAGCCTGGAAGGGAACCGGTTTTCCCGCACGGTCGAAGCGCAAGATTTCCACGCCGGCCTTCCCCAGTTTCCACCGGTAGACGCGATCGTCTTTTCCGAAAAAGGAATCAATGAACAGCGGCTCGTCCGGATAACGGAAATGGCGATCATAATCGAGCGTCCACCACGGCGAGGTGGCCCGCAACCCGTCGGCGTTGAAGAATAGCGGCGACCACTTCTTCAGCACGTTTCCTTCCGGATCGACCCGGTAGACCGTTCCGTACTGTTTCAGACGGTAGTCGGAATCATCCTCGACGTAGAGATCGCCCGTTTGCGGATCGATATTCAGGATCGGCTGGCCGCCGCTCTGCCGCGGACAGGAGAGCGTCTCGCCGCTGTCTGTCCATTTCGCTTTCGCCGCCAGATCGTCCCCCGCCAACTGCAGCAAGCTGCCCCAGCCGATGCCATTGGCCACCCAGACCAGCGGCGGCGACACGCCGGTGTCCACGGCGATCTGCAGCACGTCCGGATCCAGCGGCCCGGAAACGGCCAGCAGTTCGGGCTGCTGCCAACTCCTGAGCTTGATCAGTTTCCGGGGTTTGTCCGGCTCCTTCACCGCCGCGGCATGCACATCCTGTTGAACCGAAGCCAGCGACCGTTCGATCCGCTGGTCCGCTGGACGCGGTTCCGGGCCGACGAGTACATACAGGCATTTCTCGCGGTCGATCGCCAAAGCGGTCGGACCGTACAGCGGGTATTTCTGTCCCTCGTGTTGATAGTGCGTGATCGAAGCCACGGGGTGGCCGTCCCTTTCGAGGACTTGCAGCCGGTTGTTCCCGGCATCCGCCACGATCAGATGATCGCCGTCGCGGGCCAGCCCGCTGGGTTCCGCGAATCCCGTGAACGAATCGTGCATCTGCAGCTTGGGACCAGCGTGGATCTGACACTTCCAGACGAATTTCCCGCGTTCCTCCCGGCCGATCGTTTCCCCGTGATAGGTGACCTCATCTTCGCCCACTTCGAAGTGGTAAGCGTACTGCCTGGTCGGGCGCGTGCTCTGCCCTGCCGAGACGAACAGCAGGCCGCTGGCGTCAAGACAGAAGTAAGGATAGCGAAGGGCATGAAACGGCATGTAGTTCTTCAGATCGGGGGCGTGCCACATGTCCTGGGTCCAGACGGTGCTCTCGAACGGTTCGTTCCGCCCACGATGATACACCGTGGTCCAGCCCTCCACCGGCAAGCTCCCATCCGGCCTGATCCTCCAGATCGTCCCCCGGTGAATGTTGGACATGATCAGGTCGCCGTTGGAGGCCAGCACCATCTTCTGCGGATGATGCCACCAGTCGCCATACGGGGACGGCTCGCCCCAGGGCATGAACAGCTTCGGGATGACCAGTTCGGTCCCCATTTCCCGAGCTGTCTGTCCGCACAGATCTCGAACACTCGCAGGAGCCAGATTGGGATTCAGCGGCATGATCGTCCGCAAGTACCTGCCTTGCCGGTCGAAGATCCGCACTTCGGCCACGCCCCTGACGGGTCTGGTATCCGCCAGCACGTACAGCTCCCCTTTCGCTTCGTCCACGGCGAGGTCCCAGATGATGCCTCGCGCATGAGGATCGCCCATCAGCAGAAACCCCTCCAACTCCAGCTTCACTTCCCCGGTCGTGCCAGGGTGAGCGGAACCAGGGCCCAACTCGATGATCCGCTTGGTCTCTTCGGCCAGAAATGATGTAGCCGCCTTGTTCGGAAGCCGAAAGAACCGGTTCAGGCCGCGCGCTCCGTATTCGGGCGGCGGAAGATCTTCCCGCGCCGGAATGCCCGTCAGCATTCCCCAGTCACCGGGGTCTGCAGACACACCGCACCAGCAATGAACCTCGCCTCCCGCGATGCCCAAGCGGCGGATGTTGAACCCGATCTCGGATGCCAGGGTCTTGTTCTTGTTGAACGCACTCAGAGGGAGTGCAAATTCAGCAACCCACGATCCCTCGGCGTTTCCCACCGCAGACGGCAATTGCGGTTGCCAAGTCCGGTCCTGCCAGGGC
>Ga0302242_1001886_pt1 | contig 14254 bp, 9 predicted proteins | sample AAG_UR_Lys_MG_FD_193510 | JGI IMG/M metagenome (GOLD analysis project Ga0302242, IMG submission 193510) | Enriched activated sludge microbial communities from anaerobic digester in WTTP, New Holstein, Wisconsin, United States - AAG_UR_Lys | ecosystem: Engineered > Bioreactor > Anaerobic >... | reverse complement strand
TCTTCAGCAGACCATTGAATACCCCGATATCATCTACGAACACTCATCCATCAGATATGCCACGATTGATTTGTTTGGCAATTCAAGTGCAGATGATCCTTTAGTTCCGGTGGCAAAGCCCAGCGTGTCTGTCTATCCCAACCCCTCGAGGGCAGATTTTTCTATCACCTTGAAAGACCTGCCAGCAGGTGAGGTAAAAGCTGAAGTCTTCAATATCAGGGGTCAGAAAGTGGCCGAGATCAAGGACTTTAGCCCTGCATCAGGCACAGAACTGAACGGTCGTTGGCAGGCTCTGGATGCAAACCAACAGCGCATGGCCTCTGGAGTCTATCTAATGAGAATCAAACAAAGTGGCAAGGTGATCGCCACCAAGAGAATCACGGTGTTCTAAATAGTCTCAAAGACAAGTAAAGAAGACCCTGTCCCATGCCTGAGATAGGGTCTTTTCTTATGTCAAGCTGAGACCATTCGTTGAGGCGGGAAAATAAATAAAGAATTGGCTCAAATTGTGCAGGTATGTAGGTTCAAATATGAGAAAAGGAGATTCGCAATGAGGACGAAAGTACTCAGCCTGATTTGGCTGCTCGCTCTCAGCACTTTTTTACTGGCACAGACTCCACCCGAGATAGCCTCGGGGCAGTTTGATGCCGAGTTGGGTATCTGCTCCCACAATGGGACGGTATACCTCGTTTACAATACGAATACATCTGCTGACCAAACCGGGAGTATTGTCCTGATGTATCGCACAAGTGATGGGGAGAACTGGATCAGCAAGACCGTAGCCCAAAACATCGCGGGAACCACCAAACCTACAATCTCCATAAATGATGGCGAGATCATCGTTTCCTACATGGATTTGGATGGTTGGGAAAGCTATACGGCAACCTCCTCCAACCAGGGAGATAGCTGGCAGTATTACTCAATGGGTCGAACCTTTGAAAGCAGCCCGTATCTGGAAAAGGTGGCAGGCGGGTATCGGGGCTTCACATTGTCTCTGCCTTATCCGCAGCATGAGCAGGATAACTACCTCTACAGTGAAGACTCAGACGATATAATAGCCTATCACAGGTATGTCTGCAGTGGACTCGACCAAGATGGCGATCCCATCGTTTTTCGGGCTCCTGAGTTGATAGAAGGCAACTACCGAAGCGATGGAGACATCTGGATTCGTCCAATCAACGGTGCTTGGCCTACTTTCACCGGCTTGGTTATCACATCCAAACAGGTAAAGGTTTACCCCGATGGTGGCACGGACTATCCCGTTGAAACGGTATTCCCGGGTGGTTTGATAGAAAACGCACCCGTCAATGATGCTCGCTTTTATCACAGGAGAGATGGAATACCGATTGGGCCCAGTGGCTATGATGATAAATACATCATCTTTGCTGATGTAAATGGTACTTCGGCAGACCTGTACTTGGGAATCAGGACACAGCCATTTGTATCACGTTATCTGGTATATCCTGTTTACCCCTCGCAAGATTTGGGAGAGCCACTTTTCACCAACATATTCGCCGCCCCTGACACTATCTGGGTTACCATGGGTGGGGTATCATATATTCCGGATGATACTGTTTTGTTTTCCCAAAATGAACTTTGGATCAAGGGCACGTTTGCCGGTCAACAAACCTGGGCAAGCGCCTCTGATATTAAGATCGTTGGGGATATACTCTTGGCTGGCACCCCTCCCGGTGAAGACCCGAGCAACAACACCCATGATTTCGTTTCGCTGTTTTCTGAGAAGAGGATAGAAATCAAATATGGCTATCGCGGTATCGTGGATAGCCTCAGGTATCATGTATGCAGAGCAAACTCTGACCCCATCAAGATCTATGCCTCCCTAAATGCTGTGGGGTTGAATGATGGTTGTTTCACTTTTGAATATCAGCACCCTCATCCTTCCGTACCGGCAGTAAATATGTATGGCTCATATTGGAGTAATATTGACCTGCACCGTTATAGATACCCACAGACTGAGAGTAGTCCTTGGCCTCCGACTATAGATTATCCCTTTTACAACCCCCTCTGGCCTGAGGGAATGCCTTATCTGGAGCGCGGCACCGTGCAGATGTGGGGGCCTCTCTCTGAAAGGTATAAAGGATATTTGCACAGAGGCTATGTTGATACGGACAACCCCATCTGGGATATTGCCAACAACCTGTATGGAAGCTCTTCAGCTCCAAGCGTGGTTAATCACGTCGACCCCGTGCTGGGGATACAGTTAGGTTCCGTAAACTATCCTGGAACTACAGGAAATGGTGTGGGCTATCAGAGAGAGCACCATCGGGATATACGTAGGACTATCCGCAATGATTTTAACTGGGGATTCGGCTTTTCCATCCCATCCTATGACGCACTTGACTCTGAAAACCCTGCAATCCCAAGCTATGGGCACGACGACGGCATGATTGTCCCCCAAGCAATTCGCTCCAAAGTGATCGCCCGCAATGGTTCTGCTGCCCTGTATGCCGTGAATGGGAAGCTGGGACTTCATAATGGCCAATACCTCCGTGGGATATATCCCTTTGGCCCAAACGATACCGCTATCATCAAGCAAATGGAGTGGGTGGATGATCAGCGTGCATTGATCCTCAGGTATGATGCCGCCAATCCCGAGCCATACAGCCTCCACATTATCAATCCCTACACTCCTAACTATGGGGAAGTGATAGATGTGTCTACGGAAATCTTTGGGAATCAGCAAGATGAGTCTCGGTCTCTATTATTAGACATCCTGCCTTCAGTTGATGGAACAGCTCGATTTGCAGTCTGTTCCCTGGATCAAAGTACCACAATCAGTTTGCTGGAGATATCCAATATCGACCTTCAAAATGGGGAATACACACTCCAAAGATGGGGATACTTGCCTTGGGATAACGCTTGGAATAGAGCCAAGCAGCATCAACTGAGCCTGAAAAATGTCACAGATGATCACTGTGATGTTATCTTGAATGTTTATCATACCGATGATAACCTATGCTCTTCCATCAGATATGCCACGATCAATCTCTACGACCCTTCAAGCACAGAAGACCCTCTGGTCCCCGCAGCAAAGCCCAGCGTGTCTGTCTATCCCAACCCTTCCAAGGCAGACTTTTCTATCACTCTGAAGAACCTTCAGGCAGGTGAGGTGAAAGCTGAGATATTCAACATCAGAGGCCAGAAAGTGGCTGAGATCAAGGACTTTAGCTCTGCGTCAGGCACAGAACTGAACGGTCGTTGGCAGGCTCTGGATGCAAACCAACAGCGCATGGCCTCTGGAGTCTATCTAATGAGAATCAAACAAAGTGGCAAAGTGATCGCTACCAAGAGAATCACAGTGTTCTAAAGAATATAAAGACAAAAGAAGACCCTATCCCATGTTTGAGATAGGGTCTTTCTTATGTTTCGATATGAGTTTATTGGCCCAGAATACCCAACAGCACACCCGCCACGACGGCAGAACCCACGACTCCAGCTACGTTTGGAGCCATGGCGTGCATGATCAAGTAGTTTGATTTATCATATTGTTGTCCCACCACTTGAGACACTCTTGCAGAGGCTGGCACTGCGGATACACCTGCGTTTCCGATCAGAGGATTGATCTTGTCCTTGATAAAGAGGTTCATTATCTTAGCAAACATCACACCTGAGGCGGTGGCGACAGCGAAAGAGGCAGCACCCAGCACGAATATCTTAATGGAAGCGGGTGTCAGGAAGGTTGCTGCGGTGGTTCTGGCGCCCACAGTAAGCCCGATCAGCACGGTGACGATGTCTATCAAAGTGCCTCTGGCTGTGGCGGCAAGGCGTTCTGTGACACCGCATTCCTTGAGCAGATTGCCCAAAAACAGCATACCCAATAGCACCACACTTCCGGGAGAGATGAGTGTCGTCACGATAAAGGCTACGATCGGGAAGAAAATCCTTTCACGCTTGGAGACCACACGCAGTGGTTTCATGCGGATGAGGCGTTCCTTCTTGGTGGTAAGCAGCCTCATAATGGGAGGTTGAATCACCGGCACCAACGACATGTAAGAATATGCCGCCAAAGCGATTGATCCTACCAAGTGCGGCGCCAGGTTTGAGGCCAGATAGATGGATGTGGGGCCATCAGCTCCACCGATGATGCCGATAGAAGCAGCTTCCATCACGTTAAATCCCAAAAGAATAGAACCGATGAAAGTGGCGAAGATGCCAAACTGCGCTGCTGCTCCCAAGAGAATGAGTTTGGGGTTGGCTATCAGGGTGGAAAAGTCGGTCATCGCTCCGATACCCATGAAGATCAGGGAAGGATAGATTCCGTGTTTGACACCGAAGTAGAGCAGATTAAACACGCTACCGGTATCATCCACGCCCAATCCCTGTTCGGCTACACCGGGCAGGTTTCCTATGAGCATTCCAAATCCGATGGGTACCAGCAGCAGGGGCTCAAAACCTTTGGTGATGGCTAGCCAGACAAAGAGCAGGCCAAAGCCCATCATGAGCAGGTTTCCCCAAGAGAAATTCAGGAAGCCGGTGGTCTGAATAAACTGTACTAATTCTTGCACCTTATCCCTCCACCTCGACTAAGGGTTCTCCCTCTTGGATGCTATCTCCTTTCTTCACATACACTTTCTTGACTCTTCCTTTCAGGGTGCTGTAGATGTCTGATTCCATCTTCATAGCTTCCAAGACAAGGACGCGATCATCTATATTGAGCTGCTGGCCCACCTCTACAAACACGTCCACCACCAAACCAGGCAGAGGTGCATACATCACCGTCTCGGTTACAGTGGGAGCTGTGGGAGCGGGAGCAGCGGCCGGCTTGGCAGCAGGTTTAGGAGCTGGGGCGGGTTTGACTTGATCTCCTTTGATCAGGATCATCAAGTCGCCCTCTTGCACCAATTCACGCTCTTTGATCTTGATTTCTTTGATCACTCCATCCACAGGGGAGGCAATCTCGGTCTCCATTTTCATTGCTTCCAACAGGAGTAGAGTCTGCCCCTTGGTGACCTTATCACCTTCTTTTACTTTGATATCGTGGATCACGCCGGGGATGGGTGCTCTCAATTCACCAGTTCCGGCCTCAAAGCCGCTGGTGAGAGTGGGAGCCATGGGAACAGCCTTTTCCTGGCTGGCAAGTTTGGGAACTTGGCGAGTGTCATCTTCTTGGAAAGTGATTTTATAGTCTGTGCCATTGACGTTTACTTTGGCATATTCATCGGTGTATTCCACCACTTTAGCTTCGTAGATCTCGCCGTTGATTTTGAGTTTGTAGGTTTTCATTTATCTATCTCCTAAATCGGAACAATTCACGGTTGGGCATTTCCAACACTTGGCTGGCGCGCCATTGATTAGTTGGAGTGCGTTTGAAGGTCAGCATCATTTTCTTTTTCTCTTTGATGCCGGTTTCATATATATGCAAGGCCATGATAGCTGCGGCAACCGCATTGCGGTCTTGGATCTTTTTGTCTGCAACGAGCTTGCCCTTGTGGTCGATCACCAAGGGGGTTTCTTCCGTCTTGGGCTTCTTGTTCACAATACGTAGCTGGCTGACAACAAAACTGGTAATGAACAGCGCGCTAAACGTGATGGACATTCCCACCAGCGTTAAAGAGAGCCCATAAGGGACTGATTGGTCGTGGAATTTTGTGATCAGGCTGTCCAAATGCGCAGGGTCTACTCCCAAAACTTGCAGAGAGGTATGGTCTTTGCTCTTATCCAGGGATTGTAAGCCTACCAGCTCCCTTAGTTTTTTGATTGGGACGCTTTCACGCTCGGAGATCTCAGAAAAGAAGGATAGCTCTGTGAAGCCATGGATGCTAAACTGTTTGGCCAAAAATGCCTGATAGGGAGTGATTCCCAGATTGCTCAGCGTCATAGAATCCAGAGCTTCGTTGGCAGGATCCAACTTCAGATAGCTCTTCCAACGGGGCACGTTCTGAATTTCCAAGATCTCGGCTACTTCAGCCAGCTTATCCCTGTTGCTAAAGCCAAATTCTTTCCTAATGTCTTGCTCACGTTGCTGCATCAGACTATCTGAAATGGCGGCAATAATGGCTTCCAGGCTAAGCTCTTCCGCCTCCTCAGGCGTGACATCTTTGGTAGCCTGATTTACTTGAGCCATAAGCACACCTGCGAGAAGCAGCAGCACAATTGTGGTTATTATGTATCTTGACATGCTCTTATCCTACAAAGGCATGTTCCCATGCTTGCGCGGTGGGATGGTATCTTTCTTGTTTGCCAGCATCTCGAAGGCTCTGATCAGGCGGAAACGAGTGGAGGCAGGTTCAATGACATCATCCACATAGCCTCTTTCAGCAGCACGGTAGGGATTGGCAAAGGTCTCTTTATACTCTTCTTCACGATCGAGCAGGGTTTGCTTGGGGTCGGCAGATGACTTGGCTTCCTTGCGGAAAATCACTTCCACAGCGCCCTTGGGCCCCATCACAGCAATTTCAGCACTGGGCCAAGCATAGACCAAGTCCGCTCTCATATGACGGCTGTTCATCACGCAGTAGGCACCACCGTAGGCTTTACGCACAATCACGGTAACCTTGGGAACTGTAGCTTCTGCAAAGGCATAGAGCAGCTTGGCGCCGTTGCGGATGATACCGTTGTGTTCCTGATTGGTTCCGGGCAAGAAGCCGGGCACGTCCTCAAGCACCAAAAGCGGGATATTGAAAGCATCGCAGAACCTCACAAAGCGAGCAGCCTTGACTGAGGCGTCGATATCCAACACACCAGCGAGCACTCTGGGTTGGTTTGCCACAACGCCAATTGAATGGCCATTCAGGCGGCAAAATCCCACCAGGATGTTCTGGGCAAAGTTGCTCATCACCTGCAAAAACTCACCGTCGTCCGCAAGCTGTTGGATCACTTCCAGCATGTCATATGCCTTGTTGGGATTGTCTGGAATGATCTCTTCAAGGGCGTCACAGGAGCGGTTAGCCGGGTCATGCGGAAGCTGATATGGAGGGTCTTCCATGTTATTACTGGGCAGATAACTAAGCAACTTCTTGATGGTGAGGATGGCTTCATCTTCGTTTGCAGCGATAAAGTGAGCCACACCGCTTTTGCTGGAGTGCACCGCCGCACCACCGAGGTCGGATACGGTCACCTCCTCGTTGAGCACCGTCTTCACCACTTTGGGGCCGGTCACAAACATGTAGCTGTTCTGCTTTTCCATGATCACAAAGTCTGTGATCGCAGGAGAATAGACAGCTCCACCTGCACAGGGACCCATAATGGCGGAAATCTGAGGGATCACGCCGCTGGCCATCACGTTGCGCCAAAAGATCTCGGCATAACCAGCCAAAGCGTCCACACCTTCTTGGATACGGGCTCCACCGCTATCGTTGAGGCCGATCAGGGGACAGCCATTTTTCAGGGCCATATCCATGATCTTGCAAATCTTCTCTGCATAGGTCTTGGAAAGTGAACCACCAAAGATGGTAAAATCTTGTGCGAATACATAAACCATTCGCTCATTGATAGTTGCCACGCCAGTGACTACACCATCGCCAGGATGGATATACTGATCCATGCCGAAATTGGTGCATTTGTGGGTGACGAACATATCGAACTCTTCAAAACTACCGGGATCAACCAAGAGATTAATCCGTTCACGGGCAGTAAGTTTGCCCTTAGCATGTTGTTCCTCAATGCGTTTAGGACCGCCACCCAAGAGGGCGGCCTCCTTCTTGCTACGCAAAGTCTGGATTGGCTTGGGTAACTGCGACATGTTTTATCCTCTAATTTTATTTTGAAAACTCTGAATTTGCTCACAGATACCAAAAATAAATGGAGCGTTTTTTGTAAAGCTTTATCTTGCCTTTTCGACCAAATCCTGCTTTTCTTCGGAAAGAAACAGTCCGACAAACTGACCTGAACCCTGTAGTCATACCAATCTGACAGCATTTTAACCCATAATAGTTCAGTAGCCCCAGTGTGACCTTTCCCGCCTCTTCCTTGCTTAGCCGCCCGGTGATTACTCGGAGCCACCCGGGAAAAACCCGAGTATCACCACGGCATCTCCCTGCGGGTAAGCAGGGAAGGAGTAGGGCCCGAATCACCTAAGCAGTTGTGAGTCACAGGCAAAGGAGCCAAACCAAGTGAAAGGGTCAATTGCATTATTCAGGTAAATACTGTTCATCCAGCATCTTGTGGGATTCACAGAGAGGCACCACCACCTCAGCATGCCTTTGTTGCCGAAAAAAACAGCCATTTTGGGCAGAACCACTCTTCTCATTTGCAAAGGGGCACCGAACAGACTATAATATCTCAAAATAGATCAATCACAGGAGGTAGTTATGCTCAACGATCTGGAAATAGCCAGACAAGTTCAGCTCAAAAACATAGACGAAATTGCGGCTCAGCTTGGTCTCAGCCCTGATGACATCGACCATTATGGTGAGTACAAGGCTAAAATCCGCTATTCCGCTCTCTCGAAAATTCAGAATAATGAACATGGCAAGCTGATCTTGGTCTCTGCCATCACGCCCACACCTGCCGGCGAAGGTAAGACCACCGTGGCCATCGGACTCTCCCAAGCTCTCAACAAGTTGGGAAAGAGGTCTACGGTAGCCATCCGTGAACCCTCTTTGGGACCTGTGTTTGGCATCAAAGGCGGCGCTGCAGGTGGAGGCTGGAGCCAGGTGCTACCTATGGAGGATATCAACCTCCACTTCACCGGAGACTTCCATGCCGTCACCACAGCCAACAACACTCTGGCCGCCCTCTTGGACAACCATATCTACTTTGACAACGAGCTACAGATCGACCCTCGCAGGGTGACTTGGAAGCGAGTTTTGGACGTCAACGACCGCATGCTGCGCAAGATCGTCATCGGCTTGGGAGGCAGCAAGCAAGGCTTCCCACGTGAGGATGGTTTCGACATCACACCCGCCAGTGAAATCATGGCTATCCTCTGCCTTTCAAACAACCTTGATGAGCTCAAAAAGCGCATCGGCAACATCCTCGTGGGCTTCACCCATTCAGGCGAACCCGTCTTCTTCCGCCAACTTGGCTTTGAAGGCGCTATCACTGCCCTGCTCAAGGATGCCCTGAAGCCAAACTTAGCCCAAACCACCGAGAATACGCCCGCCATCGTGCATGGAGGCCCCTTTGCCAATATCGCTCAGGGTGCAAACAGCATCATCGGCACCAATACCGCCCTGAAACTGAGCGATTACGTGGTCACGGAGGCTGGCTTTGGTTTTGACCTCGGAGCCGAGAAGTTCTTCGATCTCGTGTGTCCATATGGCCGCCTTTGCACTGACGCCGTGGTCTTGGTTGCCACAATCCGCGCCCTCAAGGTGCATGGTGGAGCCAAACTGAAAGAGATTGGTGAGCCCAACCCCGCTGCCGTGACTTTAGGTTTGGAAAACTTGGATAAACACCTTGAAAACATCCGAAAGTTCGGCATGAAGTCCATCGTGGCCATCAACCGCTTCCCCAGCGATACCCAAGAGGAGATCGCCATCGTGAAGGCACACGTTGAAAAGATGGGCTTCGATGTCTCGGTTGTGGATTATCATTCCAAAGGCAGTGAAGGAGGATTGGAACTGGCCGAAACCGTGATGAACATGGTGGATTCAGAGGTATGCCGCTATCGTGGGCTTTATGACTGGAACAGCCCTGTGAAAGACAAGATCTTCACCGTAGCCTCCGAAATCTATGGAGCTCAGCAGGTGGACTACACCGCCGAAGCTAAGGCAAACCTCAAGCGCATCGACAAATTTGGATTTGATAAACTGCCCATCTGTATCGCCAAAACCCAGAAATCCCTTTCCGACAACCCCGATCTAATCGGACGTCCCAAAGACTTTCTGGTTACCGTGCGTGAGATTGCTATCGCCAATGGAGCTGGTTTCCTGATTCCCATCACGGGTGACATCATGAGAATGCCCGGCCTACCCAGAAGACCTTCGGCAGAAAACATTGACGTGCATGCCGGCGGCAGAATCGAAGGTATCTTTTAGAGATTGATAATGAGAGGGGTCTATGCCTGCAGTATAGGCCCCTTGTCTATGAAAAGGGCGGCTTTAGGCTATGCCCAAAACCTTATGCAATTGGATCTGAAACCTGATGGCTAAGGCATCCTCCAGGATCCACTTTGCCAAAAGCTCAGGTTTCAGACGCTTGGAAACCGGGGAAAAGAGCAGGTTAAATCCCTCTCTACCCCGGGATTCCACCCATCGCTTTGCCTCCAGATAGTCTGCCCTATCCGAGATCACAAACTTGATTTCATCCCCACTCTTCAGTAGCTCATAATTCACCTCAGCAAAGCTGCCACTCTCGCCGCTGCCCTTTAGCTTGTAGTCTATGATCCTGATCACCTCTTGGGGGACATCCGCTATGCTGAGCGAGCCATTGGTCTCTAAAAGCACCCTGTAACCGCTATCTATCAGGACTTGCATCAGTTGGATCGACTCCTTTTGGCACAAAGGCTCACCACCTGTCAATTCCACCAAAGGGATATTGAATTTCTCTACCTCGGAGAGGATTTGCTCCACGCTCAGCCACTCTCCGCCCTCAAATGCGTAGGTAGTATCGCAGTAGCTACATCTTAGGTTGCAGCCACTCAAGCGGATAAACACACAAGGAAGGCCTGCAAAGCTACTTTCTCCCTGCAAGCTGGCAAAGATTTCGATCACCTGTAGCATGGCTTTTTAAAAAGGCAGATAGGCAAAGTCTTTGTGATAGCCGAGGGCTTCGTCCACTTCGTCGTTGATGCTCATGGGATCGCCGATGACAAACTTCTCCTTTTTGCCCACTCTCAGGAAGCTATATCCTTCTTCATCAAGGTTTAGCTCTTCCAGCCAGCTTACATCACCCAGCAGCACCTTGCCATTCACGACAAAGAGGTTAATCAGCTCCGCATCCAGGTTCATCAGGTTTTCAAAGGGGTCTTTCTCCACCTGATCCACCAGCAGCAGATCACGGCAGTTCTTCTCCTGCAAAGCTGCGTAGTGCTTTGGCAGCATCATCGCCTTAACCGCATTCTCAGTGACCATCCGATACAGAGTCTGAGCGCTGATCTGAGGATGCTTTTGCCTTGCGATATTGAATTCAGCGGTCATATTGACGGTTCCGCTCATGGTGGAATCCGTGCCTAAAACCACGTTTACACCCGCCTTCAGAGCTTCTTCCACCTTGAGAGTTTGTCCGATAAGAAAGTAGTTTGAGCCCGGACACCAACATACGGAAGTCTGTGCTGCCGCCATTCTTTCCAATTCATGCTTGGTAATGGCAATGCCATGGATCAACACCGTGTTCTTCCTCAGGAGCCCCTGCGCCTCCAGAGAAGCAAACTCACCCGCCGTTACATCATCTATCCCTTCACCTAAATGGATGATGAAAGGCATTTTACCCTTGCTGAGCTCCATTTCCTCAATTGCCGTGCCTCCGCCCCACCAGTTCCCCAGCGTGAGGGAGTGACATTGCCTAAAGGCATCTATCACATGGATGGGCAGATTGTTGTAGTAGGTCTTTTCCTGCACGGGAGCATGATCCTGCACTCTGCCGCAGCCCGAAAACAGGTTTTTATAACACCCCAAAGCTGCCATCTGCAGAGCCCTTGCTTCGCTTAGGTCAAAGGAACCATCGTTCTTCCAAAAGCTATCCCGCTCATGGAAGCTGAAGGATTCCTTCATATCCTCCACCCACACATGCGAATTTGGGTAGGGACGGTGGTCTCCAGCCCGAGGCACCCAATTGCCGATCAGATGATCGTGCGAATTGATCAAGGGAACATACGCCACAGTTTTGGGCAGTTCCCTCACCTCCTCTACGTCGCCTGCATCCAATGCCAATTGTAAAACTAAATCTGCTTTCACGTGATCAGCAGTGACCACGCTCAAAGCCGGTTTGATAAGCATTATCTCAACTCTTTAATCCTTTTCGTTAGTTTTGGCACGATCTCAAAGAGGTCGCCCACGATTCCCAGGTCTGCCACCTTGAAGATAGGTGCATCGGGGTCTTTATTGATGGCAATCACATAGTCCGAACTGGACATCCCTGCCAGATGCTGAATCGCACCGGAGATACCCACTGCGATGTAAATGCCCGGCTTTACGGTCTTACCCGTCTGCCCCACTTGATGAGCGTAGGGAATCCACTCTGAATCCACTGCGGCACGCGAGGCACCCACAGCTCCGTCCACAGCCTCAGCCAGCTCCTCCAAGAGAGCAAAGTTTTTAGCTTCCTTCAAGCCACGTCCGCCCGAGACGATGATGTTAGCCTCGGTGATATTCACCAAGCTGGTCTTCTCTTTTTCCAATTCCAGCCAAGTGCTCATTTCTTCTTCCAGTTCAAAGTCAATCGTCTCTTCTATCACCGTCCCACTGCGGCTTTCATCCGGCTGGATTGCATCCATCACCTTATGACGCACGGTCGCCATCTGAGGCCTGTGGTTGGCAGTCATGATGGTGGCCATGATGTTGCCTCCGAAGGCAGGACGCGTCTGCATCAAGTTGCCGCTTCCCTCATCATAGCTCAAACCGGTGCAATCCGCCGTGAGTCCGGTCTTCAGATTCACCGCCACTCTGGGAATGAAGGAACGACCAATCACCGTGGCACCAGCCAGGATGATGGAAGGCTTGTATTTATTGGAAAGCGCAGTCATCGCCTGAGCATATCTCTCATCTCGGAAGTTCTTAAGCTCAGGATCATCCACCACGATCACCTGATCCGCCCCATGCGCTATTAGCGTGGAGGTGAAGCCACCGATCTCATGCCCTAAAAGAACGGCACTAAGCTGGCATCCCATCTCATCGGCAAGCTCACGACCTTTGCCCAAAAGCTCAAAGACCACCGGAGCCAAAACTCCAGCTCTCTGCTCGGCAAAAACCCAGATGCCTTGATACTCACTCTTATCCAGCTCTACTGCTGCTTTCTTACGGAGTACGATGGCGTCAAAGGAACACGCATCCACGCATCCACCACACAACGTGCACTTATCAAAATCGATAATTGCTACCTGATCTACGAGACTGATTGCGCCGTATGCACATGCACTTGTGCACGCTCCGCAACCAACACACTTTTGTTCTAATACTTCTATCATCTTATAAAAACCTCTTGGGTGTTACTGAATTTTGCTTGTTAAAATTGTCAAGCACAAAACCTTTGCCCGCCTCTATCCGCATCATTCGTATAGATATTCATCTCCCCACACATCTTCCTCTGTCTTCTTGCGGTCAAAACTCTTGTGTATCTCAGCGTGGATTGTATCAACATACTTATTGTCTACCAGGACGGTAAGAACATCATTGGGCACGATTTCCACTTGCCCACTTGGCGCAATCAGCTCTCCACGCCGATTCACAAACGCTATCAAGGTTCCCGGCGGCAAGGTGAGTTCCGAGATCAAGCAGGAGCCGGTATAGTGGTCATCATCGATATATACCTCCACGATCTCATAGTTTGTATCGTGTACAGTCACCAGTTCCAAGATGCGTGGTTCGACGTTTTTTTTATCGCTCAACAGCTTAAGCCGCTTTGCCAGTGCGAAAATGCCCGTCCCCTGCAGGATGATGGAGAGTGTCACCGTGAAAAAGATCATATTAAAAAACTCTCGTTCGGGATCCAAGCCCGCAGCCAGCGGATAAGTAGCTAACACGATGGGCACAGAACCTCTGATCCCGGCAAATGCAATCAAAATCTTCTGTTTGAGCGTTAGCCCCGCCTTGGCAGTAAAGATAAACACAGTTATCGGCCTGGAGACGAGGGTGATGATCAGAAAAACCAGCACACCCTTGCCCCAGATTTCAGAAAAGCTCTTGGGTGAAGCCAACAGCCCCAAAAGGATAAACAACGCCACGTTAGTGATAAAGGAAAGCGTATCACTGAAGGAGAGTAGTCGATTTTTGAGGGGAATCTTGCTATTACCCATCACAAATCCAGCGGAGAAGGTAGCGAGCAAACCGCTGGCTTTGGCCATATCCGCCAAGCTGTAGGTGAGCAGCACGACGGCGATCAGATAGACAAAAAAGTAGTCCGTGTCACTCTCCCTGATTTTATTGAGGAAGTAGGCAGCCACATAGCCCACGATCGCACCTATAGCGACACCGCCGACCATCTGCCAGGTAAAATTCAGAATCGCCAGCCAGGTGTTGGTGCTCTTCCCCATGACGAGGCTGATCACAAAGGTGGTGAGCACGATGGCCATGGGGTCGTTGGCTACGGATTCCAGCTCCAGCACAGTACGTGTTTTGGCTTCGATGGGTCTATTGCGGAAAATCGCATACATCGCAGCGGCATCTGTGGACGAAATGATGGAGCCCAGCAGTAA
>Ga0302242_1001885_pt1 | contig 14276 bp, 13 predicted proteins | sample AAG_UR_Lys_MG_FD_193510 | JGI IMG/M metagenome (GOLD analysis project Ga0302242, IMG submission 193510) | Enriched activated sludge microbial communities from anaerobic digester in WTTP, New Holstein, Wisconsin, United States - AAG_UR_Lys | ecosystem: Engineered > Bioreactor > Anaerobic >... | reverse complement strand
CATTTTTATAATCTATGGATGTCAGCATGACAACCCCAAGAGCTTTTTTGTTTTCCTTGCTTTCCACAATACACCGCAAAGAATCCGTCTCCTGATTTTGCCCACCGATCCACTTTTCCTGTTGGCTTTGGGAAACCGGAAAAGACCAACCCCCAAGCAAATACTCCGTCTCGCCGTCATTGATCATGTGACGAAGCAACGGCGCATCTTCCTGCTCGATGGCACGTAAAAGAACCTTTTGCCCTTCAATGTTCATGGCTTCTGCATCCTTCCTGCTTTTGCTTTATACGGTACAGATTAAAATCTTCAGGGGCATCCAACCCTCTCACCCCAATATCCTTTCTGCGTAATGTTTTTTCCATTGTCCCTAAGATCAACCCTAAATCCCCCGCGAAAGTAATATTTTCTGTATACTCCACATCATACTTAAACTTTGATTCCCATGAAAGAAGTCCTCTTCCATTAATTTGCGCTAGCCCCGTAATCCCGCCTCTCACGGAATGACGCCGGTTTTCCTCTTCCGTAAAATAGGGTTTGTACAGCACAGGGAGGGGCCTCGGCCCTACAATGCTCATCTCCCCTCTTAGAACATTCAACAACTCTGGCAATTCGTCAATGGAAGAAGCTCTCAAAAATTCACCGAATTTTGTCAAGCGAAGGGAGTCCGGAAGGAGCTCTCCTTTTTCGTTTTTTTGATCCGTCATGGTACGAAACTTATAAATTGTGAAGGAATCTCCATTTATCCCGATTCTCTCCTGTTTAAAAAGAATGGGACTGCCCAGTCTTTTGCGGATAAGGATCCCTACGCACAAAAAAAGAGGCGAAAGCAGCAACAGCCCCATAAAAGCTGCTAAAAAATCCAGGGGTCTTTTCAAATAGTCTCGATAGATCTTTTTTTTAGGATGTTCAAAGGCTTTTTTCATGTCCATCTCTATTCCCACAGGCCTTTTATGATTCCGGCGATTCGCGCCAGGTCTTCCTCTGTCATTTTTGTGTCGCTGGGCAGACAAAGCCCTGTTTCAAAAAGGGTTTTTGCCACTTTCCCGCCAATGTAATCGAAGCCTTCAAAATACGGCTGCAGGTGCATGGGCTTCCATACGGGTCTCGACTCGATGTTTTCCTTCTCAAGGGCTTCCATCACATCAAGGGGCCTTACTTTTCCCGTCAGAGTTAAGGCAGAGAGCCAGTAATTAGCGCTGTTCCAGTCGTTTACCGGCATGAACTTCACCCCTTCCAACTGTCCCAGTTCCTTTTTATAAAATGCAAAGATGGACTGCTTTTTCTCTATCCTTTGATCCAGAACCCTCAACTGCCCTCGGCCGATACCTGCCACAATGTTACTCATCCGATAGTTATATCCAAGCTCGCTGTGTTGGTAGTGCCTGGCGGGATCTCTGCTTTGGGTGGCCCAAAAACGCACTTTTTCTATTTTTTCTTTGCTGTTTGATACCAGCATGCCTCCGCCGGAGGTGGTGATGATCTTATTCCCGTTAAAGGAAAACACCCCATAGTCGCCTATCGTTCCTGTATATTTGGGCAGCCCCCCGGTTACTTTCCCCGTATAAGTGGTGCCCAACGACTCCGCCGCATCCTCGATCAAACAGGCCCCGTATCTCTTGCAAATCTCCACGATCCGATCCATATCTGCAGCCAGTCCATACAGATGTACCACGATTACTGCTTTGGCCTCAGGATATTTTTGAAAGGCTCTTTCCAGAGCGTCCGGATCCATGTTCCAGGTTTCTTCATTACTGTCGATAAACACGGGTATGGCATTCTGATAGATAATAGGATTGGCACTGGCAGAAAAGGTAAGGGTAGAGCAAAAAACCACATCCCCCGCCCCTACTCCGGCAGCCTTCAATGCCAAATGCAGGGCTGCTGTGCCGGAAGATAAGGCCGCCGCATGCCCTATGCCGATTTTATCCGCAAACTCCCCCTCAAATCCTTCCACATTGGGGCCCAAAGGGGAGATCCAGTTGGTGAAAAACGCCTCTTCAATATATTGTTTTTCGTATCCCTCGTCACTCATGTGAGGGGAGGCCAGATAAATTTTCTTATTCATCTTCGGAGCTCTCTTGTTTCCTTAAGGATAGAGCCTTTGTATACCTTGAGGTTTTATCCCTTGTCCAGGTCACAACCGTTCTCAGGGAAAGCCCATTTTCACTCCCAAAGAAATGGTTCTTTACCAAATACCCCAGCAGGAGCATGCCCAGCAAAAGGAGATAGAGGATCACAGGATTTCCGTAGGAATTGAAAATGTAGGAAACGCTTCCCACGTTAATTTTGTTTCCTATATTTTCCTCATAGTTTTCGTGGGCCATCCCCTTGGCACTTTCTTTTAACTCATCAATGGAGACCAATGTATCCTTTACTCCGGAATTGACGCGTTTGGCTGTTTTTTCGTATTGCTCCGGGCTGATTTGGAGGAGTTGCAGTTTTTCAATAGCCCGCGCAATATCCTGTTCATCATATTTTGCTCCGATATAGGCTGTCTGTTTGTCTACCAAGGCCTGCATCAGGTTGCTGAAAAATTCATTCTCGGTGGGCGTCACATCCACCGAACCGGTGTCCTGGGAAGCGAATACATAGTTGCTGTTATTGTCGTAAATGGCCACGATGTCAGAAGCCGTCGCCTTTGCTCCTTCCAGTTTTGCCGCCACTACCCCAGCTCTTCTGAGAAGAGTCTGCTCATAGTTGCTCCGGTTTTCCGGTTCTTTTGTCAGACTGTAATAGCCCACCAGACTTTTCAAGTTCCCCACATCGTTCTTTTTTATCAGTTGGGCTTTTTCCGCCAAATCCCCAAAAGAAAGTCCGCTTTTCTCTGATACAAACCGCGGGTCTGCTTTCGCATAAACGTCGATATAACGAACCAAAGAATCCGCTTCCTGTTCCAAAACCTTCACCATTTCAGGATAGTCCAGATTCAGGATTTCCTCCCGGGTATAGGCTGGTTCTGCGGCGGTATCGGACAGATACTTGCTCTTCAAATGATCTTGATAGGCGTTTGTTATTTCCTTTAGTAATTTCTTTTGGGAAAAGACAGAGGGAAAGCCGCTATCTTTTAAACCAATGGTAAAGGTGGTGGGATATACCAACTGTTCCCCGATTTTTTGGGTTTTCCCGTCAATGGTAGTCAAGGTAAGGAGTTCCCTCAGCGTATCTGCCTGCACTCTGGGAAGAACATAGATCTGCGTCTTTACCTCATCTATGGTGGTTTTGTCCTCCAGCCCCGCGGCTTTGATTGCCTTCTCTATGATCTCCGGATTTTTGATCTCGTTGATGTCAAAGCGGTTGCCCTGTGGATCCAGGCCATTCCCTGCCCCTTCAAAGGCAATGGAGAGGCTTGTCGTCGCGCGCCCCGCCTGAAAGGTCTGGCTCCATGGCAGAACGTAGATCAAACACACTACAATCAGAAGGGGCAACAATAGCCATCCAACAATTTTTCCCTTTTTTATCTTAAGCATTGCCCAGTTCTCCTCTCATATAGCTGCGAAATAGAACAAAGAAGAAACCCAGCACCAAACCTAACAGTGCCGCGATTCCTGCGATCCTGGCTGCAGAAATTCCCTGGGTCAACGGGGCGTAAGAGCGGGCGGGAAGAAGTTGTTCCAGATACTGTTGGTAATTAGTCTGGGAATAGTAATCCTCCGCTGTTTTATTAATGACATCCGTCCAATATATCAATTTTTCCTGCAGCAAGGCGATGCTTTCTGTAACCTGTTTTTCTGCAGGATTGCTTCCCGCAGAATTTAAGGACACAGCCCCACGAAAGCGCTCCGCTTCCGAAGCATAGTATTTCGCATCCTCTCTGGCACTGGCCGCATTGGTCCCTGCGATAATATATTGGGTCACAAACTCGTTATACTGTTTGTTCTCGCTTTGCAAGGTAATCGGCTCGCCGCGATTGTCCCCCCCCAGGACGATGGCTTGTTCTTCTTTTTTAAATCCCTGAATGGCATTTTTGATCACAGCGGCTTCCTCCTGGTACTGGGCGGCCTCTTTTTGTTTGTCCTCTACCAGCTGCTCATAAACTGCCACTGTTTTTTCCGGATCTTTTGTCAGATAGTGAGTCCCGATCAAAGTAAAAATCCGCTCCATATCCACTGTTCGGATAGACAACAAAGCGCTTTGGAGATCCGCCTGGTTCATTCCGCTTGCCGTAGACTGCACACTGGTTTTCTGCATTCTGTTTTGTACGAAGCTTTCCATGCGCTGAAGCTGGCCGTTGAGAATGTTCGCAGCCTCGATATAGTCATATTTGCTGAGATCCAGGTCATCGGCAAAGACGTCTGCCAGCACTTGCTCTTCCCCATATTGTTTGATCAATTGCTTTTTGTACTGAAAGACAATGCTGTCCAAAAGCACTCTGCCTTCCTCTTCATTGATCCCCAGCCTGTTGGGCAAATTCAGTCTGACCACAAAGACATTAGAATATCCATTGAGGTTTTTCAAAATCTCCATTCTCACCTGATCGTTTTTGATCTCCTCCAGGTCTTTCAGGGTCTTGGCTACCTCATCCGGAACTACGGCCTGAAAGGAGATGCTGGCTTTCAGTGCTTCCACCGGAATGCTCCTTTTTCCCAGATCCATGGAATCGATGGCATTTCGGAGGATCTCGGCGGACTTCATCTCATTGATGTCGTAGTTGGTCCCGCTGGGTGTCTGCCCCACTTCAATACCCGAAAAATAAAGCTTCACCGCCGTTTGGACGCTTCCTTTTGTCCCAATGTTGATCTGGGGAACAAAGAGACCCCCGATGATGCCCATCAAAAATACCACTGCCGTAATCAAGGCTATGGTCTTTTTGCCCCGCCAAAGCACCAAAAGCAATTCCCGCAGGGAAATGCCTTCCTCCTCGTAATATTCTGGTGTGGTCATATGCTGTCCTCCTATGTTCTCTTATCCACGATCTCCAGGGGCACCCGAATCTGCGTGGTTTTTCCCAAAAAGGGCATCTCTACCCATGCAATGCGCTTGTGCCGATCTATTTTTTTGATCAGGCCTTCCTGATTTTTCAGGGGGCCTTCGGTGACGGTGATCTTGTCTCCCAGGATAAAGCCCTTGGAAAGGCTCACGCAGTGGCCTTCGTCGGAGAGCCGTCTATAGGCTTCTACTTCTTCCGGCTCCAGGGGGACGGGAGTGGTGCCTGCTTTCAGCAGGCGGGTAAAGCTGGCCACTTTCCATAAGGCGGCCCGAACTTCCTCGATGTGGGGAGTGATTACAAACAGATACCCCGGAAAAAGGGGACTCTCTACGGTCTCAAAGCGCCCGTTGCTCTTTTTCCGTATCTGGGCCATGGGCACGAAGGCCTGCTCCAGTATGTCAGGATCCACCATCTGGGAAATGGTGCGGCAGGTATTTTGTTCGGCTCCGGTGAGCACCTGAATTACGTACCAGTTTGGTCTTTCCATCACTTTCACTCCTGTTTTCGGGCAGGCTTCGCCATGTCGGGCTTCTTTTCGCCCGGCTGCTGCTTTCCTCTATCACATCGACCCCACGAACAACGCGCTTGGCGACGATTGCCGATGGGCAGAATTTGCTTTGGCCAGTTGGGCTGGCGGTCTGTTGACCGGTCAGTCCAGCAGATTTACAACGGGATGGAGGGGCAATCCATGGGTTCTGTCGTTTTCCCAACAAAAAACCACGGGGCGGTCCACCCCTTTTTCCGGGAGCCCTATCTTGTGATCAATATTCAGGCCCTGAAGGGAAAGGCGGCAAAGCTCCATCATCTCGTCCTCGCTCCCCCAAAGATAGATGACATAACCCTTTTGCGCATATTCTTCTGCTTGTTCCCTGATCTTGGCAGTAAGTCTGGCCACTACGGAATAGGACCGCTTCATGTATTCCAGGCTTTTTTCCGTTTTTTCGGCAAAACCTTTGGGGGTCAGGTTGTAGCGGAGAGACTGTGGCGTCTGGGCCTCGATTTTGATCAAACCTTTTTTGGCAAACTTTTTCAGCAAAAAATTCACCTGCCCAAGAGAGATCCCGGTTTGTTCGGCGATCTTCCGTTGAGAGGTGACGGGATTTTGAGCTACTATTTTCAAGATGTCGATTTCTTCTGCAAGCATGCTGCCCTTACTCCGTTACAGTTTGATCTAAAAGGTGTCTATGCCGGCATGAATTTGCGGCAGCATAGGGTTCCATTCAGGCATAGGCCTTAGTGTTCAAGCCTTGAACACTAAAATACTACTCTATTTGTAAGCAACTGTCAACTCATACAGGGTTTTTCCTTTGTTTTTTTATGTACTTTTTTGGATTTTTCAAATTTGCACTACCCCGGGTTGCGGCAGTGGTGGCGGGGCGAATGGATTCTGTGAGAATTTGAACCGTTGCCCTACTCCGGGGCCGCCGGGCAGCCTTGGATAGCCTCAAAAAAGGTTGCGGGGGCCGATGAGAGTAGGCTTTTCGGTAGATTTTATCAAAAATCCATTTCGGATTTTTGGCGCCGGCACGGCGGGGTGGGGTCGCCGGCGTGATTTGTCAAAATTCCTACTCCGGACTTTTTGGACGAAGCGAGACAAATGGATTCTGCGGACTTTTTCAAATTTTGACAACCCCGGGTCGCAGAGGTGGTGGCGGCGGAGATGGATTCTGCGAACTTTTGGACGTTTATCCTACTCCGGGGCTGTCCGGAGGCCTTGGGCGAGCTGGCGGCGGCGAGGAGGAGTAGGGTTTTTAAACGATTTTGGCAAAAATCCATTTCGGATTTTTGGCGCCGGCACGGCGGGGTGGGGTCGCCGGCGTGATTTGTCAAAATTCCTACTCCGGACTTTTTGGGCGAAGCGGCGGGGTGTGGTTTGGCGAACTTTTTCAAATTTGAACAACCCCGGGCCGCAGAGGCTGCCGCGACGGAGATGGATTCGACGAAGATTTGGCCGATTATCCTACTCCGGGGCCGCCGGGCAGCCTTGGATGGCCTCAAAAAAGGTTGCGGGGGCCGATGAGAGTAGGCTTTTCGGTAGATTTTATCAAAAATCCATTTCGGATTTTGGGGGCCGGCACGGCGGGGTAGGGGCGCCGGCGTGATTTGTCAAAATTCCTACTCCGGACTTTTTGGGCGAAGCGGCGGGGTGTGGTTTGGCGAACTTTTTCAAATTTGAACTACCCCGGGGTGCGGCCATGGTGGCGGGGCGAATGGATTTTGGGAGGATTCGGACGTTTATCCTACTCCGGGGCTGTCCGGGGGCCTTGGAACACCTTGCGACAGCGAAGAGGAGTAGGGTTTTCGAAAGATTTTGGCAAAAATCCATTTCGAATTTTTGGCGCCGGCGGATCGGGGTGGGGTCGCCAGCGTGATTTGTTGAAAATAACTACTCCGGACTTTTTGGGCGAAGCGGCGGGGTGTGGTTTGGCGGAATTTTTCAAATTTTGACAACCCCGGGTCGCAGAGGTGGTGGCGGCAGAGATGGATCCAGCGTAGATTTGATCATTTATCCTACCCCAAGGCCGCCCGGCGGCCTTGGAACACCTTGCGGCGGCGAGGAGGAGTGGGGTTCTCGAAAGATTTTGGCAAAAATCCATTTCGGATTTTTGGCGCCGGCGGGACGGGGTGGGGTCGCCGGCGTGATTTGTCAAAAATCCTACTCCGGACTTTTTGGGCGAAGCGAAACAAATGGATTCTGCCGACTTTTTCAAATTTTTACAACCCCGTGTCGCAACAAATGGCTCTGGGGTGCGGAAGCGTTGGAGGCACTACGGCCTCCTTGCAGGAAATCCACCCCCTCCCTGCCTCTACTCACCAAAAAACCGGCGACAGGTTCACCATCGCCGGCTCAAAATATTTTCTTTATTCTTCGATAGTAGTGTAGATGAGCTCGGTCAGGGGCTCATATTCTTTAGCCACGGACTGGATGGTGGCTGCAAGGAGATCCGTGCCGTTGATACGGGACCAGTTTAGGATATATCCGGTCTTTGCCCCCAGCTGCCTCAAAAACTCCCGGAGGGCCCGGCCGTTGCCTTCCCGGAAGGGATGCACCATGTTGATTTCGGCCAGGTAATAGGCGGCCCGGCGGGCAAAGGCTTTTTTGTCCAGCCCTTGGAGATACTGCTCTTTTTTCAACTCGTCCAGGAGCCTGTCCAGATTTTCTTCGATGTATTCGGACTTATAAAAAACGGTGTCGCCCTTGGAAATGTCTTCTCTGCGAAATTTTCCCGCAAAGGGATAGACATCCTGAAAAAGATATCTGTGGATCCTCTTCAGATGAGCGGCCCCGAATCGACCTTCGGCTTTATTCTCTTTTTCGATCTCATACTGCCGAATCAGGGTGATGTCCGCCTCAAAGTCGGACAAGGCTTGGGCGTCCCGAATGTTTTCCTTGTTGATCAGGACTTCGGTGCCGGGGTAGCAGTAGATGGATTGTTCCGGTTCTTTGCGGGCATACCGGGAAAAACCGCTTTCGTGGATATCCATGTCAGCGTCCAAAACTGCAGGAGTGCATGGCTTTGACCCGAGCCAGGGCCTCGGAGCTGCTGATGTCGCTCTCCAGGTATCTCCTGCCAATGTACTCGGCTTCGCGGCTGGCTTTCATGCCCTCAAAGGCCAGGGAAGCGGTGGCACTGCGGATGACCCGGACTATTTTTTCCTCGCTGATCTTCTTTTTCAAAAATATCACCTCTGCCCTTATTATACTTGATTTTTGGGGAAAGGACAATTATTTGCAGGGTCCACTTTTTTCAGCGTTCACTTCGCCAAAAGAAAATCTATAACATTCAGCGTTTTGATGCCGTCGTAGGAGGAAACAAAACTTCGATCCATGGACAGCACTATTTTTTCGTGATTATCGGGAATGTTTTGGAGGGATGCCAGCTCCCTTTTCAGGGTATTTTCTCCGGCAAGGGTCTCTGCTACCTGAATGTACATTTTGTGTTCCGGTTTTTCCGCCACAAAATCCACTTCCTGCTGCCCTATTTTGCCAATGGACACTCGGTAATCCCTTCGGAGCAGCTCGAAAAACACGATGTTTTCTAATATGTGCCCCCGATCCATGTCACGGTATCCGAGGAGAAAGTTGCGCAGTCCCGTATCCACGATATAGTACTTTGAAAGGGTCTTGAGGTGCTGTTTTCCTTTCACATCATAACGCTTCGCCTCATAAAAAACATAGGCATCACGAAGGTACTCAAGGTATGTTTCAACGGTTTTGCTGGCGGGGTTTTTGCGGCCTTTTCCCTCATCGATATCCCCTTCTCCGGCAAGGCAGTTCCCTATGCGGCCGGGTGAAACGATGTTTCCCACATTGTCCGCCAGAAAGGCTATGATTTTTTGCAGCAGGGCTTGATCACTGATACGGTTGCGCTCCAAAATGTCTTTCAGGACAACGGTGGAATAAATCCCCTCCAACACATCGTTGATCCGGGCCAAACGAAAATCATATTCTGCGATGGCAGGCATCCCGCCAAACTGGAGATATTTTTGGAACTTATCTTCTCTGGTTTCGCTGCTCTCAAAAGAATGAAAATCGAGAAATTCGGCAAAGGACAGGGGCAGCATTTTGATTTCCACAAAACGGCCGGACAGCATAGTAGAGAATGCGGAAGACATCAGGTAGGCGTTGGAACCGGTAATATAAAGATCCACATCAAAATCCACAAGGAAGGAGTCCACGGCCTTGGGCCAGTCTGTGACCATCTGAATCTCATCAAGAATGATGTAGGTCTTGCCTTTTGGCGGTATCCTCTCCTCGATGGCGTGATATAGCTCCATATAGCCAGTAATCTCTTTGTGGCGGATGGATTCAAAGTTCATTTCAATAATATTCTCTTCGGCAACTCCGGTTTTTCGCAAATGTTCCGCAAAAAGAGCAAGCAATGTGGATTTTCCGCAGCGCCTGATGCCGGTCACTATTTTTATGACTTTCTTATCCTGAAACTCCAAAAGCCGCTCCATGTAAATCGGTCTGTTTTTCATGGCTGCCCCTTTCTGTTCGTAGAAACTCACTGCTCTTTTGTGCAAAGTATAGCACAGGATTATTCGGGGCGCAACTTTTTGAAATACAAGTCAAAAACTATTTTATTTTTTATAGTTTTTGACTTGTATATTAAAAACTTTTTATTTATTTCCGCCGGATCAGGTCCTGCAGGAGCTCCAGTTCCTCCACCTTTGCCAGCTTCAGGAACAGCAGATAGGAGATCCCGGCTACGGCTACGGCGGCCCCCAGGGCGACAATGGTCCGCAGGCTTCCTTCGCCATGAAGGGGCAGGTAGACTGCATAAGAAAGGGCAATGGAGGCAAAGCAGGCCAACACGATTTTGCACATTTTTCGCATACTGCGAATGACACGAACTTCCGGATGTTTCCTTCTCAAGAGCACATATAGCATGAAGGAATTCACGATGGCCGCAATACTGGTGCCCAGTGCCAGGCCTCTGTGCTGCATGCTTCCCACGAGGAGAAGGCTCAGGCCGATATTGGTGGCGGCTCCCACCACACCGCAAACCACGGGAGTGCGCATATCCTGCAGGGCGTAAAAGACTTTTACCAGAAGGGCATTGACGGCGATGAAGGTCAGCCCGATGGCATAGTAGAAAAAAGTGTCGCTGGTGAGGCTTGTGGAGGCGGCGTTGAAAGCCCCTCTTTCGTACACCAGGCGGACAGCATCTTCGCTGTACAGCATGGCCCCCAAAGAGCAGGGCAAGCCGATGATCACAGTAATATAGGTCCCTTTGCTGATGGCATCGTTAAAGCTCCAGTTATCCTCTGTGGCTTTGGCTTGGGTCAACCGGGGATAAATAATGGTGACAATAATGGTGATGGTCAAAGCGGTGATCATGTTGGTGAGAAGGTACCCGTAATTCAGTGCAGAAACACTGCCCACGGGAAGCCCGGATGCCAGCATTTTATCTACAAAAGAATTGACCTGGTTAACGGTGCTGCCAATAAAAACAGGAACCGCCAAAACCACGATTTCTTTCGCCGCTCCTCCCAGTTTTAGTGTCGGCCTGTAATCCAACCCCCTTTCTTTGGCAATCTGCAGGAGGGCAAGCATCTTGACAGCGCTGCCGATCAAAAGCCCCCAAGCCAGGAAGTAGTGGCCGAAATAAGCGCTGATTATGATGGATGCCAGGACAAAGCCGCTCTGGATATAGCCGGTAAGCAGGGTCTTGAGAAAGGTCCCCTTGTACTGGAGATTGGCCTCCAAAAGACTGGAAGCCGCAGCAAAGACGATATAAAAGAAAGTGATTTTCAGATAAAAGCTGGTGAGTTCTCCCCGTTCTCCTGTATAACCGCGGGCAAAAATATGTACCACCTCATCGGAAAACAGAATCCCCACAATGGCAAAAATCAAGGCAATGCCAGAAATCAGGGTAATGGCTTCACTGGTAAAGCGATTCGCTTTCTCTTGCCCTTCCCTCTCATTGATTTGAGAAAAAAGCGGCATGTAGGAAACACCGACAGACGTGAATACCCCGGCAAAAAGAATGCCGGGGATATTGCTTGCCATAACATAAGCATCTGTAATATAGTTGGTTCCGAAGAATCCGGCCAGGAAGACCTCTCTGAGAAATCCGAGAAGCTTCATGCCCAAGGTCAGGATGGCCATGAAGGCCGCTGTTTTTGCGGCTTTTCGCATGGTTTTTCCGCCTCTGTTTTCTTCACTTGTCATGTGTAAAGTCCTTGTCCGCCCTTACGGGGCGCTTCTTTATATGCTGATTCTTGTAGTTCCTACGCTGATGGCATGTCCGAATTTACTGACGGCAACGTCATAATCGGAAATCGCTGCATTCACTGCCTGTCCTGCCTGAAAAGAAGCGATCTGTGCTTCCTGGACATCTGCCAGAGTATTCATTCCTGCATCGTAGGTGATGAGAGCCAGGCGGTAACCTTCTTTGGCATTCGCCAAGGTGGCTTTTGCTGTTTCAATGGCTTTTGCTTTGTTTGCAAGATCCATAGCCTTGATGCGGATATCCATTTCGATCTGAGCAGGGGCATCATCGGCAGCTTTCTTGGCCTCCAGGTATGCCACTTTTTGCTTACAGAATGTGGAGGAACTCTGGCTGGTAGTGAGTTTCATGTTTTCCAGAACTACATTTAATATCTCTGTGCCAAAGACTGCTCCTTTGATCTCATTTCTGTTTGCTACTGCAGCATTGACCCATTGGGTAAGGTCGCCTTTGGGTGCTTCCACTTGCTTGAGGGTGTCGGTGAGAGTAACTTGCTGCATCAGGTCATACCCCAACAACAAATTGAAACTCATCTTGGCTGCCGCCAGATCACTTTCTGCTTTTGCCACATCATTCTGGGCTTTGAGAACAGCGGTCTGGGCCGTAAGAGTATCAATCCTGGCCACGGTGCCAAGCTTGAATTTTTTCATGGTGTTATTGTAAATGGTGTTCTGGTTTGTCAGGTTTTCTTTGGTGACCCGAAGATTTTCCTCTGCCAGAAGGATGCCATAATAGGTCTCTACTGTTTTGGCCTCAATGCTGTTGAGCTCGGCCTTGTAGTTGTTTTCGGTCTGTACGAGAGCAAATTCTTTGCGAAGAGAAGCCACCTTGCTTTCGATTTGCTTTGTAGAGCCAATGTCGTAGTATGCAGAAACGGCTTCTCGATAGCCCCGAGCAATGGATTCGTCGGATTGTTTGTTGAGTTGGGCTGTCTCGGCGTCGCTTCCCAGGGTCTGCATCCGGGTAACGGCCTGGGTCAGGGAAAGCTTGATCACTTCCCCCCCAAAAGTGGTAGGCAGGGTTTTTACTGCGGCAGGACTTGCTGTTGTGGTTGTGGTAGTCGTTGTGGCAGCTACGGTTTTATTTCCTGTGGCTGTGGCCGCATAAACCGGGCTGGCTGCCCCAAGGGCATATCCGCCTCCCGCAAGACCCGCAAGCATCACGGCCGTGGCAAGACCGCCGGACAGGATCCGCTTTATGCGCTCTTTGATTTTTTGTTCTCTAACCATTTTCGTCTCCCTTTCTTGGTGGAAACCCCCAAATCGAAGAATGGTGTCAAAGATTTGTGATTTCCTTGCAGATGAAATTTCTAACGTCTATGGATCGTCGCCCCCTGCTCGGATCGCATATCGCAAACTATATTATACAACGAAATGGGGCGGGAGACAAGTTTTTGAGGGGAAATCAAAGGAGGTAGGCCTTTATCAGGTTTTGTATCATGGGCATGTCAATGGCTCCCTCTTTATCATATGAAGCAATCAGATTGTCCCAGGACGTGATGCCTTTTTGCCGGTACTCCAGAATTTTGCGGTCCATCCTTCGGGCGTATTCCGGATCCTCTACCATTCCAAAATGCTCCCAATAAAAAATCTTGCCGTCCCTGGGCCGCCGTATGGTAAAGTCGGGGTAGTAGACGCTGTCTTCCAGCAGCAACTCTTCTTCATATTTGTACGGAATATGGTAACTGTACAAAAGCCCGGCAACAAGAGCTTCGGACTTGGATCGCACTTTTTCACCGTTGGCCGTCAAGTGCACCAGATTTTCCTGATAGTAGTCGTTCTTTTTTGAAGGCAGGGCCAGCCAGGCTTTTTCCTCTTTGGAAAATCTGCCGGCGCCTGAAATTTCAACTTTTGCGGCATTGAAAATCCTTTCGCTTTCATCATACGCTTCAAATACCGGCTCGACAATTTTTTCGCATGCTCTCATGGCACAGCACAATGCCCGGAGATTTCGACGCAGCTGCGGCAAGGTTTTCTTGAGAAACCTTTTTCGGAGCATTTGACCGATCAAAGCCTTTTCTTTTTTGGATAAGTATCTCCTTTTTTTGTCTTCGCTGCGCAAAAAATAGTGGTAGTGATTTTTGTGTTTTTCCCGCTGCAGATCCCCCGAGGGCAAGAGCAGATATTCTTTTTCAAAATCGGCCAGCAGCCTTTCGTAGTATTCTTTGTGGGCGACCAGGGTCTGCTGGAATTCACTGAGCCGAGGTGCATTAGGTTGAAACCCATGGGGCCGGGATGTATCATGGTGAAATTCGTTAGGCCGGGCCTCTTCTTTTGAAAAATTCATACCAGAAACTCCTTTCGTGGATGACGGGAAAGCGTAGAAATAATTTTGGCCTGGCCGGGCAGGGGGTGCTCGGCCAGGCCGGTGACAGGTTTGTTGGGTGGTAAGTCAAATGCAGAGTTGGTGGGTAGATGTCCGTAGGTGGATGGTAAAACTATTATAAATTACATTTATTTACATATCAAGCTTTTGTTTGGTATTTTTTGTCTTTTTTTGTTTTGGCACTACTCCCACGGTCCTCAGCGGCGGGGCGGGGTAGGGTCGCCGGCGGAATTTGTTGAAAATAGCTACTCCGGACTTTTTGGCCGAAGCGGCGGGGTGTGGTTTGG
>Ga0302242_1001877_pt1 | contig 14315 bp, 11 predicted proteins | sample AAG_UR_Lys_MG_FD_193510 | JGI IMG/M metagenome (GOLD analysis project Ga0302242, IMG submission 193510) | Enriched activated sludge microbial communities from anaerobic digester in WTTP, New Holstein, Wisconsin, United States - AAG_UR_Lys | ecosystem: Engineered > Bioreactor > Anaerobic >... | reverse complement strand
GCGCCCCGCAGCGCCCCCCGGCGGCCTTCTTTTACCTGAACGCTACCGGATGGCCGGCAGGTCGGCAACGATTTCGGCGGCATCGCGAACACAGGGCCGGCAGATCCCATGGAAGCACTGGTTTTCCCGGTAATACGTTTGCCCCTCGGGCGTGGCCAGATTGCAGCCGCTGAGCAGTTCCCGGCAGATACAGGAGCCGTGTTTTGCAGAAAAGCGGTCGATCAACTCGCGCACTTTGGCATACAAAGCATCCGTTTGCGCCCGCTCCTCTTTTTCTCCCCTGCCGTATTTCAATCCCAGCACCATAACGCCCCCGGACACAGCGCCGCAGACCTCTCCCTTTCGTCCCATCCCGGCGCCGAATCCGCATGCAATTTTGAGGGCCGTGTCGGCATCGAGGCCCAGTTCTTCACAAAAGGAAAACAAGACAGATTGGGCGCAATTGTAACCGCCGGTGAACTTTTCTTCGGCTATTGCCGCATGGTTTTTCATGGCCGGACCTTTCTGATCATCTTATTTGGACAAGCGGCATCGTCTTCCGGAAACGCCGCGCCGGAACAATATCATTTTTATTTTAATATTCAAACGATTATTGCCCGTTTTATCGACCATTTTCATGCACTTTCCACTCATCGCTTTTAAATTTTTCCCTGTTCCGGCATTTTCCGCACGGACGCTTTTCCAACAGTTTATTGATGATTATCCCTTGACAAACGCGAATATAGTTGCATAATACAACCATTATGAAAAATGGAAAGCAAGACGGATTAATGAACGTTTTTGTCGGACTTGCCCAGGCAACCAGATCTTTCAGGCAGGATGCCGCTTTTTGCGAGGGGGTTACGTTTCACCAGTACATTATTCTGGATGCCGTGGCCAAAAATGAAGAGCTGAATATCTCAGATTTGCACCGGATTCTTTCCGTGGAAAAAAGTACGACCACCCGGCTGGTCAATCCCCTGATTCAAAAAGGCCTTTTAACCCGCCAAAAATCCAGCCGCGATTCCAGAGCCTTTGTGCTGAGGCTTACGAAGGAAGGCAGGAATACTCATCAAAATGTTCAGTTATGTCTGGAAGGATTTTTCAATAAAATAGCCGATCATCTGCCGGGGGACAGAAGCGATGATATCCTGCAGTCTGTGCAGATTTTCTTGAACGCCGTCAGGAATGCGGCCGGCATTTGTGATTGTTGTCAATAAGATAAAGGGTAAAATATGGAAGAAAATACGAAAGGCCTTGACGCGGGCGGCAAATTTGAATTTCCGATTATTCAGGAACAAGCGGGATGCGGCTGCGGCGGGGACAACGCAGCGGATGCAGACGATTCGGGGTCCAGTTTGGACCAGCCTTTTGTTTCCGGATCTCTTTCCACGCCCGCAGGCCTCCTACCGAAAGTATCATCCCGGTTGACGCGTCAGGACCGATGGGGAACGATCAAAGCCCGTTTTGGAGTCGGCAGAATGAACTACGCTGTCCATCCCGGCCTTTATGCGTTAGGCGAACCGGATGAAAATGCGCCCGTCCTGGTCACCGCCAATTACAAAATGAGTTTTGACTGTCTGAGGCAGGCGCTGCCCGGCCGGAATGCCTGGATTCTGGTTTTGGACACCAAAGGCATTAACGTCTGGTGCGCGGCAGGGAAAGGCACGTTCGGGACCAACGAACTGGTTTACCGGATCGAGGCCAGCGGTTTGAAGAAAGTGGTCCGCCACAGAAAAATGGTTCTCCCGCAACTGGGCGCACCCGGCATCGCCGCCCACCAGGTTAAAAAGCTCTCCGGATTCAAGGCGCACTACGGTCCGGTTCGCGCCAGGGATATCCCTGCGTATCTGGACAATGGGCTTAGGGCCTCCAGGGAAATGAGAATCGTTACTTTTCCGCTGGCGGACCGCGCCGTGCTCATCCCGATTGAACTTCTGGGCGCGGCAAAACCCTTTGCGCTCCTATCGCTCGCCCTCTTGGTTCTGGCAGGCATTCTGGGTCGATCCGGATTTCAAACCAACCTGCTCCATGACGGCGTGTTTGCAGTTGTTGCGCTTTTCGCAGCTCTTTTCGGCGGAGCTGTTTTAACTCCGCTGCTTTTGCCCTGGCTCCCGGGGCGGGCGTTCTCCGTCAAGGGTCTTTCGATCGGGCTGGTGACAGCCCTCGCACTGATGATGGCAAGAGGCGTTGATGTCGGGGCATGGGCCGGCAGGGTAGAAGTCCTGGCCTGGCTCCTGATCATTCCGGCCATCGCGGCCTACCTGGCCATGAATTTTACCGGCGCTTCAACCTACACGTCGCTCTCCGGCGTAAAAAAGGAAATGCGGTTTGCTCTGCCTCTGGAAATAACGGCCGGCATTGTCGGCCTGATGGTCTGGATAACGTCATTGATACTTCGATGGGAGTAGTAAAAATGGGAAGTATGATTTATCTGAAAGATGTTGCCACCCTGGCGCTGGATTCGCAAAAATGCACCGGCTGCGGCATGTGCCTGGATGTTTGCCCTCATGGGGTATTCAAAATGAACGGCCAAGGTCTGCAAATCGCTGATCGCAACGCCTGCATGGAATGCGGCGCGTGCAGCAGAAATTGTCCGGCGGGCGCAATCAGCGTTCAATCGGGCGTCGGCTGCGCCGCTGCCGTCATCAACAGTATGCTGGGACGAAACGGCGGGGAATGCTGCTGCGGACCGCAGACCGGTCAAAATCAAACCGCAAAGAGCGGGGGCTGTTGCTGCTGAACCGGCGGTCCCGACCCGGTCAGGTTGTCCCGGACGGCGGAAAGGACGCTGGCGGCGGCCCCCCCTCCGACAAGACCAAGACACTGTATGTATATGATATAATTATATTTATCTACGCTCTTGACTTTGACGGGTCTTTCCTGTAAAGGTGTTCCGGTCTTCTCAAAACGACCTCAATACAGTAACGGATAACGGATTTGTACAAAATTTACACCGTCATACCTTCCGCGACACAAAGAAGGTCGTCCTGTACCCGATCCTCTTTGTTTCACGCCAAAAAATCATTCCCGCCCGAAAGGGTGTAAAGGAGGAAATACATCATGAGCAACAGCAGCGCAAAAGAAAGCAGGTTGCCGGTACTCGGCATCAACAGCCTGGGACGCATCGGTAAACTGACCCTGTGGCATCACGTCAACAGAAAGTACTTCAAAGAAATCATCGTCAACCAGGGCCGGGACATCGGCATGGGGATGGAAACCATCGCCCGGCTGATTGAAGCCGACGCGACCTACGGGTTGCTCCACCGGTTTCTGTACGGCATCAAAGCCCAGCCCTGCATTCAGATTACGGACGAAAAAAACGGCAAGATGCTCATCGACGGCATCCCGGTGACGGTCCTGCGGGAACAGCGCAATCCCATGAATATTCCCTGGCGCCAGTACGGGGCGGACATTGTCGTGGACTGCAGCGGCAGCTTCAAAGATCCGACCGTTCCCGTGGACGACAAAAAAGGCTCCATCCGGGGTCACTTAAACGGCGGCGCCAAAGCGGTCATTCATTCCGCGCCTTTCAAGATCAAAAACAAGGCTCTTTCGACGCCGGAAGATACCACGACGCTGATTTACGGCATCAACCATACGGCCTTCAACCCCAAGAAGCACCTGTTGATTTCCGCGGCATCCTGCACCACAACGGGGCTTGCGCACATGGTCAAACCGCTTCTGGACAACAAGGAAACCAGCACCATCCTGACGGCGTCCATGTCCACAATTCATGCCGTGACCAATACGCAGAGCGTTCTGGACAAGCTGCCCAAGGCGGGCGAGAAAGATATCCGCAAAACGCGCAGCATCCTCAACAATATCATTCTGACCTCGACCGGCGCGGCCAAGGCCCTGGCCGAAGTTATTCCGGAAGTTAAAAACATCGGCTTCATGGGCGATTCCATCAGGGTGCCGACCAACACTCTTTCGCTCATCGTGCTCAACGCGACGTTCCAGGCCAGAAACAACGACAAGGCCGCGGCGGCCGGCCTCGACACCAAAAAGCTCAATGATATTTACGCGAAGGCCGCACAGGACAACCCGCTTGTCCGTTTCACCATGCAGCAGAATGTCTCCACCGATCTGATCGGCGAAGACGCGGCGGTCATCATTGAGGGGCAGTTCAATCACACCCGCACGGCTTTCATACCGGTCGATCTTTCCCACATTCCGAATCTGCCGGCGGACCTCGTCTCGAGCCTTGGCGAAAAAATGCTTCAGGTTCCCGTGGTCCATGCCAAGATTTTCGGCTGGTACGACAACGAATACGGCAGCTACACGAACCGGATGGGCGACCTGACCGTCTATATCCACAAAAACATTCAGTAAGCTGTTGATGCTCAAAAACAAAGCCCTCGTTTTCCCGCAAAGGAAAACGAGGGTTTTTTGTTGGAAAGCCTATACGGGACCACCCGGCAAAGATCGTGCAAGGTGCAAAACCATCAAAACCGTCATTCCGGACAAGCGCAGCGCGATCCGGAATCCAGTCATATCAAATGCTTTTCTGGATACCGTCTTTCGACGGTATGACGAAAAAGGAGTTTTTCAAAGCTCTCCATGCATCAGGTAAAAAAAGCCTGGGGAGGAGATTGTTGTTTTTGACGCGGAACGCCTTACGGGACAAGGGAAGCGTAGGAAGCTGATTCCAGGTCATGCTTCCCGAGGTACAGAGCTCCGCTCCAGCCGTCAATGCCGATAAAATCTCCGCTTTGGATGGCGCGGCCCTCCAGCGTCGCATAGCCTTCCATTTCATAGACCTTCAGTTTGCTGAGCCCCACGACACCGACTTTGCCCAACTGCGGAATGGTTACGGCGGCATGGGAGGTCGCTCCGCCCTTGGCGGTGAGCAGCCCATCCACCTGCAAAAGGACGCCGACATCATCGGGAACCGTATCGGGTCGGACCAGAATGAGCGGCGTCCTGGGCTCCGCCTGGCGAAACTGCTGAATGTCTTTTTCGGAATAAACGGCCCGGCCGCAAAGGGCGCCGCCGGCGACGCCAATTCCTGTTCCCAGCATGGAGGCGTGCAGGAGGTCCGTCTCTTTAAAGCGCCGCAGGCTTTTTGCCTGGGTCTGATCCATGTCCCGCGTCTGCAGCAGAAACAAATGCTCTTTTTGCGGGCCTTCAAAGGTAAATTCTATTTCCTGGTGGTTCAGGCCCTTTTCATAAATCAGCGTTTCCGCGGTTTTGACCAGTTCGTCATAGATGGCCGGAAAGTCGGCTTCCAGGGAAATTCCCGTGTTGCGCTGTTCGGCAAGCCGCTGGCGCTCGGAGATGGGATACGTTTCGACCAGCCCCGAAACGATATCGTCCCCCTGAACGCCGAAGATGAAATCCCCGTAAAGGGCCACGTCGGAGGAAGCGCTTTTCGGATCGCGGGTAAAGATCACACCCGAACCGGACCGTTCATGGAGGTTGCCGAAGACCATCGCCTGTACGATGACGGCGGTTCCCCATGCATCGGACAAGTGCATCTGGTGGCGGTAGATGCGCGCCTGCTCGGCATACCAGGAATCAAAAACCTTTAAAACCGCATGACGAAGCTGCCGGAGCGGATGATCCGACAGCGGAATGCCGCTGTCCAGAATTCCCTGCTTATACACCAAGGCAATCTGCTTCATCAGCCCGGGCGGAAATTGAATTTTTCTTTGCACGCCATGCTTCTGTTTGAAGCCGTCCATGATGGCATCGAAGAAGTCCCGGCTCAGCCCCTGGAACATCCCCCAGGTTTGAAGGAAGCGGCGGTAGGAATCCCAGGCCGCCCACTGAAAATCTTTTCTGGCGCTGAGGGTTTCGGCAATCGAAGCGTTGATGCCGACGTTTAAAAAAGACCGCATCATGCCGGGCAGCGAAACCGTCGCGCCGCTTCGCACCGACAAGAGCAGCGGATTGCCGGGATCTCCGAAACGGCGGCCCGTTTTCTTCTCCAGCGCGGCGATTTCCCGGTTGACCCGCCGGGCCAGATCCCGGAAAATGTACTTGTACCCATAGACCGCGTCGAATCCCCGGAACACTTCCGTGGTGATGATGAAGCCCGGCGGCACCTGGAACCCGAAGGAAACAAGCTTCTTCAGAAAATAGCCTTTGTTGCCCAGCAGAATCTGGTTGTCCGTTTTCGGGTTCTTGCTGTAGAGGGGAGACACGGCCAGCTCCGGATTGTAATCCATCAGGAGATTGACAATCCGCTTGTTGTCCTTGAACTTTTCCAGCTCCGCGTTGAGCGTCTTGATGACGGTGTGAACAAAATTGTCCAGCGCCTGCAGACCGAAGGCGGACGCGATCACGCCCCGGAGAAAATTCTCCGATTGCTGATAGATGACCTCCTCCATACGGGTTTCGTCTTGCTTGCCGTCGGATGGATCCGTCTGCGCCTGAAGCTGACGGATGATCACCGGCAAATTAACGCTGTGGGCGTCGATATAGTAATCACGGATGACATCCTGAATGCCCCGGGAGATGAACCGGAAAATATCCAGATACTGCTCCATGGAAAACTGCTTGATGGGCAGCGCGCTGGTGATGTACCGGACTTTGGCCACCAGACCTTCGGTGGAGATCCCTTCCAGATCCAGCGCGTTCAGATAGGTCCACAGATAGTTATGGATCCGGATGATGGTGCGCTTGGTGATAAACTGCAGATTCAGGGATTGAATCAACTCTTCAAAGAGCATTCCCGCAAGGCTTTCCAGGCGCAGGGAAAGCCCAAGCGCGTCGAATTTTTCCTCGTGGTAGGTTCCATACATGGACGGAATCCCCGCGGCAATATGCCTTTTATAGTAGATGTTTTCAAAAGAGCGGGTTTTCTTTTCGGAAAGAATTTGAGCCTTGAGCGAACCGAGGCATTTCAGGATGACCGTCAGACTCCGGTAATGGTTTTTATCGGCCAGCGATCTTTTCAGCGACAGAAGATCCTGCGCGGTAAAAACATTGGCGGACTCCAAATCGCCAAGCAGATCATAGTACCGGGGATGGTATTTCTTGTAAATCAACTGGTAAATGCGAATCATGAGCGACGCGCGCTCCCGGTCCGTCTCGGAAATATTCGGAATCCGTGATATTTCCCCGGCAATTTTCTCCGGATCCCATTCCAGGAATTTCCCGGGGTGATTGCCGATGCCCTCAAAGAGGCGGGTCAACGCCTGATGCATGCCGTCAAAATAAAGACCCTCGTTTGCCACCTGATCATAGATTTCCTCGGGAACATGTTTGCGGATGGTTCGCTTCTCCCCGGAAACCCAGAAGCGGAAAATATCCTCGATAAATTCGACCAGCAGACTGTTGCTCTCGACGTGGGACTGCTTGCGGAAAAAATCGATCAGGCGGTCGTTGCGGCAGGACAGCTCATCCACACGGGTCGTCAGGTCCCTGAGTTCTCCTTCGGCGCCGATTTCGCTGAAGTAAACGGGAAACAACCGCAAAAGCTGCTTGATCAGACTGTAGGCCGGAGCAATGTCCGCGTTGAGCAAACGGGAAATGTCGCGCTGAATCAGGTCCGTATCCCGGATGAAAATGCCGCCGATTTTCAGATGAATAATCAGCGCGGAAACGAGCCGTTTCGTCCAGCGCGGCTTCAGGGCGATGATTTCCAGCCAGGCGCGGATCGTCCGGATGTGTTCGGGATTGACCCGCACCTGCCATTCGGCCGTCGATCCTTGAATCTCCGGATATTCAAATCCGTAGGCGATCAGTTCGTCCATGAACGTTTCCACCAGGGGGTGGTCGTTTTGTGCAAAAACCTCCCGGGCCGCCGTGAGAATGCAGTCGATGCTCGCGCTGCGGAATTCACTCCGCGATGTGTTTTTTTTCAGGAAACCGAAAATTTTCCTTACAAAAATATCCAGGTTCTCTTTCTTTTCCTCCTGAAAAACAAGTTTCAGCGACGCATTGATTTCCCGCATGGCGCTGACGTGGAGGTCCTGCAGACCCGGCGCCGTCATGATGCCGAAGAGGAAATCCAGCTTCACAAGGTGACGGCTCGCATAGGCTTCGGATTTTTCCAGCGCGGAGGCGACCCGGAGGTAGGTGTCGAGGATCTGGAAATAATCCGGAAGCGCCAAAAAGTCCCGGAGATGCGCCCCGGCTTTTTCGCCGTCCCGGGGACGAAGCGCTTCGAGCTCCAGCATCAGCTTGCGGAACCGGTGATGAGAAAGCGGCCGGATCAATTCCAGATAAGGGGTTTCGTTCGGCGGCGCCTCGGCCTTGCGTTCGGCCACCAGCCATAAAGCTGGATCGGGCTGATTCAGCCAGAAAGCGTAGGTCGCGCGGAACATTTTGTAGAGCAGCGCATCGAATGCCGGTGTGGCCAGATCCACGTTCCTGTCGGCCGCCGTCCGGAGGATCCTTTTCAGATAGGAAGAGCATTTTTTAAACAGAGCCGATTCGCCGTCCGCCAGCGCCGTCAGGGATTCGATCATCCCGGGAAACAGCGATAGATTCCTCTCCAGAAATTCTTCGCTGTGCAGGATCACCGTGTCCGCGTAGTCAAACAGGTAGTGCAGCGCGCTGTCTTTCACGTCTTCGCTGGCTGTGGATTTCAGGATGTCGAAATAAATGGTCAACAGGATCCATAAACCGGCAAGCCCGTCCGCCCGACGGCTGTAGAGGTGAAAATTGCCGATGGAGATGGACTTGAGTTCCCGAAGGACAAAATCCCAGTTGACATAGGGGTGATTGAGCTCCGTCAAAAGCTCGCGCGTTTTTTTTTGCAGGCCGTAGTGGTCCTCGACCATCTGCAAGAGCGGCGCGTACTGCGGAGGAATCCGGACTTCCGCCGCCGTGCGCTCCAGATTGACTTTCAGCGCCGATGAAACCCAGGAATCGCTTTTTTCCGTGGATGGGGATTTTGTTGTCATGGACAGATCCACCTCGCCAGAGGCCAATAAATCAGAATACCGGACGAATTTCAAGGAAGGAATATTCGGCAGGCAGACGGCGTTTGCGCGCCGCTAGTTGTCTTTTTTAGGGGAAAATTTTTCCAGCAAAACGACCATCAGGTGAATCATGCCGGCAACGCCGAAAGCAATGACGATCGTCAGTCCATAGGTCAGCAACGCTTCGGGCCATCCGCTCATGAGGCTTCTCCTTTTATTTCGCCAGCAGGCTGCAGAAAATACCGGCAATAATCGCCGTCGTGATCACGCCGCTGACATTCGCGCCCAGCGCGTCGGGCAAAATAATGGCGCCCCGGTTGACTTTGGAAACCACCTTCTGCGCCACCTTGGACGTGGTCGGCGTGCAGCTCACCCCGGCGATGCCGATCGCCGGATTGAACTTTCCGCGCGTCACAAAATAAAGAATGTATCCGCCGAGAATGCCGCCAATGCCGGAAATCAAAAGCGACAAAACGCCCAAAAGCAGCAGGGGAAGAACCTTCGGGTCCATGATCGTGTTGGCGTCGCACAAAACACCCAGCATCAGACCCAGAAACATGGTGGACCCGTAAAGGATGGGACCCTGCAAAAGATCAATGAACTCCTTAATGCCGGATTCCCGGATGACGACGCCGAAAAACAGCGAGAAGATCAACGGGGCCGCCACGGGCAGCAGAAACGACAGCAGAACGCAGGCGACCACGGCAAACAGCATTTTCTCGCCGGAGGTGATGTTGCGCTTCTTTTTGGGCGGCGCGGGCTTGATCCCCAGAAGCTTTTTGGGAACCAGCATTTTGATCAGGTAGGGATAACCGCCGTAGGCAAAGCCTAAATAAAGGTAGGCGATGATGGCGATGGGAACAAAAAGCTCCGGCGCCAGCCGAAGGGAGGTGAACAGAACCATGGGCCCGTCGGCCCCGCCCACGATGGAAATCGCCGCGGCCTGCTGCGGGGTGTAGCCGAACAGCTGGGCCACAGGAAAGGTGACGATGGTTCCCAGCTCCGCGCACACGGCGATGAACATGCTTTGATACGGGCGGGCCATGACATAGCCCACGTCCAGCAGCGCGCCGATCCCCATAAACACCAGGCAGGCGATCAGGCCGTTGCTGAAGGTAAAGGTGTAGATGGGCTGAAGCCAGTCGATCTGTAAAATGGCAATGATTTCAGCAGCGTTTTTCACGGCATCGGCCGTAGCGCCGGCCTGCGCCTCCACAAAAAGCGTCCCCGTGCCGCCGTGCAGGTTGAGGGGATCAAAAAACATGATGGCCGCGTTGACGGTGGCCATGCCCAGCCCCATGGGAATCATCAAAAGGGCTTCCAGAATGCCCTTTCTTCCCAGATAAATCATCAGCAACCCGAGCAAAATCAATCCGATTCTGGCTGCCGCCATTATGGGGTTATGGGAAAAGGACTCCGCCAGCGTCGTGACCCCCTGAAAGATATTCGCCATTGCTTCCCACGTCATCGGCCGGACTCCCTTTACAATTCAGCATCTTGAAATCGTTCAAATTTACAAAAAAATTCCAGGGTAACTACCACAAACCATCTCAGGAAGTCAAACGCTCATTTGCCGGTCATCCTTCAGGGCGAATCAGCCTTTCAATCATCCTTGACGACAACAGACAAAACAGCCCGCGCCCGGACAATCCATTCCTGTCCTGCCCTTACAGTCTGTTGCCCGAACGATATCCTTTGCTGAGCAGGCCGCTTATTCTTGACCGCGGGGAATGTTTGTTATAAGAGCTTCGGCAGAAAGGTCGGATATGTCCTATAAAACGGTCTCAGATGTCGAACAAAGGTTGATCGAAGCAGGCTACATCCCGTCTCGGGAAATCGCCACGGTTATTTTTCTGGCGCAGGCGACTCAGAAGCCCGTTTTGATCGAAGGGCCGGCGGGCGTCGGCAAAACGGAGCTGGCCAAGGCGGTGGCGCGCAGTCTGGGGCGGGAGTTGATCCGTCTCCAGTGCTACGAAGGCCTGGACGAGGCCAAAGCCCTCTATGAATGGGAATACGCCAAGCAGTTGCTCTACACACAGATGGTCAAGGATCGGATCAACGACATCATCGGCGCCACGGCAACGCTTGCCGAAGCGGTCGATGCCATCGCCGCTCAGGAAGACGCTTTCTTTTCCGACCGCTTCATCCAGCCGCGTCCGCTTCTGCAGGCGATCAGTTCGGCGAAGCCTGTTGTGCTGCTGCTCGATGAAGTGGACAAGTCCGATCCGGAGTTCGAGGCCTTTCTGCTGGAACTGCTCAGTGATTTTCAGGTTTCCATTCCGGAGCTGGGCACACGCACGGCCGTCCGGATCCCCTTTGTCCTGCTCACGTCCAACAACTATCGCGACATGAGCGACGCCCTCAAGCGACGCTGCGTGCATCTCTACATCGATTATCCGGCGCGCGACACGGAAATCTCGATTGTCCGTCTGAAAATTCCGGACATCGAGGAAAGACTCTGCGCCGTCCTGGTGGATTCGATCCGCAAAATCCGCACCCTGGATCTGAAAAAAAGCCCCAGTATTTCCGAAACCCTGGACTGGGCGCAATCGCTTCTGGCGCTGCAGATTACCGAACTGACGCCGGAAGTCATCTCGGAAACCCTCAACGTCATCTGCAAATACCAGGCGGATCTGGAAAAAGTGCGGAAAAACATCGACCGGGTCGTCGCCGGAGCCGGATGAAGCCTTCATCACGCTTCCCGTCCCGGAAAAGATTAAGGATATTCGGGCAACAGCCCGTAAAGACCCGACCGGCAGGGCAGCCGTCTTTTGCGGGTGCGCCTCCGGAATCCCGCCGTGGTGATTTATGGTCAAACTGATTGGGCAATTTGTTTCCTGCTGCCGGGCCGCGGGGCTGCGCGTCTCCACCTCCGAAGTCCTCGACACGCTCAAGCAGCTCGAGCTGATCGACCCGACCGATGAACTGCAGTTCAAGGCCCTGCTGCGGGCCAATTTTGCCAAAAGCCTGCGGGAACTGAAGCACTTTGAACGCCTCTACCATCTGTTTTTTCACGAAATGCGCGTCAACGCGGAGGACATGCAGCAGGCAGCCTCCCAGATCGACCGCATTCGGGAAGCGACGGACCTGCTCAGAAAAAAGCCGCATGACAATCCGATGTATGATGCCGTGGTGGATTTTCTGGCCGGAAATCCCATGGCCCTGCTGGCGGAAATGCGCCGGATCCATTTGGAATCGGATGACGCGGCAGCGCCCGCCCGGTTCAATCTCGGACCGCTCGCCAGCCGCTTCAACGTTCTGCTGCAGATCAATGCCGCGGCAAACGCCGCCGCCGCGCTTCTGGAAAACAATGAATTGAACATGACGCCGGCGGACCGTCATAACCTTGCGGCTCATTTTGAAGAGCGAGTGGAGGCCGCGCGGTCCATTCTGGTTTACGAGCCGCAGGCGGGCGACGGCGGCGCCAAAAAAGTAAAAACGCACGAGCAGCGCGTGCGCGACCTCGGTGAAAAGGCTTTTTCGTCCTTCACCCGCGAGGAAGTGGAGGAAATGCGCGAAGCCATCGACCGGCTGGTGCGCAAACTGAAAAACATCGTCAGCCGGCGCTTCGCCGTCCGCGACCGGGGAAATCTGGACGTGAAAAAAACGCTGCGGGCGTCGGCCAAATACGACGGCGTCCCCCTCGACATCCAATACCGCCGGAAAAGCCTGCGCAAAAGCCGGATCGTCACCCTATGCGACGTGTCCGGATCCGTCTGGGCCGCGGCCCGCTTCATGCTCAATCTGGTTTATTCTCTTCAGGACTGCTTCGATAAGGTCAACAGTTTTGTCTTCATCGACCAGTTGACGAACGTCACCGGCATCTTTGAGGAGCAGGATATCTCCGAAGCCATCCGCATCGTCATGGAAGAAGCGGACGTGCACTACTCGGCGCCAACCGATTACGGCGAGACGCTCAGAAATTTTAAAAGAGACTACATGGATCTTCTGACGAAGAAGACGACGCTCATCATCGTCGGCGACGGACGGTCGAATTACATGAATCCGGAAGACGCGATTCTGGGCGCCATGCGGGAGCGCTGCCGACGGGTCATCTGGCTTAATCCCGAACCGGAGAAACTGTGGGGCACGGGCGACAGCGAGATCCGGACCTACCTGCGCCACTGTCATGAAGTCCGCGCCTGCCGCAACGTCAACCAGTTGTTCACGTTCATCGAGGAACTGGTCATATGAAACAACCGGACAAGCCTTTCGACATGCCGGCGCTGGCCGCGGATTTCGCCGCGCGGCACGTCGCCTGCCGCGCTGATTTGCAGACGGAGCAGGAATTTCCTTCAGACCTCTGGCGGAAAATGGGAAAGGCCGGGCTGTTCCGGGGCGGCCTTCCGGAAGAATACGGCGGTGACGGCGGCGGCTATCTTGACCTTTTGCGGTCCGGAGAAGCGTTTGTCCGCAGCGGACTGAATCTGGGTCTGGGAATGTCCTGGATCTTCCAGCAGATCATCGCCCGCTCCGTTGTGGGAACATTCGGCACGACGGAGCAATGCCGGCAATATCTGCGCGCCGCAGCTCTGGGAAACTGCGCCATCAGCTTTGCCGTGTCCGAACCGGGACGCGGCGCTTCTCCGAAAGCACTGGCCACGAAAGCGCAACAGCAGGGGGAATCCTACCTCCTCACCGGCGAAAAAACCCACCTGACCAACGGACCGATTGCCGATTTGTTTGTGGTTGTCGCCGTAACCGACGATACGTCGGCGCGAAAAGGTTTTACCGCGTTCATGGTCCCGCGCGGCGCGCAGGGCCTCTTTGTAGAGCCGCCGATGCCCCTGAACTTTTTAAAGCCTTCACCGCACGGCGGCATTCAACTGAACGGCTGCCTTATCCCGAAGACATCCGTCCTCGGCCGGGAGGGAAACGCCTGGGAGGACATGGTCGTCCCTTTGGGAGAAACGGAAGACGTGGTGATGATGGGACCCGTTCTGGGCGGCATGGCCGCACAACTGGACCTCCTGAATTCCGCTCTCCGGGGGCATTCCACGGACCGCACCCTGCAGGGCGAATGGGGCGCGCTGCAGGCCCTGTGGCAAGCCCTGCGGAGCATCGCTTATGAAGCAGCCGGAAAGCTTGACCGGGGCGACGGATCCACCGCATCCGCCGGCATTGCCTTTGCCCGCTTCGCGGCGGAGTTTCACGCCGACATCGCCCGGTGGCCCGAACAACTCCACCTTCAGCCGCCCGAACGCTTCGGCCTGCTGCAAAAAGACATGGCATTTCTGGAAATGCTTCAAAAAAGACGCCTGCAAATCCGTCGGGAAAAAATCGGCGCCGCCCTGCTGAAAATGTAAAGGGGCTCTCCGGAAGATACGGTCAGACATTGCCCAGCGTATATTCATTCATCAACCGCAGTTGCCGGCTGATGAAACCGCGCACCATTTCAGCCGTCTCTCCAACTGAAAGATGCGCAAAAGCGTCATACGGAATCTCTTCAAATATTTTAAT
>Ga0302242_1001854_pt1 | contig 14436 bp, 18 predicted proteins | sample AAG_UR_Lys_MG_FD_193510 | JGI IMG/M metagenome (GOLD analysis project Ga0302242, IMG submission 193510) | Enriched activated sludge microbial communities from anaerobic digester in WTTP, New Holstein, Wisconsin, United States - AAG_UR_Lys | ecosystem: Engineered > Bioreactor > Anaerobic >... | reverse complement strand
TCTATGCCCCGTTTCTCTAAACATTCCATCCAAAACATGCTGGATATTTTCCCATATAGCATAGCCCCATGGCTTGATCACCATGCAGCCTCTAACTTCACTATTTTCAGCCAGATCAGCGGCTTTGATCACCTGCTGATACCATTCGGCATAGTTTTCTTCCCTAGTGGGTTCGATTGCAGTTCTTTCTTTCTTACTCATTTCTTCTCCGTTATAAAAAGGTATGTAAGTCAACAATTCTACGGTAGCTTGCTTGTCAAGTGAGAAGTAAAAAAAGCAGCAAGATTCAGGTTTTGCCGCAGCCCAAAAAGGATGCCGGATCTCGATTTTTGCTCGATAAAGCACTCTTCGACACCCTTTAGCCCAAATAATGCAGTTGCCCCAGTGTGCATCTGTGAGCCACCTTTATTCCTCTTTAAATCAAACGATGGAGGCTCTAAGGTGGGAGGTAGATGTGAGCCTGGCACTGACCTAAAAACCACATTGATTTCCTGCTCCTCCCTTACTTAGCAGAGCGGCGATACGCCGGTGCCTCTCGGGTTTTTCCCGAGTATCTCCGAGTAATCACCGAGCGGGTAAGCAAGGGCGAAGTAAGTGAAGGGAGAGGGAAAGCTCAACTTTGGAAAACGTCTATTGCGTTATTTTGGTTAAACCCTGCTCTTGAGCCTGCTCTAGCAGTAGCACTCAAACTCTATAACCATCTATATCATAGTCAGTTCCAACTGAGTTGTATCCGAAAAAGAGAAATTTCACTTGACTGATTATCCCACCATTTTTAAGTAGTCTAAATCTAAATTTTGAGGATCGTTGTGAACAAGATCGCATTCATAATCTTATTGTTGGCTATGACTTATGGGCTTTTTGCTCAGAGCGACGCCGGCATGTCAAACGTTGGCGGTATATCCGCTTACACATATGATGGAGCACGTTCAGGAGTGGAAAAGCTCAAAATGAACGTGTACATATTGGGTCAGGTGTATAAACCGGGGCTTTATTTGGTGCCGGATGACACGAATTTTCTGACGCTATTAGCCTTGGCTGGAGGGCCCAGAGAAGATGCTAAGCTTAATAAAATACGAGTGATACGTCCTCGTGGCGAAGGTGAAAAGCCTGAAATACTATGGGTAAATCTCAAGAAATATATGGAAACTGCAGATGAAGATATGCTTCCTATGCTCATGCCTGGAGACACGGTAGTGCTTTCTGGAACGATCTTCTATGCATTCACCAAGGTTGTGGACTTCCTTTCCAAGGTGGCTGTTGCCCTCAGTGTCTACAACTTGATAACCAACTTGAAATAGGAGCGCATGAACTGATATGGAACAGCAAAATACTCCAACACCAGCTTCTGATGAAATAAACATTAGCGATTACTTTAGAATAATCCTGCAGTATCGCTATTTGGTGATTCTGGTATTCATTATCGTTTTGATAGGCACGATCATTTACACTGCCAGGCAACCGAGGATCTACTCAGCGTCGAACAGGATTCTTTTGGAAACCCAAAAAAGTGGAGCAGACTTGTTTTTGGCTGGCTCCGGCAACGCTAAAAACGAGCTCAACAACCAGATTGAGCTGATTAAAAGCAAACCTATCCTTGACGCTGCCTGGGAAATTATGAAAAAATATCCCGATTGGGAGAGCTTCCCGGTTGCATCTTCTACCGATCCTGCCGGTCGTTTACGCAGAGTGAAAGTGGAATCCAAGCGTGAGACTGACATCCTCACCATCAGCTTCGAATCTACTTCTCAGGGTGAAGCTATGGCTGCTGTGAACAGTATTGCTGAAGCGGTTCAACAGGAAAACACTCAGTTTGCTCGGCTTGAATATACCACCATTAGAGAGTTTTTGGAAACGCAATTGGACGCTATTTCCAGACGCTTGCAGAGTTCTGAAAACGATCTCCGTGAATTTAAAAACATGAATAAACTCACCGAGCTTTCCGAAGAAACCAGAAAGCTGATTGAGGAATCCGCCAAGATTGAATCTGAATATGAAGCAGCTCTCACTGACCAGGCTGTTAAAGCCCGCACCCTTGAACTCTTCCAAAAACAGTTACAACAGCAAGACTCCTTGGTAGTAAACGTGAGCACCGTGCTCAAAACTCCCTATATCAACGAGCTTCGCAAGCAGGTGATCGAAACTCAATCCCTGATCACCAAACTCTTGACCAAGAACAACTATCCTACAGACCACCCTCAAATCATAGCTTTGAATGCAGAACTTGAACGCACTAAAACCGAGCTGGATTTAGAAATCAAAAAGCTGGTCGCAGCATCCACCACAGATGATCCTCTTGCCATGCGCAACGATACCTTGGTAAAGATCATCCAAACCAATGTGGAGCTGGAAATTGCACGCACCAAAGCAGATGGACTTGCCCAAACCAAAGAAATGTATGACGAGCGTATCATCTCGCTGCCTAATACAGAATTGGAACTGGCCCGCCTGATGCGTAACGTCCAACTGGACGGTAAGATACACGGCATCATGATGGAGAAATATGAGGATGCCAAGGTTGCCGAACAGGCCAAAGTGGGTAACATCCGCATCGTTGACCTTGCCAGTCGTCCTGGAAGCCCGATCAAACCAAAAGTATCAATGAACATCTTGGTGGGCGTCATTTTGGGACTCGGTTTGGGAATCGGAAGTGCTTTCTTGGTGCATTCACTCGACAACAAATTGCGCACTCTGGAAGACATGGAAACCTATGTGAAGCTTCCCATTGTGGGTACCATTCCAGTGATCCAAGAATCAGAAGCACGTATGGAAGAATTCAACGCCATGATAGAGAGAGCTGAGGGTGAAAACAAGGAGCAGCTCAGCAAATCCATGCACTATGTGATGATGCAACTGGTCTCTCACTATGCGCCTAAATCACCCGTGGCAGAATCCTACCGCACCCTGAGAACCAATATCCTAAGCCGCAGAAATACCACCGGCAGCACTTCAATGCTGATCACCTCTTCCGGACCCAAAGAAGGAAAATCAACCTCTATCGTGAATACAGCCATCACCTTGGCTCAGATGAACGCCAAAGTAATCTTGGTGGACATGGACATGAGACGTCCCATGATCCATAACAAATTTGGCATTGAGAAGGAAAATGGATTGTCAGACTATCTGATAGACCCTGATGTGAGCGTAGAACAGGTCACCAAAGCTACCGGTATCCCCAACCTGGACGTAATCACCAGCGGCTTCGTGCCTCCTAACCCCGCCGAGCTTATCTCCTCTGCGAGAGCAGATATACTCATGGAAGAGCTCAAGGCACACTACGATTTTGTGCTCTTTGATACGCCTCCCATTATCGCTGTGACAGACGCCCTGATCCTCACCAAAAAGGTAGACCTTACCTTCCTCGTGGTGCGCTGTGGCTTTACTGAAAAGGGCATCATCAAACGCACCAAAGAACTGATGGGAAATATCGACGCTACCATTGACGGCATCATCGTAAACGGCATCTACGCCCAGAAGTATTACAGCAGGCAAAACTACTATTACTACTATTACTATTACTATTACTACTACTATGGCGATGAAACCCCAAGTAAGTTGAAGAAGAGACATGCAGGCCGCTTCCTGCGCAAAGATAAACCTGTCGCTTGAGGTCCTGGGAAAGCTTCCTAACGGCTATACTCGTATCGAAACCCTGTTTGCGAGTATTGACCTTAGGGATCAGCTTAGATTTACTTTGACAAAAAGCCGAGGTGTAAAAGTATGGTCTAACCTGCCGCAATTGAGTACAAATGACAACCTCGTTTACAAAGTGGCTCACTATTTAGAGAGCCACTTTAACCCCGGTAAAGGGATAGAAATTGAGTTGATAAAGGATATTCCCGTTGCTGCAGGTTTGGGTGGAGGCAGCTCCAATGCTGCCGTCACTCTCTTGATCTTAAACAAGTTGTGGAGCCTACACTTGAGTGAAGAGGAGTTGCACAAGATCGCCGCCACTTTCGGCAGTGACGTCAATTTCTTCCTCATGGGAGGTACTGCGCTGGGAGAAGACCGTGGTCAACAGCTTACCCCTGTAGACGACATCCTTCTGGACAACCTTCTCTTAGTCAATCCACATGTCGCAATTTCGAGCTCTGAGGCTTATCAATTGGTAGACCACGGAGCACTCGAGCCCTCGTTTTCATATCTGGACGCAATCCAGAAAGGCGTTTATTTCAATCGCCTCCAGCAGGGTATTGCTGATAAATATCCTGCCATTGGCGATATTATAGGCAAGATGCAAGAGCACGGCGCAAGCACAGCTCTGATGAGCGGTAGTGGCAGCACCTGTTTTGGCGTCTTTAACAACCAAGCTGCTCTGGAGGCCTGTCGTGAAGAATTTAACGACTTAGGCTTTTGGACAACGGCTACAAGAACCATTAGTAAGGAAGAATACTACAAATGTACACAAAACTTAAGCTATTGACCGGTAAGGCAAACCGTCCCTTAGCCGAAGAAGTGGCCCGATATGCGGGGATTCCACTCGCGGATATTGATCTGTTCAAATTTGCAAATGACGAATCGTTTGTAAAGATCAACGACAACGTCCGTGGAGCCGATGTGTTCATTATTCAACCCACCTGCCGTCCCGTAAATGACAGTCTAATGGATTTGCTGATCATGATCGATGCCCTGAAACGTGCTTCTGCGCAGAGGATCAATTGTGTGATCCCCTACTACGCCTATGCTCGTTCGGACAAGAAAGATCAGCCGCGTGTGCCCATCACCGCCAAATTGGTGGCCGATCTCATCACCGTAGCCGGAGCAGATAGAATAGTAACCGTGGATCTACACGCAGACCAAATCCAAGGCTTTTTCAACATCCCTGTTGACCACCTCTACTCTACCCCTTCCTTCGCCAGGTATTTTGAGAGTATGAAGATGGAAAACATCGTGGTGGTATCTCCAGATTCCGGAGGTGCGATACGCGCCAGGGCTTTGGCCACCAGACTCAATTGTGGCCTCGCCATCGGAGACAAGAGACGCAGCGGGAATGACGACAAGGCAGAATTGCTCAACATCATTGGAGATGTGGAAGGCAAGACGGCCATCCTGTTCGACGACATCATAGACACCGGTCGCAGCCTCATCCAAATAGCGCATGTACTGGAAGATCATGGTGCCAGCAAGATTTATGCCGCATGCACACATGGCATTCTCTCGGCAAATGCAATAGAGTTGCTTGAAGCTTCGCCGATAGAAAAGCTCTTCATCACCAATACCATCCCACTCACCGAAGAAAAAGCCAAATGCGAGAAGATCGTTCAGCTATCTATAGCCGAAATGCTGGCTGTAGCCATCAAGAAGATCCATATTGAAGAATCACTTAGCATATTATTTAGATAGTAATCTACTGGAGGAATAAATGATATTTACTCTCGAAGCACAAACGCGCAAGACACAGAGGAAGTCTGACCTCACACAGCTACGTGCTCAGGGTATCATCCCTGCCGTACTATACGGCCCAAACGTGGAAACCAAGTCCATAAGTATAAACCAGGCTGAGTTTATGAGATGCTACAAGAAAAGCTTCACCGAACTCGCCTTTTATGAAATACATATGGATGGCCAAAAGTACCACACCATTCTCAAAGACAAGCTCATACATCCCGTCCGCCGTGACTTCTTACACCTGGATTTTCAGGTGATTCCCACAGAAGTCGAGATGGAATTTGAGCTGCCGATCAACTTCATCGGCGAAGCCGCAGGCCTTAAAGAAGGTGGTTTCGTGGATATTGTCCAGCGCACCGTGAAAGTAGTGTGCCAAGCCACCAACCTGCCTGAAAACATCACCGTTGACCTCAGCCCCCTTAAAGTCGGCGATTCAGTGCGCATCAAAGACCTTATTCAAGGCAAATGGGTCTATAAAGATGACGAAGAAGAGGCCCTCGTAGTGGTGCACGCCAAGGTTGAAGAGGTCGAGGAAGAAGGCGAAGAAGGCGAAGAAGCTGAATCCGCTGGTGAAGCTGCGGAACAGACCGAGGAATAACCAGGCAGGTAGCCACATCAGTGAAGCTCATCTTAGGACTTGGAAACCCTGGAATGCAGTATCAAAACACGCGGCATAACGTCGGGTTCACCTGTCTGGATGAGTGGGCTCGTGCTCATAAGAAAGCCTTTAAACAGGACTCTATGTTCGCCTACATTCACACTCCAAAAGCCGTGCTGATCAAGCCGCTCACCTGGATGAACCGTTCCGGCTTAGCAGCAAGAGAAGCATTACGCCGTTGGGATATAGACCAAAGCCTCGTCATCTATGATGATCTGGAGCTACCCGCGGGAACCCTCCGCATCCGTAGCTCTGGCTCAGACGGCGGCCACAATGGCATCAAATCCCTCTTGGAAGTGATCAATGGCGACGACCTCAAACGCTTTCGCATCGGCATTGGAAGAGAAAACGAGTCCGATGCCAGGGACTATGTCCTGCAAGCTCCAACGCCCTCGCAAGCTGAAGCTATCCAAGCTACGATTGGCAAAGCGGTGGAGCTATTAGACGTTTTCATACACAGAGATTTCACTGCTGTGCTAAACGAATACAGCAAGTGGAAAAAATCCTATTCCGAGGGAGAACCTTCGGAATCATAAGTCCATAGGAGGAACTTAAATGATCAAAAACTACGAACTCATGGTGATCATATCACCAAAGCTCTCCGCGGATGCAGCCGACAAGGCCAACCAAGAATTGCTCACTTGGGTGGAAGAGAACGGCGGCGAGATCGACTCGACCGATTCGTGGGGAAAAAGAGCCTTAGCCTATCCTATTGATAAGGTTACGGAAGGCTATTACTTTGTCAATTACTTCAAGCTGGAAGCAACTTCCGTGAAAGTGCTGGGTCGCTTGATGAACATCAACGAAAACATTATCAGACACATGTTTGTGGCTAAAGATGCCTAAGGAGGAACAAAATGGCAGACCTTAGATTACCCCGCTTAAACAAAGTCATCATCTGTGGCAGAATCACACATGATTTGGAATTGAAGTTTACCCCCAAAGGCACACCCGTATTGAGGTTTTCCTTAGCCAACGATCGTAATTACAAGGACGAAAGCGGAGAGTGGCAATCTCAAACCTCCTTTTTCGATGTTGTAGTGTGGAGCGAGCGTGCCGAAACCCTCACCAAGCAAGCCGGTAAAGGCACCGCTGTATTGGTGGAAGGCCGCTTGGAAGCTCGCACTTATACCGATCAGAACAACATGAACCGCAAAATCTGGGAAATCATTGCCGAAAACGTCCAAGCTTTGGAATGGAGACCCCGTGAAGACGGCGGTGTCCAGACTGAAGACATCCCACTTCCAAACGACCCAAACCCAAAAGCTGAACCCACCAGCACTACAGACAACCTGCCGTTTTAAGGAGAATTAAGTGAACTACTCAGAAAACAGAAGAAGAAGATTCTCGCGTCGGAAGTATTGCCGCTTTTGTGCAAACAAAGAGCTTCAGATAGATTACAAGAACGTCGATATGATGCGCCAATTCGTGTCCGATGTTGGCAGAATCGACCCCGCTCGTATCACCGGAACCTGCGCAAAGCATCAGCGCAAGCTCACCACCGAGATCAAACGTGCCCGCCAAATGGCACTTATCCCCTACGTGATCGAATAGTGTTTTTGATCCCTTTGCTCCTGGGTGCTTTGGCCACCGTTTTCCCGCCCTTGGCTATCTTGGCCTTGATGGCGCACAACGGTCATGTGGCCAAGCTTCACCCCAGGCTTCCGCTCAAGACCATAAGCTGGTTTTTCCTGATCCCGCTGGCATCCATGTTTTTCTATGGAAGCGATGTGCTTTCACAGGTACAGCTTTCAGATGCAGTGCTGGGAACGGGAACTATCGTGTTGATCTACCTTCTTGCCCTCAAAGCTGGAGCCAAAACCAACGCCGCTTTCAGTTGGGCAACTCTGGGGATCATCGCCTATGGCCTCCTGCGGGCTTACGGTTGGGGTTCATATTTGGAGCCTCTGCACACCGAAGCCATCAACGGCGCCTTCGAGCAAATGAGACAAATCCAACAGAATATCGATGAATCAGTGATCCAAACCACTTTAACAGCAATCAATAAGCTCTGGCCAGCCCAATGGATGATCACCCAAATCCTGGCCCTATTTGTGGGCTTTATCCTCTTCAAGAGATTCAGTAGAATAGACGAACCGCTCTCCAGCCGAGCCTTCCCTGCATTCTACAATCTCTTTATCCTGGCTGCTTTACCGCTCTATTTTATCCCCAGTCTCAAGCTATATTTCTTCAATGCACTTTTGGCGTTGTGCGTGCTCCCCTTCATCCATGGCGTCGCTGTCGCAAACCAGAAAATAGCTGCCATCTTCCAAAGTAGAGTGGTGAGAGTCGTGATTATGATCCTGTTGCTGTTGAATTATATAACCTATATCTTATTGATCCTACTGGGCTTTGCCTATATGTGGAAAAGCCCCTTAATACTACAACAAGGAGATACTCCCCAATGAAAGTTATCCTAATGCAACATATAGAAAAACTGGGAGCTAAAGGCGACCTCGTAAACGTAAAGCGTGGCTATGCAAGAAACTATCTGATCCCCAGAGGCTTTGCCATCTATGCCACACCCTACAACATGAAGAAGCTGGAAGAAATCCGCAAAATAGCCAAGGCTGAAGAGGCCACCCGCTTGGAAGAACTCAAAAACCTGGCTGCCAAAATCAACGGAACCACCCTCAGCTTCACCCGCAAGACAGACGAACAAGGCAACCTCTATGGCTCCGTGTCTGATACAGACATCGTAAACGAACTTAACTCAAAAGGCCTGCAGGTTCACAAATCCGCCGTTCAACTGGACAAACACATCAAAGAACTTGGCGTCTTCGACATCGAACTCAAGCTCCATAAGGATGTGGAAGCCCGGATCAAGGTGGAAGTGAAGAAAGAAGCAACCGCCGAGCCTGCAGAAGTTAAGCCAGAACCAATAATTGAAACCCCTGCTGTAGAACCTGTAGCAGAGGAAGAAACCGAGACAGCGGAACCTGAAGCAGGCGTGGAAGAACCCGCTGATTCAGAAGAGTAAACTAATTTAATAAGACCGGGAGGTCCTCATGAAAGACAAAATGTTCAACATTAAGCAGATTGTGCTGACCGTCATCTTCCTTGGCGCACTTTCCCTGATGGGAATGATCACTGGCGAGAAGTACATGGTAGCGGTGTATGGTGCTGCGATGATCATAATATCCGGCATTATCTTCTTATTTGTAAGGAGAAAACAGCGTCACAGCGAAATCTCCTCGGAAAGAAGCCGTATTACCGGTATCATTGCTGGTATAGTCCTATGCGCCTTAGCTCTGATCACCCCCTTGCTTTTGGTTCTCAAGAGTAACGTCATCAACGTTGGCGATGAGGTAACTGCCATGATGGGCGTTATTACACTTGTCGTAACCATCCTGTTCATCGGCCTCTTTGCCCTCGCTGTATACCTGATCAACTACAAGGGTGAAGGCTTTGCCATGCGTGCCTTGGGATATTTGATCGTCATCATCGCATCCTTGATTCCTGGCATCTTGATGTCTCGTTTCGACAAAAACACCTCCACCATAGGCTCCATCTACTATGTGGCCTTGGCTGTGTTGATCATGTCCTACAACGGGATTAACTTCCTCTTGCCAAAGGAATAACTTACCCCGGTTAACCCATATTGATAGCATCTCAAACCCATCCGTTTCTGCTCCCAGAGCTTAAGCGGATGGGCTTGGATTTTGTGTGACTTTTTGTGGCACTACAAAGCATTGCACACATAGGCCAGACCTTGGCTCTGCGCTTAGGTGGGGAGAAATACGCCGCCTTCATCCGTCTCTACCTAGATTATAAGGAAGTGGTGGGTGAGCTTTTAGCACAAAAGTCATTCCCTTACCGCTATAAAGACGACATCCTCTTCGTGGCGGTGGACAACAATAGCTGGCTGCAGGAACTGGTATTGAGAAAGCAGGAACTCATCGCCAGATACCAAGCCGTCAGCCAGATCAAACCCAAAGATATCCTCTTTTTCATCCGCACTCCCAAGGACCAATCATGAAACCTCCCCTCATCGCTGCCAGTGTCCTTTCCGCAGATTTCGCCCGCCTGGGTGAAGAGCTATCACTTCTGGAACAATCCGGCGCTGACCTCATCCATTTAGACCTGATGGACGGACATTATGTGCCCAACCTCAGCTTCGGCATGCCGCTCATCAAGTCCATCCGAGCCCACACCCAGTTGCCCTTGGACGCTCATCTCATGGTGAGTAATCCCAGCTTTTACATCGAACCTTTAGCCGAACTGGGCGTTTCCTGGGTTACCTTCCATCCCGGCACCGAGCCGCACAGCCATAGACTGCTGCATAGAATCCGTGAATTGGGCATGAAGGCAGGCGTAGCACTCAATCCCTCCGATGACATAGACCTGCTCAAGTGGCTGCTACCCGAGCTGGATTACGTGCTCTTGATGAGCGTCAACCCCGGCTTTTCCGGCCAAAGCTTCATCCCCAGCATCGTAGATAAAGCCACCCGGCTCAAGCAGATGATCCAAGATAGCGGTTATGAGATTGAAATCGAAGTGGATGGCGGCGTCACAGGCCAGAACGCACAGCAGCTCATCGACGCCGGAGTCACCATCTTGGTTAGCGCATCCTACATCTTCAACCACCCAAACTATGCCCAAGCAATCCAAAACCTAAAGGGAAACACACATGTTCAATAGCTTAAGCGAAAAACTGGATAAAGTCTTCCGCAACCTCAAAGGCAAGGGCTACCTCACCGAGCAAAACATCAAGGACGGCCTGCGTGAAATCAGAATGGCTCTGCTGGAAGCGGACGTCAACTTTAAGATAGTCAAAAACTTCGTGGCCGAGGTGCAGACCCGCGCCTTGGGTACCGAGGTGATGAGATCGCTCACGCCCGGACAGCAGATCGTGAAGATCGTCTATGAGCAGCTCGCTGCCCTCATGGACACCGAAGGCTTTGAATTTAAAGTATATAACAACCGCCTCACCAAGGTGATGATGGTGGGCTTGCAAGGCTCCGGTAAAACCACCGCCTGCGCCAAACTCGCCCTCCTCTACCGCAAAAACAACATCAAACCCATGATGGTCGCCTGCGACGTCTATCGCCCCGCCGCCATTGAGCAGCTCAAAGTCCTGGGCAAACAGGTAGACATCCCCGTAGTCAGCTTGGATGGCAGCAAAGACGTGATTCAGATTGCCGATGCAGCACTTCGTCAAGCGCAAAAAGATTTTACCAACCTCCTCATTTTCGATACCGCCGGCCGTCTCCACATAGACGCCGAAATGATGGAAGAAGTTTCACGCCTCAAAAACTTCGTCAAGCCAGACTACATCTTCTTCGTGGCGGATGCGATGACAGGTCAGGAAGCGGTGAACGTGGCCAAAGAATTCCACGATAAACTGGCCTTCGATGCCGTGATCCTCACCAAAATGGACTCTGACGCCCGCGGCGGTGCAGCTCTTTCCATCAAAGCCGTCACCGAACGCCCCGTAGCCTTCATCGGCACCGGCGAAAAGACCAAAGACATCGAAGTCTTCCACGCCGAGCGCATGGCTTCACGCATTTTAGGCATGGGCGATGTCCTCACCCTCATCGAAAAAGCCGAAGAAAACTTGAACCTCGAAGAGGAAGAGAAGTTAGCCCGTAAGTTGCTCAAGAACAGATTCACGCTCAACGACTACCTCAAGCAAATGCAGAGCATCAAGAAAATGGGCTCACTCGAATCCATCATCCGCATGATCCCCGGCTTGGGAAGCAGAATCCCCAAAGACGCTGTCATTGATGACGATGCACTCAAACACGTGGAAGCCATCATCCAATCCATGACCGAAGAAGAGCGTGAAAAGCCTGATATCATCAACGGCAGCAGACGCTTACGCATAGCCAAAGGCTGCGGTCGCTCCGTCACGGAAGTAAACCGCCTCCTTCGTGTTTTTAACGATACCCTAAAGATGATGAAACGCTTCAACAACCCCAAAGGCAGGAAAGAACTGGAGAGGATGATGGGCAGCCAAAGCCAGCTATAATCTTTAAGTAAAATCACTGTGAGTAAGCTCGAGGGATGGTAGCGCTGTCCTTCGAGCTTTTTGTTTTATGGCAGCTAAGCCATTGTATGAATTCCCCTTACGGTGGAACTAATTGTGCCTGACAATGCCAAATCCCAAGTGACTCCTGCGAGCCTCCTTAATTCCACCTTTATGAAACTAAGGAGGATCTAAGGTGGGTGACAGGCAAGCCCTTACCAGAAAACCACATAAGCCAACGCCGCTACTAACAAATACGTTCCGCACTACAGCGAGAGACCCTACCCCTTCCTTGCTTACCCGCCCGGTGATTACTCGGAGCCTCTCGGGAAAAACCCGAGTATCACCACGGCATCGCCCTGCGGGTAAGTAAGGACCATGCAGGTGGCGAAGCTGTAAAAAGGGCATTGAGCGAGTCGGTTACATTATCGGGATCGATAACTGTATTGACGGCTCTGAGGCTGCTCGGATATTGCACTATTTAAGCCTAATATCAATTTTCTTAATAAAGTACTTGACAAAATATGAGGTTTATTAAACTTAGACTTATCAAAATCAATATGGAGGTTAGATGAACAACTGCCCTATCTGTAAGAGCCAACTCCAGGTGCTGGAGTATCACTGTTCGCAGTGCAAGATCAGCTTCAAGGGCAACTTTGAGAGCACCTGGCCTGCTGCCCTCAGCGAGGAGCAGCTTGAGTTTGTGCGCACTTTTATCATCGTTCAGGGCAACATCCGCGAGATGGAAAAAGCCCTGGGCATCTCGTATCCAACGGTCAAAAACCGTTTGGCAGAAATAATCGGCAAGATAGCGGATCGAACAGCCATGCTCGGAGATTACACCGATGTGATGCATGATCTGGAGCAAGGTTTCATCAGTGTCGAAGAGGCTATCGCCGAAATAAAACATAGGAGAAACAAATGAAAATCACCACACACAAGTTTGACTACGACGTCACCAACATTGAGAAGATCAGCATTAACAACGAAATGGCACCGCTAAGCATTTCCAATTCGGAAGACAGCAAAATCTACATCGAGCTGGAGATTGCGCTGCCGGATCATGAAAGTAACCTAAGTCTAGATGGTTCCTTCACTTTTGGCATGGAAGACTCCAAGGCAAAGCTGGAACTGGAAAGCTTGACAGAAATCACCGGTGGAGCTTTTAAGCTCAACCAATCACAGGTTCGCATCCTCATCCCGCAAGGCATGGAACTCAAGGTTGATGCGGAAAACCTGCCTCTACGCCTGCTGGGATTACACAACGAAATCAGCGCAGACAATGAGAATGCAGCCATCATCCTCGATTCCTGCGTGGGTGACCTCAAGCTGGAAAACGAAAATGGCCCCATCAAGCTCACCAACTGCAAGGGAAACATCACCATCGATCAGGAAAACGGGCCTATCATGGCAGAGGAAATCAGCGGCGATAAGTTGAGGGTTTCTTCTGAAAACGGTGCCGTAAAGATGCGTCTGGCGCAGTTTACCGACCTGAGCATCGAAAACGAAAACGGCCTTATCTACTACGAAAGCATGCCCATAGATTCCGGTAGTATGCACTTCAGAAACGAAAACGGAAAGGTGGTCTTGGTGCTGCCGGAGGAGATGGAATACGCCATCGAAGCCGAAAGTGAGCTGGGACGCGTCAGAAGCAGCCTGAAAGCAGAACACCAGGGTTTGGGAAGCAAACACCTCTTCACCAATGGCGAGCAGAAGGTGAAGATCGAGGTCAAAACCGAGAATGGTAGCATCAGACTGGGCAGCGATCCCTCCATCAATCTGGGCGTCTTCAAGCTCAAACTGGACGACCTGCGCGAGGCGATCAAAAATGCCACCAGCCTGGAAGACAACGAGAAGGTGCAACAGATTCTGCAGAAGACAGTTGAGAGCCTGAACACCATCAAAGACAAGGTCAACGAAGCCAAAATCAAGGAATCCATCCAAAAGAACATCGCTTCACTGAAAGAGACCCTCAGCGAGGTGAATTGGATCGAGACTAAGGATAAAGTCCTGAGCTCTATCGAGAAAATCAGCACCGATATCAATAGCAACCTGCGTAAGTTCTTGGAGAAAGTAAGACAGTCTGACAGGGATTCTGGCCTTAACCTTGGCAAACGCTTTGATGATCTGGGTGATCAGATCCAAAACCTCTGGAGCAGAAGGTCAACCTGGTTCGGTTCAGGCAGTGACGTTGAAGACGAGCTTCCCAGGGACGTGAGCGAACAGAGTCGCCGAAAGATTCTCGAGATGCTTGAGAACGGTAAAATCTCTGCTGATGAGGCTGAACGCCTTTTGCGTGCCATCGGCAAAGAATAAGGGCATTCCCCCAAAAAAGCGAGGAATGATCTCTGCATTGTTATACATAACAGGTAGATAAGTAGGCATTATGTCCACCGTTTTCGTTTTTGAACTTGTCAGGTTG
>Ga0302242_1001841_pt1 | contig 14526 bp, 8 predicted proteins | sample AAG_UR_Lys_MG_FD_193510 | JGI IMG/M metagenome (GOLD analysis project Ga0302242, IMG submission 193510) | Enriched activated sludge microbial communities from anaerobic digester in WTTP, New Holstein, Wisconsin, United States - AAG_UR_Lys | ecosystem: Engineered > Bioreactor > Anaerobic >... | reverse complement strand
CGCGTAGCCATGACGAACTTCGGCCAGAGTTTCGGAAGTGGGGCCCTGTCCGACGACACGATCCCGAGTGGATCGCCCCAAAGCCGCAGGCCCGCCGACGTGACCGACGGCCTGAGCAACACGATTCTGATGCTGGAATCGGCGGGCCACCCGGTGAACTACATCCTCGGTCGTCCCAACCCGACGCCGCCCGCGTACTTCGGCTGGGAGGGTGAATGGGCGGACGGCGCCGGCATGTTTGTGGTCACCTACACCGCCGACGGCGTCACGCCCAGCTTCGTCCACCCTTCGTGCGGCAGCTACCCGACGTCCACCGACGGATCGGCCACGTGCCTGATGAACTGCAACAACAACTGGGCGCCGTACGCCTTCCATCCTGGCGGGATCAACGTCAGCCTGTGCGACGGGTCCGTGCGGTTCCTGGCGGAGAGCATCGACGCCGTGACCTTTTGGAGTCTGTGCGTCCGCGACGATGGGAACGCGATTGGCAAGTACTGAGATCGGGCTGATCTTGGGCGAACGTCACCCCGTCGTTGCGCGAAAAACAGGACGGATTGTCAATCCGTCCTGCTCTTTATGCAACTCACTCCGCAGCAATCAGGGCGGCAATCTTCGCCCGCGCGGCCATGTAGGCTTCCGGACTCTGGCTCCAGTCGTCGAACGAGCGCGCCAGGCCGGCGACGATCTCGTCCACTTGTGCCTGGTGGCCTTGCTGGCCGGCAAGCGTCATGTATTCGAAGTCCTCCAATGCCTCCCGGATCAGCTTGAGCCTGATCGAGGGCGCCGGTCCGCGGAGGCCGGCGTCCTTGCCGGGGTACAGCAGCATCCCCTCGCCCCAGAATTGATTGCGGAAGTGCGGGGTTGTCCACGGATCTTGATCCGGGGCCCAGTAGGTGCTGGACCAGTACAAGAATCCCTTCACGCCATAGTGCCAACTGACCCAGAACGGCGCCCGAAAGTGAACGGGAGCGAAGTCGATCTGCCAAAACGGCGCGGTGCCTTTCCCCTGGCACAACGCGGTATACGTCCAGATCTCCTCGCCCAGTGCCTGCCGTTGGCGAGCCGTCTTTTCATCGTACAGACACCACAGCGGGCACCAGATGTCCACCGCCCCGTACAGCGTGCCCCACTGGGGATTGGACGTGACCGTCTGCTCGGTACACATTCGCTTGATGCCCGACTCGCGGATCAACTCGCCTTGCTTGCGGACGGTCTCGTACTGCTCGGCATTGTTCGGTTCATCTTCCAGATAGATGTAGGCCAAATCGAGCCAGCCCTTGCTCCGCAAGTAGTCGGCCATGTCCTTCAAGTAGGCTTTGCACTTTTCCGGTTCCGTCCGGTAAGCGAAGGGCACGCACAGTGAGTTCACGTGGCGGTCTTGGACCATCGCGCGAAGCCGCTCGCCGCTGCTGCTGTCATCGATGCCGCCTTCCGGAGTCCACTTGGGCCAGATGTTCCCCAGCGACGAAGGAATCGCCCGGTGGGCCAGCAGGGTATCGATGTACTGGTCCTCCACCGCGGCAAACTCCTCGGAACCGGCGTCCATTTCCAGGTGACGTGCCAGCCTGCCTCCAAGGCTCCCAAAGTTGCTGCGCATCGCGATCTTGTCGGGCAGCGTGAAGGGCAGCACACGCAGCTTCACGGTCACCGAACCGAGTCGCGTGCCGTCCGCCGTCACGTTGATGGTCCCGGAATACTCGCCCGGCGCCGTATCGCGGGGGACGTACACGTCGGCCCAGAAACCCTGGTTTGTGCCGGGTTCGACGCTCGCCGCCATCGGCGGATACTTGCCTGCGGGGTCGCCGCCGGCGACGGGAATCAGCGCGTCCGGGTACCAGCCCGTCGGCGCTTTGGAACGGGGGCTGGGCTTGAAGACGTCGATATAGTGTTCACGAAACAGAGCGACATTTCGCGCCTCGATCTGCCCCGCGCTGCCCGTCAGAGCGCTGGCTTCCACTCGTACCTTGGCCAGTGCCTGCCCACCCGCGTGGACGATGACCCGCAGCGGCTCGTACTCGTTGCGCGCAGCCACGATCTCTGCCGATTTCGCCCCGCCGGGCTCGGCATTGCGCAACACATGCTCCCATGGACCGGCCACCCAGACCACCGACTCCTGGCTCCACACCGGGCCAAGTCCCGCCAGACTGACAAGCAGTGCTAAGACGATTCTGCGCATGATACCCGTCCTTTCCTTTGTTCGTGTTCGTCCATCTGCGATTCTTCCGCAGCGCAAATTCTATCTCGCGCGAACGATCGCCGCCACTACACGAAGCGTGATCGGCGACTTCCCATTTTTCGAGAGAATCGGGCGTCTCCAGGACATCGCCTCCGCCGTCATCCCCGGCAGATTCGTCAAGCTCTCCCAGACGGTGTTGCCTTTTGGCAACGCATCACGGTGAGAAGCGGCAACGTGCAGCCAAACTGCATGGTACGTTTCCGCAGGTAAGCGTAGAGAATCTGTAACGATCGGGAAGATCTGTCGTCATGAACGGGTGCAGCAAGAGCCGCCGGCTGCCGCTGTGGTTGATCGTCGCCAGCGCGGCGGTTTGGGCCGGCTGTACACCGCTGAAATTGCCCAGGATTGATCCCACGGGCCAGCGGATCTTCCTGCCGCCAGACAACTACACGGAATTCGTGGCTCCGCAGGCCATCCCCGGCGTTCCGTCGCCGGCTTTCACCGCGCCGCCGCCCGTGCCGCCTTGCCCGCCGTCCGAGACGGTGCCCTCCGCCGTCCCGCCCTCGTGCGGCGCACCCCCCGGACCGTCCTGCGGCGCCGTACGCGAACCATCCTGTGGCCCGGCTCGCGCGGCCCCTGCAGCAGCGCCGGTGGGCACGGGGCTGCACCGCGAGAAGTTGGGGCGCCTGGTGTTGGCGCCGGCGGTCATGATGGCGCCGGTCGGCAGCGAGGTGGTGATTCTGTCAGGTTTGGCGGATGCCAGAGGAGAATACATTCCTCGCCAGCCCCTGGAATGGTCGTTAACGCCCGACAGTGTGGGCCATTTTGTCGAGGCCGGCGACGAACGAGAATGTCTAAAGACCATCTTCCGCCAGGCGACCAACAAACGCGACGGCAGCTATGCCGTGACTCGCACCCTCACGCAGGCGCGGATGCTGTCTCGCGGCACGCCCAACCCGGCCGACGACGTTTCCGTGCAACGCGGCCAAAGCTGGGTCACCATCACGTCCCCCACGGAGGGCGCGAGCTTCATCGGCGTCGTGGCGCCGGACGCCGAGATCTGGGACCAGCGGCGGCAGACCTCGACGATCTACTGGGTCGACGTGCAGTGGGTCCTGCCCTCGCCAGCCGTCGTGCTGGCCGCCCAGCCGCACACTCTTTCGACCACCGTCCGCCGCCGCTCCGGAAAGCCGCTGTCGGGCTGGATCGTGCGTTACGAGATTCTGAACGCCAACGTCACCTCGTTCGGGCCCAACCAGCAGAACGCAGTGGACGTGAGAACCGACGACAACGGCGTCGCCGGCGTCAACCTGGTCCCGGCCCGCAAAAGCAGCAGCACGCAGGTGCGAATCAGCATCGTGCGCCCGTCGCTGCCCAACGATGAACTGCCGCCGATGGTCGTCGGCCAGGGCTATACGAGCGTGACCTGGAGCGCTCCGGATCCCAAGGTGACGTTGTACGGCCCCGAGTCGGCCGGCGCCGGTTCGACCGTCACGTACCGGGCGGAAATCAGCAACGCGGGCGACATCGTTGCCCGGCGCGCGATCGCCAGCGCGGCGGTGCCGGCCAACATGACGTTCCTCAACAGCGATCCGCCGGCGCAAGTCCTGGGCAACACGCTGCGGTGGGACTTGAACGATCTGGCGCCCAAGGCGATGCGCAATCTGACGATCAGCCTCCGCGCCGACCGAAACGCTTCCGTCCGCTTCTGCGTCCGCGTGGACAGCGGCGAACCGACCGCCGGCCAGAAAGCCACGGCCGAAGCGTGCGTCGCGACCCGCGTCTTTTCGTCCGCCCTCAGCTTGAAAATGACCGGACCGGAGACGGCTCAGGTGGGCCAGCAGGTGACCTTCGAGATCGAACTGACGAACACGGGCTCCGAGCCGCTGAAGGGAGTGACCGTCCGCGATCGTTTGCCGGCCGGACTGGAGCATCCGACAGAGCGCGGCAACTTGATCGAACGCGCGCTGGGCGAAACCGTGCCGCCCGGGGCCAGCCGCAAGATCGCCGTCACGTTGATCGTCAGGCAGGCCGGGCGCCTGTGCCACACGGCGGAGGCCGTCGCCGAAGGCGGACACTCGGCGACGGCCAGCGGCTGCATCAACGCGGTCGAGCCGCCCAAACCGGAGGCCAAGCCGGCGGTTGAGGCGGTCATCGAAGGCCCGGCGCAAGCCACGGTCGGCCAGCGGGTTACGTTCACGCTGCAAGCCACCAACACCGGCAACGTGCCGCTGACCAATGTGCGCATCGTCGGCTTCCACGACCGCAGCTTGTATCCGCGGCAGGCCAGCACGGGCTACGATCCGCAAGCCCTGACGCGCGGCGAATTGCTGTGGATCACGCCGCGGCTGATGCCGGGCGAAACGGTGACGCGCCAAGCCGAATTGGAATGCGTCAAGGACTCCGCTGCCGCCTGGTGCCGCGCGTTTGTCGAGACGGCCGAAAACGTCCGCTCGGTGACGGAAAAGAAGATCGTCATCCAGCCGGTGCCGCAAAAACCCGAAGGGCCCAAGGAGCCGCCGCCCCGGATCGAACCGCCCCGCGAGACGCCGCCGGCCAAGATCGCCGGCGAGTTGAAGGTGTCGATCGCCGACCGCCAGGACCCAATTACCGTGAACGGGACCACGACCTACATCGTGGTCATCGAAAACGGCCGCAATGTTGAGGACAAGAACGTCGTGCTCTCCGTGTTGTTGCCGCCGGGCCTGGAATTCGTCAATCTGCGCGGTCCGGTAAGCGCCAGGGCCATCAGCCCGGACGGACGCACCGTGGAAGCCGAAGCGGTCAAGGAGATGCGTCCCGGCGAAATGCTCAACCCATTCTTCGTCGAAGTCAAAGGCACGCGCATCGGCAAACACATCGTCAAGGTGCGGGTGGACAGCTTCCGCTCGACGTCGCCGGCCGAAGCCGAAGAAGATACGACGGTCAACGTTTCCGGGTGAGTGCATGCCCCGCTTCGTGATCCTGCGACATGAACCGCCGCCCGGCAGCCGGGGCACGCCGCATTGGGACTTGATGCTGGAAAGCGGTGACGTGCTGCGGACCTGGGCGTTGGCCGAGCCGCCCGCCACCGGGCGGCCGATCGCCGCCGAGGCGCTGGCCGACCACCGCACCCGCTATCTCGACTATGAAGGCCCCGTCTCCGGGGGCCGCGGAGCCGTCAGCCGCTGGGACGCCGGCACGTTCCGGTGGCAGTGCGACACCGCCTGCGAAGCCGGCGTCCGCCTGAACGGCAAGCGAGTGTCCGGCCACGCCACGCTGGCGCGAGTCGACGAGACCTCGACCTGTTGGCAGTTCGTGTTGCGCCCGTCTTGGTAGCAGGGCTCTCGGAGCCGTGTGATGATGGTTCAGATCCGGCGAAGAGCTGCACGGCTCGGAGAGCGCGTGCTACGGAGCAAGGGAGAACTCAGCGGCGCTCCGTGCGGCCGGCCAAGCGCAGCTTGCCTGGTTCCAACTCTACGGCTTCCAGTTGGATTTCGCGGTTGGGATAGCGTTCGAGCCTGCTGGGGACCTGGAAGCGCGCACGCCGTGCAAACGCAGAGCCACCTGGTTCGGCTTGTCGGTCAGGTAGATCTGGCCGGAAAGCCCCTGCCGTCAATGGCGAAGCGAGCCTGGGAACGAGGTGACGAGGGGCAGATCGCAAACGCCCTCTTGCCGGTTCGGCGCCTTTTTGGGACGCTGGTGGCTGAAGACACTGCCGCATGAAACCTGCTACGTGCATTCGGACCGACTTTTTCCACTGGAGACGACACCCATGAAACGTTCTCACTTGTTTTCTCGTGGCACTTTGTTCCTGGTGGCACTCGTGGCCGCTGCGGCTGCCTGGAATGCCGCACCTGACGCCCAAGCCGCCGGCTTGGAACTGAAGAAAGGCGACCGCATCGTGTTTCTCGGCGACTCGATCACCGCCGGCGGCGTGCGGGAGAAGGGCTACGTAACGCTCGTGGGTCAAGCCGTCGCCAAGCACCATCCCGACCTGGGCGTCGAGATCATCGGAGCGGGCATCAGCGGCCACAAAGTGCCGGACTGCCAGAAACGGTTGCAACGCGACGTGCTGGACAAGAAGCCGACCATCGTGCTGATCTACATCGGCATCAACGACGTCTGGCACTGGAACCGCAACGCGGGCACCACCAAGGAGGATTTCGAGAAGGGGCTGATCGACCTGATCGACCGGTGCCAAGACGCGGCGGCGCGCGTGGTCCTGTGTACGCCCAGCGTGATCGGCGAAAAGGCCGACGGCTCGAACCAGTTCGACAAGATGCTGGACGAGTACTCGGCCATCAGCCGCAAGGTCGCGGGTCAGACGGGCGCCGGTCTGCTCGATCTGCGTCAGAAGTTCCTGACGTACCTGAAGGAGCACAACAAGGACAACCAGGAAAAGAATGTCCTGACTACGGACGGCGTCCACTTGAACGACGCCGGCAACCGGTTCGTGGCCGATTGTGTCCTGGAGACGCTCGGCGTCGCGGGGGGAACTGGCGAAAAGTTGCTCCGCCACGTGGTGCTGTTCAAGTTCAAGGACGGCACTGCGGCCGAGCAGATCCAAGCCGTCGTGGACGCCTTCGCCGCGCTCCCCGGCAAGATCGACGCCATCGCCGATTTCGAGTGCGGCACGGACGTCAGCGTCGAGGGCAAGTCCGACGGGTTTACGCACGGCTTCGTGGTCACCTTCCGCAATGAAGCCGGCCGCGCCGCCTACCTCCCCCACCCGGCGCATCAGGAATTGGTCAAGCTGGTCGGCCCCTGCGTGGAGAAGGTTCTGGTATTTGACTACTGGACGCAGCACTGAGAACGGAGACAAGCCCTCAAAAGGATCGACTTGCCATGACGTTCCGCCCACGAGGTCGCGTTTCGAGGATGTGCCTCAAGCTGCCGGCGGCGTTGGTGCTGCCAGCCCTGTTGTTGCTGGCCGGCGAAGGGCCGAAACGCGAAGCGATCAACTCGCGGGTCCGAGACTCGGGTGTCAAACAGTCGGTCACGTCCGACCGGCCTCAGAACGCCATGAACGGCCAAAACGTTTTGCGGTCTCAGAAGGTCATGCCACAAACACCCCCCGCCGCTGCCGGCCAGGTCTTTCCGTATCGCGCGGTCCACCAGACGCTGCCCAACGGTCTGAAGACGATTGTCATTCCGCTGGACAGCCCCGGACTGGTAACTTACTGGAGCGTCGTGCGGACCGGCAGCCGAGACGAAGTTGAGCCGGGCCGGTCGGGTTTTGCCCACTTTTTCGAACACATGATGTTTCGCGGCACGCCCAAGTATCCCGGACCGGTGTACGACCAAATCGTCACCTCGCTGGGCGCGGACAGCAATGCGTACACCACGGATGATTACACCGCGTACCACATGACGTTTGCCAAGGAGGACTTGGAACGCGTCGTCGAAATCGAAAGCGACCGCTTTCAGAACTTGAGCTACGAGAAGCCGGCCTTCCAGACCGAGGCCGGCGCGGTGTACGGCGAGTACCGCAAGAGCATCACGCATCCGTTCTCGCTGCTGGACGAGAAACTCCGCGACCTGGCCTACGATGTGCACACCTACAAGCATACGACGATCGGCTTCGAGCGGGACATCCAGGCCATGCCCGAAGCCTACGAGTACAGCTTGTCTTTCTTCCGCCGCTTCTACCGGCCGGACAACACCGTCATCCTGGTGGTCGGCGATGTCGCGCCGCCAGCCGCGTTTGACCTGGTCCGCAAGTACTACGGCGGCTGGGAACCAGGCTACGTGCCGCCGCAAGTCATCCCCGAGCCGCCGCAGGCGGCCGAGCGAAAAGGCGACGTGCAGTACCCCGGCAAAACCCTGCCGATCCTGCAAATCTCCCACAAGGGCGACGCCTGCGACCCGGACAACGCGGAATACGTCGCCGCCGTGCTGCTGGTGGATTTGGCGTTCGGCGAGACCAGCGAGATCTACAAGAAACTGGTCCTGGACGAACAACAGGTGCAAGCCCTGGAGGCGTTCGTGCCCATGAACCGCGACGTGCCGCTGTTCGACATCATCGCCGTGGTCAAACAGGCGTCAAACATGGACCAGGTGCGATGAAGAGCGAACGTGTTTTCCCATCCGTGCTATTGCGACGCCATCCGCGGGGATTCACGTCGAGGCCGAACCCGATTGCCCGCAAGGGCCCCTTATTTCGGGAGCAGTCCCGGACGAAGCGCAGCACTTTACTGTTTGGCTTTCTTGCCGCTGTCGGGTCGCCGCAGTTGGTAGGCGGTGACCTTGTTTTCCAGCATCTGCGGCACGATCAGCAGCAGCTTGTCCGGTACGTAGCCCAGATCTGCAGACCCTTTGGGCAACTGCATCAGCAGGTTCGCCCTGCCTTCCTGCCGGATATAGAAGATCTTGCCGGCTGACCAATCGCTGGCCACGTAGCTGCCGTTGGCGACCGTCTCGACGCCGTCCAGGTTGCCGACGGGCTGCGGCGTAATCAGCGTTTTCTTGCCGGTCTGCAGATCCAGCGAGTACAAATGGCCGGGCGCCGCCTTGGCGCCGCTGCCGGATCCCCAGCCGCCGACGACCAGTTGGTTGCCGACTGCCAACAGACCGTTGGGGTTCTCCAAGTCGTCCCCTTCCGCCAGCACGGACAGCTTGCCGCCGTGATAGCGGTGGATCTTGTTCTTGGTCATGTCCGACACGTACACCGCGCCTTGCGCGTCGCAAGCCACGTCGTTCAGGAATTCCGCGCCGGGCACGGGGACGCGTTCGACGATCTTGCCTTGCTGGATATCGACGCCGACGATTTGGTCGATGTCGCTGACCCACAGCCGGCCCCCGGCACTGCGGATCCCTTTGGGCGCGTTCAGACCGGTGATCCACTTGGCCGCAACCACTTTGCCGTCCGGCGTCAGTTTGGACAAGTATCCATCGCCATCCTTGCCCGTCGGCCCGCCGCTGCCGATGTTGGAGACAAACACAAACCCGGAGACGGCGTCAAAGTAGGCACTCTCCGGGCTCTGCACGCCGGCCGTCACCTCCCAAGCCACTGGAAAAGCCGGCTTGTCTTCGGCTCGGCAGGCGAAGACACAACAGCACAGACACCAAACGGCACCAGTCGAAATGACGAGACGTTTCATCGGATGCCCCCCTTGTGAAAGTCAGCCTGAAAACAGGGACCGGCCCTGGAACGGATTATACGACAGGGGACGGCCGGGTGGGACCGCCCGCGCGGAGTTTCGGCGGGCACTCTAGGGAAGAGAGGGCTTCACGCGGCCGACCTTTGGGCCCGCCGTTTCACGCCGTAGCGCTGGCCGAAGCCCAACGTGGCCAGCAGCCAACGGAGCGGTTTGTGCCGGACTTCCCAGCGATAGCGCCGCGTGACTTCGTAGCTGGGCGCCAAGCGTTTGTCGCGGAACTCGCCGGTGGCCAAATCCGGCCGCCTGACGGAATAACCGTTCCGTTCGTTGAACTCCCGGAATTCGCGTTCCAGCCATTCGAGATCGACAGCGGGAATCGGCTTGGACTCGGTCTGCTGATAGCTCCCGACCGTCGAGATCAGGCTGTCGTGGCGCACGTTCCAAAAAGACTGACTGCCCCGCCTGCAATCTGCTATCTGTGCCGGCATCTTCGGCCAACGGAGCATGGCCTTGTCCCACGGCAGGTCCAGCAGGCGGCAGGCCTCCCGCAGCGCGGTCTCCGGGTCGGCGAGCAGGGACTCGTATTTGACGATCGTCCAGCCGGCTCTGGCAAAGAAGCTGCAATCCTCAGCAAACCGCCTGAGCCTCAGGCGTAGCGGCGGGTCCTCCGCTGTAATACCGTTGGCCGCGTGGGATTCACCGACCAGGCTGGCCCATAAGTCGCGCAGATCCCGGACCACCAGCAGCGGATAGACATCCCAGCCCAGGTCGCCGTAGTGCCGCACCAACTCGCTCAGGCGAAAGCTGCCGACGTTGGTCTTGTACCAGGCGTAGGGGTTACCCAGTCGAGGATCGAGAAAAGGCAGCAGGTCGTTGTCGCCGTCCAGCACGCCGTCCATGTCCGACCGCTGCAAGAAGCACCAGGAAACCAGCGTCGAACCGCTGCCCTGCAGACCGCCGCACAGGTAGAGCCTTCGGGAGATCCCCTTCATTGCCTGCCCCTCGTCTACGCATCCCTGGGCCGATCGCCGACCGTTGCGACGTTGGTCTGTGTCGTCAATCCAGACTCGGCTGTGGCTGCAACACGCGATTCCCTGCACTGCCCCAGAATCGGCGCCAAGCCAAGCGCTGACAGCAGCGAATTCTGGCCCCCCCCCACGGTTATCGACCGCGAATTGATCGCTTCTTCAAGACTTGTTTCCGGCGCGGGGGGATAAGCTCAAGTCCCGGTTCGATTCAGCCGCAATCGCGGTCAAATCGCCACGTTCGGCACGGAGCGACGGAGATGCCCTCTCCTGTTGCTCCCTCACGGCCGTCACCCGATTCACATCGGCGAGCCCCACACCATTTCGCCGTCTTCTTGAAAGCTGCGAACGTAGTAGTACGCGACTCCGGACTCGGGATCCATGTTGGTCCACGTGAATTCCACTTCCCGTTTGTTGGGGGCGGAAGTCTAGACGTAAGCGATTTTCTTGGCAATGTCGACGGTCTGGGAATGTCGGTCGGCATATATGTCGCCTGGGCCAGCCGAGCAGCATTATCCGACGCGCGGCCAGTAGCAACGGCGGCGATCCGGACAACTCGTCAGATACTCGAACCACCGCGTCACTCCGTCCCCTAGACGGCGGCGTGCGTCGCTGATAAATTGACACCCTCTAAACACACCGACCGTGCTCACTCAAAGGCGGCGATGGGGGGCGTAATCCATTGCCCAGAGTGGGTTTCCGGCCATTCTGCATTCCTCTTTTTGCCAAGTCGAAGGACAAAGATCATGGCTCAAAAGTACGTGTATTTCTTCGGTCCGACAGGAACGGAAGGCGATGCCAGCATGGTGAATACGCTGGGGGGCAAAGGTGCCAACCTGGCTGAGATGGCCAAGCTGAACCTGCCCGTGCCCGCCGGGTTTACGATCACCACCGACTTCTGCACGGTGTACATGCAAGAGGGCAACCGGTTTCCGGATTCGCTGAAGGCGGAAGGGATCGAAGCGTTGAAGAAGGTCGAAGCAGCGATGGGGATGAAGTACGGCGATCCGGCTAACCCGCTGCTGATGTCCTGCCGCTCCGGCGCCCGTAGGTCGATGCCGGGTATGATGGAAACGGTGCTGAACGTCGGGCTGTGCTCGGCCACGATCCCGGGCTTGATCAAGAAAACGGGCAACGAGCGGTTTGTGTACGACGCTTACCGCCGCCTGATCATGATGTACTCCGACGTGGTCATGGAGAAGGCCGAAGGCGTCGAGCCGGCCGAGGGCAAGGGCATCCGTGTTCAACTGGAGCACCTGATGGCCGACATGAAGAAGGCCAAGGGCGTCGAGGCCGACACGGCGCTGACGGCCGACGACCTGAAGAAGCTGTGCGACCAATTCAAGGCCAAAGTCAAGGAGGTCCTGGGCAAGCCGTTCCCGGACGAACCGATGGAGCAGCTGTGGGGCGCGATCGGCGCCGTGTTCAAGAGCTGGAACGGCAAGCGGGCGGTCTCATACCGCAAGATCGAAGGCATTCCGCACGAGTGGGGCACCGCCTGCAACGTGCAAAGCATGGTGTTCGGCAACATGGGCGACCACTCGGCGACCGGCGTGGCCTTCAGCCGCAACCCGGCCACGGGCGAAAACAAATTCTACGGAGAATGGCTGGTCAACGCCCAGGGCGAGGACGTGGTGGCCGGAATCCGCACGCCGAACCCCCTGAACGAGGCGACTAAGAACGAGCAGAACAAGCACCTGGAGTCATTGGAAACGGCGAGTCCCGCACTGTACAAGGAACTGTTCGATATCCGCACGCGGCTCGAACAGCACTACAAGGACATGCAGGATATCGAGTTCACGATCCAGGAAGGCAAGCTGTACATGCTCCAGTGCCGCAACGGCAAGCGCACGGGCACCGCGGCCTTGAACATGGCCATGGACATGCTGGGCGAGAAGCTGATCGACGAGAAGACGGCGATCAAGCGCGTGGCGCCCGCCCAGTTGGACGAGTTGCTGCACCCGATCGTCGATCCGGCGGCCGAGAAGAAGGCCGAGCCGTTCGTGTCCGGTCTGCCGGCCGGTCCGGGCGGCGCCCACGGCCAGATCGTGTTCACCTCGGCCGACGCCGTGGCCTGGGCCAAGCAGGGCAAGCAGGTGATCCTGGTCCGTGAAGAGACCAACCCCGAGGACGTCGAAGGCATGCGGGCGGCCCAGGGCATCCTCACGGCCCGCGGCGGCATGACCAGCCACGCGGCGCTGGTGGCACGCGGCTGGGGCAAGTGCTGCATCGTCGGCGCCGGGGCCATCAAGCTGAACATGGCCGCCAAGACCATGACGGCCGGCAAGGTGACGCTCAAGGAAGGCGACACGATCACCCTGAACGGTACCCGCGGCCGCGCCTACCAGGGCGCGCTGGCGATGATGGACGCCAGTGAGAACCCGCGGTTCCAGGAGTTCATGAAGATTGTCGACAAGCACCGCACCTTGGGCATCCGCACCAACGCCGACACGCCGGAAGACGCCCGCGTGGCCCGCGGCTTCGGCGCTGAGGGTATCGGCCTGTTTCGCACCGAGCACATGTTCTACGGGGCCGGTTCCGATGCGGCCCTGTTCGTCCTGCGGAAAATGATCCTCAGCGGTACGCCGGAGGAACGCAAGCAGGCCGTCGACGAGCTGTTCTCGTTTGTCAAGAAGGACATCAAGGCCACGCTGGAAGCGATGGACGGCCTGCCGGTGACGATCCGCTTGCTGGATCCCCCGTTGCACGAGTTCGTGCCGCAGAGTGCCGAGAAGCAGGACGAACTGGCCAAGGCCCTGGGCATCAGCCCCGACGACGTCCGCAAGCGCGGCGAGGCCCTGCACGAGTCGAACCCGATGATGGGTCACCGCGGCGTGCGATTGGGCATCACCTACCCCGAAGTGACCGAGATGCAAATTCGAGCCATCTTCGAGGCGGCCGCCGAGCTGATCAAGGCCGGCAAGAACGCCAAGCCCGAGCTGATGGTCCCGGTCACTTGCGACGTCAAGGAACTGGATAGCACCAAGGTAATCTTCGACCGCGTCCAGGCCGAAGTCGAGAAGGCCATGGGCGTGAAGGTCGACTGCCTGTACGGCACGATGATCGAGATCCCGCGAGCCTGCCTGCTGGCCGACCAGATGGCCAAGACGGCCAAGTTCTTCTCGTTCGGCACCAATGACCTGACGCAGATGAGCTTCGGATTCAGCCGCGACGACATCGGCGGCTTCCTGCCCGAGTACCTGGAAAAGAACGTGCTCAAGGCCGATCCGTTCCAGACCATCGACCAGGATGGCGTCGGCCAACTGATCCAGATGGCCGTGAACAAGGGCCGCGGCACGCGCAGCGACCTGAAGATCGGCATCTGCGGCGAACAGGGCGGCGATCCGGCCTCCGTGGAGTTTTGCTTCAAGGCGGGCTTGAACTACGTCAGTTGCTCGCCCTACCGCGTGCCCATCGCCCGACTGGCGGCGGCCCAGGCGGCGCTGAAGTAAGCCGATCGACGGACACGTGCGCTATTCGACGAGGACAAGCCCCGCCTCACATGGAAGCGGGGCTTTCCTCGGAATCGCTGAGCATCGTTCGAGAAATGACTGTCCAGCGTTTGTTGCTGATCATCACACGGAGTGTGATGGCTACTTTGACAAGGCGACAGTTGTTCTTCGAGCGCTGCTAAGGCCGCGTCGGTCTCGGAGATGTCGGCGCACCTGCGCGGTTCTGCTGGCGGTTCTTAGCACTTAAACTCGGTCAGCTCCCAGCCGTTGGTCGCTCCCAGTGAATTGCCAGCACAACCCGATTTGCCGATATTACCGTTAGTATACCGACCCGCGGCGCAGTTTGCCAACCGTTACGGGGATGATTTCGCTGGCGTCGACGGTCAGCCGGTAAACTTCACGAGCCTGGTCGCGGCGGCGTTCGGGGTGGAACAGGGTCAGCACCACGTCCCAACAATCCGAACCCGGCCGGCAAATCTGACTGCGCTCCGTCGTAATCCGTCCTGCTGCTCGCGAAAAATCGGAATCAACACGCCTCGGCACTTCGGCGCGACACCGTGGACGGCACTGTGGTGCTGCCCGAAAATCAGGCTCGCGACATGGGTGCCGTGCAGCAACCCGGCCCCCATCGCTCGATCGGCCACGCCCGGCAGGTGATCTTCGACACCGACATCGGGCAGCGGTGCCTGAAACTCACCCTCGACTCGTTCCCCGCATCCCGCATCCCGCATCCCGCATCCCGTCAGCCTCCCCTCCGATGCAAATGCACCTTGGCAGGCGGCGGCGTCAAT
>Ga0302242_1001833_pt1 | contig 14596 bp, 19 predicted proteins | sample AAG_UR_Lys_MG_FD_193510 | JGI IMG/M metagenome (GOLD analysis project Ga0302242, IMG submission 193510) | Enriched activated sludge microbial communities from anaerobic digester in WTTP, New Holstein, Wisconsin, United States - AAG_UR_Lys | ecosystem: Engineered > Bioreactor > Anaerobic >... | reverse complement strand
TGTGTACATCATCACTCCAAGTTACCACAATCTTGTCCTCCCAAGTCAGGGGGGGTGAAATTTTCATGTGATAAATTACAGGGTGAAATTATCATAAGTTAAATACACACAGTAATATTCGTCTTGACAAAAACAACGGCTGGTGTGATATTAATGAGTCTGTAATGATTATAGTTTTTCCCGGAAGGCGGTGGCGTGCTGTGGCATCCACATGATTTGTTATCCATAAGATAATGCACGGGATGCGTTACCAGTTTGCCGCATATTCAGCCTCCGGGTCCACTGCCTTTTTCAGGCCGTAGTTTCCTTCTCTTTAAGCTCCCCAAAAGCTGAGTCACTGCCGCGGATCACCGATAAGGTACTTCCGAAGTCCTGTCATGGCTTCAGAAGGATCTTCGTGCATTTGGCCAATATTCCCCTGTTCATCAATAAATATTCTAATAACCTAATAAGGAGATGTTTTAAAAATATGAAAAAGATCGTTGTTCCGGTAATGCTTGCAATAATGCTGATGGCTTCCTCGGCCGTCGCTGCGCCCCTTGATGCCTTTAAAGGCCAGAAAGGTAATCTTGACATCGCCGGAGGAACTGCCCACATACCTGTAATGAAGGAAGCGGCAAAAAGGATCATGTCTGTTAACCCGGACATTCGCATAACTGTTGCCGGGGGAGGTTCGGGAGTTGGAGTCAAACAGGTCGGTGAAGGGCTTGTGACGATAGGGAACACCGGACGCGCCTTAAAGGAAGATGAGATATCAAAGTATGGACTGGTCTCCTTTGCCTTTGCTATTGACGGCGTGGCCGTCGTAATTAATCCCGGCAACAAGATTGATGCCCTGACAAGCCGGCAGGTCATTGATATTTATGCCGGAAAAATAAAAGACTGGAAAGAACTTGGCGGCGAACCGGGGGCGATCAATGTCTTTGGACGGGAAGACGGAAGCGGTACAAGGGAAGTTTTCACCGAGAAAGCGATAAATAAGGGAGAGCTTGCTCCTTCTGTAAACGTAGTCAGTTCCAACGGAGCCATGAAGACTGCTGTTGCACAGGACAAACGTGCGATCGGGTATGTCGGGATCGGACACATTGATAAATCAGTGAAAGCTCCTAAATTTGACGGAACTGTACCAACCCAGGAAAACGCCGCTAACGGCAAATACAAAGTGACCCGCAACCTTTACATGAACACCAAGGGCGAGCCCCAGGGACTTACGAAACTCTTTATCGACTACATATTCAGTCCTGAAGGCGCCCAGATAACAAAAGACAGCGGATACATCCCGGTTCCCGCAAAGAAGTAATGAGCCGTCGGGGGAGAGTATCCTCTCCTCCCAACAAAATCAGGATAGACAATTGAACGAAAATAAAAACATTCCTCTTTGGTTAAAAGCATCGGCTGTATATGTCTCTTCTCTCATGTCAGCCCTTTTTGTCTTTATTACTGTTTGCGCTCTAGATGGATTGTTCAAGAGCGGTCCTTCACTGTTCGGTTCTGTATGGGATCCTGAAGGAGGACAATTCGGGATCATGCCAATGATCTGGGCAAGCGGACTTCTTTCCGTTTCATCACTGGTCATTGGTTGGGCATTTTCAGTCGGATGCTGTTGTTTTATTCATGGTTATGGACCCAAATGGACAGCAAGGTTATTGGCTAGGATATTGAGGATCATGACGGCAATACCAACGGTCGTTTATGGTTTCGCCTCTGTTTTCCTTCTCGTTCCTCTCATCAGAAATGGCCTCGGCGGCTCCGGGTTTTCCTGGCTGACAGCCTCCCTCGTACTAAGCCTTCTTATAATGCCTACTATGGTGCTTTCGATGGACAGCGCCTTCCGGACTATAGAATCTGAGACCAGGCTGACATCGGCAGCACTTGGATTCACCAGGGAACAAAACATCGCGATGGTCGTCCTTCCTGCATCCAGGCAGTGGATATGGTCTTCCGCGCTTCTCGGTTTCGGCCGGGCTGCAGGTGACACCCTCATTCCAACTATGCTTGCAGGAAATGCGGTTCAGTACGCAAATACGCCGCTGGACGCAATGAGGACCCTTACGGCCCACATCGGGCTCGTCCTCTCTTCCGATGTTGGGGGAACGGCATATCTTTCGCTTTTTGTAGCAGGCGGGATACTGCTGTTTGTCAGCATTTCTGCCAACATACTGTTCCGCCTGCTGAGTAGGAAGTCACTATGATGAGGGTAAAACTGCTGCGGCTTCTTGCCTTTATATCTGCATTCTTTGTCATTGGTTCTTTTATGATGCTGATTGGATTTCTTTTCTACCACGGTACGCCTGTTCTTGACGCAGGGCTCTTCTTCGGGGAGACAGATCCAATCGATGCGATAATCGGCACACGTCCTGTCTGGGACGGCATATGGCCGGCTTTTGCCGGAACTTTGTATCTTATAGCCCTTACAATGGCTGTTTCACTGATCCCCGGAATAGGATGCGGGATATACCTTGCCCGCTACGCAAAGGGTAAAAAGAAAGAGATGCTTTCTATGGCAGTGGATCTTTTGGCAAGCGTCCCTTCTATTGTTATGGGGCTTTTTGGGTTTGTGCTGATCCTCTTACTCAGACGAACTTTTGCGCCTGACGCGACCACCTGCATCAGTCTTGCGGCATTCTGTCTTGCGTTGCTTGTGATGCCGGCACTTGTCGTAACCACAAGATCCTCTATAGAAAGCCTGCCGGAGTCGTTTGTCCTCACGGGCACCTCCCTTGGATTCACAGAACAGCAGCTGCTTCGTCATATCCTTATCCCGGCTGCAGGCAGAGGGATACTTGGCGGGATCATGCTTGCGATGGGACGGGCCGCTGAAGATACGGCAGTTATCATGCTTACCGGAGTGGTCGTCAATTCCGGACTGCCTGCCGGACTCGGCTCCAAGTTCGAAGCTTTGCCTTTTCTCATTTTCTATACTGCCGCTCAGTATGTAGATCAGAATGAGCTCCTTAGAGGATTTGGAGCTGCGATGGTCCTTCTCGTCCTTTCTGCGGGACTCCTTTATGCTGCGTCCAGGCTTCAACGAACGATGGAAAAACGGTGGAAGGGAGCAAAATAATGGATCTTTGCGCAGAAATACAAAATTTATCAGTATCATTTCACGGCAGAAAAGCTGTCACCGAAATAAATGCTAGCTTGCCGTCAGAAGGCATAACCGTTCTTATCGGCCGCTCCGGTTCCGGGAAGACAACATTTTTAAGGGCTTTGAACAGGCTCAATGAAACTTTTGACGGATACGAAGGATTCGGGAGCATACGTTTGCTTCTGGGAGGCCAAATGAAGAACATATATTCTTCAGGCACATTGACCCCGACTGAGTTGCGGAGAAAAGTAGGGATGGTCTTTCAGACACCTAATCCTCTTCCGCTGAGCATACGAAGGAACATTATGCTGCCGCTGGAGCTCATGTTGGGTTCCGGGGGATCTGCCGCCGCCACAAAAATGGAAACGGCACTCAAAACAACAGGTCTCTGGAATGAAGTCAAAGACAGGCTTGATACGCCTGCAAACAGACTGTCCGGGGGACAGCAGCAAAGACTCTGTCTCGCGAGGGCTCTTGCCCTTGAACCGGAGATGCTGCTTCTTGACGAACCTACAGCTTCACTGGACAAAAGGTCTTCTGAGCTGATCGAGGACCATCTGCTGTCCCTTAAAGACAGATATTCCATTGTTATGGTATCTCACAGCGTAAGACAGGCACTTAAGCTTGGAAGCTACTTTGTACTGCTTAAAAATGGCACTGTTGCAGCTTCATTCTTTAAAGAGGAGCTTCCGGAAGGGAAAGATGCTGAAAAAGCACTGACCGACCTTCTTTAATGACTTGCTGACAGTTCGCAGGAAACGTAGTTCAAGATCACATTTTTTTTGAGTGGACATATAAAATGCACGAGATCGGACCAAGCCTATTATAAGGTACCCGTTTACATGCCTGTTGTTTGACTGAACATGTTCGTGAGATTTATCATTGTAATGTTCAACAGACGGTATCATTTGGGGGAGGGAACTCAGTGCTGAAAAGTGAGCGCATAAAAGAAACATCAGCGTATGTGTTTATCGTATTAATTACTTTCATCGTTCTCCAGTCAACTGTAGTTGTTATGCATGAATTCACGCACAGCACTGCAGCATGGTTCTTTGGAGATATTACGAGTCCGCGCGACATAATCTGGGGCAATTTCTTTACTATGACAGGCTGGGATGAAGGAGTTCATTATCACAATCTGTTTCCGTCAGGAAACGACATAACCGAAGCGATAATAGGAGCCAGTCCTCTGCTTGTTCACAGTATCATTGTCGCTTTTGGACTTTGGTTCCTACAGACAGGATTTATGAAAGGCAAAAAGTTGTTTTTTCACATTCTGTACTGGTTTACAGTGGCAAATTTTATGGAACTGATAGCATATATAACGATGAGATCCTTCGCATCGGGAGGCGACACCGGACATCTCAGCCGGGGGCTGGGGCTTTCCCCGTGGTTGATCTTTATTGTGGGGAATACATTGATCATATTCGGATTATCTGTCCTCTTCAAAAATGTACTGCCTGTCAAATATGACCTGTTTGCGAAAGAAAACGTTTTGACCAGGTGGGCGATCCTCCTTATCACCTCCTTCTGCCTATTTTTATGGGGAAGCGGATTGCGCGTCGTCCTGTACATATACCCCGATCCACAGTGGATGTTCGGGCTGATCGGCTTTGCCGCGTTCATAAGTGTCCTCTTTATTTTCAAACCCACTCGATAATGATAATTAAAGATCAATGTCTCAAACTTTAAAAATCAAACGTATTGTATTGACAAATATATGATATGATAGCCAGAGGCAGAATCATATAATATTGAAACATTATAAATCGCACAATCAGCCTGTATATTTTAAGAATTAATGTAAGGTCATCGATCAACTGAGGAGGTCATTTATATGAAAGTCCCATTCTGTACGTGCGTCGACCATGAATGCCGCTGCAATCCAATAAATCATCCGCACGGCTGCACCCCGTGCATTGCAAAGTGTCTTGCTGAAAATGAAATACCTGTATGCTTTTATCGTAAAATAGAACCTAACATGGACAGGAAGCAGGATTATACCTTCAAAGGTTTTGCCAATTTTGTGACCGACCACGAAAAATAGCATTCAAAGCGATATATCGGCTTTCCACACCAAAGCCGCCGGCTGATCCCCGGCGGCTTTGGTTATTGCAATGTGAAAATATTATCCCAAGTCTAGCTTTTTACTACGAAGGAGATCTTCGCATTGACACGATACTTTGTGATCTTGTCTCCTTCAACAATGGCCTGCATATGTTTTATGTAGACGTTTTCAATGTTGTGGACAGTCTTTGCAGCCTCGGTGACTGCCGATTGTGCCGCTGCTTCCCAGCTCTCGGAAGATTCGGCAAGAACTTCAATTACTTTTACGATAGCCATGATCATTTCTCCTTTCATGACAGAAAAACTCTTTAAGATATCTGCTTGCTGCTCTGAGGTGTGCAATAGGTTGTATATCAGATCAGTACTGCATTATCCGCGGGAGTTTGCCTGCCTGTTCGATCCAGTATCCAACCTGTTTTGGAGTGGGGATCCTTCTCACAAGTTTTTTTGCCTCGTTTACTTCCGCCATTTTAGCGGCAAGGTTGTCTGCTTTTCTCTTGGCAAGCTCCGGTACTGTATCAACTCCTGCCGCCTCAAGAAGTTCCGCATATTCCCCGCCGACTCCTTTGATGCGGAAAAGATCGGCGTGGTTTGTCCATTTCAGTATCAGTTTTTCTGTTATCCCTGTCTTCTCCGCAAGCTTGGTTCTGCCTTTTTTTGAAGAACAGCTTTCCAGCAGTTGTTCTGACGATTTGATGCCTGCCTCTTTCAACTTCTGTTCGTATGAATCTCCGATGCCTTCTATAATGTTTAGCTTCAAAAGAAACCACCTCCAAAGGAATTGTAGTTGCAATTACAATAGTTTATGTCGTTATTATATCATCTCTTTGTCATAATAAATAGGTATACTAATATTGATGACCAACATGCTGTTTTTCATGATATTCTTATTCTGTTAGATCGATCAAAAATACTGGGAGGTGAAATATATGCCGGTAATCAAAGTAGAGTGCAGTGCGATGGACATTGAAAAGAAAGAACAGCTGATAAAGTCTCTTACACAGACAGCCAGCAGCATCATGGGCATTCCTGAGGCAGCCTATGTGGTGCTGCTTAATGAGATGAGCAAGGACAACATTGGGGTAGGAGGAGAAATGCTGTCAAAAAAACAGCACTGATCTCATTCCTTCAAAATCTGCCCGTCAGTAATGATTGATATCCCGGACATCCTTATAAGGCTACGGAAGGGGCCCCACTGATTACCTAAAGAAATAATATCTCCAGTTCTGCGAGAGATAAAATATTACGCCGGGGAGCCTTCATAGGTCCCCGGCGTGATGTCAGTGCATGCTAAGATTTTACGCCAGGTTTACGAGCCTTGCTTTTACGCCGTGTACCATGTTCAGCTTCTTGTTAAGTTCTTCGGCAACGTCTTCACCGCAGGCAAGCTGAAGGATCAGTATTCCTGAAGGTGAGCAGGTGTTGTCGTTAGTCTGATCGTGGAGGCCGAGCCTTGTTCTGATAGAGCATCCGTATTCCGTCAGTATTTTTTGGACTTCTACGGCGGTTGCGTCCCTCTGTTCAATTCTTACAGCCATGATCTGGAAACAATTCATGATAGGATCCCTCCTGATGTTCATAATTTGTCTGATGCATGTCACACGTTTATAATATCAGAACTAGCAGATCAATGTCTTTACACAGTATTTGACATAAATGAGCAAAATTTATCAAAAAGCGGTTATACAAATTTTGCATCGGAGCTGGCAGGACAGGAACGCAAAAACGATGCATCAAATGAGGTTTATATAGATCGCAAACGACTTGACAGCGACGGCGTATTCGTTATAATGTCTCTCGTGCTTCGGCAGAGGCAGTGTGAGGCGTGCGCCTGTAGCTCAGCCGGATAGAGCAACTGCCTTCTAAGCAGTGGGCCGGGGGTTCGAGTCCCTTCAGGCGCGCCACTTATTGAAAATTTAATAGTAAAAATGGTGAGCATAGCTCAATTGGTTAGAGCACTGGACTGTGGCTCCAGAGGTTGCGGGTTCAATTCCCGTTGCTCACCCCACTTTTTTGTTATGGATCGTTAGCTCAACTGGCAGAGCACCTGACTCTTAATCAGGGGGTTACAGGTTCGATTCCTGTACGATCCACCATTTTTTGACTTACTATGCCGTTTTCCCGCAACTTTCTGCGTGGATCGTTAGCTCAACTGGCAGAGCACCTGACTCTTAATCAGGGGGTTACAGGTTCGATTCCTGTACGATCCACCATTCCGCGACTCCCATAATATTTTTTGATATACTTATCAGACGTCAGCTGCGAATGTGCTGTCTTGCCTTTATATTGGAAATTTGTTTAATTTGTCTTGTTATCCTCTGGCTGACAGTTAAGATATTCATAGCTTTCTGAGATCACAGGGAAAGGCCGGTGCAATATTATGGAGATCCAGAAGGGAAACAACAGGTTTTACATCACCTCAGGCGAAGACGGAGAGGATGCTGAGATAGTATATGATCACTGGAGAAAAGACGTTATAGTCATTGAGCGGACCTTCGTACCTGAGGCTATGAGAGGCCGTAATATAGCAGGACAGCTGCTGCAAAGGGTCGTTGAAATGGCACGTGAAGAAGGCCTGAAAATAATCCCGGAATGTGCCTACGCCCAAAGGATAATGACAAAGGGAGACGGATACAAAGACGTGCTCTACGTGGATAAATGACCCCATCGGGAATTCCCCCCGACAAAGGGCCCGAAGCAGGGAATGCGGGCTCTCAGCGCGGTAAATCTTTCTTGCGCTTTGTATAAAAGCAAGGTAAAATCTACCCTGTTCTGAATGCAGGTAAAATGCGAGAGTGGCGGAATTGGCAGACGCGCGGGACTTAGGATCCCGTGTCCATGACGTAGGGGTTCAAATCCCCTCTCTCGCACCATCTCACATTTCCCTCCCCGTGGCCTCTCCCTTATAATAGAGATAATGATCCTTCGATCCGAAGGATGTCAGACCATGGGAAAGGAGCGGCCGCTATGAGCATTGAAATAAAACGAATATACGACCCGGTCGAAGCAGGTGACGGCAAACGGATCCTGGTCGACCGCCTATGGCCCAGAGGAATGACCAAGGAAAGGGCAGCCCTGTACTGCTGGATGAAAGATATTGCCCCCAGCCAGGCTCTTCGGGTTTGGTTCGGACATGATCCGGAAAAGTTTGATGAATTTGCGCGAAGATACACCGAGGAAATTGATACGGACCTGACAAAACAAAAGGCAGCATCTCAGCTTCTCGAAATTGGCCGAAGTGAGCGGCTGACCCTTTTGTATGCCGCAAGGGATACTTCAATAAATCATGCCCTGATCATAATGAATTATCTGCAAAAAAAATTGGCAGACGGATCTCAAACCGGATAATGCAGCCGGACGGACGGGGCAAAGCCATGAAAAACAGGAGCGAGCGTCTCGCGTACGCCGCAGCCATCGGCCACACTTTTATAACAGGCCTCTCTTTCATGTTCTCAAAGATCGGGCTGGGGTACAGCACCCCGTGGGACCTGCTTGCATACAGGTTCACCGCATCCTTTATCGCCGTGATGATCCCCGTTGCCTTCAGATGGATCAGCTTTGACTTCACAAGGGAGAGGGTCAGAAAGATACTTCCGCTTGCCCTGTTCTATCCCTTGTCCTTCTTTGCCTTCCAGACGTTCGGCCTTCAGTATCTGACCTCTTCCGAGGCAAGTATTCTTCTCGCTTCGATGCCCGTATTCACGCTGATCCTTGCCTCTTATTTTTTAAGGGAAGAAACTTCGCTGCTTCAGAAATTATCTGTCATGCTTTCTGTTGCCGGGGTTGTCTACATCACGGCCAACAAAGGCGCAAGCCTTAATTTTACAAATATCAAAGGAGTAACGATGATACTTTTGTCGGCCCTCTCTTTTTCGGTATACAGCATACTGGTCAAAAAGCTGGCAAGGAATTTTACCATACTTGAAATGAGCTACATCATGATCGTGATAAGTTTTATCTTTTTTAATGCGATGTCTCTCGCAAGACACGTGATAAAGGGAACTGCCGGCAGCTTTTTTGCCCCCCTCAGCGAACCCGGATTCATTGTTGCCTTCGTATATCTCGGTGTCCTCTCATCGCTGGTGACTTCGCTGCTGACCAATTACGCGCTTTCAAAGATCGACGCCTCCAAAATGTGCGTATTCACTAACCTGAGCACAGTCATATCGATAATTGCCGGAGTGGTCTTCCTGAAAGAAAATATATACTTCTATCACTTGATCGGTTCACTTATGATAATCAGTGGGGTAGTGGGAACAAACTGTTTCTGCAAGCGGGATAAAAACAGCTGTAACAGATGAAGAACAGTTTTTGCTTACAGCGGCTCTGCGGGATCGCAATATCCCGCACACCTTGAATATATCCGGCGTTTGGTGGGCGGTGTTTATTATGCTATTATTAAAAAGTTCAATTTCATTGCGGAGGACAGATCACATGAAAAAGTTTATCAGCGTGCTGATCCTGGCCGTTATTGCCGCCCTTGTTTCATGCCATGGGGCAGATGCAATGACCACGACAGAGTTTTACAGGCTCGCAAGAAAACATAAGCATATACAGCCTTTCGCAGTTACTGTCCAGAGCGCCTGTGAAACAGGACATTGGACCAGCGAACTTTGGACAAACGGATATAACGGAGCAGGACTGAAAGTCTCGAAGGAATGGCTCAGCGCGGACAAGCCTTACATATCAAAAAACAGCATTGAGAGCAATAGCGGGGTGTACGGACAGGAGACTTCCAAGTTCAGGAAGTACAAGTCCCCGGGAGAATTTTTAAGGGACTATGAAAAAAAGATCCGGGAAGACTATCCCAGATCTGCGAGGAACCGAGATAATATATGGGGTTATTTTGCAGGGCTTTATGCCGGCCGAAAGGGCAAATGGGCGACAGACCACAAATACTATGAAAAACTGACCGTAAAGGCTATCAAACTTGCACCCGAAATATACGGCACAAAGTGGAAAAACAAACTGATCAAGGATTTTAAAGTGGCAGCCAGAAGAAAGTCCCTTGAAAGCTGGCAGATCGACATCATCCGAAGTGAACTGAAAAAGGCCGATGTGCTTTAAAGAACGACTTTTCATCTGTCCCCGAAATTATTGCCAGCAAAAGCAGGTGTTGCCATGATACGCGGGATCGGAATAGACGTTTGTGATATCTCCCGGATGCGCAAGGCCGTTTCCAGGGAGGGCTTCTGCAAGCGTGTCTTCTCCTGTGAAGAGATAGCCTATGCTGAAGCTAAAGCAGACCCTGCTGTTCATTACGCCGCTGCATTTGCCGCCCGTGAAGCCTTATCCAAAGCTACAGGATGGGGGATCGCCGGACTCGGCATCGATACATGCCCGGTTCAAAGGACACCATCCGGCCCCAGGTTTGTTTTTGATCAAAAAACGCTGACAAAACTTTCAAACGAGGGAATAGACAATGTTTTCCTATCCATTTCCCATGAGTCAGGGATAGCCGTTGCTGTAGTTATACTGGAGAAAAACCGATGATGAACTATTATGACCCGGAACATATCAGGGAGGCTGACGTCCTTGCGGTGGAGAAGTATGGGGTATCGTCCCTCTCACTCATGGAAAACGCGGGGACAAACGCCGCGCGGGAAGTATTAAAAAGATACCCCGATGCACTGAGCTTCCTCATCCTTGCCGGGCCGGGAAACAACGGTGGGGACGGCTTTGTCGCCGCAAGGGCCTTTTTGAGCAAAGGACTCGGAGTCACTGTCATTTTATCGTCAGACATCGACGCATACAGAGGAGATGCAAAGATATCCCTTGACTCACTGATAAGGCTGAAAGACCAAAACTGTACGATAAAGTGCTCTTGTGATCTGTCCGACAGGGAACTGAGAGAAGCTTCAGCCACCGCTGACTGCATGATCGATTCCCTTCTGGGCACAGGTTCGAAGGGGGCTCCAAGGGGAGAGGTCGAACGCCTGATAAGGCTATGCAAAAGCAACAGGGCAGTTGTGGCCTTTGACATACCCAGCGGAATTGACCCTATGACCGGAAAAATTTATGATCCATGTGTAAAAGCGGACCTGACGGTCACATTTCTTGCAGCAAAATGGGGAATGTGCTTCTCCCCGGCTTATGAGAACTGCGGAACTGTCGTAACAGCGGACATCGGGATATCTCCTGATAAGGTCCTTGCTGATAAGGAGAGCATCCTGTCATTCGTCAAAGAGGACATTCGACAGTTTCTTCCTGTTGTACAACGGGACATCCATAAAGGCAAAAGGGGAGGACTGCTCGTTGTCGGAGGATCTGTAAATTACAGGGGAGCGCCGCTGCTGGCCGGACTTGGTGCGTTGCGTTCCGGAGCGGGACTTGTTGTTCTTGCTCTGCCCGATTTCATGATCGACAGCGCGTCGCTCTTTCTTCCGGAAGCCATATTAGTACCACTAAAAACCAAAGGAGATGAAATACTTCCGGGGAGCGCTGCTGAAGCTGTCCTGGCATGGGAAAAGAGATGTGGGGCCTGCGTCATAGGCCCCGGCCTTGGAAGAAGCGCTTCCTCCGGATCGGTGATCGAATGGTTCTGGAAGAACTGGAACAAACCTCTGTTGGTAGACGGCGACGGCCTCTATTTTCTATCAGGTGACAATAAACCGGCTTACAGGGAAGATGCCGCACTGACTCCTCACAGCGGAGAAGCCGCCCTGTTGCTGGGGATAACGCCGGAAGAGGTCAATATGGCCAGAATGGAAGCGGCTTCCTCCATGTTACAAATTGCCGGCACTGTCCTGCTGAAGGGGATGGACACGGTGGTATGTTCCAAAGGAAAAAAAATTACAATAATCAAGGACGGTTCTCCCTCTCTTTCCGTCCCCGGTTCAGGCGATGTCCTCAGCGGTGCGGCCGGAGCTATGATGGCATCCGGCATGCCGATCCGCGACGCTTTGCTTGTTGCGGCTTCAGCACATGCAGCGGCAGGATCGCTTTTAGAAAAAAAATACGGAGTCCGGGGAACGCTTGCAAGGGAGATAGCAGATGCTCTGCCTTTCGCACTCAACTGAGACAATGCAGATAATCACGTTTTGCGAAGAGGAGACCCGCTCGCTGGGAGCATCTGTCGGCAGGCTGGCATTCCCCGGTCTGACAATACTTCTTCATGGAGGCCTTGGAATGGGCAAGACCCTTCTGACTCAGGGGATAGGCAAAGCGCTCGGATACTGCGGAATAAAAAGCCCGACATTCATTCTTATCGCAGAACACGAGGGAGATATGCCGCTGATACACGCAGACCTTTACAGGCTGGATTCACACGTAGAAGCCGATGCCCTTGATTTTGAAAATTACATAGACAGCGGATGCCTTCTGGTCGTTGAATGGGCTGAAAGGTGGCATACCCCGCCGCAGAAGGACACCCTGGACATAACTATAACCAGTGAGAACCAAAATGAAAATTCCAGAACGATAACGGTCAGGGCATTGGGAAACAGAGCCATAGAAATGTTGAGTAAACTTTCAGAAGAAGTCTCAGATACATTACGCAAAAAAGAGGGAGAATATGAAGATCCTGGGAATAGACTGCACGACTAAATTTACAAACGTGGCCATTGCTTCTGACGGGGCGGTATTATCTGAGGCAAGCCTTGAACTCGGAAGGCAGCAGTCATCACGCCTGCCGCTTATAGTAGAAAAGATGCTCTCTGACAGCTCTGTGAAGATGTCAGAACTGGAACTGATAGCAGCAGCAAACGGCCCCGGATACTACACCGGCATAAGGACCGGCATCGCATACTCGGCAGCCCTGGCAAAAGGCCTCGGAATAAAAATACTGCCTGTTTCGTCGCTTGAAACATTCGTCCATGACCTCAGAACTATGGGCATACCGCTTGCTCCGGTCGTAAAGGCAAGGCAGAACTGCATTTACTGCGCGCTGTATTTTTCTGACGGAAGAGAGCTTAAGCCCTTTGTATACCCAAAATTCTGTCCGGCTGCAGAATTTGCTGATTTTCTGATGCTCTATCCGGAGACATTACTTGTGGGCAATGACGTGGCTCTCTTCAAAGAGTTTTCGGCACTTCCAAATAATATATTGCCGAGGGCAGCTGGAAGACCGGGACAGACAGCTTTGATCGGTGAATACTACAAAGAGCTTTCAATATCCCCTGAAATGATACAGGGAGCTTATCTCCGTGAACCGGACATCGGTCCGGCTTCATATATATGAATACTATTGTCAGAATATAAAGAATTTATTCTTTTCCTTGAATAAATGTGAAATCTTTGTCATAATACCCGAGGTTATGCCAATCGATACTATTGATGGTTGACAGACAAATATGATTAGATGTGGGGAAGGAAGGTGGGTTTTTTGGCGAAGAAGTTCGACATCGATGTATTGGCCAAATGGTGCAAAGGATGTGGTCTCTGTATCGCTATATGCCCTAAGAAAGTTCTTGAACTGAGCGAACAGGTTAAGTGTGTGCCTGTCCGCCCCGACGACTGCATTGGCTGCCGCCAGTGCGAAAACGTCTGCCCTGATATGGCAATAACAATTAAGGAGCGTGACTAACGATGGCCCAGGTTGAATTCTGGCAGGGCAACAAAGCGATAGCCATGGGCGCTATTGCGGCCGGATGCAGATTCTTCGGAGGTTACCCGATAACCCCCTCGACTGAGATCATGGAAGTTATGTCAGAAGAGCTTCCAAGACTCGGCGGAAAATTTGTTCAGATGGAAGATGAGATCGGCGGGATCGCAGCAACGATAGGCGCTTCAATAGCCGGCTTGAAAGCAATGACAGGAAGTTCCGGCCCTGGGATCTCCCTTAAGCAGGAGCTTCTTGGTTATGCATATATCGCGGAAATTCCGATGGTCCTTGCTGACGTACAGCGCGGCGGCCCCTCAACAGGACTTCCCACAAAAGTTTCTCAGGCTGACGTTATGCAGGCCAAGTGGGGAACACACGGCGATCATGGAACGATAGCATATGCTCCCTCATCGATCCAGGAATGCTACGAGATCACGACCAAAGCGTTCAACATGGCCGAGCGCTTCCGTCAGCCTGTCCTTGTGATGGCTGACGAGATCATCGGACACATGCGTGAAAAGATCGTCATCCCTGAACCCGGGACTTATGAGATCGTTGACCGCAAAAAACCCGCAGTCTGCCCTGAAGAATACATACCGTACAAGGCAGACGACGATGATGTCCCCCCCATGGCAGCATTCGGTGACGGATATCGCTGGCATGTAACAGGCCTCACAAGCAATGACTGGGGATTCCCGACAAACGATGCCGACGAGATAGATAAAAAAGCAAACCGTATCATCCGCAAGGTCGACCGTTTCCGCGATGATATCGTTGAATACAAAGAAGAGAGCATGGAAGATGCAGAAGTAATGGTAGTTTCCTACGGAAGTGTTTCGCGTTCCGCACTTCGCGCGATCCGCGAACTTCGTCTCCTTGGAGTCAAAGTCGGACATTTC
>Ga0302242_1001832_pt1 | contig 14600 bp, 11 predicted proteins | sample AAG_UR_Lys_MG_FD_193510 | JGI IMG/M metagenome (GOLD analysis project Ga0302242, IMG submission 193510) | Enriched activated sludge microbial communities from anaerobic digester in WTTP, New Holstein, Wisconsin, United States - AAG_UR_Lys | ecosystem: Engineered > Bioreactor > Anaerobic >... | reverse complement strand
GAGCGCGGCATCGACCATGCGACATGAATAGTAGGATCGGTAGGAAGGAATTACCATGCGGTCAACGGTCTTAATCATCGTCGCCTTGGGATGCGGCCTCGTCGCTTCGCTCGGCGTGTATCAGTACCTGCGGGCGGCCTCGAAACAGGACGAATCAAGAGCCGTCCTGGTGGCGACCAAGGAAATCAACATCAACGAGCCGCTGACCGAGGAAAACGTGCGGATCTCGCAATGGCCCAGTCGCCAGATCCCGCAAGGCTCGCTGGGCGATCTGAAGCAGGTCGAGAACAAGTTCGCCCGCATCCGGTTGTATCAGGGCGAGCCGATCCTGGGCGCCAAGGTGATGAACTGGGACGACGCCAGCAGTTCGCTGAAGGTGCCCAAGGGCTTCCGGGCGGTATCGGTCAAGGTAACCATGGAAGCTTCTGTTTCCAGCCTCATCGAACCCGGCGATCACGTGGATGTGATCGTGGTCCTGAAACGCTCGCAAGAGAACCCTCCGATGGCCAAGACGATTCTCAGAGCGGTACAAGTGTTTGCCGTGAACTCGGAGATGGCCAAGTCACCAGACAAGGACAAGACGTTGGACGAGGTGCGGACGGTCTCCCTGCTGTTGAGTCCGGATCAGGCGGAGAAACTGGCGATGGGACAGGACTTGGGCATCATTCGCCTGGCCCTGCGCAGCCCTGGCGACGAGGAGGTCGACGAGACCCGCGGCTGCACGGTAGAAAGGCTGTTGGGCCGAGGGGATGTGGCCGGCGGCAACGGTGCGAACCCGAGGAGCGAGGGCGGGCGGAGGGAAACGCCAGCCATCAGTGAGACAGAGGCGGCGAACGGACCGGGCGCAGGTGGTTGGTCGATCGTCATCGACTCGCCCCAGAAGACCGAAGAATACAGCTGTGACTCGTCCGGAGAACCGCCACGGCTGACCGGGTTCAAGGACAAGACGGCCGCTCCCAGGTCACTGGCCGCGCCGCCGAGAGAATTCCACGACCCGCGGGACCCCACGCCTGCGCCGAAAAACGGGACTGCTGTGCAAGCCTCCTGGGAGCGGGCCGCCCGCTCTCTGCCGTGAGGCCGCTGCTTTGTTCCGGTTGTAGCGATTGAGACGGCTCAAGCGAACTGGCTAGGCGCGGCAATCGCAGGTAAGAAAGGCCGGGCCGCCGGGCGCGTTGTTCGCAGAATGCCGGTTGTGACGCGGGCGTCCAGACTGCATCCATTGGGGAGCCAACATTCCGTCAGGACTGGCAAGGGGACTATCGAATTAGATACAAACGGAGGCGGTCCCGGCTAGCGGGTGCTCGTTTCTCCGCGGGACTGACTCAAACGCTGCAATCCACACGGACGGCGTGGTCACTCACCAATCGACGATACAAGGAAGTGTCCTGGTGTCTCGACAGCGGTTCCCTGCAATCTGTTTAGCCAGTCGCGCCTTTGTCCTGCTGGCCGTGATGAGCGGAGTCCCCTCCGACTTGACTGCGCAGGGCCCTAACAACCCGTCCCTGGAATTCCGACTCGGCCAGCCCGGACAACGCCTTGAACTGACCGTCAACACCAGTCAGGTGCTCAAGCTGCGCAAGAAGATCCCACGCGTCTTCGTCGCGAATCCGGCGGTGGTCCAGGCGACCCCGCTGGCGGCGGATCAGATCCAGATTGCCGCCCTGGCGCCGGGCGTGACGCAGGTCAATCTGTGGGACGAACAGGGGCAGATCCTGACGGTGGACGTGATGGTCAGCCCCGACGCCGCGCAATTGCGGCAATTGCTCCAAAGCGAGTTCCCGGAAGCGAGCCTGCGAGTTCGTCCGCTGGCCAAGAGCGTCTACATTACCGGCTACGTCCCGCGGACCGAGATGATCCACGACATCACGACGTTCGCGCAGGATTACTACAAGGACGTGATCTGCGGCATTACGGTGGGCGGCGTGCAACAGGTCGCGTTGCACGTGAAGGTCATGGAAGTCTCCCGCACCAAACTGCGCCAGCTCGGCTTGGACTGGCAGTTTTTGGGCGACCACGTGAACGTGGAGCAAGGCGGCGGAGGCCTGATGTATCAGGCCCGCCTGCCGAAAAACCTACCGGCGCCGGGGGACATCGGTGCGGATATGGTGCGGTTTGCCATCTTCGGCGACGGCAGCCAGTTTCTGGGCTACTTGCAGGCGTTGCGAAGCCAAGACTTGGTCAAACTGCTGTCCGAACCAACGCTGGTCACCATGACGGGACGTCCGGCGACGTTCCTCTCCGGCGGCAGTTTTCCCATCATCGTACCCAGCGGCCTGGGAAACTTCACCGTGCAGTGGCGTGACTACGGCACGCGCGTGGATTTCGTGCCGATGGTTTTGGGCAACGGGATGATCCGGCTTGAAGTCCACGGCAGCGTGAGCGAACTGGCTCCCGAACGCGGGGTCGAAATCTCCGGTTTCAAAGTGCCCGGCGTCGCCGAGCGCAACGTCGACACGTCCGTCGAGTTGCAGGCCGGTCAGTCGCTGGCACTGGCAGGCCTGCTGCAGAACCGGGTGGAAGCTCACAACAGAGGCGTTCCGGTGCTGGCCGACTTGCCGGGAGTGGGCAGGTTCTTTTCGCGCGTCGAAGAGAAGGCCAACGAAGTGGAATTGCTGGTGATCGTCACCCCCGAACTCATTGGATCGCTGGATCCCCATCAAGTGCCCGAATGCGGTCCGGGACAGCTGACCGCCAGTCCCTGCGACACGGAGTTGTACTGCTACGGCTACCTGGAAGTGCCGAATTGTGGTCCTCCCGGCGCCGTTCGGGGGCCGTGCGGACCTTCTGCGCCGGTCGGTGCTGGAGTGGGCTGGCCGCCGGCCGGCAGGCCGGTGTCGCCACTTGCCCCCGCTGCTACGCCGAGCCCGGTTCCGGGGGCCGAACCGGTCGCGCCGGTTCCCTCCGCTCGCCCGGTTGCGCCGGCGGCGCCGAATACCTCGGCCGTATCGCCTGGCGCGTCCCGCCCGTCCAATCCGGTTGGACCGTCGCCGTCCAACGCGTCTGCCGCGAGGGGCCCCGCGCTGTACGGGCCCATCGGTTACGAACCTTTGCGATAGGTTTGTGCCCCAAGCCTCAATCCACGACCTAGAGTTCTCCAGCAGAAGGCTTGGGTGATAGTCCTTTCCACCAGGTGCGTGTCAGCGTTATGAACCTCGTGCTACGAACGGTCGTCGTGGATCGCGACGTGACCATCCGCAGAGAAATCAAGACCGCCCTGGCGGGGACGGATCTCGTGTGGTTGGAAGCGGAGTACGCCGACCTTGGTGCCGTCCCCCTCTCCGGGGCGGCTCCCGATGTCTTGTTAGTCGGCGTGGATTCCGACACCGAACGCGCGCTGGACCTGATTAGTCGCATGACGCGGCAGTTACCCCGCTGCGGGATCTGCGCCGTCAGCCGGTCCCACGACGGCCAGCTGATTCTGAGCGCGATTCGAGCCGGAGCCAAGGAATTCCTGACACTGCCAGCCGAGTTGGACGAGTTGATCACCAGGCTGCAGGCGGCCGCCGGTCTGGGTGAGGCTCGCGGGCAGTCGGCGAGAACCTGCACGATGATTGCCGTCGCAGGGGCTGAGGGCGGCGTCGGTTCCACCAGTCTGGCCGTCAATCTGGCGAGCATTTTGGCGGCTTCGCCGGATCGGTCCGTGATCCTGGTCGATCTGGACGTGACGTTGGGCGACGCGGACGTGTACCTCGACACGATTCACGAATACACGCTGGCGGACCTGACACAGAATCTGGCGCGGCTGGACTTTCAGCTGCTGCGGCGCTCCATGGCCCGGCACAAATCCGGTCTCTACCTGTTGCCGCGCCCCGTGGAACTGAGCGATGCCAACCTGGTCACGCCGGAGTCGTTGCGGCGCGTCTTCGGACTGCTAAAAGCCTCCTTTTCTCACATTCTCGTCGATCTATCGAAAGCCTATAGCCCGCTGGACATGACCGCCTTGGAATGCTGTGACGCCGTGCTGCTGGTGGTCCAGTTGGATCTGCCCTGCCTGCGGAACGTGGTGCGTCTGCTGAGATCATTTCGACCCGTTCCCGGTTTGCTTGAGAAAGTCAAGCTGGTCGTCAACCGCGCCATGCCGGAGAACGACACGATTCGGCTGAAACGTGCCGAGGCGATCGTCGGCCGCGAGTTCTTCTGGCAGGTTCCCAACGATTTTCGCCTGATGGTCGAAGTCCGCAACAATGGTGTCCCGCTGATCGCGCAAGCGCCTCGGGCGGAGATCACGCAATCGTTGCTGAGCATGTCGCGGGCCTTGTGCGGCGACGAGGGGACGTGTGACAAGCCGGCGGGACGGACGGGCGGCTCCACGCCCGTCCTGGGAAGATGGTTCGGCTTCTTGTCTTCTGCGGCCGCAAAATCTTGCGCGTCAACGGCCTAGTCCTTCTTCAAGTCTTGCGATTGGTGGGCAAGCACGACATCGTAACCCGAAGCGTTAGCGAGGGCGAAGCGGCAAATGACCGCATGCCCTCGCTAACACTCCGGCTTGCGATCCCAGCCAGCCAACCCCGGGTTTTGGCCTTGAAGAGGCGCCCGTGCCGTTTCCCGTTGATCGGTTTCCGTGAGCTATGTTTGAGTACCGTCGCCGGCGTTCTTGGACAAACGAAGGGGCTTTCGGGCTAGGGCGCCCGGGGAGAGATGATGAATACCCTTGGCAACCCAACCGCGACACTGACGCCAAGCTCCCGGCGATTGGCCGCCATCTCGGACGAGGCGTTTGAAGAAATCAAGGAACGCATCCACAACAAGTTGGTGCACAAGCTCGATTTGAATCGCATCGGCCGGATCGAGGGGGAGACCTTGCGCCGCGAGATCCGCATGATTGTCGAGCATCTGTGCGACGTGGAAGAGACGTTGTTGAACCGCCAGGAGCGGGAGCGATTGATCGAGGAGGTGCTCGATCAAGCGTTGGGGCTGGGACCGCTGGAACTGCTGCTCAAAGACGGCAGCATCAACGACATCCTCATCAACGGCCCGAAAAACGTGTACGTCGAACGGCAGGGCAAGATGCAGCGGACCGACGTCGAGTTCCGGGACAACGCCCAACTGCTGCAGATTATCGATCGCATTGTGTCCCGCGTGGGGCGCCGCGTGGACGAGACTTCCCCGATGGTGGACGCCCGTCTGGCGGACGGCTCGCGCGTCAACGCCATTATTCCGCCCCTGGCCCTGGACGGTCCCGCCGTGTCGATTCGCCGGTTCGGGACGAACCCGCTCAAGCTGGAGAACCTGCTCAACTTCCACGCCTTCACGCCGGAAATGGTGATGCTGCTGGAAGGGGCGATCAAGGCGCGGCTGAACGTGATCATTTCCGGCGGCACGGGGTCCGGCAAAACGACGCTCTTAAACGTGCTGTCCAGTTTCATCTCCAACGAAGACCGGATTGTCACGATCGAAGACGCCGCGGAACTGCAACTGCAGCAAGAACACGTCGTGCGGCTGGAGACACGGCCGCCGAACATCGAAGGCCGAGGCGAGGTCCGCGCCATGGAACTGGTCCGCAACGCGTTGCGCATGCGTCCGGAACGCATCATCATCGGCGAGTGCCGCGGCCCGGAAACCTTGGACATGCTGCAAGCCATGAACACCGGCCATGACGGCTCGCTGACCACCATCCACGCCAACTCGCCGCGGGATGCCGTGGCTCGCATCGAAACCATGATCATGATGAATGGGTTCGAACTGCCCGTCAAGGCGATGCGGCAGCAGGTCGCCAGCGCGGTCGACATGATTATCCAAGTCTGCCGGCTGCAAGGCGGGCCGCGGCGGGTGACGCACATCACGGAGGTGGTCGGTATGGAACAGGACACGGTCGCCATGCAGGACATCTTTCTCTACGTTCAGGAAGGGATCGATGAGAACGGCCGAGCCCGCGGCCATTTCGTGGCGACGGGCGTGCGGCCGATGTTCATGCCCAAGCTGGAAGCCGCTGGAGTACGGCTGCCGGCCAACATTTTCCGGCAGCGAATCATGATGCGCGACTGAAGACAGGATCAGCCGCAACCGGCCGGCCGCGATGCGTGCAGGTCCTACCGGCGGCGGCTTCGACTTCTCCCGAGCGGAGGCCTGACATGTCCTTGACACTGATTTTGCCGATTACCGTGGCGGCCGCCTTTGTCGGTGTCGCGGCGTTGGCCGCGGCCGTCTTCGCGCTGCTGCGGTCACACCGCGACAACACCGCCGAAGCGCGTCTGGAGGCCCTCGCCAAATCGACCCTGCAAGCGGCTTGGAATGAACCCGACGAAGCCCTCCGGCCGGCGGTTTTGTCGGACGAAACGGAACGGCGGCCGGCGTGGGAACTGTGGCTGACGCAATTTCTCGATCTGCGTCTGCTCATCCGCCAAGCCGGCGTGCGCGTCACGCCGCTGCAGTTCCTGTCGTTCTCGGTTCTGCTGGCGTTCCTCGGCGGAGTGCTGGGGGCGGCGACGCAGGCCGCCCTCTTTGCGGTGCCCTTCGGCGCCGGCGTCGCCGGAACGCTGCCTGCGCTGTGGCTGTTCTGGAAGCGGCGTCAACGACTGGCCAAGTTCGAGAGCCAGATGCCCGATGCGATGGACTTGCTGGCCCGCTCGCTGCGCGCCGGCCACAGACTGGCCGACGGCATGAGACTGATCGGGGAAGAGATGGCCGAGCCCATCGCGGCCGAGTTCCATCACTGCTACCAGCAACAGGGGCTGGGCATCTCCATCGAGGACTCGCTCGACAGTCTGACCCTTCGCGTTCCAAACCTGGATTTGCGGTTTTTCGTGAACGCGATCCTCCTGCAACGGCAGACGGGCGGCGACACGGCCGAGGTCCTCGACAAGATCGCGTTCCTGATACGTCAACGGTTCCAGATCCGCGCGCAGGTCAAGGCGCTCACCGGCGAAGGCCGATTGTCCGGTGCCGTCTTGTTGGGCATGCCGGTCGTCCTGGCCATCTACATGCACTGTCGCAATCCGGCCTACTTGATGGTCCTGTTCCAGGATCCCCTGGGTCAGAAAATGGTGCTGGCCGCCATCGTCTTGCAGATTATCGGTGCGCTCGTGATCAAGAAAATTGTCGACATCAAGATTTGACTCTCTTCCCCAGTGCGGTGATCTCATGACCGGCTTGACGATCCTTGTTCCCCTCGCTGTCTTTCTCTTCGTCTCGGTCTGTAGCTGGCTGGTTTCAGATCAACTACGAGGCCGCCGCCGGCGAGTCGACCAGCGACTGGATGAGTTGGAACGAGCCTCGCGCACGTCGCAGGTCAACTCCGGGTTTCTGGCCCGACTCTCCTCGGCGGTGTCGCAGTTGGTGCACAAGACCACCCCTCAGCTGGCCAAGCCGCTGCAACCTTCCAACCTCAAAGACGCCAGCCGACTGCGGCTGCGTTTGTCCTACGCCGGTTTTCGATCGGATCACGCCAAAACCGTGTTCCTGGCCCTGAAGGTGGTCTGCCTGACCGCCGGTTTCTTCTTGGGCGGCGGATTGCTCCTCCTCACGGGCGATTTCTCCCGATCCGCCATCTCGCGGATCATCTTCTTCACCGGCGGCGGGTTGTTTCTCCCCGACATCGTCTTGTACTGGCTCACCCGGCGCCGGCACGAGCAGATCTTCTTCGGGTTTCCGGATGCCATCGACCTGATGGTCGTCTGCATCGAGGCCGGCCTGGGTCTGGATCAAGCGATGCGGAGGGTGGCGGAGGAAATGCACAAGTCGTATCCTGCCGTGGCGCACGAGTTCGAGTTGTCTAATCTGCACCTGCAGATGGGCATCCCGCGCATCCAGGTATTTCGCGATCTCGGTGAGCGCAACGGCGGGGAGGACTTGCGGAGCCTCGCCTCGGTGTTGATCCACGCCAGCCGATTCGGCACGGGCATCAGGCAGGCGCTGCGAACGCACGGCGAGCACATGCGGATTCGCCGCCGACAGATGGCCGAAGAACGGGCTGCCAAGAGCGCCGTCAAGTTGATCTTTCCGCTGGTGCTGTTCATTTTTCCCGCCATCTTCGTGGTGTTGGTAGGTCCCGCCGCGATCAACATTATACGGGTCTTGTTGCCCACCATGACGGGCGCTTGAACAACCCGCACAATCGCCACAATGCGGATCTTTCCCATTCCTCATTTGTCGCCATAGCTTGGCTCCGCATCGGCCGATGAAGGAATAGAGGGAGTTTCCGCGGGCCCATTTGCGGAGTTGGATCGTGGCTTCTACAAGAATCTCAGTTATCGCCGTCCTGCTGACACTAGCCGTTGGTGTTTCGTTGCCGGGCCAAGAGGTTCCCGGTCCGATGCCGCGCCCCGTCAACAAACCGGCGGTTACAGGAAATTGGTGGCACACCTTCTGGAGCCAGGTCGACCTCCATCGCAACCGCGTCAACGTGTGGCCGGAGCCCTTCGTGCGTCAGGACCGTGAATTGGTGCGGGGGCCCTTCCGCCAGATGGTCGATAACGGGTGGAAATCCCAGAACACGCTGAGCGACTATTTGTTCGATCCCGGCACGAACGAATTGACCGGTGCGGGCCAAGCCAAGTTGCACTACATCCTGACCCAGGTTCCGCCCCACCGGCGGCAAATCTACGTGTTGGAAGCTGCCACCCAGGAAGAAACCGCAACGCGGCTGACGTCCGTGTATCGGAGCATCGCCCAAATCGCACCGGACAGCAACTTCTGTGCAGTCCTGACGACGAAGATCGTGCCCCGCGGCGGAGAAGGCTGGTACTTGTACGACGTCGAGCAGGCCTACCGCAACTACCTCCCGTCCCCGCGTCTTTCATCCGCCGGTTCCGGCGGCGGTTCCATGAGTGGGGGCGGTTCCGGCAACAATAACAATGGGAACACCGGCAACTGCACGAACAACGGGAACAGCGGAAACTAGTAGACCGGCCGGTAGACGAGGGACTTTGCCGAAAGGCTGTGCACACGGAGGTGTCAGATGAAGAACCCGATGACACGCGCCGGAGCCGCCTGGGCCTGTGTCCTGCTGTTGGCCGCCGGTTGTTCGTCGAAGATGCCCTGGGAGCGCGACTGGGGACAGCCGACCAGTCTGTCCGGCTTTTTTGGCCAGGACCCTTCCTCCCTGGCGGGCAGTACGCCACGCAACGCCACGCCCCGTCCCAGCCAGACGGCGACGCCCAGCGCCGCACCGGCCTCCAATCCGGTGGTCGCCGCTACGGAATCCGTCACCACGGCCTTCAAGTCGGTTGGCGACAAGGTCTCGTCCGCGCTGGAGGTCAAGCCCAAGGTGATCCCGGCCGCCGATCCTGCCAAACTGTCCAGCCTGCCGGAACGTCTCAGCCCGGCGCTCTACATCCAGGCCGCCCAGTGGTCCGAGACGCAGGGCGCGATTTCGACCGCCCGACAGCAGTATCAGAAAGCGCTGGAGTTGGATCCGCACGACGTGAACACGTTGATCGCGTTCGCCCGCTTCCAGGATCGACACGATCACGGCGAGGAAGCCCAGCGACTGTACCAGCAGGCCCAAGCACTGGCCCCCGCGAACGCGACGGTGTTGAACGATCTGGGCCTGTTCCACGCTCGTCGCGGAAACCTCGACGCCTCGCTGAACGCCCTGCAGCAGGCGGTCCGCTTGGACCCCCGCAACGTCCGTTACCGCAACAACCTGGCGGCGGCCTTGATCGAATCCCGGCGAGTGTCCGAGGCGATCGACGTGCTGAGGGGTGTCCATCCGGAAGCGGCGGCCTTGTTCAACGCCGCCTGCCTGCTGTCGTTGAAGAACGAGACGCAACAGGCGGCCGCGCTGTTGGAACAATCGTTGCGGATCGATCCTTCGCTGGTGGCGGCCCAAGACATGTTGCGCCAAATCCGTGGTCCCGCCGCAGCGATCGCTGCGGCGGCGGTCCCGCCCGACGCCGGGGAGGGGCCCGATTTGAACACCGCGTTCCGTCCGCGCGTCGAAGTCTGGGAGTCCACCGCGTCCCGTAACGGCCCGTCTGGACTAACCACCTCAGGCAACTCGCCGCGCAATCTCCCGCCGGTCGAGTAATGGCCCGTGATTGGCGACAAGGTTCGTGGAATCTATGTCCCCGCCGCGGTCAGGTCCCGTCCCTCGCCGACGTTCTGGCCTAACGAGACCAGGAAGCGTTTCTCCAGCACGGGGGCGTCGAATTCGACGCTCTTCTCGGCGATCCGAGCGATCTTCACCGTCACCTCGCCGATCTGGAATTCCTCGCCCTCGAACAGCTTCAACAACTTGCCTTCGGTGCGCAGGCTGATCCAGGCCTGCCGCTTGCCGCCCGACTCGGTGATCGCCGTCACGTAAGCGAATTTGGCCTGTTCGAAACTTGGTTTCGCGACAGCCGGCGGCGGTGCCGCCGCTTCCGGCGGCCGTTCCGTAATGCGGATCTTGACCGTCTGCCGCGCCGTTTTGGGCGGGAAGCCGTCGTCTGTGGCGGCCACGACCACTTCGTAGTCCCCGATCTTCTCGGCCGGCCATTCGAATTGGCCGCTGCGGGGATCGATTTTGGCGTTCGGGAGGTTGTCGCCGTCGAGACGGTAGGTGATCCGATCCAGCTTGTCCGGATCCTGCGCTTTGACGGAGAACGAGACCACGTCGCCCGCGTACTTGGATTGTTCCCCGATCGTCTCGATGGTCGGCTCCTTGTTCGCCGGGCCGGTCAAATTGCGGTTCAGGATGGCTTCCAGATAGGCGTCCAAACCGCCGCGGGTCAGCCGTTGCGAGGGCTGGTCGTTCAACTTGTCCGTGTTGTCGGAGCCGGGCAGCGAAACGGCATCGATCGACAACGCCAAGTCCAGCTGCTTGGTGCCCGGCACTCGCTTGGCGTACAGCCGACGCACGCGGTGCAGCAAGTCCGCCGAATAGAAGCGGTGCAGGAACGTGACCAGCTTGCGCAGATCTCCCCGGCCACTGACCGAAAACGCCAGCGCGTCGTAGATGCCCTTCTCGCTTCGCGCCGGCAGCACGCTCACCTGCGCGTCCTGAATGCCGGCGTCCTGGACCAGGCCCAGCAGCCAGGTCTGGTACAGCGAGCGGGCCTTCTCCAGGTCGCCGGGAAGCGCGCGCCGCTGGTAGTCCTGCATGCGGTCGGCCTGCTCTTGGCTCAACCGCACGGTCCGGCTCTTGTCGCGGACTTGCTTTTCCAGACCTGCGATCTGCGCGCGCCGACTGCGGAGGGCGTCGGTCACCTTCTTGCCCGCGTACAACGCAACGAGGACCAGCAGGGAGACGCCCACCAACATTGCCAGGGTTCGTTCGCGTTTAGTCATGGGCGACCTCCTCACGCTGCGGCGGCAGAACCACAATCTTCTCTTTGAACTGCCAGCGAAGTTCCGGCTGCCGTTCGTCGAACTGGGTGCCGCCGCCCGTCACTTGATGCCGAGCGTCGCGCAGCCGAGACTCCATGCTTTCGATCACGGTTGGATCTCGCACGTAACCTTCCAGGAACATCTGGCCTCCGCCGTCGATCAGGGAGCTGAACGTGGCCGTATCCACGGTCGCATCTTCCGGACCGGGGGACTTCTCCGAGAGATCGACCAGTTGCTCCAGCCAGTTGACATCGGCGGCCGCAAACGCGTCGATGACCGCCACATCGGCACGCAGCTTTTCCGCCGACTTGACCGGCTGTTCCAAGTCTTTGCTTTGCGCCCGCAAGTCCTCCAGCCGGTGGTTGTATTGCCGGATCTGCCAGCTGATCAGGCCGCCCAGCACCAGCAGCAGGCCGGCCGCGGCGGCCGCCAGCCAGGCGTAGCGGCGGCGGCGATCCGGGGGTTTGGGCCGCTGCCGGGGATTTAAAAAGTCGATCCCGTGCGGCCGGCCCTCCGCGTCGTCGTAGATCATGCCCAGCAGCGCCGCGAAACGGCCGCTGCAATCCGCCAGTCCGCTCCGCGCGCCGGCCGGCAAGATCACGCGGTCCAGCGGGTCGAAGGACTCGATCTCCAGGCCCAACTGCCCTGGCAAGTCGTTCGGCAATTCGCCCAATTCCGCCGGACTGCCCAGCAGCGCCACGACCTCCACGGGTTGGTCGCTCAACTGGTTCCGCGCGGCGGCCAGCGTGCGGCGAATTTCCCCCAGCAGCGCCGCCTCGCGATCGTACGCAGGCAAGCGGACCGATCGCAGCAGCAGGACTTGCCCCCCGGCGACCACGTTCAGGTCCGCCTCCTCCGCGAACAGTTCGACCAACAAGCGACAGCGGCCATCCGCCGCGTAGCGGTTGAACAGCGAGGCCGACGCGAACGGGCGAAGCACGATGCTGGAGGCCGGCGACTCCAGAGCCGCGCAGATTTGGTGAATCTCGGCTACGACCGCAGGCGAGACCGTCGCCGCCAACACGCGCGTCTGCTGAGGATCGGCCGACTGCAGACTCACGAAATCAAGCGCCCAGTCCTCGCCCAACGACGTGAACTGCCGCAAGGCTTGAAAACGGACCAACTCGGGCAGTTCCTCATCCGGAGCCGGCGGCACCTGCAGGACGCGCAATTCGATCTTGCCCCGAGGCACGGCGACCAGCGCCTGACAGCGCCCCACGTTCCGTTGGCGGCAAGCGGCGGCCAGTCGTGGCCCGAGATCGGAGCTGCCGCCCTCGCCGCCCCCCGGTTCCGCGCCCGCCGGTTCCGCGTGCGTTGTTTCCTCGCCGACACCCAGCGGCACCGTGAAGGCTTGTTCCACGTCCACGGTCTTCCCAGTCGTGCGAGCAACGACCAACCGGGCTTCGCGAGCATCCCATTCCAGAGCTAAAAGTCTTGCCATGATTGTCACTATGGGTTTCGTGTCTGGGCGCCGGCGGTGCGATGCGGGTCACGGCAACGCCGTTTCCCCCGCAGCGCTCACCCCCAGCGTTTCCAAGGCGTAGCCGCGTCCGAGGTGGCTGATGTCTCTCCACAGTAATACGCGGGCGGGCTGCTGAGTAGCGTCCAAAACGACTTCCAGCCGCGAAGCGGCCCTGCCGTCGTCGTAATATCCGATCACTTGAGCACGATACGCGTCGCCGCCGGCGCAGACGAAAGGCATCAGGGACCGCATTTCATCCAACGTAACCAACCCCTGCGTCAGGAGCCAGGTTTCGTGCCCGTACGCGGGATCCGCGGCGGACGGGTCCCGCTGGCCGATGATCTGCTCGGCGATCTCCTCGGTCATGCCGGGGATTCCCAGCAGGATGTCCCGCGGCGCCTGGTTGATGTTGATCCGGCCATGAATCACAGGGTCGGTGACGATGGTCACCAGATCCATCAAGGTGGACATGTACGTGCCCATCGACACCAAATCTTCGCCGAACGGCGACTGGAGGATGGTCGCGTTCTCGGCGCCGCTGAACTTGACCTGCACCTTCTTGCCGACCAGATCTAGCACCTGAGTGAACTTGGTCTTGCTTGCCTGGCTCAAATCCAACTCGCCGCTGCTGTAGGTTTCCCCCGTCTCGCTGCCTTCGTAAGCGCCGTTCTGCCGATAGGCCACGATAAAAATGGCCCACTCCTCCGGCACGACATCCTGCAGCGACTCGTACAACGTCTGCAAATTGTCCTCGTTCAGGTTAATCCTCGACGCGCCCATCGAGTTGACGTTGTTTTCCCTGCTGTACAGCGTCAAGCGGCTGGCCCAGCCGGTGGACAGCGTCTGGGTGTCCGTGGCCATCGCCGCGCCGGACTGGTCCATCTCGCCGGCATCGATCGTGCCGTTGCGGTTGACGTCCGCGCCGAACAGCAGTTGCGGCGTGACGCCGCGGACCAGCAGCAACTCTTCGACGGTTTCGATCTGGCCGTTCCGCGGCGAATAGGCGGGGGACAGGCCGTTGTAGTACTCGGCTTCCGCGCCGAACTCCCGCGGTTCGCTGTCCTCGTCCAGCCAGTCCAGGATGGCGTCCGCCACGTCCTCCGTCATGCCGGGCAGGGCCATCAGCAGGTTACGGGCGGAGGTGTCCGCGCTCGATGAGCCGTTCGCTTCGTCGGCCGGCGTCTGCGATCCAGCCGGTGCCGCCGTCGGTACGGCTATACCAGCCGCCGACAGCGCCTTCACGTCTTTTTCGAGTTGCGTCAGCGCATTCAAGTTGATGCGCGCCGATTCATCCTCCAACCCGCAACGGATGCCGGACGCGTTGCCTTCGGTGTCCAACGCCGGGGCAACCACGGTAAAGCGTCCGACGTCGGTTTCCCCTTCTTCCTGGACCACCGTCATCGCCTGGAACTGGGTCGAATTGTCGTACAGCCCGCCGGCATCGGTTTGAGTCGCCGGGTCCTGCATCAGGAAAGCCTGCGTGTGGGCGACGCCCGAGGCCGCCAGCGAGTAGGCCTGAATCTGCCGGCCCACCATTTGTGTGACTTCGTTTTCGGCCAGCATCACGTCCTGAAAAGCGTAGGCTGCCAGGGCCAGCACCGCAACCACGACCAGGACAACGACCAACACCATCCCCCGCCGCTGGCACGTAGACGCGGCTCTCCGAGCCGCGATTCCCGGTCTCGGAGAGACCGGACTACGTGGGACTGCGACGCCTTGCCGATCAAGGTTTCTCATGGCCCCATTGCTCCTTGTGCGGCTTGCCCTGTGGAGCTGCTCGAATCGCCCGCTGCATCGCGACTGGTTTCCGATGCCCCGTCCGTGGTCTCCAACGTGTACTCCGCCGTCAGCGGCTGCGCGATCGGCAGATGCACGACCAAGCGGTACAGTT
>Ga0302242_1001831_pt1 | contig 14602 bp, 10 predicted proteins | sample AAG_UR_Lys_MG_FD_193510 | JGI IMG/M metagenome (GOLD analysis project Ga0302242, IMG submission 193510) | Enriched activated sludge microbial communities from anaerobic digester in WTTP, New Holstein, Wisconsin, United States - AAG_UR_Lys | ecosystem: Engineered > Bioreactor > Anaerobic >... | reverse complement strand
TTCTTCCACACATGATTTCTATGATAAAAAAAATCTCCCTTTGGGTATTTTTATCCAAAGAGAGATTGTTGAAAGCTGTTTTTAATCCCAAAAAGTAGAAATTAATCTATTTTCTGAAAGTGCCTATTTAATAATCTTCGCAACTATTGGATAATTATTTTCGAATTGTATGGCAAGGATATAAAATCCTTTTGGCAGATCGGATGTGTCAATCATAATATTGCCATTATCAAGGCTTATGCTGATATTTATTTGCCTTCCCGCAGGGTCGAACAAAGCTGAAGCCGGGAGGGTAGTAATGGGTTCGGAAAATGATATAAAACAATGATCAATTGCAGGAACCGGATAAACTGTTATTCCGGTTATTTCAGTCAATTCTTCAATAGCAGTTAATCCGCCCCATATTGCCCAGGCAAATTCCGGATGATCAATAAAAGGATTACGGTTACCCTGTATTTCATAAACTACATCATTACGGTTTATTTCTTTCTGGCTGACCGAATCTTGTAAATGCCATGTTTTCAATAGATTAAGAGCCCATGGTTTGATTTGTGCACCGTTATGCATGGGGCTACCGGGCCAACTGCCATCCTGCCCGTAATATCTGACAGCCATATAAAAATAGGTTCGGGCAAAATCACCTTTGTACTCATCAACAGGTTCAAAAACAATACCTGAATATCCTGGAAATGTATTGCTCCCTACCTTGCTTCCATTCGTTGAAGTCCATGTTGCAGAGCCGACCTCTCCGTAAGGATAGTTGGCGCGGCGGTTGTTTACGTAGCCATCAGTAGGATAAAGGTGAAAAAGATCGGTGTACATGGGTGTTATATTACCTCCAAACCAGCTTTTCGGGAAAGAATGCTCACGGTTATAGCAATCGCCTTCTCTTGAGTAGTTCCCACATTCATCACCGACATTGTAATGATAAATATAAGCCGGGGTACCACCCGGAACATCGGAATACATATCCCAAACTACCATATTGGGTTTGCAGTCAGTTACCTGAAAATGACCATATAAAGAAGCATAGGACTGAACCTGATGATTTTTGATGATATTGTGCAATGCCTGTTGCAGTGCAATTCCTGTAAGACCTGTAGCACTGCTGTAATAATCTGCAGGTTGTGCATCAACCTTAAGGGATAAGATAAAAATTGCTATGCAAAAATTCAGAAATCTCATGGAAAACTAAATTAAAAGCCACAACTTCCGCCGCTACAGCAGCAACCGGGAGATGATACCGGTTCGTAGTTTTGAGATTTCTTTCCGGGATTGGGTTCACGGTATTCATCACTTTCTACATTGCAGTCAGGGCAATATCCTACATATTTTGCACATGGTCCGTAAATCGGACTGTGATATTCTATTCTTGTTCCTGCGGCTTCAAAAAGCTTTGAACATTCAGGACATTTAAATTTCATTTTTCAGGGAAATATTATTTGATAATTATTTTGGATGCAAAATTAGTTCAAATTCATGAATTAAGTCGTACGCTAAAATATGTGAATAAAGATCCGGGTCTTAATTGAAGTGTAATGAGGCAGATACAATGAGGTGATAAATTATTAATTTTAGCTGATAATGTGCTTAATTATAGTATTTTAAGATGTGTTTTCAGATAGATGTCCGGCATTACCTGAACAGAGATCAGAAAATTCATGGTATTTGACGAAAATCAAAATGAATTTAAGATTGTTTCTAATTCTTGCAATATTTGTACAAGAGCCTGTAAACTTTGTGATACTAATGCATTAATCATATTAAGCCTTTGTTATCAGGTGGGGATTATTCTCCGGATTCGGTAATATGTCTGTTTTATTATTTTAAAAGCTTGTGAATATTCAATTATTGTAAAGAAAATGGTACTTTTGTAATTCAAGAAATTTCAACATGGAAAAAAGGTGGGTTGTAAAGAAGAGGGGTGATAAAGAGTTAGTCGAACATCTTAAGAGGGTGTTGGGAATTGACGAAGTTATTGCTAATTTACTGGTTCAAAGGGATATTAATTCCTTTGATGAAGCCAGATCTTTTTTCCGTCCTCAAATTGATCATTTGCATGATCCTTTCCTGATGAAAGATATGGACCGAGCTGTTGAACGTATAACGCAGGCTCTGAAAAACAATGAAAAGATCCTTGTTTACGGCGATTACGATGTTGACGGCACCTCGGCGGTGGCATTGGTATATTCGTTTTTAAGAGAGCGGTATGAACGCGTGGATTATTATATTCCCGACCGTTACAGCGAAGGATACGGAATTTCTGAAATAGGTATTGACTATGCACTTGAGCATGGTTTTAGCCTTATCATTTCACTCGATTGCGGAATAAAGGCTGTTGATAAAGTGAATTACGCTAATGAACGTAATATTGATTTTATAATTTGTGATCATCATCGCCCGGGCGAAGAAATTCCACATGCTTATGCCGTGCTTGACCCCAAAAGAGCGGATTGTAACTATCCTTATAAAGAACTATCCGGTTGTGGTATCGGGTTCAAACTTATCCAGGGATTAATGCAGTCATGGGAAAATGAATCAAAAAAATCTCTTATCAAATATCTGGATCTTGTTGCTATTAGCATTGCAGCCGATATTGTTCCTATAACAGGTGAGAACCGTATCCTGACCTACCTGGGACTTAATCTGTTAAATACAGAACCCCGTCCCGGAATTCTTGCTATAATGGAAGTATGCGGTATCATAAATACTGATACCATGGTTTTCACCAGAGAAATGAACATAAATGACCTGGTGTTCTACATAGGACCACGTATCAATGCTGCGGGAAGAATGGAAAGCGGAAGAGAATCTGTAGCGTTGTTGATTTCCGGCGATTTTGAAATTGCATCATTGATGGCAACGCAAATTAACCAGTATAATACTTCGCGTCGCAACCTTGATATGCAGACAACGCAGGAAGCTCTTGACATGATAAGCGAAAATGGAGAGCTTAAAAACAGCAAATCAACAATAGTTTATAATCCTGACTGGCATAAAGGAGTCATTGGTATAGTTGCTTCGCGTTTAACTGATTATTATTACCGCCCTACCATTGTATTTACCAGATCAAATGATATAATTACCGGTTCGGCACGCTCAGTAAAAGATTTTGATGTTTATGATGCCATTGATGCATGTAGTGAGTATATTGAGCATTTCGGAGGCCATAAATATGCTGCCGGACTTTCAATAATACCCGAAAAATTTGATTCTTTCTGCAAGTGTTTTGAGAGGGTTGTTTCTGAAAATATTACCGAAAGCATGTTAATTCCTGAAGTTGAAATTGACCTTACCATTAATCTCAATCAGATCAATTCCAAATTCATGAGGATTCTCAAGCAGTTTGCACCTTTTGGACCAGGAAATATGTCGCCGGTATTTCATACCAGTGGATTGATTGATACCGGTAATGCAAGGGTTGTTGGAAAAAACCATCTGAAATTCGAAGTAGTTCATCGTGAAACCAGAGGTTTTCCGTTCTCAGCAATTGCATTTCAGCAAGGGCAGCATATAAATAAGATTTTATCGGGCGAACCTTTCAGCATTTGTTATCATGTTGAAGAAAATTTCTGGAATGGAAATGTTAATCTGCAGCTTAATGTTAAAGACATCAGTTTCGGCAGTAAAAACCTGGGATAATAAAAGTTTGAAATTTAATTTAAAAGAATTTTTCCACAACTAAGGCAATCCTGGATTCATATTTATTTAAAAATCAGTGAGATAAAGTCTTAATTGCTTTTAAATACCGGCATTGCTAAGTTTAATTCATGCCATTCAGAGTTCAGGACTTGCGTTTATTAATTCTTTTCTTACTTTAGCAGCTTTCTTGTTTACTCTTATTTCCTGAAATGAAAATTATTACATACAATGTCAATGGTATTCGCTCGGCTGTATCCAAAGGATTGACCGAATGGATAAATGCTGCTGACCCTGATGTGCTCTGCTTGCAGGAAACCAAGGCACAATTTGAACAGATCCCGGTTCTTGAATTTGAGGCTCTTGGTTACAGATCATACTGGTATTCAGCTAAGAAAAAAGGTTATAGCGGTGTGGGGATCCTCACCAAGAAAGTCGCTGATAACGTAATTTACGGAATGGGGATTTCAAAATATGATGATGAAGGGCGATTTCTCAGGATTGACTTTGGCGATTTGAGCATTGTCAGCGTTTATCATCCTTCGGGCTCCAGCGGAGATGAGCGTCAGGCTTTTAAAATGGTCTGGCTCAGCGATTTCTATGATTATGTTCAGTCATTACGTCAAAGCCGATCAAAACTGATAATTTCCGGAGATTATAATATTTGTCACAAACCTATTGATATCCATGATCCGGTTGGAAATGCCAAAAATTCAGGCTTCCTGCCTGAAGAACGCGAATGGATGACATATTTTCTTTCTTCAGGGTTTGTTGATACTTTCAGAGTGTTCAATCAGGAACCACATCAATATACCTGGTGGAGTTTCAGAGCAAACGCAAGAGCAAGGAATCTGGGCTGGCGTATTGATTATCACATGGTTACCGAGAACCTTGCCAGGAATCTGCAGGGTGCACAAATCCTTCCTCAGGCAAAGCACTCCGATCATTGTCCTGTGGTACTTGACATTGAATACTGATAAGTTTTAGTTACAATCCTTCAGCCCTACCACCTTATTGGATTTAGATGTTGAATCATTACAATATTTTGATTGATTCAATAGTTTCAATTTTAAGATAAAGTAGTATTTTTATACTCAAAAAATTGCTGAGATTTTTTAGATTGAAATGTCAGAAAAAAAGCTTCATATAAGAACCTATGGCATAAGGACCAATGTGATCCTGGGCTTTACTTTTGCTTTTCTTACTGTAATGGCGGCCGGGTATTTTACCTATGAGAGTACTTCGAAATTGCTCAAGAGTGTGATTGAGCTTTCAAGGCCTGGTAAAAAGCTTCCAAAACTCAGGGAAACATTTTCTGTTCTGACAGAAGCCGAAAACAATATGCGGATCTATATACTCATGAAGGATGAGGAATATTTTGAGAACTATCTATCGTATATTAAAAAAGCCAATAAAAACATTGATACACTGAAACTGCTTACAGCCGAAAATTATATGCAGTTTGGCAAGGTTAGCCAGATATCCGTTTTGCTTAATACAAGGCTCAGAAACATTGATGAGTTTATGATATTTAAACGGGCTGCCGATTCAGTGAATTATTCAAAACTGGCACTTGAAAAATTACGGGAAACTACTCCTGATACCACCCGAACCCGGATTTATACGCAAACATCAGTAACTGAATCGCTTATTGATACTCTTTTGATTGAGCAACCTGGAGAGCCAAAAAAAGTAGAGGAGTCAAAAAGCTTTTTTTCAAGGATAGCCAGTCTTTTTTCAAGTAAGGAAGAAAAAACCGAAGAGATAATAAAACCTATTGAGCAGGTTCTTCGTGAAACAAAAATTGTGAGAGATACCAGTATTTTGGTTCAAACCGATACCGTACTTCTGTATCGCATTCAAAAAATACTGAATGAACTGAAAGTAGAGGAAACCCAGATACAGGCACAGCTTTTTGAAAAAGAACTGGAACTGCTTAAAAATAACTCCCTGATTATCAGTCAGATAATGGATATAATAGCTGAGCTCGAGGGGGAAGAAACAGCGCTGGTATCGCAGCAAATAACTGATGCCCGCGACGTTGCCGGTAAATCGGTAGTGCTTATAAGCTCTGTAATGCTTGCAAGTTTGTTTATAATCATGATATTTCTGTTTTTTATTTTGCGATCCATTTCAAGAAGTAATTTCTTTAGAAACCAGCTTTTCATTGCAAAGCAAAAAGCCGAACAACTTGCAAAAGCTAAGGAGGATTTTCTTGCAACTATGAGCCATGAGATAAGAACCCCCTTGAATTCAATAGTTGGTTTTTCAGAACAACTTAGCAGGACAGCTCTTGATAAGGAACAAACTGATCAGTTGAATGCTGTGAAGATATCGTCAGATCATTTATTATCGCTGGTAAACGATATTCTGGATTTCAGCAAACTGGAACAAGGTAAACTCAAACTCGAAAAAATTCCGTTCTCAGTGGAAGATGTAATGGCTGAAACCTACAGAACCTTCAGGATCAGAGCAAAAGAAAAAGGAATTGGGTTTGGCTATCATATTGAGTTTGATAATAATGAGAAATTAATTGGCGACCCATTGCGCCTGAAGCAAATACTTTTTAATCTGGTTGGGAATGCAATAAAGTTTACTGAAAGAGGAAAAGTCTTTGTGATCTGTCGTAAGACCAGCAGCACTTTTGTTTTGAAAAATCAAGTGAAAGTAAGGTTTGAAGTTCATGATACAGGCATTGGTATTCACCCCGAAAAACTTAATAGCATTTTTGAAGGTTTCACTCAGGCTGATTCTTCTCTGAGTCGTAAGTTTGGTGGCACAGGTCTGGGGCTTACTATCAGCAAAAGCCTTATCGAGATGCAGGATGGACTTATTGGTGTTGCTTCAGAAGAAGGCAAAGGCTCTGTTTTTTATTTTGAGATACCCTATACACTTGCAGATGCTGACGATTTATTGCTTTCAATAGAAATGGAGAAAATAGAATCAGATGTATTGAAAGACAAATATATTTTGCTTGTTGATGACGATCCGTTTAATATAAAACTTACAACCATGATTCTCGAGCGCTGGGATGTCAGGGTTGATTTTGCTTCGAGCGGGAAAAAGGCGCTGGAGATGATCATGCAAAGTGAATACGATCTAATCCTTACCGATATTCATATGCCCGATATGAGCGGTATTGAGCTTACTCAAAAAATCCGGACTATTGCAGATCTGGATAAAGCTTCAATGCCTGTTATTGCCATTACGGCAAATATCATGAAAGACGATCTTGATCATTATATGAAATCGGGAATGGACGATTATGTTCTAAAGCCTTATCGCGAAAGTGAACTGTTTATGAAGCTTGCCGAACAATTTGGATTTGATTATAAAACAAGCGTGCAAACTCTTGCTGAGAAGCCGGATAAGCATACATCAGAAGATATGGAATTTGACCTCAGCGATGTTAAACGTTTTGCAGGAGGAAATAAAAAGGCTGTGGCTGTTATTATTAATTCGTTTGTGGATGAAAATACAAAAAACATTAAAACCCTTGAAGCAAATTTAAAGGATAACAATTACGAAGCCATTTCGGCTCTTGCACACAGAATGGTAACTTCATATGCACATCTTGGTATGAAAGGTGTAACAGAGGATTTGCTCAAACTTGAGAAGATCAATGGTAATCCCCAGCATCGTGAAGTTAAAAACCTTATAGCCTCGATCAGGAAAAAAAGCGCTTCTGTTTTTCCTAAACTGAAGAAAAAAGTCAAGGAGTATGAATAATTTGAATTTTTAACCTTCTATACCGTATAACCGCATTTTATTATAAAGGGTTTTACGGTCAATATTAAGCATTTGTGCTGCTTTGGTTTTATTGTAATGAGCCTTTTCCAGTGTTTTTAAAATTAAATGACGTTCGTTGGCTTCTGATATGGCTTTCAGATCAGTAGTATCTAATGAGGTTTTAATATTGTTTTCAGCAAGCTGCAATATTTCTGAAGGAAGCAGGTCAATGGTTATTGTATTTTCCTGAGCCAGCAGAACAGCGCGCTTTATTACATTCCGGAGCTCACGAATATTTCCCGGCCATGAATAAGTCATGAATTTATTCATCACTCTTTCATCAATAGAATCAATATTTTTCTCGAGTTCCTGATTTGCTTTTTTTAGAAAGTGCATGGCAAAAATCTCAATATCATCTTTACGATCTTTCAAAGCCGGCATTTCAATTTTAAACTCGTTGAGGCGATGATAAAGGTCTTCTCTGAATGTTCCTTTTTTCACAGCCTTGTCCAGATCTTCGTTCGATGCCACAATAATCCGTACATCTATCTTTATATCCTGTGTTCCGCCAATTCGCCGGATCTTCATTTCCTGAGTGGCACGTAACAGCTTCAACTGGATTTCATACGACAGGTTCCCGATTTCATCCAGGAACAAAGTGCCTCCGTTAGCGATCTGGAACTGCCCTTCCTTATCAGTATGTGCATCGGTAAACGAACCTTTCATATGCCCGAACAATTCGCTGCCTGCAAGCTCTTTTGAGAGGGCTCCGCAGTCAACTGCCACAAAAGGTTTGTTTTTTCTTTTACTTTTCAGATGAATGGTTCGTGCAATATATTCTTTTCCTGTTCCGCTTTCACCATGGATTATTACCGATATATCAGTAGGTGCAACCAAACTGGCATATTGCATAATCCTTTGTGCTTCAGCGCTTTTGCCCTCTATGAACTGAAAATCGGTAGATCTTATATTGAATCCCTGACTTATTCTTTCGCGCTGTTTCTCAGTTTCTTCTTTCTTTTTTAAAGCATTCCGGATAGTGAGCAGAATCTCATCAGGATTAACGGGTTTGGCAACATATTCAAATGCTCCGAGTTTAATAGCATTCACGGCCGTTCTGATATCAGCATACCTTGTCATGAGTATTACCGGTATTCCCGGTTTCAATGATTTGAATTCTTTAAGAAGTTCAATGCCATCTTTATCAGGAAGGCGATAATCAGTAAGGACAATGTCGAAGTCAAAATCGTGGAATGCTCTTGATCCGCTTCCTGCACTGAATACTGCCTTAACCCCGAAATTATTCTGTTTAAGAAAAGTTTTCAGCATCATGCAGAAAGTAGGATCGTCATCAACTATTAAAACCTGGTGCATTAAGTAATTTTTGAAAATCTGTTTTTATCTGGTTTGAAATTATTTTATAAAAACTTCAGATTCTTTATTATGTGTTTAACATGATAAGTTCTGATTTGTTGCGAGCTGTGTTTACAAAAATAGATAAATTCATTCATTTATGTACTTTGCGGATAAATTCCTCCACTTCGGGAACACCACCCTGATAAACAAGATAGCCATTATATGGTTCGCGCAATGTAATGTCGTCATTTACAGGGGTTAGCATGATCCTTTTTACTTCGTCAAGGTCGCTTGTCTGACCCAAAGCCCAGCCCAGTTTTATGTAGGCAACTTCGGGTAGCATATTTTCGGCAGGAATTACACCTTTTGCAATTAAATCTCGTCCTGTTTCATATACAAACATGTTTGCATAACCCCATAAGGTTTGAACCGTCATGTAAACAGCAATATTGTTTTTAACAGCTTTTTCAATTGCAGGATAAAGAGGTTTGTTTATGTGTCCCAGTCCGGTTCCGGCAATAATAATACCCCTGTAACCCCGCTCAATCATCATTTCAATAATATCGGGCTGCATATTGGGGTAATAATACACAAGAGCAACTTTTTCTTCAAAAAAGGGAAGGATTTTTACTTTTTTGTCTTTTCTCCTCTGGTTGTATTTTGATTTTAAAGGTTTAACACCATCAAGAGTAATGGTAGCAAGGGGATGATCGCTGAGGGTCCGGAAAGTGGAACGACATGATGAATGCATTTTCCTCACCCTTGTTCCCCGGTGTAAAAATCCATATTTATCAGATGTAGATCCAAACATACAAACCATAACTTCTGCAATATCGCCATGGCCTGCGGCTGTGGTAGCATACATAAGATTCAGAGCGGCATCGGAGCTGGGACGGTCGGATGAACGCTGCGAGCCTACAAGAACAATAGGGATTGGAGGGTTCTGAACCATAAATGTGAGAACCGCAGCAGTATAATGCATAGTATCAGTACCGTGAGCGATAACAATGCCATCAATGCCTGATTCAATTTCTTTGCCAATGGCTATTGCAAGCTTTTTATACTGATCAGGACCCATGTTTTCGCTAAAAATTGAAAATAACTTCTCAGTTGACAGGTTGCAGATAGATGCTAACTCAGGAACTGTTCCATACAATTCACCTGGTGAAAATGCAGGTATTACTGCACCGGTACGATAATCGAGACGGGAAGCAATAGTGCCTCCGGTACCAAATAATTTTACGTTTGGTAATTCAGGAGAATATGGAAATTCTTTTTCAGCAATTTTATATGATACTTTTCTATAGTCCGTTTCAGTCATCTCAATGATGTTGGCAACATTGATGCCCAAATTATAACCGCTTGGAATCTTTAAAACAATATGGTTGCTGTCGTCATTTTCGGCTCGTGGCAGTATAGTACCATGAAAAACACCTCTTGTTGTGTTCACATGCACATGCCCCCAAACCCTGACCTGATATTTTTTTAGCGTTTTGAGTGCCTTGCCTTTGTATCCCTGAAAAAAATCATCGCTCATTATTATACTTTGTTGATAAGGACTAATTATTAATCAATCAGTTATTTCAGTTTTTTGTGAGATCCTGCCTGTAAACTGCCATTTTAATTGTAGCTGAATTATTATCTGTTTGTAAGCGACAGAAATATATTCCCGAAGCCAGATCAGAAGTGTTAAAAATGATCTGATGTGTGCCGGTTTCCTGCCATCCGTCCTGCAATACAGCTATCAAACGGTTTGCAGCATCAAATATCTGTAAAGTAACTTTTTCGGGTTTTGATAATGAATATTTAATTGTTGTATGACCCGAAGAAGGATTTGGAAAGTTCTGATAAAGCCTTGAGCTAACAGATAAAACAGGAGCTATGCCATTTACATTAATTCCGGTACCGTTTTCATGCACCAGCATACCAAGTGATACTTTTGTTAATTCAGCAGCATAATATTTATTTGTATTAACTACCAAGTCGTTTACCGAGTGATAATATGGTGAAAATTCATGTTCATGAAGAAATACCGCACTGTATCCGTAATGATGAAAGGGCCAGCTATCAGTATTTGCAGAGGTATGAACAAACTCTTCAATATTTAATGTTGTGAAATTCAATGCAATATAATTGGCAAGTTCAGTTAGCCATTCTGCCTCATTATATTTATACAGCTTAAACCTCCAATCTTCTTCAGGTGCAGTATTATTACTGATCATATCGTTGTTGATCATCATTTTTATATCCATATTATTATCAAAAGCCTTTGCAGCATAATTCCAGCTTCCTTTCAAACCTACTTCTTCGGCTGCAAAAGCTATGAATTTTATAGTTGCTTCGGGTTGATAATTATATTCTTTCATAACACGTGCCACTTCAAGGGCAACAGCAACACCACTGGCATTGTCATCGGCTCCGGGAGCTATTATGAACGGGTTACCCGGTTGTGAAATGATATCGTCATAATGTGCACCAAGTATGTAAACTTCATCAGGACGGGTATGACCGGTCATAGAGCTTATAACATTGTATTGCCAGGTTTCATAGGCAACTCCCTGATAAGTATTGATCATCAGGAAGGAATCCAGATAAGTGTCAGGATAGCCAAATGCTATGAATTTATTTTGTATCCACTCAGCTACTTCCTTTCTGTTTTCAGCAAGACAAAATCTGGTACCCATATTTTCCAGCTCCTGCATGTATGAAGCAATCTGATCCGGGTCAATTTTATCAGTATAATAAGCAATGACGCTGTCAGTACCTGAATTATACATGTATTGCTGCTGAGCATGCAATGCCGGTGCTGCAAATAAAAATAATGCAGCTATGAAACTTATATTCCCAATTAACCGATTTTTCATTTTAAGTACCTGTTATTTAAGATGTTGTGCCAGTTCAGTTAAAGACATATTACCAATGGCAGCCTGCCTTAACTGCCCCATTATCCAGTTGTTTTCATCATTTGGGTTACGATGGTTCCGTTTTGGAATGAATTTTTTCTTCAGAAAAGAAATATGGTCTATGATATTCTTTTTCTTAACCGGTTTATAATTTATGTTGACCAGCACCGAATCAAATTCCATTTTTGGATATTGATAAACCACTGGCATCATTTTCTTTGCAAGTTCAAAATCCAGTCCTTCTTCTTTCAGAAATTTAAAAAGCCCGTAAATAGTCTTATAATTAAATGCAGACGAGGGTTTGTAACGCCCTTCAATATTTTTCAGATTATGTCCGAAGAAAGTTCCACAGAATAATGGAGGTACATCTAATTCATTTACTATCCTTTCTACAAGCGGAAAAAGATTTTTCTTAAAAATATAGATATAGGTGTCTTCCGGCACATTCCAGTTTTTAAGTTTATGATATCTGTCAATAACATCTTCGGGTAATTGTTTTCTTATTTCTTCAATATGTTCATCCTTTAGCGGGATGGGTGGAGAATCAGTATCAGGATACATGCGGTTGGCACCCGGCAGCACTCTCTCAAAGATAGTTGTACCATCCTTAAATGATTTACGGGTTTCTTTCGGTACACCCTGAAAAGCAAGAATGCAGCGCTCTTCAATGGTTTCAAGAGCTGTAGGGATATCACCGGACGGTCCCCAGATTATAACCTGAGCATCATTTTCCTTAGCTTGCAGCAATGATTCGATTTTCTTAATGGTTTCCGGTTCTAAAACTGAATTGATCATTTCTGAATGAACCATATTAGGTTTGTCAATACAAGCGATTACCTTTATTCTGTCGCTTATCTCATCGGCGAATATTTTTCCGGGTTGGGTAAAATGAGACAAAATACTTTTAAATCCGGGCAGATTAGCAGCATAAACCGTTAGTTTGTCGCGTTGCGCAAAAGCCAGTGGTTCATATTTGAACTGGATGTCTTTGCGTGATATTTTTTGTGAAGATATTTTCCAACTTTTCCAGTCGGGGTATGATTCAAGCAATCTGGCTCTGATATTTAACAATGCATACTGCCTGAATACCTCATTATGAGTAAGTTCAGGTATCCATTTGATATGAGCCACTCCTTTTATTTCCACACGTGCGCCACCTTTGCAGCTAACGTTTACATCCTGTCTGGCGGCTCCCATTCCGGTACGAACCTTTCCGGTGCTGCGGTTCAAAAAACGGATGTAATTGCAGGCTTCCATGACTTCGTCGGGGTTAACCATATCAGGGTAAGTTACGATTTCAATGAGTGGCATTCCCATGCGGTCAGTTCTGAACACTCTGACATGACCTTTGTCAGAAACCTCGCGGCAGGTATCTTCTTCAATACATAGCTGAATAACCCGAATGTTTTTGTCTTTTAGCGGGATTTCGCCTTCAACGCCAATTATTGCAGTACGCTGAAATCCGGCGGGGATACTTCCGTCAAGATAATGTTTTCGGGTAATATGGACTTCGCCAACAATGTTTAAACGGCACAACAGCGAAATTTCAATAGCTTGTGCCAGAGCTTCCTGGTTAATAAGAAATGGAGCTGCATCGTCAATTTCGTAAGTGCAGGCAGTAGAGCCTTTTACGCGGTAAATAATTGTCTTCCTGGTTTTGAACTCCATTAGCGCCGTACTGTCGTGCTCGCCCAATTCACCAAGAGTGGGACGCATGTGGCGTATAATTTCAGCATCATAGTCATCGGGTTCCTGATATATTCCAGTCGGGCAGCGACAAAAAAGTTTCCGGGAGGTATTGAGTTGCTGATGTACTTCAAGACCCGACATGAAACCCAAGCGGTCGTAATCACTTTGGGTGGCATTACGGCGCGAAACATAACCAATGGCTTCTCTGGTGGCTTCATAGTTCAGGCGGGGATCAAATTTTGCCGGCATACAGTAAAAGATAGAAGATTTAAATATCGTTACAAAATTAGGTATTTTATATTGTCCATAACCGAAACCAGCAAATCAAAGAAGATTAAAAGGTTTTATGCAAATACCCGACAAATGCGAATTATCTCAAAGAAACTCCAGTGGTTTACCGAATGCCATTGATTTCACGTACATATCAATCACCAACCATTTTTAATTATCAATTTTCAATTATCAATTCTCCATTGCTCTCCTGTTCATTTCAATTTTTATATTTTACGTTCAAAAATAGTTTTACCTTTACCTGCGTAAAAAACGTGTTGTAGGAAAACGTAAAGAAATACAGAAACATAGAAAAAAAAACCATGGCAAAAAAGAAAGTACTCAATAATCCTTGGCTAATTGCAACAGGTAGTGCAATTTTAGGCGTAATTGGTATACGAATACTAGACATGATTATTGGGACAACGATAATTCATTTAATCTGGCTTTTCATTAAAAATATTTTTGTAACAATTGGAAAGTTTTTTATTATAAAATTTGAGGTTACACTGTGGTTCTTTATAACTATGCTAATTATTACTGTGGCATTAATCATTTTCATTTTATGGATTGTATCATTTCTCAAAAACAAGATGAATATATTCTCGGATCAACAAACACCTTTCCTTTCATACAGAGAAGAGGTTTTTGAAGGCGTTTTATATCGTTGGGACTATATAAAAGATTATTCTGACAAATATTATATTATAAATATTTCACACTTTTGCCCTAAATGCAAATGTTCACTTGTTAATGATAGTTGTCCAATATGTCATGGTTATTATTATGATAAGATAAAAACTGATTACGAAATAGATGCATTAATTCGTCATAAAATAGAAACCCAATTTAATATCAAATAATGGATATTAAAATTAAACAAATTATAATGAGGTGGTCTAATGCCTTTGGACAATATTTTATACAAATATAATTGATATTGTTAATACGAGGGGGGTCTGGGGGGAGACTAATAACTTTCCTAAATTGTTGATAACTCATGCTGCCCTCCTGTA
>Ga0302242_1001818_pt1 | contig 14709 bp, 13 predicted proteins | sample AAG_UR_Lys_MG_FD_193510 | JGI IMG/M metagenome (GOLD analysis project Ga0302242, IMG submission 193510) | Enriched activated sludge microbial communities from anaerobic digester in WTTP, New Holstein, Wisconsin, United States - AAG_UR_Lys | ecosystem: Engineered > Bioreactor > Anaerobic >... | reverse complement strand
GTCTACTACCTGAACTTGATCGACGCCCGCGATCTGGTGACCAGCACGGAGCACGAGGTCCTCGCCGCGCAATAGGCGCGTCAACCGTGTTGCCCTCACCATCAGCAAGCATCTCGACGATGTGGACCTTGTTGAACCAAGCCCAGGCGTCGCCGCGAGACGACTCCCATGCCGCGCTCGTTGCGCTGATCGAGCGCTACCAGGGGGTTGCCTACCGCTACCTGCTGGGCACCGTGCGGAATCCCGATGTCGCCGACGAATCCGCTCGCTCGGCAACTCGACCGATGACGAATTGGAAGAGGAGTTGATCGCCGTCGGCCTGCTGGCCTACCGCCGCTCCGCGCTCCATCAGCGGCGGAAGGAGCGGTCGCCCGGACCGTCCGGTGACGTTGCGCAATCAGCGTTCCGCGATTCGCCTTGAAAGGCCGCCAGCAACGCCAGGGGAAGCATGGCCGGTTCGGCCGGCAGCGCCGACTGCCCGCGCGCAACCTCCCAAAACGAGGTTTGCGGAAACGGACCTCGCTCACGCTCACCCTGGCGATCGAATTCCTTCGACTTTACAGATCCAGCCCGAGTTCGCTGTTGGCTCAGCGGGGCGCGGCCGGTGCGGTCTTGGGCCGAAACGTCTCGGTCTTGGCATCGCCGGTTGTGGAAGGTCGAGTCATCGGCACGACGCGCCTGTCCGGGATGTAGCCCATGCGGTCCAGCAGGCTATCGATCGTGATGGTCTCGATGCCCAGTCGGGTGGCCTCGCCGGTCATCGTGGTAAAGCCATCGATGAGTTTCTGGTTCGTCTTGTCCGTGGGGCGATCGCCCTTGACCAGATACCGGGTGTCCATCGTCATCTTGCCGGCGATACTGCCGTCATCCAGCAATTCCGCGTCGACCAGTCCGCCATTCATCGTGATCAGGGCCTTGACTTTGGCTTGGTCGCTCTTGCCGTCCCGGTCGATGTCGATCAGTCCTGCCAAGGCAAACCGGGTCTTCTGGCCTTTGCGGAACGTCGGCGAATAGATCTTGTCGCCCTGCATGATGGGATTGGCGATGTCCGTCTCCTCCAGGATACGTGCTTCCGATGTGTGTTGATCCTTGACCTGCGTGATCTCGATTCGTCCCTTCACCTTGCTCCTGGTGACTCCGGTCTCGCTCTGGTCGATGACGCTGAAGATCATCTGCGGCTGGACGGTGTCCGCGGAACCCAGGTTGATCCAGACAGTGTTGGCACGGGAGTTGACCAACGTCACCTCGCCGTTCGGCCGTTCGTAGGTCACATCCACCCCTTTTCTCAGCTTTTCATACTGTTCCTTCTGAGCCTCGTACAGTTGGTTCAGTTGGGTAAGCGAGCGGGTCAGGTCCTCCTGCTTCGCAGCGGCAGCGCTGGTCACTTTCGTCAGTTCCTGGTTCTTCTGCGGCAGGATGGCGGCGACCTTCTGGGCTTCTTCCGTGATCCTGGTACGTTCCGAATTGAATTTCTCTCGCTCGGAAGCCAAGTCCGATTGGACCGCCGCCAGCGATTCCTCGGCCTTCTTGGCGCGTGCGGCTTCCGCTGCCTTGACCTGCTCCCGCTGCCGCTCCAGGTCCTTCGCCATCGTATCCGCATCTACGAGGTTCTTATTGCGGGCATTGATGGCGGCGATCAGGTGTTCCGGCAACGTGGTGTAGCTCAAATCCTGGCCCGTGTAGCCGGCACCGTACATTTTCATGTGCTTGTCGTAGTTGTCCAGAATCTGCTTCATCTGCTCGTTTCCGCCCAAGCCTTGCTTGATGCTTGTCAACTCAGCATCCGTTTTTCGGTCATAGCCCAGGATGTGCTTGAGGATCTGGTTCTCGAACTGCAGCTTCATCGTGGTTTCTTTCTCGCGCTTCGCCTCTTCGGCCTTGGCGAGGTATTTCCCGACGTTTTCTTCCGCCCTGCGGAAGTACAGATAGGTGGTGACTGCCAGAACCACCGTGACCATTACGAACAGGATGAGTGCGACCTGCAGCCCTTGACTTTCACGAGATGCCATGATTCATTCTCCTTCGGCCGAAAAATCGCGCCAGGGAAGACGGATGCGATAAGACGGCGATTACCCTTGTCAACGTCCTATTCGCCGGCCGCACAACGGTTTATTCCCGCAGCAATGGTGTCCCAGAACGACCTAAGTCGAGTTTAGGGCACGGGATAGGCCGTGTCAATCAGAATCCCGATAAGAGCTGCGCTTGCCACGCAAGAAGTCCGGCCTTTTTGGAAGAGCCGGGCTTGTAAAGATGCGGTTAAAACGGCAGCATTTTGTCACGAAAGGTCCAACCCGTCCGTGACTGGCCCACGAAACCCAACTCGCGCTGTCCGTATCGGTTCCGTCGTGATCGGCGACCGCCACCTCGTGGCGGTACAAAGCATGACGGCCACGCGGACTCAGGATATCGATGCCACGGTGGCCCAAGTCCAAGCCTTGGCCTCGGCTGGAGCGGATGTGGTCCGCATCGCCGCCGACAGCGCCCAAGACGCAGCGGCCCTCGCGGAAATTCGCCGACAATGCTCCGCCAATTTGTCCGTGGATCTCCAGGAGAACTACCGCTTGGCGGAACTCGTGGCTCCGCACGTTCACAAGATTCGCTACAACCCCGGTCATCTGCACCACCACGAGCGGAATAAACCTTGGCAGGTAAAAGTCCGCTACTTGGCGGCCGTCGCACAGGAGCACGATTGCGCCATCCGCATCGGCGTCAATTGCGGGAGCGTGGATCCGGCCCAGCAAGTCAAGTATGACCCGCGTGATTCCCTTTCCCCGATGCTCGACAGCGCATGGGAGCACTGCGAATTGCTGGATTCGATCGGCTTTACCCGCTATTGCGTCTCGTTGAAAGATTCGGACCCCGTGAAGGTGATCGAAGTCAATCGCCGGTTTGCCGAACGCCGGCCAGACGTGCCGCTGCACTTGGGCGTGACGGAGGCCGGCATTCCGCCGGATGGGGTTGTCAAAACTCGGATCGCATTGGAACAGCTGATCAGCCGCGGCATCGGAGATACGATCCGCGTCTCGTTGACGGTGCCCAACTGGCGCAAAGCGGAAGAGATTCACGTTGGCCGCCAGATTCTGGCGGATATCGCCGCCGGTCGCGTTCGATCGGTCGTTCCGCCGGGCCAGGGAAGCTTGAATATCATCTCCTGTCCCAGCTGCTCGCGAGTGGAAAACGAAGCGTTCGTCGAGTTGGCCGAGCGCGTTAAGGAGATGACCCGATACGCTCAAGGGCAGGCCCTGACCATCGCCGTGATGGGCTGCCGGGTCAACGGCCCCGGCGAGTCCGACGACGCCGATTTAGGGCTGTGGTGCGGCCCGCACCACGTCCATCTGAAGCGATCCGGCCGGATGGTTGGCGTCTTCACGTACGCCGAGATTCTGGAACGGTTGCGGGCGGAACTCGACGACTTGATTGCTTCGCGAGCCGCAGGATCAGATGCTCCAGGACGAACCGAGCGCGATCGGGGGACGAGTGGGAACCTTTGAGTGCCAGGTCGGCCTCCAGCAACCAGCGGTACAGTTGGCCTGCGCGGTCACGGCCCATTTGAAGCAGTTGCCGTTCCGCCCGCTGCAGCGTGCCTTTGGGCCAGTCGCGGAATCCGGCGCCCTCCAACGCCTCGCGCAACTTCGGCTTCCTGCCCTGCTGTTCCGCCCGTTGGTACAACCGGGTGGCGGCCGCAAATCGCCGCAGCGACCAGGAGAATTGCCCAAACAGCGCGACCGGATGATCGACCGACTGCAGCAAACGCTCCAACTGGGCAAACGCTTCTGCCGTGTCGCCGTCGCAGGCTGCGTCCAGCATCTCCCAGACCGTCTTGGCTCGCCAGCCGCCAACCACGTCCTGCACCGTGTCTGGCGAAATCTCGCCGCCGGGCTGCGTGAACAAGGCCAGTTTGGCCAGTTCCTGGTCCAGCAGGCCGAATTCCGGGCCGACCAGATCCAGCATCAGCCGAGCCGCCTTCGAGGACAGCTTGACGCGATGCCCCGTTGCGGACCAGGATGCCAGCCACTTGACCATCCGCTCGCCATCGACGACTTTGGTCTTGCCGTACGTCGCCTTCTGCGGCGCGCGGCATTCGATCTGCAGACCGTGCGAATCGACGAACTTGTACAGCCGCGTATTGCTGGCCCAAGCCGTCACATTCAACACCAACACGTTGCGCGATTTTGAGCGTTCTGCGTACTGTTCCAGTTTCTCACGAGCATTGGCGACAAAATCGTCCGCATCGTCGATCAAGACCAGTCGCCGGCCGCCGCCGAACAAGGCCATCGTGGACAACTCGTCGTGGACGTCCCGCCATTGGGCGGACGCTCCCTCGAAACGATCCAGTGGCGCGCTCTCGTCGCCCAACACCCGTTGCCGGAGACTGCGGATGGCCAGACGCTTGAGGAACGGCTCGTCCCCAAATACGACCGTGACGGCCGCCGGGACGTAGTTCGCCTCGGCGTCCAAATAGTCAAAAACATGCACGGTGTTCGGCATAAGGTTCTGGCCCGATGCGGCTCAGCGCTCATCACAGCAGCGTGGGCCCCGTCGGCCCTGCGGCAGAGGTGGTCTTAAGCGCCGACACCGCCCCCTCGAGATCTTTGTAGATTTCGAAAATCTTGTCCAGTTGCGTAATGCGAACCGCTTCCTGGACCGAAGGCTGCAGGCCGCAGAGCGCGAGCCGGCAATGGCGTTGTGCGCATCTTGGCTTCAAACGGATCAGCATCCCCAGGGCCGCGGAGCCCGCCACACTGACGCTGCGCAGATCCAACAACAGGCGGTCGAAGCTGCGTTGTGCCAGCAACTCCTCGATCTGGCGGCGGCTTTCCTGGACCACCACGTCGTCGAACAACCGCGCTTCCAGGAAAGCGACGATGTGGACGCCGTCTTGCTCGATGTAATTGAGTTCCATCGTCGTTTGCTCCCTAAGCAGGTGGGCTGTCACACCTTCAGTATCGCAAATTCGTGGCAGCCGTCAATCGAGGGAACGGCTGATTCTGGTCTCCCGGCGAAAACAAGACTCCTGCACCGGCTTAACGCCCAACCATTCCCCATCGCGGGCTTGCACGGGTTCACTCCTGCAGGCGTTCGACGCTCGACTGAAAGTACTTCCGGCGGCGGGCCGTGACTTGGGGTTCGGCTTCTTTCTGCTGAGCCTGGAGGTCCCTCAAGTTGGCAATCGTGTAGCGGCACTTGAGCGCCGTCACGCGAAAGCGGATGTAGGCCGCATGTTCCTTGGGCAACACGCCCAGCAGGTAGCTGCCCAGTTCTTCGCGCGTGGGCACGCCGACGTGATGTCGGCGCCAGATTTCGCCGACGGTGTGAACGCCGCAATCGCGGCGGGCGTTGATCTGCGATAATCGCTGCAGCAACTCCGGACGGCCGCGCAGCGCTCGCTCGATTTCCGCCATCCGCTCGGCGTCGAGGGCTTCGTCCAGATAGGCTTCCAGTTCGGCTGCCGTGAATTCGACGTTCATGGTTGCGCCGCTTGGGGTTGGATTTGGTTCGCCGCCTGCTGGAGACGGGCGACGAATTCGGCATGTTCAGGACTGGCTAGACCCCGCTGTACCGTTCGAATCGCTTGCGCCAAGTTGCCGGCCGCCAGGGCGGCGGCGTCCAACCACAGGCCGGGGAAAACCTCGCTGTGATAGACGCCTTCGACCGTGGGCGTCAACCGCTCGTAGGTTCCCTCGCGGAGCACAAGCCAATCGATTTCGCCGTCCCACGCACGCCACACGACGTACTCACGGACTCCGTTGCGACGATAGGCTCGCAGCTTGTCATGGAGGTCATAACTCGCGCTGCTGGCCGCCACCTCGGCAATCAATTCGGGAGCCCCTTCCAGATAGTCGCCGGAATCCCCGGACTGGCCGCCGTGCTGGGGCAAGATGCGCACGAAGACATCGGGCTGCGGCTCGTTGTCCAGGTCCAACAGGACCGTTGCGTTGTCTCCGCACCCGATACCAGGGGTCTGTGACCAATACGTGCCCAATACCGTCGATAAACGGATGTGTGGGCTTGCGTGACCTTCGTTCGACACCGGCGACGGCATGTAAACCACTCCCTCGATGAGTTCCGCCTTGTTGATATGCGGCATGGCCCGATAGCGCCGCTCGAATTCGGCCCGCGTCAGCCGGTCTCCCGCTTGCAGCGGAGGGATTCCTTTTGCCGATCGAGTTTCCTGTCGGTGCACGGTCGCGGTGGACATGGCAAACCTTTCGTCTCCAAGGTACGAGATCTCGCATGTAGTATACGTCAAGGTGCGGGCGGAGCGAAGAGGCAAACCAGGTGCCCACTTGGCTGAGACCGCCAATCTCGGTAGGCTTACGGGGTGAACGGTTTAATCGCAACCCCGTCGGCGTGCGCGGACTGGCGATGCGGGATGCGATCCCCCGCCGCCCGCAAGCCGTTGGCTTGGCGGTTCAACGAAGACGTCGACGGCGTAGGCGGCGCGGCACTCCGCACGGCAGAGACGGAAGGATTTCCACCGATGAGAATCGCGTATCTCGATTGCATGAGCGGCGTCAGCGGCGACATGATGCTGGGGGCCCTGATCGACGCGGGAGCGGACCTGGCAACGATCCAGTCCGGCATCGATTCGTTGGGCCTGCCCGGTTGCCGGCTGGAAGCTCAGGAAGTCAAAAAGAAGGGTTTTCGGGCGCTGAAGGTGAACGTGATCCATGAGCCGGAGCACAAGCATCGCCACCTGCACCACATCACGGCCATGATCGACGCCAGCCGCCTGTCGCCGCCGCAAAAGGACTTGGCCACACGCATTTTCACGCGACTGGGCGAAGCCGAAGCCAAGGTCCACGGGACGACGATTCAGAAGGTCCACTTCCATGAGGTCGGCGCCGTCGATTCGATCGCCGATGTCGTGGGCAGCGCGATCGGCTTGGACCTGCTGGGCGTCGCACGGCTGGTCTGTTCGCCCGTCCCCACCGGCGAAGGCTTCGTCGAAATCGCTCACGGCCGAGTCAGCATCCCGGCCCCGGCAACGGCGGAATTGCTGCAAGGCGTCCCCATCGCTCCGACCACGGTGCAAGCCGAATTGACGACGCCCACGGGAGCCGCCATTGTGAGCACGGTGACCGAAAGCTTTGGACCGTTGCCCGCGATGCGGATCGAACGCATCGGCTACGGAGCGGGCGCGCGAGATCTGGAAACGCAGGCCAATCTCCTGCGGTTGATCGTCGGCCAAACCGACGGCGCCGTCGAGTCGGACCAGGTGTGGATCCTGGAGACCAACCTCGACGACGTTAGCGGCGAAGTCATCGGGCACACGACGGGCCGCTTGATGGACGCTGGAGCGTTGGACGTGTACACCACGGCGATCCAGATGAAAAAGAATCGGCCGGGGGTGATGTTGAGCGTGATCTGCCAGGCGGACGACGTGCCGCGACTGGAGGACATCCTCTTCCGCGAAACGACCACGCTCGGCATCCGCCGCTGGCCGGCCAGCCGGCGCAAGCTGCAGCGAGAGGCGTGTCGCGTCGAGACGCCGTGGGGGCCGATTGCGGGCAAGCTGGCGATGGGCGCGAGCAGTGCGGCGCGGTTCTCGCCGGAATACGAGGACTGCCGCCGCGTGGCCGACGAACATCAGCTGCCGCTGGCTGACGTGTACGAAGCTGCGCGGTACGCCTATCGGCAACAGCCGAAAACCTAGCATGAAACCACTGAACACCGTCGCGATTATCGGCGTGGGCTTGATCGGCGGGTCGCTCGGCCTGGCCCTCCGGCAGCGCGCGTTGGCGCGCACGGTGGTCGGCATCGGCCGGACCGCAAGCCGCTTGCGGATGGCCGAAGAGATTGGAGCCGTCTCGTGGGTCACCACCGACGTCGGGCAAGGCGTGGCGGACGCGGACTTGATCGTGGTCTGTACGCCCGTCGCCCACGTGGTGGACTATGTCCAGCAGGTCAGCTGTGCCTGCCCGCCCGATGCGCTGATTACCGACGCCGGCAGCACCAAAGGCAAGATCTGCCGCGCGCTGGCGGCGGGGCTGGCAGGCGGCGGCGCCTTCGTGGGCAGCCATCCCCTGGCGGGCAGCGAGAAAAGCGGCCCGGAGTTCGCCGATCCGAACCTGTTCGAGGGCTGCGTCACCGTGGTGACGCCGGCGGACACGTCCGCCGAGCGACGCGTCGCGGAACTGGAGTCGTTCTGGCAGTCGCTCGGCGCCCGCGTGCTGCGGATGTCGCCCGACGAACATGACTGGGCGGTCGCGGAAATCAGTCATCTGCCGCACTTGCTGGCCTCGGCGCTGGCGGCCGCCGCCGATCCGCAGTACCTGATGCTGGCGGCCGGCGGCTGGAGGGATACGACCCGCGTGGCGGCGGGGGACGTCGAATTGTGGCGGCAAATCTTCTCCGAGAACCGCCGCCACGTCTTGCAGTCGCTCGACAAGTTTGAGAAAGTGCTGTCGGAATTCCGCCAGGCGCTGAAAGGAAACGATCCCGCGGAACTCATGCGGCTCTTGCAGCTAGGAAAACGCAACCGTGACTCTGTGGCAAGTTGACATCTATCCGGCGGCAGGACGGCCGGACCTGGCAGGCCGGCGGGCGGCCGCCGGCGCCGCCGATCTGGGACTCGGCGACCATCTCACCATCCACGCCGCCTACGGCTACCTGCTGCAGGGCGAACTGACCCGCGAGCAGGTCGAACTGCTCGCCCGCGAATTGCTCTCGGACCCCATTGTCGAGCGGACGATTGTGGGCCGCGCCGGCGAGGCAGCGCTCGCTCAGGTGCCGCCCGAAGCCGGCGCCTCGGCTTGTGCAGTCCACGTGCTGCCCAAGCCGGGCGTGATGGACCCCGTGGCCATCAGCACCCGGCAGGCCATCGCGGACTTTCACCTGCAGGCCGACGAAGTGCGAACGTTCCGCAAGTACTGGATCGAAGGGCTCAGCAACGAAACCGAACTGGCTCGCCTGGCCGATGCCGGCCAGTTGGTGCTGCGCTACGTCAATCCCGGCGGCACGGAAGACGTGCCCTTCCCCCACAATCCCAACGGCTCGCAAGCCCACGTCGCGGGGATCTGCGACGAAACCGGCCGCGTGCTCGGCCTGATGCCGCACCCGGAGCGGAATATCGATCCCACACATCACCCGCAGTGGACGCGGCGGCGAAACAGCGCACTCGGCGACGGATTGAAACTGTTCCAAAACGCGGTAGAGTATTTCCAGGCTTAGCGACGTTCGAGAAACAACGGCCCAGTGTTTTCTGCCGATCATCACACGGAGTGTGATGGGTACTTTGACGAGGCGACAGTTATTTCTCGAACGCTGCTTAGGACCTGTCCAGGAGCAACTTCGTAGGTTGGACATTCCTGTCCGACGTCACGCGGCGAGCAGGGGCGCCCATCCTGCTGACCCCGAGAACGATCCACATTTGACAAGGGAGGCCCTTCACATGCAGAAGACATCTCAGGATTTGACGCGGCGCGAGTTGTTTCGGCGGTCGGCGGTGGCAGGGGCCGCCGTGGCCGTCCCCTGGTTGGTGCGCGGCCGAGCCCTCGGCTTGGACGCGGCGGCATCCGCTTCCGAGCGAATCACGTTGGGCGTGATCGGTATCGGCCCGCGCATGACGTACGACCTCCGCGGCGTGCTTCCCAAGGACGATGTGCAGTGCGTGGCCATCGCGGACGTGCAGGCCAGCCGGCGCGAAGCCGGCAAGAAAATGGTCGACCAGCACTACGGCAACCAGGATTGTGCCCTGTATCGAGATTTCCGGGAGCTGTTGGCCCGGCCTGACATCGACGCCGTGATGATCGGGACCGGCGACCGCTGGCACGCGCCGGCGTCCATCCTGGCCGCCAAGGCCGGCAAGGACGTCTACAGCGAAAAACCCTGCGGTCTGACGATCGGACTGTGCCAGGCGCTGGACGATACGATCCGGCAGACCAAGCGGGTCTTCCAGGCCGGCACCCAACGCCGCAGCGTGGCGAATTTCCAGGCGGCCGTGCGGCTGGCGCAGAGTGGCAAGCTGGGCAAGATCCACACCCTGTATGCCTCGGTCTACACCCCGTCGATCGAGACGACTTGGCTGCCGGGCGAGCCGACTCCGCCGCGCGAAGTCTGCGACTGGGACCTCTGGCTCGGCCCGGCGCCCTGGCGGCCCTATAACTCGAGGTACGTCGCAGGCGGCTGGCGCGGGTATTGGGACTTCGACTCCGGCGCGAAACTGCTGGACTGGGGAGCCCACACCCTGGATCTGTGCCAGTGGGCCAACGGGGCGGACGATACGATGCCCGTCGAGTACGAGCCGGCCGGCAACACGATCGCCTGCCGCTATGCCAACGGTGTCAAGCTGATCCTGGACTGCCTGCAAACCCCCTTCGGCCAGCGTCCCGGCTGGGTCCAGGCCCTGGGCACCTGCCCGGTCCGCTTCGTCGGCGACGAGGGCTCGGTGGAGACCGGCGACAGCGGCGGCATCGAGGTCCAGCCGGAGTCGCTCAAAACGGAACTCAAGGAAGTGACGGGCAAGCGGGAGAGCGGCCTCGACGTCGCCACGCACACCCGCAACTTCCTGGACTGCGTCAAGTCGCGTGCTCCGACGGCAGCCAACTCGCAGGTCATGCGTCATTCCCACGTCGCCTGCCACGCGGCCGCGCTGGCCTGGATCCTGAACCGCAAGCTGACGTTCGATCCTGTCAAGGAGGAGTTCGTCGGCGACGACGAGGCCAACGGCCTCCGCGTGCGCCCGGCCCGCGCTCCGTGGGTCTGCTGAGCTTCGCATCGTTGGAGAAATAAGTGAGTGAGCGGAATGGCGCTAGCCACCGGTTCCGGATCCGCCGCCATGCCGGCGGCTAGCGCTTCGCCGCTCACCTGTCACCGGACAGTTGTTTCTCGAACGGTATTCAGCCGATGTCCCATCCCTGGCGGCAGGGCTCCTTGAGGAATGGCTCTGCCTCCGGGGCGTTGGCGGCCTTCATGTTTGGCCCGTCCCACACAAGCACCTTCTTGGCCCGCAGGGCGACGCTGCCCAGCAAGACCAGTTCGGTCAGGTGGGCGCTGTACTCGAAGTTGCCGCTGGCCGGCGGGCCGCCCTTGCACGCGATCAGCCAGTCGGTGTGATGCCCTTGGCTGCGCGGCAAGGTCTTTTCGGGGCGCTGGTACTCGGTGTGCAGCGACAGCGGCAGCAATCGAGGCATGCCGGCCCAGCCGGCGCAGGTGATCATGCCCTTCTCGCCGATGAACAGGATTCCGTTTCCCCCATCGCCCAACCGCTGCTTGGCGTCGTCAGGGTCGATTCCCTCCGGCGTGGCCGGGCGGAGTCCACCGTCGTACCACGTCACGGTCACCGGCGGCATGTCGCCGCGCTGTCCGAAGCGGTACGTATGGATCGCGCCGGCCAGCGAGGCGACTTCATCATCCAGCCAGGAGGTCGTCGCTTCCACGCGCAGCGGGTGGTCCAGCTTCAGCGCCCACACGGCCGGATCGATGTTGTGGCAGGCCATATCGCCGATGGCCCCGGTGCCAAACGCCCACCATCCGCGCCAGTTGTACGGGGCGTAAGCCGGATGATAGGGGCGCGGCTCTCGCGGACCCAGCCACAGGTCCCAGTTGAGCCCTTCCGGCACCGGCGGCGTGTCCTGCGGCCGGCCGGGCGTCGTGGCCCATTTCCCCGTGTCGCTCCAGGCATGGACCTCGCGGACCGGCCCGATGGCCCCGTCCCAGATCCACTCGCACGTCTGACGAATGCCTTCGCCCGAGTGGCCGTGGTTGCCCATCTGCGTGGCCACGCCCGTTTCCTTGGCTACCTTGGCTACCTGCCGCGCTTCCCAGATGTTGTGTGTCAGCGGCTTCTCGCAAAACACGTGCTTGCCCAGCTTCATGGCCGTGATGGAGACCACGGCATGCGCATGATCGGGAGTGGCGCACAGGACCGCGTCGATCGCCTTTTCTTTCTCCAGCATGACGCGGAAGTCTTCATACTCGGCGCAACGGAAGTCGGAATTCTCCTTCCCATATTGCTCTTCGACTTCGGCCTTCACCGCCTGCCGTCCGCCAGAGCCTCCATAGTAGAACCCACTCAGGTCCGTCTTCTGGGCCACATCGCACACGGCAATGATTTGCGCGTCCTTCTCCTGGAACAAACTCCGGGCATTCGCGCGCCCTTGCCCGCCTGCGCCGATGATGGCGATATTCACCTTGTCGCTGGGCGCCACAACATCCGGTCCGCCCAGCACGTGCCGCGGCACAATGGTCAGCGTTGCGGCGGCGGCCGCGGCACCCAGAAACTGCCGGCGGGTTGCCCGATTTCTGATCTTCTGCTTGCTCATACTGTCTCCTCACGAAGGACGAACCACCGATAGCGGCTCCGGAGCGAGTCGCCCGGAGTCGAGACACTTCCCAACCGCCCTTTATAGCCTGCAGCGCTCCCCAAATCCACACCGCGAGCCGGGCTCGGCCAGAAAACCGGTCCGCAGCGCTCACTCGCGGATTTTTCTGCCAGCGCCTGCGCCGCCATGTGCGTGGCCTTCAGGCCGATCTTCACCGGCTGGCGTAGGTGCGGCCCAGGTGACTCGTGTCATGCGCCGCACGCCAGGTCGGCCAGTTCGAACAACGACTGGCTCTTGACGATGGCCAAGTCGGCGGGAAACGTGTGGAAGGCCTGGATCAGAAGGCTGCGGTCGCGGGTTTCCAGGTGGATGCAGCTGATCGCGCCCAGCGCCAGCCGGCCGCCGCCGTCGAACGTGTGCAACAGGCCCGACCGTTGTCCGTCCCGCAGCAACTCCTGCTGGAAGCCCCAGAAGATCTCCGGTTCCGCAATCTCCAATTGAAACCCCATCTGGTACACGACGCCGCGACCGCGGTGAATGTCATGGTGCTCGCCTTTCAGGCGATGAAACAGCAGGCGACGCGTCTTGGGCAACGGGTTCTCTGCGGCGGCCGCGACTTCGGTCAGCGTGACGCCGCCGTACCGCCAGGTGATCACATGGCCGGCGCTGGTGATGTCGATTTTCGCCTGGTACTTGCCGCGTTCCACGCGGCGCGAGCGGTAGATCTGGAACAACTCGGGATGAAGAGGGCGGCCGTATAGTTGAAATGTCAGCTCCGCGACTTTCGGTCTGGTGGTCAGCACGGAAGCGGTTCCTTGTCACTCGTCGGGTTTCGATCGGGAATGAGAACGAACGACACTCGATGAATCAGCCGCCGCATTATAAAGGCCCGTCAACGGCGTGACAAAGCCACTTTGGAAACTAAAATTTTTCTCCGGGAAGACCGTCTTGACAAAACGGGGCGAACCGTTCCGCACGCTCACACCAGCAAGGTGAACAAGTCGTAGGCCGCGTGCGTACCGGCGGTCACACCGAAGCCGCGGAACAGGAACAGCGTCGAAAATGCCATGCCTGCCAGTAGACGAAACGCAAAGCTTGACCACGCAAAAACCTCGCCCAGTTCGGTCGCGAAATGCCAACCCAGGAGCGTGAAATCCAGCTGGTGATGCGCCACGGCGAACAGCAGGCTGGTCGCCACCGCCCCTGTGACCCAACTGGCCCGCCACGAGAGTCCGGACATGCGACACCCCCACGCCGCCGCGGGCAGCAGCATCAGCCGAAACAGGACTTCCTCGTAAATCCCGGCGCCCAGATAGGCGATCACCGTCGCTGCCAGCGGCGTGCCGCCTTCGGCTTCGCCCGCCGCACAGGCAGGGTGCCCCCCCGTGAACAAACGGCTTTGCCAGCCTGCTGCCAGCACCAGCAGAAAGCCGAATGCCAGCGATTCGATCAGCATGCCGTACAACACGGTCCACCTGAATCGCCACGGCTGCCGTCCCAGATGGTGCCACGCCAGCAACAGGCCGCAGGCGGCGATCGGCAGCAAGAAGTACTGGGTGAATCCGAGCAGATCGAGGAGTCGGCGCAGCCACACGTCGGCCGCGTTGCGGATGGCTTGCGGGCCCAACACCAGCACGCCGATTTCGTAGGACAGCAGCAGTGGCGCAGCGAAGGCAAGGCTGGCCAAAGGCTGGGCCGATTCGTACCAGTACCCCGATTTCGCCGTCGCTGCTGGCGTCTCTGTCTTTGCCGACATGGCGGGGAGTTTAACCGCTGGACCGCTTGCCCGGCAACCCCGGAACCGTGGCCGCGGCGCTGGGGCAACTTCCCAAGCTGCCCCGTGCTTACCTGCCGTTCGTCCGCGCCGTCTCGTTGCGGACTTGCACGTGCAGCGCGCCCAGCATCCGCGTGATTTCTTCCTCTTTCCGGTCGATCATGGGGACGTTGTCCAGGATAATGGTCCGCCGCTCCTCACTGGGTTGGAGAATCAGCCGGCCGGACCGCATCAGGAGAAACTCGAAGACGTCGGTGATTTCCTTGTCGATCCGCAGATGCGGCGACGGAAATCGCTCGATGTTGGACAGCACGCCGTGGTGGTGCAGTAATTCGTTTGCGCGGACCTCCCAGTAGTCGAACCGCACGGAAAACAGCACGACCACGTAGATCGCTCCCAGAACTCCGGCGATGCTCCAATAGAAGGTGGGATTGGCCAGCGGGCGGTAACGCTTTAGGAAGCCCGTGATGGCAGGCAGCAAACCGGGCTGGAAGTTGAACAGCAGCACCAGGCTCATGACCACGGCGGCTACGAAGAAAAACAGCGTCAGCGAGGTGGTGCGCGGAAAGTCGAAGGCCAGGATCACGAGGTTCACCGCCAACACAAACTGGAACACGATCGAAATCACCGCCACGAAGTTGTTCGTCGGCTCCAGCGGCGAGGTGACGA
>Ga0302242_1001814_pt1 | contig 14731 bp, 13 predicted proteins | sample AAG_UR_Lys_MG_FD_193510 | JGI IMG/M metagenome (GOLD analysis project Ga0302242, IMG submission 193510) | Enriched activated sludge microbial communities from anaerobic digester in WTTP, New Holstein, Wisconsin, United States - AAG_UR_Lys | ecosystem: Engineered > Bioreactor > Anaerobic >... | reverse complement strand
CTACCTGTTCCTCATCGGCCCCATCCTTTATGCGGGTCTGAAAGTGGTCAGACCTAACGAAGCTTTGGTTCTGACTTTGTTTGGCAAATACTACGGCACCCTGCGGGGAGAAGGATTCTATTGTGTCAATCCTTTTGTGGAGGCCATCAACCCCGGCTCTTTTGATTTCCTGGCAGCTACAGCACCTACAGCAGAAGTAGCCCCCACCGGCAAAGGAACGGCAGCAGCGGCAAAAAAAGTCAACAAGAAAATTTCTCTGAAAAGCATGACCCTCAACAATGAAAAGCAGAAGGTCAACGACGAGCTGGGCAACCCCATCATCATCGGTGTGGTAGTGATCTGGCGGGTAGTGAACACAGCAAAGGCGGTGTTCAATGTGGACAACTATGTGGAGTACCTTTCCATCCAGTGCGACTCCTCCCTGCGAAACATCGTGCGGCTCTACCCTTATGACGCTCCGGCAAATGACGGGGAGAAATCCCTCCGTGGCAGCAGCCAGGAAGTAGCAGAAATGCTCAAGCAGGAACTGCAGTCCCGGGTGGAGATCGCAGGACTGGAAGTCACGGAAGCACGGATCACCCATCTGGCTTACGCTCCGGAAATTGCCGCCGCCATGCTTCAGAGACAACAGGCTTCGGCCATCATTGCTGCCCGTCAGATGATCGTGGAAGGCGCAGTAGGCATGGTGGAAATGGCATTGGACAAGCTCTCGGAAAAGAGTATTGTGGAGTTGGACGAAGAAAGAAAGGCCGCCATGGTCAGCAACCTTCTGGTGGTCCTCTGCGGAAACAAAGATGCCCAGCCCATCGTAAACAGCGGTTCCATTTACTAAGTACCATTTGCTTCGCAAATGGCTGACAATCTGGCAGAGTAGAAAGTAACAATACATAAGGGGTATTTAAAGGTATTTAGAAAGGAAAGGAGGGGCCCGGCATGGCAAAGAAAGAAAACACAGGGGAAAACAAGGAAAAAGGCAAAAAACAAGTCCTGCTGCGGCTCTCTCCCACACTCTGGAAAGAGTTGGCCGCCTGGGCGGAAGACGACTTTCGCTCCATCAACGGGCAGATCGAATACCTGTTGACCGAAGCGGTCCGAGAACGGAAAAAGGGCGCAAAAGGTGACCGGGTTTGATGGAAAAGCTATAAGAGCTCTACCGCAACAATTCTGTTGCGGTTTTTTTCTTTTGCCTCGTAGAGGGCCATGTCAGCAGCGTAGATCAGTTCATCCGGGGAATTGGAGTCCAAAGGGATGACGGTGGAGACCCCCATACTGACGGTGACGTGATCCGCCACATCGGAGGCTTCATGCTCGATGCGGAGACGTTCCACTTCACTGCGAATGCGCTCTGCCAGGGCAGCCGCCTTTTCCGTGTCGGTATAAGGCAGGGCAATGATGAATTCTTCGCCCCCGTAACGTGCCACGATGTCCGAAGCAAAACGCACTGTTCGGGTGAGAAGAGCTCCGATTTGATGAAGGCAGTAATCCCCTACCTGATGACCATAGTGGTCATTGTATTTTTTGAAATGGTCCACATCCATCATGATCACCGAAAGGCTGATGGAATATCGTTTGCAGCGTTCCCATTCCTTGGCCATGACTTCCTCAAACATCCGACGGTTGTTCAGCCCGGTGAGAGCATCTGTTGCCGAGCGTTTTTGCAGCTCCGAGTTGACCGCCTGCAATTCCTGGCATCTTTTTTCCAATTCCAGCAACTTCGCTTCGCTGTTCCCACGACGTCGGAAGCTTTCTACCCGCCCCAAATAGATACTGGACGCCGTCAAAAGCGAAAGACCCAGTACTGCCGTGGGCGCCAGCAAATCCAACAGGTGCACGGCAGAAAAATCCCCGAAACTATACCTGGTGCCATGGTCTGTAACGGAGAACGCCAGCAAATAGAGAACGTGTACCACCAAGGAAGAACAGATCTGGATCTTTGGAGGAAGATGAATGAGAAAGGATGCGAACACCATCCCACACATGTAGAAGGCATGCGCCCCCATCCCGAAGGGATCCAGCAAAGAAAAGGCCCCCGACCAAAGGAGCACAAACACGGAAAAAGCCAGGGAGACTATGCGAATTTTTCCCACATTACGGTCCATGTTTTTTTCCAGGAACGAAAGTCCAACAAGAAACAGTGCCATCACCACCAGCATCAAAAGAAATAGCAAAAGACACCCCAAACCCTGAAAAGCACGGAGTTCTGCTTTGTTTAATTGAAAATAAACGGGAGTCGCCACAAGCATGAGGGCACAAAGAGAACAACCCCCAGCCTTCATCCGCTGTAAGTTGACCCGACCAAATTCCGTCAAAAAAACTCTTCTTTGCTGCCACTCCTGGTGCTGGGCTGCGGGATCCTTAAGGTTCACCTCGTTTACCTCTTTCCCTTTTTGTTGATTTCTTTAACCGCTCCGGCGGCAGTTTGCCCTTTGGCCGCCGTTTCTTCCTCCAGCGCCTTTGCTTTCGCCTCTGCCTCTGCCTCAAATTGAGCGGTGAGAATAGCAACAAAGGCCTCCACGATCCGGGGTTCGAACTGTTTTCCGGAATTTTCCCGGAGTAGCCGCAGGGCGGTTTCATCTTTTAAGCGCCGTCTGTACGGCCGATCCGAAGTCATGGCATCGTAAGCATCCGCAATGCCGATAATCGAAGCCGCAATGGGTACTGCCCCCGCCCGGACCTGGGAAGGATAGCCGGAGCCGTCATAATAACAATGGTGGTATTCTATGGCCTCGCATACCTTTTTCGAGAAACCGATGTGTTCGATCATCTGGCGTCCGATCAGGGGATGCTTTTTGATTTCTTCAAATTCTTCTTCCGTCAGCAGTCCTGGTTTGTTCCATATTTTTACATCTATGCCGATCCTGCCGATGTCGTGGAGCAGTGCCGCCACCTCCACATCCTCAATTTCCTTGACTCCCAGATGCATATGACGGGCAATTTCTCCTGCCAGAAACGCCACTCGCTGGGAATGCCCCTTGATGTAAGGATCGTTGACCTCAATGGCCCGGGACAGCACCGCCATGGTCCGCAGATGCATAAACCGGCTTTCCATACAAAGCTGGTGCATATACCGTGCTACCACCGCCGGAATGAGAAAAAGAAGGCCATAAAATACGCCCCTTTCTTCCCGCAAAAGTATAGCAAAAATCCCACCCAAAACCAAAGAGACCGCCATCTTTTGCAGCAAATTTACAAGGCAGTGGCGAAAGACAGCGAGAGTAGGCCGGAAAGTTTGGGATATGCGCTGAAGCAGCTGCAGCAGGGTTTCAGCAATGCAGGCGATGAGCAAAAAGGCCGAAATATGAACCAGGAGATCTGCCGTGGAAAAATCGGCGACTACGCCCCCAAAAAGATGCAGTACCACTCCTGCGATCCAAATCGCCAAAAGGGAATTGGCCAGGGCCGACAGTTGTTTTTTCGGCTCCGCAAAAAGGAGAAGCCGACGTTTTTCGGTGAGAACGAAAACGGAAAGCGCAAAGGAGACGATCGTAGGGTAAAATCCCACCAGGAAAAACCCTGCCGCCGCCGGGCCAAAACCCAGGTCGATGGATCTTTCGTCATCCAGATTCAATGGAAATGCCCTGCAAAAAAGTAACAAAAAGAACAGAAAGATCATACTGTCCTTTCTGTCCGGGAAAAGAAAACCCCACGCAAACGAAGGCATCACCATCTGCTGTACGCAAAGTACAGTCACAGAGGCGGCTGCCAGCAACAGCAAAACAAAGTAGAGATTTTGCCTGTTGAGTTGCCCCTTCATCTACCAGGTTCCTTTCTTACTTATTGTTTATTTTTATTTTCTTCGCATTTTCTTTATTCAAACGGAAAGCGGTAGTCGGCGCCGATGGCATCCCTAACAGCTACCAATTCCTTTTGCACAGATTCAGAGACGGGGACGCCTTTGTCCTTGCGCTCCAGCCAGACCAGATATTCCTTCTCCCCGGCAGTGTAGATCCGGTCCTGCCCGGCAGCTTTTTTGGAAGCCCGCAGCTCTCTCAGGATGTCTCCGCAGGTTTTCTTGAAGCTCTCCAGCCCCAGGAAAGCCTCGGGATCGATGACCAGGAAAAAGTGTCCCAGATGATAGGGCTTGCGTTTGCCGGCTTCGTCAAAGTCGGTAAGCATCTTCATGAAGCTTCCTGCCTGCAGCGCCGCAGAAAGAACTTCCACAACAGTAGTATAGCCATAGCCCTTGTAGCCGCCCAGTTCTTCGCCAATGCCTCCAAGGGGGGCCAGGGCCGCTTCGCCTTTGGTGAGGGCCACCAGGATCTCCTCGCTGTCCGTCATGGCGCTTCCGTCCTGGCCAATGACCATGCCTGCGGGAGTGGGTTTGCCCATGCGGGCAAAGTATTCGATCTTTCCACGCTGGGTAATGGGAGTGGCGCAGTCCAGCATAAAGGGAAAGTCCTCATCTGTGGGGAACCCCACCGTCAGGGGATTTGTTCCCATCATGTTGTCCACCCCAAAGGTAGGGGCCACGGAAGGCCTGGCGTTGGTGCCGGTAATGCCGATCATTCCCGCCTTGGTGGCCATGGTAGCCCAGTATCCTGCAATGCCGTAGTGGGTGGAATTTCTTACCGCCACCATGGCAAGGCCATAGGTCTTTGCCTTTTCGATGGCCATGGTCATGGCCTTGTGGCTCACCACCATACCCATACCGTCGTTGGCATCCAGTACCGCTGTGGTGGGTGTCTCTTTCAGAATGTCGATTTTGGTGATGGGCTGCTGGATCCCCGCCACGATGCGGTCAATGTAAATGGGCTTGAAACGGTTGCAGCCGTGGCTTTCGATACCCCGGCGGTCGCTTTCCATGAGGACATCCGCACAAATTTTGGCTTCCTCCTCCGGCACTCCGTACCATGTAAAGGCCTCTGTGAGAAAACGTTCCATCAAGTCCCAGGGGACATAATTCTTTGCTGTCATTTTTTCGCTCCTTTATTTTTGCGGGTAGAAATCTACAAGTTCCAAATCCCGGATTTGGGTTTCGTTGTAAGAGTTTGGCTGCCCTTTGCCTCTTACCCGACAGGCAGACCGGCAGACAGAGGAATGGACAGTCCTATTTTGAATTTTAACACATTTTATCATTCTATACAGCAGAAATCTATAAATCTTAGATTTGCACAGGGCCGTGACGGTGGGAGGGGGCCCGGAGTGCAGTCGAGGGCCGGGAGGCCTGCGATTTTGAGGCCTGGGGTGCTGCAGGGGCGAGCAAGGGGGCGGGGGTTATGTCGAAGAGCCGAAGGAAAGTTGGAGCTGAGGCCCGGGGCCGGTTCGAGGGCCGAGGGGGACTAAAAAGTGTAATTTTGAGCCGAAAGCTATACCGTTTTGACCTTTTTCGGTTCGGTTTAGTTAACTTGCGGGGGGAGTCGATATCCCCCGGGTTTTTGCATCCCTCGGAAATGTTGAAATTTGAACCTTTCGGAGTTGCATGGTTTTGGGGTTGCGAACAGGGTTCGGGGGGGCGTTATCTAAATACGCCATTTGAAATCAAAAAATATATAAAAAAGGCCCGAAAGTTATATATTTGGGGCCCTGCAGGCCCTTGTTTAGATAACTTTTCGGGCGTTCCATATTTTACATAATTTGTAAAACTAGAAAAGCCTTGCACTGCAACACTTTGCGGATTTGGATTTTTGGGTCGATTTTGGCAATACCCGAACTTTATACATTTGGACAGATTTTTGGGGCTATCCGGTATAACTTTCCCATAATTTTCCATCGCTCCGATAGAAGGAGCTGCGCTGCCGGTGGGTGCAGGGGACAAGTTTGAATTCAGAGAGTGAATATTCATATTAAATTGTGAATATTCACTTGCGTTCACTGTGTTTTATGCTATGATAAGTGAAAGAGAAGTATTTAGGAGGAAGGCATATGATATACGAAAGCGAAACAGTCGAATTTAAGCGAACCCTTACAGACGACATCAGCAAAGAGATTATCGCCTTTGCCAATACCGACGGCGGCACGATCTATATCGGAATAGGCGACGACGGCTCACATGTGGGCCTTGTCGATGTGGATTCTGACTACACCAGGTTGACAAACATGGTTTGCGATGCGATTCTTCCTGATATTACTATGTTTGTGCGGTATGAGCTTACCCCTGATCAGGTCATACAGGTGACGGTCTCAGACGGTTCTGCCAAGCCCTACTACCTCAGAAAAAGCGGGATCAAGCCCTCGGGTGTATATGTCAGGCAAGGAACATCCTCCGTTCCCGCCACTTGGGATCAAATACGAAATTTTATCAAACTTTCTGACGGCGACTCCTTTGAAAATAGCAGATGCCTGCTGCAGGAGCTTACCTTTGAAGAAGCCTCTAAGGAGTTTTCCTCCTGCGAGGTTCCGTTTTCTCAAGAAAAATATGTCGCTTTGGGTTTGCGGGATCCCGAAAAAGGTCTCTACACCAATCTTGCCCTGCTCTTGTCCGACCAATGCACGCACACCATAAAAGCCGCAGCTTTTAACGATGCCAACAACACGGTCTTTCTTGACCGCAAGGAATTCACCGGCTCGATTTTCAAGCAGCTGCACGAAGCCTACGATTATCTGGCACTGAATAACCGGACCAGATCCGTCATAAGCGGGCTGTACCGCACAGACAGTACGGACTATCCTACGGAAGCCATTCGCGAAGCCTTGCTCAACGCTCTGGTTCACAGGGACTACAGCTTCAGCGGTAGCATCATTATCAACATCAACGAAAAACACATGGAGTTCATATCCTTGGGGGGCCTTCTTCCCGGCTTGTCGGCCAGCGATATCATGACCGGTATTTCCCAACCGCGAAATCCCAAGCTGGCACAGATTTTTTTCAGGTTGAAGCACATTGAGGCCTACGGCACGGGGATTCGCCGCATCTTTTCCCTTTATTCCAACATCCCTTCGCAACCCGAAATTTCGATTTCAAGCAACACCTTTCGGATCACCCTGCCAAACAAAAATAATACCGGCCCCGCTCCTGCAGTTTATACCGTCGAGGAGAAGATGCCGGCAATGAATACATCCGTGCAAAGAATAACCCCGCAAATGCAGGAAGTTATAGATTATCTGCGCCAGAAAGGTTCGCTCTCAGAAGAAGAATTGTCGAATCTGCTAAAAGTCAAGAGGACCCGTGCCTACCTTGTAGCCAAACAAATGTCCGAAATGGGGCTTATTAACATCGAGGGGCGAGGGAAGGACAAAAAATATGTTCTTTCTAAAGTCACTGAGTAGGCCTGTTTAGATACAATAAGCTGCATAGGGCGGAACTGACTTTTTCAAGAATGAGCGAAGCTACCATGGGTTGTATGGGCAAGTCAGAAAGAGCTGTGAGCCTCAAGAAATTTACCAGCAGCCGTAGCCATCTCGTTCTTCCGCCTCCATCAGCGCTTGAATCAGCGCAATTCTCAATTCTTCTTTCGACAGACCTTTTACATATTTTGCGATGCGGTCGTAGCATTCCTGCTCCCGCTGCTCTTCCTCTTTCTCATACTCCTCGATTTCAGCCATATATCGTTCTGCCTCTTTCGGAAATACCGCAAAAAATAGAGCCACCTTGTGCTTGCATATGATCCTTTTGCCATCAGCATGGGGACAATTGCATATAGATCTTTTGGGATGCTCAGTGTCAATCGTCACAGCGTACGGCTCTTTTTCGCTGCCGGCAACCGTTCCCTGGAATTCATGCGACCCTGTTTGTTTCCAGGAAAGCACCTTTTTTGCTTCATAGTATTCGTAACCTCGCCACGCAGAAGCGTTACTGGCAACGGATAACATACTCATAGTTCACTCCCTGCCTTTGCTGTTGTTGTTTGAAGCGTAGTGTTTTTCATTCCGTTACCTCCACAAACCCAACCAGCAAATCAATGACTTCTTCCACGATATCTTGTGGTGCCTTTTCAAGAAATGCGGCGTTTCGGGCATGAAGGTCAAGAGCTTTCACCTGTTCGCACATGACAACACCGGTGGTCACTGTCCTCTCATCCAGATCCACATGTAGCGGGAAATGCCGGTTTGTGTTGGTGATCGGGCATACCATGGCGAGATTGGTGAACTCATTATAAATGTTGTTGCTGACGACCATGGCCGGTCTTTTTCCCTTTTGCTCATGCCCCGTCCGGGGTTCAAAATCAAGAGATATAATATCGCCTTGCTTTGCCAAATATCTCATCACAATACCTCTTTGCCCGCAGGGTCTCCGGTCTCCCATTCACTGCATTTGTACTCTGCCGTGTATTCGGCGATCCGCTCCTGCAGCGTGATATGTTTTTTGACGGGAACAAGCAGCAAATTTCCGTCTTCCACCCTGATTTCGACTCGATCATTTTCTTTCAGGCGCGCATTCACAAGCGCGGCTTTTGGAAGTCGTACCGCCTGACTGTTGCCCCATTTTTGAATAGTAGCATACATATATTTCGCCCCCTTTATAAGAAAAAGTATATACAAAGTATATACTTTTGTCAATTGGTTCTTTTCGGGATTCTGGTCTATCAGAAAGCACATTGAAGCAATTCATCAGTTATACTTTACAAATCAAGAGTTTTTTTCTTTTTGTCAGCTATATCTTTCATTTTCCCCAGACCACCCGGTTGACGATGCCGGTGTAGCTTTGGATGAGCTTCACCACTTTGATGCTGACATTCTCGTCCACATAATCCGGCGTGGGCACCCCAAACTCCCCTCGGGCGTGCATGTCGGTGGCCAGGGCCACGGCCCGAAGGACCTCTTCCGTGGTAATGCCCCCCAGGACAAAATTGCCTTTGTCCATGGCTTCGGGACGCTCTGTGCTGGTGCGGATGCAGACCGTGGGCGGCAGAGAAGTTATGCATGCGCAGCGGCACAAAAGTTATACCGATTTGTGTTTTCTTTGGCGGTTTTAGATAACTTGCGGGCGGAGTTGATATCCCCCGGTTTTTGGAATCATGCGGAAATGTTGAAATTTGGGGCCCTGCAGGGCCTCGTTTAGATAACATTTCTGGCGTTTCATATTTACATAATATGTAATTTTCGAGAGGCCTTGCGCCGCAACGCACTGCGGATTCCCGTTTTCGGGCTGGTTTTGGCAATACCCGAACTTTATACATTTGGACAGGTTTTTGGGGCCATTCGGTATAACTTTTCCATGATTAGGAACACACTGGGCCCGATGAGCGGAGCAGCCATGGGTTGGAGGGCCGGGATTGGGCGGGTCAGAAAGAGCCTGCGCCTACCTTGTGGCCAGGCAAATGTCCGAATGGGGCTTAACCCCTTTTCAACTGTTGGATCCTCGCAGAAAGCGGCTCGGGAAGAATCCCCTGACGGTCCATTTCCAGCAGCTTCTCCAAAAGCTCCAGAGGCATGGTAGAAAATGTAGCCTGGTCCATTTCCAGCAGCATCTGGAAAAGCCCTTCAGGACCGTCGCATGGATCCTCTCCATGCAAATGCGCCAACAGATCCTCCTCCATTTCGTCCATAAACAGAAGATCTTCAGACAGCCGAACACTCACCCCGGTTTGAGTTGAAAACCGTTTCAATAAGGCCGCTGTGCGCTCATCGCGAACCAGAATTTCAGATGGCACACCATTTTTTAACATGGACTCCGTCAAATTCAGCACCAGTTCCTCCGCACCCCGTTCATAATCCGCAACAATATCATTGGGGATCATCTTCTGCGAATCACAGTCGACGGTCAACAGCAAAAACGGGAAAAGAGGTACTTCTTCCGTTTCCACTTTCAACGCCTCAGGGAGAACCATCACCTCGCAGGCCCATGCGGTACTTTTTTTCTTTGCCCGTTTTACTCTGGCCACCAACACATCATCGGCAATTACCGGAGATGGATAGCTTTTTTCCTGGGGATCAGGCAGCTTTATTCTACCCCACAAATAGCCATTCCCCTTTCGTTCAAGGAGTGGGATATCTTTCTCATAGGGCACCCCGTCCGTAAAGCCCAGCTCTTTTTTTCCTGATTCTTTCAATTTTGCAGCCACTTCCAGCGCCGCCAAAAGAGCCTCCGCCAAATACTCCTCTTCGGTTTCATCCCGCAAATTCCACGGGTATCTGTAAGGTTTGTAACACACAAACTGCGGAAAGGCATTTTTTCCGCGATACACGATCCCATGGGCCTTCGCATAGTTCTGGGCTTCCTCTATGTCCTCCGGACTTAAGAAACCCTTATTTTCAAAAGCGCACTGCAGACAATCCTGAAGCAGCATGCTTTCCTGAAACGCCGCTTCGCTGAGGGCATACTCCGCCTCGCCGATGTTGCGAAAGGAATCCAAGCCATTGCGCCCCACATAAACGGCAAGAGCAATGTGTTCCCCCAGCTCGCCCATTACACTGCAATATCCGATTTCTCCGTCGGGCAGCTTCAGGGCAAACATCTCTGTATCGTACAGCTTTTTCCACAATTTTGTGCTTTTATACTTCAGTGCGAGATCGTATAATCTTTCTTTTCGCATGGTTTGCTCTCCTTCTTTACAATCGGAAGTGAATTCATCCAGGCCGAGAACATATGTGATCACAATACCTCTCTATTGCGAATATATGCAGTGTTTTTGCCGGCACCGGTCTTAACAAGGTTTTTTTCTGCACAATTTTATCACTATATTATGCAGAAAACAAATTGAATGGGCAGAATGATTTTACAAATCCGCTTCTATGTCCCCTATTTCCCCCAGACCACCCGGTTGACGATGCCGGTATAGCTTTGAATGAGCTTCACCACTTTGATGCTGACATTCTCGTCCACATAATCCGGCGTGGGCACCCCGAACTCTCCTCGAGCGTGCATGTCGGTGGCCAGGGCCACTGCCCGAAGGACCTCTTCCGTGGTGATACCCCCCAGAACAAAATTGCCCTTGTCCATGGCTTCGGGGCGCTCTGTACTGGTGCGGATGCAGACTGCGGGGAAAGGTTGGCCTTTGCTGTTAAAGTAGCTGCTTTCCTCCGGCAGGGTGCCGCTGTCAGAAACCACACAAAACGCGTTTTTCTGGAGGCAGTTGTAGTCTGAAAAATTGAAGGGCTGCAGGCTTCGCACATGGGGGTGGAAGATAAAGTTTCGCTGGGCGATGAACTTGGCGCTGCGGGGATGAGTGCTGTAGATCACAGGCATGTCGTATTCCCGGGCCATGGCGTTGACGGCGTACATCAGGGCAAAGAAGTTTTCCTCCTTGTCGATGTTTTCTTCCCGGTGGGCGGACAACAGGATGTAGCCGCCTTTTTCCAGGCCCAGCGCTTCCAGGACATGGCTCTTTTGGATTTTTTGAAAATTGGCGTTAAGGACCTCCGCCATGGGGGAACCGGTGACATAGGTGCGCTCTTTGGGGCGCCCTTCGCTGTTGAGGTACCTTCTGGCATGTTCGCTGTAGCAAAGATTTACATCCGCAATGTGGTCCACGATCCTGCGGTTCATTTCCTCCGGGAGATTTTCGTCAAAGCAGCGGTTGCCTGCTTCCATGTGGAAAATGGGAATGTGCAGGCGCTTGGCCGCCAGGGCGGAAAGGGCGGAATTGGTATCCCCTAACACCAAAAGGGCGTCCGGTTCCTGGGCTTTCAGGATCCCGTAGCTTTTGGCGATGATGTTCCCCATGGTCTCCCCCAGGTCCTCTCCCACGGCATCCAGGTAATGGTCCGGGCTGCGCAGTTCCAGATCGGTAAAGAAAACATCGTTGAGGTTGGGATCCCAGTTTTGCCCGGTATGCACCAGGACCTGATCAAAATACAGGTCGCAGCGCTTGATCACTTCCGAAAGGCGTATGATTTCGGGGCGGGTGCCCAGAATGGTCATGAGCTTGAGTTTTTTCACATCATACCTCCATAAGGGTTTTGCAATATTGTTTTTATACTTTTACTCTGCTTTTCGGGCTCAGGGCCCGGAGCGGAGCAGACCGTGGGCGGCGGAGAAGTTATGTATGCGCAGCGGCGGGAAAGTTATACTGATTTGTGCTTTCTTTGGCGGTTTTAGATAACTTGCGGACGGAGTCGATATCCCCCGGTTTTGGGGATCATGCGGAAATGTTGAAATTTGAACCTTTCGTGACCGCAGCATTTTGGAGCTGCGAATAAGTTGGGGAGTCGTTATCTAAATGCGTCATTTTAGGCGAACAAATGTATAAAATATGCCCGAAAATTATATATTTGATCCCCTGCGGGGGCTTGTTTAGATAACTTTTTTGGCGTTCCATTTTTTACATAATTTTCAAGTCTGATGGGGCATTGCGCTGCAACGGTTTTAGGTCTCGTTTTTTTCGGCCGGTTTTGGCAATACCCAAACTTTATACATTTGGCCGGGCAAAAAGGGCGGTTCGGTATAACTTTTCCAGAAATTGGGTGTGCAAACGGCGCTGCGGGGGCTGTCGGGGTGCCCCGGCGGGCGGTGGCAAGGATCCGACGAGAGAAGCACCATATAGCGCTCTGCCTCTTTCGGAAAGACCGTGAAAAACAGAGCCATCTTGTGCTTGCATATAATCCTCGCCTCGCCACGCAGAAGCGTTACTGGCGACCGATAACATACTCATAAATCTGCATTCCAAAGCAAATATTCCCTAAGATTCATGTGCCGGATCCCGTCCCTGTCGGAAGTGAATTCGTCCAGACTGAGAACATATTTCGGGTGCTGATCTTCTATTTTTTGCAGGGGCCGGAATTCCCGGGCTGCTGTTTCTTCGGAGGCCAGCAGATATGCGACCTGAACATAGACGCGCTTTCCCTGCTTTTCGCAGACGAAATCCACTTCTAAGTCGTTGAGTTTGCCCACGGTGACACTATAACCTCTCCGCAAAAGCTCCAGAAATACTATGTTTTCAAGAATCAGGTTGATGTCCCTCTTGTTTTTTCCATAAACTGCCTCTCGCAGGCCGTGATCCGCAACATAATATTTTTCGTTGACGGACAGAATCTTTTTTCCTGACAAATCATTTCTGCGAGCACGATAAAAGAGGAATGCATCCTCACAGGCTTTAATGTAGTTCAATACGGTCTCAGTAGAAACCTTCCTGTTTTCGCTCTTGAAATACCGGGAAATGCTGGTGGCAGAAAAGGGCTGTCCGATGTTGGCCAAAAGGTAATGGATCAATTTTTCGAGCATATCCACATCGCGGATATGATTTCTCTTCATAATGTCCTTTAGGACTACAGAATTGTAAATGTCCCGCAGATACTGCATAGAGGCATCATACTGAAAATCAAGATTGTTCAGGAATGGCATGCCGCCCATTTCCAGATAAGCCCGAAACGCCGACGCCGAATCCGTTTCTCCTTTGCGCTCCGCCCAAAGGAGTTGAAATTCCTGAAAAGAAAAAGGGTAAATCGTAAATTCTACATATCTCCCCGCAAGATATGTGGCAAGTTCACCGGACAAGAGCTTGGCGTTGGAGCCGGTGATATATATGTCGCAATCAAAACTGATACGAAGAGAATTGATGCATTTTTCCCAGGATCCCACCTCCTGGATTTCGTCAAAAAACAAATAGGATTTGCCTTGGGCTTTGGAGATCTTGTCGCTGACAAATTGGTGCAGCTGCGCTGCTGTGCAAAGGTCCTGGTTGGCCAGATCTTCAAAATTCAGACTGAGGAAACGGCTTTCCGGTATCCCTTTTTCCCGCAGATCTTCCCTTATCAACTCCAACATCACGGATTTTCCACATCGGCGAATGCCCGTCAGAACTTTGATGATATCTTTGTCAATGAAAGGGCGAATCCGGTTCAGGTAATTATCTCTTTTGATCATGGGATAAGCCTCCTTCCAATGACGAGCAGCCTGCTTTTGCGGGTGGATGCCTGATTTTTTATGCGATGTTTTAATTTTATCAGTTATACTTTACAAATCAAGAGTTTTTTTGCTTTTTGTCAGTTATACCTTTCATCCCCCCTGGCCACCCGGTTGACGATGCCGGTGTAGCTTCAATTTGCGAAGACAAAAGAGCGACGGCTTCTTCATCAAGCATGAGGGGTGGATTTGGGGCAATGGCTTAAGATTTTTCATGGTTACCTCCCATTAAAATGAAATAGCAACCTCAGAATATCATTCTTATTTCTTTTTGCCGAATACAATGAAATAACGGTCCTGTAAGGCCGAGAAAGCTTTGCGGTGGTGCGCAAGTTATACCGATTTGTGTTTTCTTTGGCGGTTTTAGATAACTTGCGGACGAAGTCGATATCCCCCGGATTTTTGCACCCCGTGGAAATGTTGAAATTTGAACATTTCGTGACCACAGCATTTTGGGGCTGCGAATATAGTTGGGAGTCGTTATCTAAATACGCCATTTTAGTCCAACAAATGTATAAAATATACCCGAAAATTATATATTTGATCCCCTGGGGGTGCTTGTTTAGATAACTTTTCGGGCATTCCATTTTTTACATAATTCGAAAACCCGGAGAGGCATTGCGCTGCAACGGTTTTAGGTCTCGGTTTTTTTCGGCCGATTTTGGCAATACCCGAACTTTATACATTGGGCCGGCGAAAAGGGCGGTTCGGTATAACTTTTCCAGAAATTGGGTGCGCGGACGGGTGTGCGGTCAGGCCGGCGGAGTGGATTTCAAGGTGACATGCTTCCTCTATTAATTATGAAATCTTGCTACTAAGACTTAAAGCACAGCCCTAAATTCGTATGCCAGTTTAATGAGTTTGAGCCTACTTTTATATAGGCCCAGGAATCCATGTAATCGGTCATAACAGAAAAATCCGAGTCAGCTATATAAGAGAGGAAGGCCTCAACATCACTTTTATACCGCTTAGCAAATCCAAGGGAATCCTTTTCTTTTTCCTCTTTTGTGC
>Ga0302242_1001805_pt1 | contig 14790 bp, 18 predicted proteins | sample AAG_UR_Lys_MG_FD_193510 | JGI IMG/M metagenome (GOLD analysis project Ga0302242, IMG submission 193510) | Enriched activated sludge microbial communities from anaerobic digester in WTTP, New Holstein, Wisconsin, United States - AAG_UR_Lys | ecosystem: Engineered > Bioreactor > Anaerobic >... | reverse complement strand
CCGCTGATGCTCAACTCTTGGAGACGATGAAGTTCAACCGCTCTGAAATAGCGGGAATCTTCAGAGTTCCGGCGCACTTAATTAATGACCTCGAAAAAGCGACATTCAGCAACATCGACCAGCTGAGCCTTGAGTTTGTAATGTTCACTTTGACACCGTGGCTTTCCCGCATCGAACAGGCTATGAACTGGCGGCTCTTCCTGCCGCACGAGCGGGGCGAATACTTCACTGAGTTTGTCACTGACGGACTTCTCCGAGGTGATGTTAAGTCGCGCTATGAGGCATATCGCACGGCGATCAACTCAGGTCTTAAATCTATCAATGAGGTGCGGTCACTTGAAAATCTGCCGCCCATTGAAAACGGTGACCATCATCTTGTGCAGGGAGCGATGATAACCCTCGATAACGCCGTTAAAGGAATAAAACAGAATGGAGGAGGTGAGACTCAAGAATGATTAAAAAAGAGGTGCGCTTTATCCCGCAGGAGATGCGGGTCAAGGCAGACGAAGGCGAATCAAAAAAGATAGTAGGGTACGCCGCAAAGTTTAACTCACTCTCCGAGGAGATGTGGGGGTTTCGTGAACAGATTGCGCCCGGCGCATTTGCAGAAGCACTCAAAAAATCTGATGTCAGGGCGTTATTTAACCACGATCCGAATTATGTATTAGGACGGCAATCAGCCGGGACGGTCTCTCTAACGGAGGACGATGTGGGGCTTCACTACGAGATAGACCCGCCTGACACACAGTGGGCGAGGGACATAGTTTCAAGCATAGAGCGAGGGGACATAGCAGAGAGTTCCTTCGCTTTTTCTATGGCCGGAGGTGTCGAGGAATGGGACGACACAGCAACACCCGCTATCCGCACCATTAAAAGCGTAGGCAACCTCTACGATGTCTCACCTGTGACTTACCCTGCTTATCCCGAAGCAACAACCGGGGTTAGGAGCGATAAAGAAATATTTGAGGAGCATCAGAATGAGCGCACAAAGGAAAGTCAGGAAGAAGAATCACCTGACTATGGAATTATGAAGGCAAGGCTTGACCTTGCTGAACTTGACTAACAGGAGGAATTTAAAATATGGACAAGATCAACGAAATGAAGGCAAGTAAAGCGAAAATAGTTATGGAATCAAGGGCACTTCTTGACAGGGTCGAAGCTGAAAAGAGGGAATTTACCGCCGAAGAAAGAACATCTTACGACAAGATGTTCGCTGATATTGGGATAATAAACACAAAAATCAAAGATGAGGAACGCCTTCTCCTTGCTGAAGCTGAAATAAGGGGCTTTGAAAAGGCAGAATCAGGGAAAGTTGAGGCTACGCCCGAAGAGCGCAAAATATCTGCGTTCAGGCGTTATCTCGTAACTGGCGACAGTGCGGAATATCGTGCGCTTGCTAACGATGCAGACGCAACAGGCGGCTATCTCCACGCATCAGAGCAGTTTGTCGCACGTCTCATCAAAGGACTCGATAACAGTGTTTTTGTTAGGAACTACGCTAATGTCATGGCGGTAACTTCGGCTGACAGTCTGGGCTTCCCCTCACTCGATACCGACCTCACTGACCCGACATGGACGACCGAAATCGCAGCACCTAACGAAGATACAACTATGGCGTTTGGACGCAGGGAACTTAAGCCGATACAGCTCTCTAAGCTGATTAAGGTTTCCATGAAACTCCTGTTGACCAGCGCACTCCCCATTGAGGGAATTATCGCCGACAGGCTCGCTTATAAGTTTGCCATCGCACAGGAGAACGGGTTCCTTAATGGCACCGGTGACGGTCAGCCTCTCGGGATATTCACCGCATCACCGAACGGTATTAACACAGGACAGGACGAAGCCACAGGCAATACCGCTGCTGCCGTATCCGCAGACGGACTCATCAACGCCAAATTCAAACTTGCCGCACAGTATCGCAAGACCGCACGTTGGGTATTCCACAGGGATCTTATAAAGATGATCTCTAAACTCAAAGACGGCGAAGGACAGTACCTCTGGTCTCCCGGACTTGTCGCAGGAGAAGCTGACAGGCTCCTCGGTCTGCCTGTAGACGAGAGCGAATATGCACCTTCAACAATTCAATCGGCGGCTTACGTTGGCGCACTTGCTAACTGGCAGTATTACTGGATTGCCGAACTCCAGGGACTTAACGTTCAGAGACTCAACGAGCTGTACGCAGGGACATCACAGGTTGGATTTATAGGTAGGTACTACGGAGACGGCGCGCCTGTCCTTGAATCCGCATTTGTCCGTGTCAAGCTCGGTTAGGAGGGTTTCCTATGCTTAGCGAGAATGTAAAAATTGTACTGGCGAAGGCGGCACAGACCGCCGCAACAACCGAGGTCTTGTCTGATGTAATAGACACCTGCGGATTTGAGGGTTGTATCTTTATGACTCGCTTTGCAACGGCAAACGCAGGAAATTACATCAAAGTCAAACAGGACGTGGCGGCAAACGGAGCAACAGCCGCTGACCTTGCGGGAACTAAGGTCACGTCAGGAACTTCCGAGGAAGGCTGCGCTATTGACATTAACCGTCCGCAGGAGAGATACCTACAACTTAGTGCCACACGCACCGAATCTTCCGCACTCGGCGAAATATGGGCGATCCTTTATGGACCCGTTAAAGCTCCTGTCGTAAGCGCACTCACTGGAACTCTGGCAATTGAGGCGCACGTTTCACCCGCTGAAGGCACTGCATAACTGACAAGGGGGGCTATATGCCTCCCTTTTTTATTTGATTAAGGAGGCTAAAAAATGAGTTATAACGCAAAGAATTATGTTGAACAGGGTGGCGATGTCACCGTTATCGGCGGTGAACTTAACGTAGCCGCCGGGGGGAAAATCTCAAAGGCGGGCACTCAGGCTGGCCATATTGCCGATATAGGAAACGAAGCCACAGGAACTCAGATAGCAACAGCTGTCAACGCCATACTCGCCGCGCTTGAGGGTGTAGGAATCCTCAAAACCTCTTAGGAGGTGAGGATATGAAACTATCAAGATTTACTGTCAATGTAACAACAGATGATCAGGGCGATGCTGTCGCTTATTCGCCTCAGTGCAACGGACTTGTCAGAACTGTTGAATATGTTAAGCCTACCTCGGACGGACTTGATGCGGCAACGGACATCGACATTATCGCCGATGTCAGCGGTGCGGTTATTTGGACAAACGATGACCTCTCAGCTTCAAAGGTCATCCATCCGCTCGCACCGGCGCAGGACAACACAGGAGCGGATATAGCGGGTGCTTATGCGCCTATATGCCTTGCTGACGAGCGCATTAAAATAACCGTTGCAAATGGCGGCGACACGCTTTCAGGGCAGTTTATATTCACCATCGAAGGGGTTGCGTTATCTTGACAAAAGTTAAAATGCTGACCCGCTTCGCAACTCCCTCTTTAATGGCAGCTCCCGGTCAGATAATCGATGTAATGGACAGCGTAGCCGACAGTCTAATCGCCAACGGTTACGCTGTTTTAATTATGCGGAAACAAGAGCCGATTATCGAGACGGCAGCACTCGACAGAGAAGTTGAGACAGCGGTTAAGCCAAAAGCGATTAAAAAGAAAAAGAGGTGAGGTAAATGCCTGATCCTGTCTGGACAGAAATACTCACGCTCGCAGAAGTCAAGACCCATCTCAGGGTAGGTTCTGACGCAACAGAAGATGCGCTTATCACGACCTATATCACGGCGGCAAGGGAATATGTCGAAGGCTATCAGAACCGAGTTTTTCTATCCTCTGACGAAGCAGTTGAGGCTGAGACCATGACAGGTATTGAGAAGGCGGCGTGTCTCTTGCTTATAGGTCACTGGTACGAAAACAGACAGGCTGTAGTCCTCGGAACGCCGCCGTCCGAAGTGCCGTTTGCCGTGAAAGCACTTCTGGACATTAAAAGGAATGTCCCGGTATGAGCCAGAAAATAACGAATATCGGACAGCTCAGGGATAAGGCTACGTTCTCTCGAATCGAAACTACTGATGACGGCATGGGCGGCGTAACGACCACAGATAAGACTATCTGCACGGAGTGGGCGTTCGTCACCGTGCCGTCTACCCGTGACGGTGTGGTCGGCGGCGCAGATGCGGAATATCGTTCTCACGTGGTCAGGGTGCGCCAAAACACAACAACGCTCGGAATCGACATCAACGACAAGGCGACTTGGCGTAACTGGACGCTCACGGTTAAAGGTGTTCGCCCTGACGGTCACGAATGGATTGATTTTGATTGTGTGGTGGTGGACAAGTGATAACTGTCAAAGTCAAAGGGCATGACGAGATAGTTAAAGAACTCCGCAAGGCATCGAAAGAGATACAAGACGAGGCGCGAAATATCCTTAACAGCCAGGCAAAGGTTGTTCGTGACCATATTAAAACACGTTGTCCTGTTAATGATGGGACGCTGAAGAAGTCCATCAAGGCAAAACTGGTAAGGAAGGCCCTCCTCGCTAGCGTACAGATGGGCGGCGGTAAGGCATATTACGCGCCATACGTTGAATTTGGAACTAAAAATATGGATGCAAGAGCCTTTTTCTACCCTACCGCACGGCTTCACGAAGATGAAACAGGAAAGGCTTTAACCGACATGATGACGGCGAAGCTCGGAGGTGAGCGGAATGGGCTATAAAACAGCATTTCAATCTGTTTATACGTTGCTTAATAACAATGCCGCTTTAACTGCGAAGGCAAAGATTTATGACTTTGTGCCTGAAGATTCCGCTTCGCCGTACATTCAAATTCAGTTCTCACAGGCTCTCCGTGGTCGAGTCTTAAACGAATCAGAGCGAGAAATGTACTTTGACCTCCATATTTGGAGTCAATACCGAGGCTCGAAGGAAGTCCTTGAGATAATCGATCTCATTGCCGCCATCGTTCCGAGTGAGTGGTTCGAGGAAGACGCTCAAACAATAATTCGAGATGAGTCGGGGTGGTATCACGGAGTCATGACTTTAAAGCTTTATGACAGATAAAAAATCACAAGAGCCGCAAGGCTCTATTTTTTTTACCCTTAGGAGGATGAAAAATGAGTGCAACAACAAGCAAAGTATCAAAAATGCTACTTACTGTCGGATCTACACCGACAGCACTGGGAGAGGTTCGCTCTTTCTCAATTGAAACGAGCCTTGGAACGATAGACGTTTCAACACTTGCTACAGATTGGAAAAAATACCTTGTTGGACAGGCGGGTTGGAGTGGATCACTTGAGTGTTTTTATGACCCAACGGACACCGCACAGGCTGACCTCGTCTCTAAGGCACGCGCGGGAACGCTCTGTACTGTAACCGTTCAGCCTCTTGGCGCGGGTGTGGGCAAGACACAACTCTCAGGGACATGTTATGTCACGTCAATGTCCATCTCAGGCGCAACAGAGGACGCAGTCGGACTTTCCATTTCATTCCAGGGTACAGGCGAACTGGCTCTTGCCGCTAACGCAAGCTAGGAGGTGCTGACATGGGCGCATTATCAGCCAAAAAAGCAATTCTTAAACTTGATATAAGCGGCGTAAAAGTGCCAGTCGGTGAGGTCAGGAGCTTCAGCCTTGAAACGAGCCTCGGCACGATTGATGTCAGCACGCTAGCCACTGACTGGAAGAAATATCTTGTAGGTCAAGCCGGATGGACTGCCTCCATGGAGCTTTTTTATGACCCAACAGACAGCGCGCAGGACGCACTCGTTGACCGTACAGTAGCGGGTACGCCTTGCCAGTTTGTCATTCTGCCGTTCGGTGAGGACGAAGTCTATGACCTCGACCTCGGCGGAGCGACAGGCGGTACGTTTAAGCTAACCAACGGAGCGGCCAAAACAACAGGCAACATAGCTTTTGATGCAACAGCGGCAACGATACAAACAGAGATCAATACCGCTTACACCGAAACAGGAATCATCGTTGCAGCTAACGGCACAAAGAAGTTTATTATAAGCTTTCCGACCGGAGTGGTAGCAAACCTTACTCTTAACGCTACCGCTTTAACAGGTGCTACTAATCCTAAAGTTACTAAGCGCACAGCTCTCGCTCGATATGTTGGCACAGGCTATATCACAAGCCAGTCTTGCTCTGGTGCGACAGAAGATGCTATCGGCATGAGTGTGTCTGTACAGGGCAACGGCGAACTGGAGTTGAACCCGGCATGAGCAAGATAGGCGAACTCAAATACGGCGTTAATGCAATCCGTGCGCTCATTAAGGCTACAGGGCGCACTCCTGACCAGTTTCTCGGCGAGAACTTTAAGGCTCTCGACATGGAACTCGGCACAACTATCATTTGGGCGGGCATGTTATGGCAGAACAAGTCACTGACTGTTGATGAAGTCGGCGATATGCTTGACACAGAGAGCGGTCTTTACGCCGAAGCGTTTGGCGAAGCTGCGAAGAAATTTATTGAGGCTTTTAACCGACTCTTTGTGTCGGAACAGCCAGTAAAGGGAACCGAAGTAAAAAACTGACAGCGGAGGACTGGGAAAAGGCTTGTCAAGAAATGACACTGGCCGTTCTCGGTCCTCTGCATTTAACACATGAACACCTCTGGTCACTCACATGGGGAGAAGTTGATGACCTACTTCACGCATGGAGGTACACGGAATACTTGGAAATGACCAAATATGCCACGCTCGGATCGTGGATTATCAACATATCAGGCAACGTGAAACACACCATCAAGCCCACTGATCTTATTGGTCATTGGGTGGATGGGCGGGTCATGTCGGAATCACAGTATCACACCTATTTGAAAGAAAAGATTAAGGCTAAAAAAGGGGCGGTGAAAAAGAATGGCTAAGAAGAAGAAAGTTACTTACTGGTTCGGGGCGGATATAACCGAATTTGAACGCAAAGTTAAAGACCTCGACCGTAGACTATATAGATTAAGCGACAGCATGGGTAAATACGGCATGGCGTTCACTAAGAGCCTCACCGCTCCGCTCACCGCAATGGGGTTAGTAGCCACAAAGGCGGCACTTAATGTTGAAAAGGCTTTATCAGGCATCGCAAGGGGAACAGGCGCATCAGGTGCGGCTCTAAAAGGGTTAGAGAAGGATTGGAAGGCTCTTGCTGGTAAGGTTGACGACAGTTTTGAAGTGTCTGCCAAAGTCTTGGCTGATTATAATACACGCCTCGGATTAACAGGCGGCGCACTACAGGAAATATCCAAACAGGCACTCGATGCGGCGGGAATGCTCGGCGAAGAAGTTAATACAGTGGTTACTGAATCAGCCAAAGCCATGCAAGATTGGGGTATAGCCTCGTCAGAGATGGCGGGATATATGGATAAAATCTTTGTAGCGTCTCAGCAGACAGGCGTTAGCATGGCGGGACTTGCGACAAACATGTACAAATACGGCTCTGCACTCCGTCAGATGGGCTTTGACGCAGATGCGACAATAGCCACGCTCGCTCAGTTTGATAAGCAAGGTGTTAACACAGAGCTTGTCATGGGTTCGCTCCGCATTGCTCTTGGAAAAATGGCAAGTGCGGGTATAACCGATGCGAGCGAAGCGTTTAAGGTATTAACTGACCAGATAAAGAACGCAAAAACACCGACAGAAGGCACAAGGCTTGCAATTGAGTTGTTCGGCAGCCGTGCGGGTCCTGACATGGCGGCGGCTATCCGTGAGGGTAGGTTTGAACTCGGAAATCTCACAGAGGCACTAAATACGGCTCGTGGAGCGATAGAAAAAGCTGATGCTGCAACAGAAACCTTCGGTGAACGATGGGGCGAAGTTAAGAATCAGGTGCAAATTGCCATTGAGCCGATTGGTAAGGCAATACTTAAAGTTGCTGACTCTTATATTCCCACTCTACAGAATAAAGTTAACGAGTTGACCGACACAATTAACAGTATGTCTCAGGAATCAATAGACAGTATGCTTAAATGGGCGGGTATTATGGCGGCGGGCGGTCCTGTCCTGCTTGGCATGGCAGCAATAATCGCCTCTGCACGGACAATACTTGGACTATTCACGGCTATGATGGCACACCCGGCTATAGCAGCAGGGGCAGGATTAGCGGCGGCGGCATATGCGGGATATAACTTCCTTAAAAAAGATCAGCAAGACGCGAAAGAAGTTATGCGGAAACTGGAACTTGAGAAAAAAGGCTTGCCGACAGGCATGAACAGCCTTGCGGCGGCAAAGCTCGCTGACGGTAAAGTGCCGCCGGTGGTCGTGCCAATTCCGAAAGTTGCCACACCAACAGCAACACCTACAGCCGCAACGGCGATGTCCGTCTCAAAAGGCGGCAGTAAAGGATCTTCAACTGCCACAGAAACCGCCCTAGAAAGACAAATAAAACTCGCGCAACAAGCTGGGCAAGAGACAGCGTTTGCTATTGAGCGTATGCAGAAACAGGAAGAACTTCAGAAAGAGGTCATGCTCGCCGTTCAAGAGGGCGAGGCGAAGTTTAATGAGGAAATGGCAACTCTCGCCACGGACGATGCAAGGGCTGCGCTTGATGCATTAAAACTTCAGGTTGACATCGGCAATATCAGTTTTGAACAGTACCGTGATGGGTTAGAGCAGTTAAAAACACAGTTCAACGATATGCCTGACGCAATCACAGAAATTGACGATGCTATAAAAGCTCTTGACAGTTCCATTCTCGCCAGTACCCGCACTCTAGGTAGTTTCGTCAGAGAGGCAGAGACGGCGTTAAGGGACAGGCTAGTAGGGATACCTGACGAACTCAGCGGGGCATTTGCCGGGGCTATTGCTTACGGTGAGGACTTAGGCGACACTTTGAAATCTTTAGCGAAAGATATAGCCTACGCCACAATAAAGGCTTTCCTGCTTAAAAGTATCTTCGGCGAAGGCGGTATCGGCAGTCTCTTTGGTAGCTTTGCAGACGGCGGCGTGTTCAACGCATCAGGAGTTACTCCATTCGCCAACGGCGGTATTGTGAGCAAGCCAACTCTCTTCCCATTCGCTTCGGGTGTAGGGCTCATGGGTGAGGCAGGCGCAGAGGCTATAATGCCCCTTAAACGCACATCTAGCGGCGATCTCGGAGTACAGGCTGACGGTGGCGGTGGAATGACAAATATCACTATGAACATCAACGCCGTTGATAGCAAATCGTTTGTTGAAATGATGCGAACTAACAGGGCATCTGTTGAATCAATAGTCGTAGAAAATATCATGCGCAATGGTGCTGTACGTGGTGCGATAAGGGGGATGGCATAATGGCTGAGACCTTTAGCGCAACACCGCTTTATAGCTATCAGAGCGGGATTAATCACAACGTGCTTGTGACTGAGTTTGAGAGCGGTAAAGAACAGCGAAAATATCTTGGAGTTAAAGCTAGAACGTGGACGGTTGGATTCAGGGATACACCAACAAATATTAAGGCTATAACTGATTTCTACGATGCACGCAAAGGGAACTATGAGGCGTTTAACTGGACTCCTCCCGGTGCGGCGGCAGCTATAAGTGTCAGGTTTGAAGAAAACAGTCTCTCTGTAACACACTATGGCGATCATTACGCAGAGTGCGAAGTTACTATTAGGGAGGTATTATAAATGGCACGAGCCGGAGAAGACTATATAACTGAATCAGCAAGCGCAGAAGTCACGCCGATTCTATTAGTCAGAGTGCTTGATATTCCGCTCATCAATGATCCATCAATTAAGGATTCTCTGTATCTGACTAATTCAAAAACGCCAGTCGCTTTTTTCGATGAGAACGATGTGGCTAAAACCTATGACGCTTGTGCGCTCACCTATGATCAGGTTAAGGCATCAACTGACAATGAGATAAGCTCCGTAACGCTTCGCCTTGATAACGTGGGAGGAGACTTCACTTCTTTAGCCAAGAATTACATCATTAAGGGTGTGCGGGTTCAACTTCTTGAGACATTCGCTGATACTTTAACCTCACCAGCAGGCGCAAGGACTCTCTTTGAGGGGCACATCGAAAAGGCTAACATCACCATCAGCAGTATTGAAATACAGGTTATGGCTGATTTTAGCCTGTCTGTTCGTATTCCGAGGCGGCTGTACTGGGTGAGGGATTTTCCACATCTACCGAGCGCAAAAGATCCACGAACGGTAAGCCTTAAATGATCGGCATACCGTGGAAGACTAAAGGCAGAGACCGGCACGGGATTGACTGTGTCGGTCTTGCTTTATTAGCACAGAGGGAAATCTTTGGCAAGGACTATGAGTTTCCGTACGACTATAACCCGCTTACGGACGATGAGAGCATCTTAATTAATTGGATAGAGAGTATCGCTGACAAGGTAGACAAGGCGCAGGACGGCGATTTGGTTATATACCGTATGCCATGCAACGGCGAGGACAAATACCATATCGGAACGGTCGTTGATGGGGCATTGCTCCATATTTACCCTAACAAGACATCAAGAATGACACGGCTATACAAGCAGAGAATTTACGGAATATTTAGAGGTCGGGAGGTGGAAAAATGCCAGGAGCAATAGTTGGGGCATTAGCGGGATGGGCGTTCTCGGGGTCAATAATCGCAGCGGGGCTTGCAACAAGTATTCTCGGCGCAGTTATGATCGGAGCATCAATAGGTTCGCTTTTTGATGCGCCTGATTTAGATATCGGAAGCACCACGCCTAATTACTCGTTTGGACCAATAAGCAACACCAAATCACAGCTGCTGCCGATCCCGCTCGTCTACGGTAGATGTCGAGTAGGAGGTAATATATTCCTACAGCAATTTGACACCGATGAGCGGAAGACCATGGATATGATGATAGGGCTATCTGCAGGGCCGATCAATAAAGTTGTCTCTGTTTATGCGGACGAGCATCTATTATATAAGGAGGACTTAGATACCTACACCTATTGGATCTGGACTTATACAGGCGCATACACGACAGATGACGAGGGTCGGGTTCATCACACGTCAGGGTGGGTGCAAATATCGCAAGCGGAATATTCTGCGTCCCCCGCAATCCGGAAAGAAATCCGTGATATTGACGGCAATGTTGTTACTGTAAAAATCCTTGAAGGGTGTTCATGTGATTTTTACAAGGGCACGGACAATCAGGTCGCAGACAGCAGAGAGCCTGACGGCAACACCTATCCCAACCTTGCTTATGTTGCGCTGACACTCAAGGCGCAGGAAGGGCTCTCCGGAAACCCGGTAATCACCACAATACTTGAGGGTCGCAAAGTGTGGACCCCGTCGGGCGTTATGTATACCCGCAATCCTGCATGGATAATTTATGACGTGCTAACCGACACAGAAAACGGCATCGGAATCCCAACGGCCCATATTGACGTTGACAGTTTTGAGGTCGCGGCAAACTACTGCGACGAGATCGTGGACGGTGCGCCAAGATACACGCTAGACTACATAATTGACACACAGCGCCCCGCCGTAGACCATCTGACCGCCATGCTCGCGTGTTTCGGCGGGTATTTTATACCGAGAGACAAAATAGAACTGCACATTGAGCGGTCGGGTACGGTATATAAAGAACTCAACCCGGATAATTTTGTTAAGGGCAGTTTTTCGTGGTGGCAGAAAAGCAATGATGATTCGCCTAACAGGATAACCATTGAATGGATAGATCCTGATAATCACTATGAGCAGACAGCGGCGATCTTTGAGTGGGCAGAGGACATCGAAGACAGGGGACTTTATGAAAAATCGGTTTCCCTTCTCGGTATTACTAGGTCTGATCAAGTCGGGCGCATGGGCAAATACATGATGGAAACAGCGAAGCTTGTGCAGAACTTTTGTTCTTTCGCCGTCTCTGTGCAGGACGCTGACATTGAGGCCGGAGAAATTATATCTCTGACCTATCCCGATTTTACAGCATGGTCAGCAAAGCCGTTTAGGGTGCTTTCTGTACAGGATGACGGACAGACAGGAAACGTGCTTATCACTTGCGCTGAGTATGTAGCCTCGCTTTACGACGATACTAAAATAGAGGTTGCTGTCCCTGTCAATCCGAATCCGCCCGTAACAACTGACGATGTCTATAACCTTCAGCTTGAAGATATAGGCGCATTCAACGCAGACGGTACGTGGGTTCCTGTCATCAAGGCGAGTTGGCAGAACCCATCGGACTTTACTCCGAAAGAGATTAATGTCAGGTATCGCTACAACGGCGATGCAGATTGGATACTGGCTTTAAGTACCAAGAGTATTGAAGTGTCTACGGCTTTTACAATGCTTCGCGCAGGGGAAGAACTTGAGGTATGGGTCAACTGCAAGAGGCCCAATGGAACGGATACCTCAGGTGATGTCGCCTCTATTATAGTCGGTGCCGACATAATTCCACCGTCAGCCCCAACCAATCTAATCACTACAGGGTGGTTTGGTAACATCAGCCTTGAGTGGATCAATCCTACCGACCCCGACCTGTCACACATTGAGGTATGGGAAAACAGCGTAGACGATAGGGACACGGCGGTAAAGATTGCAGAGGTATCAGGTACATCTTATCAGCGGTATCTAGGTTCATTTATAGTCCGTTATTATTGGATACGGGCGGTCGATAGAACAGGTAACATCAGCGGATATAACGCACTGGCGGGAACGGCGGGGAATTCCGACCAAGAAAACCATCAGGATTTTGTAGATTTGGTGTTACAGGAAAATCCATATCTTACCGGTGTACAGACAGACCTAAACACAGCTATTACTCTAGTTGACACCAACATCAAAACGGTACAGACAGACCTAAACACAGCTATTACTCTAGTTGACACCACTATTAAAACGGTTGACCTCCCTGACTATGAGCAGAGATTAGCGGACAGGATAAACGAGATTAACGTAGATGTCCATGGTGAGCTGGCGAAGGTGTCTGATGCTGTGGCAGATGCGCTAGGGAGCACTTATGAGCTTAATAAAAAGGTCAGGGATGCGGGGATTATCGTTGATCCAGATGACGGCACTGTGAGGATATGGGGTTTAGACCAAGCAAATGGGCGTATTTCCAACGCTGAGATTCGTCTTGATGCTGCTGAATCTGAGATAACCTCAAAAGTGACATTGGCAGAAGTTGACGAGCGAATAGCCGGGGCAGTCTTTGGCGATGCTGGCGAACTGCTCTTATCTGGCGTTGACGCACGGATATCAGTTGTAGAAGAATCTCTTGACGCTGTAGAAGGCACACTCACCGAAAAAGCAACAGTAATTGATGTCAATGCTCTCGGCGGGCGAATCGGCACAGCAGAGTCAAGGTTAGACGGTCATGATTCGGAAATTGCCTTACTTGCCACGTCACAGGAACTTGATGCGGTCGAGACAAGGGTCACGACAGCGGAGGTTAACATTGATGCGCTTGAAGGGACGATAACGCAGACCGTTGTAAGTTCCGTCAGTAGTACTCAGAACGAAGAAGAACTAATCGCTCAAGGTTTGGTTGATGCGATGCTAAACGACCGCGAAGCCAAGGCTGACACGGAGACTAAAGCGAAGAGTGCATTGGCAATCGCAGAGACCGAACTGTACGCACATGTCAGCAATGAGATGGAAGCCGAAGCGGGGCAGAGATTGCTTCTGGCGGCGAAAGTTAATGACAACACATCGGCTATCCAGACAGAATCAGTGACTAGAGCAAGCGCAGATTCAGCGATGGCGAGCCAGATAACAACGCTCATTGCTGATGTTGGAGATAATACTGCGGCGATCCAAACGGAGGCAACGACAAGAGCGAATGCCGATACTGCCCTGGCAAGCACTATCTCAACGGTTTCGGCAACTGCGAACGCAAAAAACAAGACCTACAGACAAGCAAGTGCACCAACAACTGGAATGGTGTCGGGTGACTTATGGTTCGACAGCGATGACAGTAATAAGCCTTATCGTTACAGCGGTTCGGCATGGGTGGCTACAGAGGACACTAGGATCGCTACGAATACTGCGGCGATTCAGAGCGAAGCAACGGCACGAGCGGACGCTGACTCAGCGCTTGCGAGCCAGATTACCACTCTGTCAAGCACGGTAGGCAGTAACACCTCTGCGATACAGACAGAACAGACAGCACGAGCTAATGCTGATAGTGCTATGGCGAGCCAGATTACCACATTGCAGGGGACTGTAGGTGATAACACAGCTGCAATACAGTCAGAGGCCACTGCACGTGCTAATGCTGATGAGGCTCTATCAAGTACCATTTCCACTGTTTTAGCAACGGCAAATGCAAAAAACAAAACATATCGTCAGGTATCCGCTCCTACTTCAGGTATGACAGCGGGCGATTTGTGGTTTGACTCTGACGATAGCAACAAACCATATCGTTATTCAGGGAGTGCATGGGTCGCAACTGACGACACCAGGATAGCCTCCAATTCTGCGGCGATACAGACCGAAGCAACAGCACGAGCGGACGCAGACAGTGCAATTGCATCTAATGTTACAACCTTACAAACCACCGTAGGAAATAACACCTCGGCGATACAGAGCGAAGCGACAGCACGAGCTAACGCTGACAGTGCACTGTCAAGCACTATATCCACAGTTTCGGCAACGGCAAACGCCAAGAATAAAACCTACAGACAGGCATCTGCACCGGCAACGGGCATGACGGCGGGTGATTTATGGTTCGACTCCGACGATAGCAACAAGGCGTACAGGTACTCAGGCAGTTCATGGGTTGCAACAGACGACACAAGGATAGCGGCGAATACTGCGGCAATTCAAAGTGAGCAAACAACAAGAGCAAACGCTGATTCTGCGATGGCAAGTCAAATAACCACATTGCAATCGACGGTTGCGGGAAACACGGCGGCGATCCAAACGGAGGCGCAGACCAGAGCCGATGCGGATGGAGCGTTGTCAAACACGATATCGACAGTGGCGGCAACGGCAAATGC